>ERZ808040.1500-NODE-1500-length-15494-cov-52.919440_pt1 | contig 15494 bp, 8 predicted proteins | sample MGYA00380191_ERZ808040 | MGnify/ENA primary metagenome ERZ808040 (study PRJEB31490, sample SAMN06133395) | mouse gut metagenome | isolation source: J6 | host: mice | place: China: Chengdu | collected 2015-05 ... | reverse complement strand
CATGAAAAAGATGCCATTACCTAAGGCACCTTTGCTCATTTATAACTATATATGTAATTTAAAAATAACTTCTATTATTAATCTATTACTGCCAATAACTGTCTTTCAAGCTCACTTTGAATAAAATACGTATATTCTACAGCTAAGTGGTTACTATCACGATATATAACCTTATTATCAAAGTAAGCTAAACACCTATCATCGGTACAAAACATATTAGATAAATCAATATTATGTATAATACCAGGATATTGATCGGCTGGATTTGAAGCAAGTAATGCTGTTTGTCTGCTGATAGAACAAGGTGCTAAGTTTGAATTAGATGAGTTCCTGTTCTTATATGCACAATCTGGAATATTGTATGCAAAACGCGGATTATCTCGAATACCTATTACCTTTATATCTTGATTGGCAAGAGATTTCCATGAGTTAACAAATGACTCAGGTATAAACTCTTTCTCTGAAGAACTTGTTTTTGAAGAATTAACAATAACAGCGTAGGGCTTTAAAGATTCTATTTTAGCTAGAGCTTCCTTATTCCATTCATGGCATGACTTATCAGATGTATCTAAAACACCAAAAGGACAAGAGCTCTTAGTCATATTTATTATTTTGAATTTATTTTTTTTACCAATCTTATCTAATACCGGTAACCATTGTGTAGCATGAGAACTACCAACTAGTACTATATCTTTTTTAGCTTCTAAATCTCCAAAAGAACAAGTTTTAGCTTCTACTCCTTGGCCTTCTTGGTTGCACCCTATCGTATAAGACATCGGATACACTTTGGATAATGATAATAAATAATCTCGACTAAAATTAGGAGTATCATTCTGAGAAAATATCTTCTCATAACGATATGGGACGATCTCTTTACTTTCAAGATCTTGTTTATAGTCCCTAATAGTAGCATTAATCTCATATTTCACTGCGATAGCTGATGCTATTATAGGTAGAAAAAATAGAGCTCCAACGGAGAAGTTAATAAGAACCTTCTTTCTTGGTATCTTCTTAAAAGGCATCTCAACCCATCTACTTGATACATAAGCTAGCAATATTGATAAAGAAATAATTATTAGCCCGTGGGATAGTGAAACAGTAGATGTGTTAAAATACTCTTTATAAAATATTAATATAGGCCAGTGCCATAAATAGATCGTAAATGAGATGTTGCCTAAAAAAACTAAAGCTCTGCTGGATAATATCCTACTTGCTGCGCCTGTCTTATACTTAACTCCAGACAATATAATAAGCACAGCTCCTATAACAGGAATTAGTGATACGGTTCCAGGAAATCCCGCCCCTCTAGGAATGAATATAGCCCCTCCAATTATTAGGCATAGCCCAATGCAACCTAGAATATCTTGGTAGCGTATTTTATTTAGATTAGACACTAATAAGAAAGTTAAGACTCCACAGAAAAACTCCCAAACCCTACTCATAGGGCTAAAATAACTGGTACTAGGGTTGTTACTCACAGAAATAATAGCGTATATAAAAGATAGAGAAATAACGCAGCATACACCCACAACTAAAGCTAATGAGCTCTGTGTTTTCTGTGAAATATATGCTAATGGAATAATAATAAAGGGAAGAACAATATAAAATTGTATTTGAAGAGATAATGCCCAAAATTGTTGAACTGGACTTGGAATAGCATCAGTTTGTAAATAATCTACAGCTTTTCGCATCAGCTGTATATTCTCGACATGTAATATACTAGCAATCACCTCGTTCACTGTAGTATCCAGACTACCTGGAGGTGTTAAGAAATAGACTAGAATTAGCGTAACACCTAAAACTAAATAAGCAGAGGGAGCTACTCGTTTAATAATACCACCCCAAAAAGGGAAAGGACTCTTTATTCCTTTTGAGAAATAATCTTTTAAAAGTATAGAAGCCATAAGAAAGCCTGATATAACAAAGAATACATCAACACCACCAGACACTTTATTAAACCATATATGGAACACCATTATTATTAATGAGCCTAAAGCACGTAGACCTTGGATGTCATTTCTATATTCCTGATGCGTGTATTTCTCAAACATAACTAACCCTGATCTTTCATATTATTTTTGTATTAGTACTAATAAGCTATAACTTTTTTTAAGTAAAATAATTTTATAGGATTGCTTAAAAAGTCTTATATTCTGTACATGTGGTAATCACCCCGAAAAATAATAACACGTAAAAGTAGAAACTAACTGCTAAAATACTAGCAGGAGATTTCGACATGAAAAAATCAAGATTTACCGACACTCAGATTGTTAATATACTCAAACAAGCAGAACAAGGCGTACCTGTCAGTGACATACTACGTGAACACAATATAAGCCAGAGCACGTTTTACAAATGGCGCTCCAAATATGGTGGCATGGATGCCTCATTAATTACCCGTCTTAAAGAATTAGAAGCTGAGAACGCTCGTCTGAAGAAGATGTACGCCGAGGAACGGCTTAAATCAGACATCTTACAGGACGCCATGTCAAAAAAGTGGTAGCGCCCTCTAGGCGCAAAGAGCTTGCTCAGCATTACATCAATGTCAGAGCCATTAGCATCCGTTTAGCCTGTCTGATCTTTAACATCAGCACAACCTGCTATTACTATCAGCCAAAGACAGCGGATGACAATGAGCAGATAGCTAAGCTGTTGATTGATTTAACAAGTAGTCATAAAAACTGGGGCTTTAAACTATGCTTCTTATATCTAAGAAATGTACTGGGTCTGCCTTATAACCATAAACGTGTTTATCGTATCTACCGTGAGCTTGAATTAAACCTAAGAATAAAGCCTAAACGGTGTATTAAACGAGACAAACCCCAAAAGCTTGCTGTACCTTCTAACATCAATCAAAGCTGGAGCATGGACTTTATGCACGATGCTTTAACCGATGGTCGTGCCATTAGACTCTTTAATGTCATTGATGACTTTAATCGTGAAGCATTAACCATTGAGGTTGACTTCTCGTTGCCAGCTCAAAGAGTGATACGTAGTTTAAATCAGCTTATAGAGTACCGTGGTAAGCCTAATCAAATCAGGTGTGATAATGGCCCTGAATACATCAGTAATGATTTAAAGGATTGGGCAACTAAGCAAGGTATCGTTATTGAATATATCGAGCCTGGTAATCCCCAGCAAAATGCTTATGTTGAACGATTTAATAAAACAGTGCGTTATGATTGGCTTAATCAAGAATTGTTTGATAGTTTAGATCAAGTGAGACAACAAGCCGAAGCTTGGATCAATCACTATAATAATGAAAGACCCAATATGGGTAATGGTGGCTTTACGCCGATTCAGAAATTTAATATGGCAGCTTAGTTCTACTTATTTAGTGTTTTAAATATGGGGGTATTTCCCTACCCTTTACATAAGACAATATTTCGGCTTATACGTCCTCGTTTTTCAATACTTACCCATAGTTAATGAGTAACTTCTCTAATTCTTGAAAACTAAAAAAGAGGCTAGAGCAATATACTCTAACCTCTTTTTCATTCTCATTATTTGATACCTAACTCAATATTCCTCTAAACATATCATCCAGATATTTAGTCTGATTACCAACCATAAACAGAATATTTCGCTGCTTAAGCTCATCCTCTGTCAACGAGTTATTGATCAGCTCCTTCATCGGTGTAGTAGTAACGATGAAGCTGTTTAATATCAACTGATCATCAAGTTTAGCCTCTAACTCCTTGATCTCTTTGTATAGATTAATTTTTGCATCATCGGTATTCATATTGCGAATACCTTTTGGATCAATCAAGGTTAGATATTGCTGACCTGACTCTTTATGCACAAGCCATAATAAGAAGTCTGGATAGAAGTTACCTGCCAAGGCAAAGCCTAATCCTTTATACCGATTATCCGGATTTCTGAGTAGGTAAACATGATAATCATCAAGCTCATCTAATTTCTTACTAGAGTTTATATAAGCCTGGAGATCATCAACAAACTTAACCTCACTACTCTCCCCTTTACTATCATAGTCAAATACCTTAGGTGACCATGTAAAGGGCAGCCCTTCATCTTTTTTACTAAATAATGGATAGTATAGGTGCTTATCAAACAGTACTGTTCGTAAGTCTCCATCTTCCCAGTCGACCAGATTTTCTAACTTACCATCATCCACATAGTCTTGAAGCACTTTTAAGCGCTCAAAGTATAGTTCTGCTTCGCTATTTTGTCCTTCTTTGGCTGTGAAGACATAGTTATCACAAATATGTACTGGTAAATTATCATCGCTCAAATCAAACTCAGTAACTTCATAATACTGACCTTCATAGGCATTCTTCATGGTCTTGTAGAATTTATCCATATACGCTTGCAATAATTCTAGCAAGACATTCTGTTGAAAACGAATGCCTTCGATATCTAGACTTAGCTTCTCACTGTCAACATACAATAAATACCAGTCATCATGGCTATTCTTAATAGGTCGCATGCAAAACTGCTTTAAGTCGTTAACGTCAAGACGAATGTTGGTATAGCCTCTTTGCATTTTATACTGCTGTAACTGCAAATATAGCCAATCAAAATTAAAGAAAGGCATCACACTTGGTGAGATTTCTTGTTCTTGACGCTTGTCCTTTAGATCATCGTTACGCTTACGCTTATCAGTATGGTAAGCCTCGAGTCTTGGATATAAATCTAAAGTGACAAATGGCTTTTTAATCTTACCTTGATACTGCTTGGGTATTTCGAATAAAGACAGTTTTACTTGGGCCTTAAAGCCGTTAGGTTGGTTGTCTTTATAGCCATCTTTCAAAGCCAAAGTTTTAAGCCTGTGTGGCACATTAATGCGATTGGTCTTAAAGTCTAATGTCACTAGATCTTGGTTAAGAACAATACCTTCATCATTCAGGTAGTCACGGAATTTTTCCATGTAATCTGCATGTAGACCAAAGATATTAATCGTCTGTAAAAGATCTATATATAGATCTTTATATTCAGCTAAATTATAGATATTGTGCGGTGTACGCTTGAGTGAGAAGTTCTCACCTTTAAGACGTACTCCTCGACCGAACAACTGAATAATTTGAGAGCCCTCTCCACTGCCCATATTAAGCAGCCCCATTGTAGACACTCGCCAGCTACTCCAGCCTTCGGTAAATTTGCGTGAGCCGATGAGCAAGTTAGTTTCACTATTATCATCATTTAACGTGTCAAATAAGGTTGGTGAAAAATCATCGGTACGAGCATTTATAAAATGGCTATCACTTAGCGCTTCACAGTGTTCATAAAGCCCTTTCTCATCACCGACATTGATCACACCAAAAGGTGTGCTTTCACCAACCTGTAGACGCAGCTCACCTTTGTTTTGAGTAATTCGCACAACGTTTAAACGCTGGTTACTACTGGTATTAAAGAATAGCCCTAGAATATCCTGATAAACATCTTCCGCTTTTTTACCATGTAAAGGTGCAAAACGATTAGCAAAGATATTATTACCTTTGTTATCAACCAGTCGTGATTTATTGGTAATGAAGTCATGTATCCAGTTAATGGTCTCAGGCTTATGACGGCTGTCTAAAAAATCCGCCAAAAACTTAATGATAGTCAAGATATCTGAGTCATCATCATTAACTTTGTTACCCACAAATACCCATAAAGGGTTCTCTACTTTAAACTGTTTAAGACGGCTAACATTATTATGGTACAGATACTGCTGTTGATAAAAGGCTAACAAGCAGGCTGTTAGATAAAGCTGCTGATTATCTTGGCTTTCGCCTTTTTTCATATTTAAAATATTAACTTCTTTACCATAGCCATCTTGGTAGAAGTATTTGTATGAATAGTCAAACAATATGCTTTTTGCATACACTTCACGCAAAGCCTCTCGACGTGCTTTTTGCTTTTCTAGCTCATCTAGCTCTAAGGCTTGCTTTTGAGCGACATCTAGCTTGGTCAATGCTCGTGTATTAAAGAGCATCTTCGCTTTTGATTTTTGCTCCTCTTCTTCCTGCTTGACCACGTTATTTGACTTACTAACTGCCTGGCCAAAGGTAGCAGAGTATTCAAAACTAAAGCCACTTTTGGTAATGGTATCTCGGTAGCTCATCCAAGCGCCTGCACTACTGGTACCTCGATGGCCCTCATCAATTAAGACTAGGTTCTGTCCCTCTAGTGACTCTGCAGCTACTGTCTTGTCGCCATCTTTTTCTGCCAGCTTATTAACATCGATGATTTGCACGTATTGCAAAAACTGATTGCGCGATTTGTTTTTCTCAAAAATCATCGCATCAATTCCAGACACCTTAAACTCCTCAAGGTGCTGTGTACTTAAGCCTTCATTTGGTGTTAGCAAAATAATCTGATCAATCTTATCTGTGTGACCAGCCTTCTCAATATAATATTGATACTGCAATATATTGACGTGCATCAATAGGGTTTTGCCACTGCCTGTTGCACTCCAGTAAGCTATCTTATTAAGGTCTTCTGCATTATATGGCTTTAAGATCTCACTATCACTTTTGCCTGTATTATAAGCAGCCACGGCATCATTTAACTCAATCAACATCTGCTGTTGATGGTTAAAAAAGTGATCTAAATAGTACTCAGTAAATAGCAATGATAAGTACTGAAAGTATTTAAGGTTGAGTTTACTATTATGCTGCTCATTACGTGCTTCTGTGATCTGTTCCCAGTAACGGACGATATTTCTATCATAGCGGCGTAAGGTGCTTTCATCTAAGGTATGGCTATTAAATAAAGTCCTTGATAGCTGAGAGAAGAACTTTGTTTGGCCGGCATCATCACCTTCATGTTCAATACCCTCATGCTCTGGTGAGTCAAGAAGCTTTTGCATCCCCTCTATTTGACCAGGATTAAATTTAGACCATAGCCACTGGGCCAAGATGAGCTGTTCATGAAAGTTTATTTTTTTAGGTTTCTTAGCCATAATTTACTCTGCAAACATCTGTTCGAAAAATACTTGCTCAATTGAGCGTACTTTCAACTGTTTTTCAGCACCTTCTGTACTGACCAAGTGAGCATTAATATTGTGATCACCGTTAATGTAAATCTGATCAAATTCGCTATCTAAGGCATTAATCCGTAGCTTCTTAAGTAAAGCATCGAGCTCATCATAGCCAATCTTGTCACAGTCACGCCAGAATACAGTCACCTCCTCGCCATTACGTAGGTGACCGATAACCTGTACAAAGCCTTGTTCAAGCTGATAATCGATGGTATCTATTTTAAGACCAATTAGGTAGTTAAAAGTATCAATTAGGTCAATCGACTGCTCAGTATATGCGCCAGCGCTATCCGCTGCGATTTTCAATTGATAATCAAACGGGTTTCTAAAGCTATTCACATTTAATAGCGAGCCCTGACTCTCTATATCAAGCATATAATGCATGAGATAGTCATCTTTTTGTTCTGGCGTTAAGTCACCGAACAAGTCTTCTTGTTCTTGGGTACGAATAAGCTCAAGGTTATTCAAGGTGTCTTCATAGCTTTCGAGCTTAACTACTTTTAAACAATGGCTGATACCTTGATATAAATTATTTTCGTCTCCTATTTTTTTAGTCAATGACGGGGCGCCCTCTTTCCATTCAGAGCTATATACTACCTTTTGAATGCGAGGCTTGAGTACTACACTAAAGTATTCACCTTGCTCGACTAATATATACTTACGATTTCCTTCATCTTCACGATTTAATTCTATTACTGCATGAGCAGTAGTTCCTGAACCTGCAAATATATCAGCAACAAGTGCTTCAAGATTCCCTGAAACAGATAGAGATAAATTATTTAAAGTTGTATAAAGTGATTTAGGAAAAGAAAAACTGCTCTCAGGCAGAAGCTTTTTGATTAATTTAGTGCCATGAGACGATGCATCATATTTACTACCTACCCAAACGCTTTTAGGCCTTATACCCTTCTTAATACGATCAATTATTTCTACTTTATAATTATCATCTGATCGTTGCACAACTCTAATCTCATCATTATCAAGATGAACCTGCAATGAAGGTGGTGTTTTCCTCCAAACTCTATAGTTTCCAGAAGAGTCAATAGGAAGAATTTCTACATCTTTCTCTGACTCTTTTGTAATTGATATTTTATTTGTGTTTACATTAAAATAAATTGGATAAAAAGAATTTGGTCTTTCTTCAGGTGTTGAGTAGCCCCCAGTTCTCATAAAGTCGCGCCATTTATAACGACCTTCACTATCTTTATATTTATAAACTTTTTTCTGATCTTCACTTAAATCTAAGAAGTTTATACTTTCAGAATGATCAATGTCTTTGGCATATATTAAGCTATATTCATGACTTGTAGCTAAGTAATAATCATTAGTTCTACCTGATGGTTTAATTTCAATAACTAAATTACCAAGTCTATTATGATGACCGAAAACATCATCCATAAGGTCTTGTAGTTTAGATAGCTCAAAATCATCTATACAGATATTAACAATACCTTTATCATTCAACAAACACTTCGAAGCCTCTAATCTATTTTGAATCATTGCCAGCCATGACGATTCTTTGAAATTATTTTTATATAGAAAACTACTATCTGAAGTATTATAGGGTGGATCATAGTACAGAGTATCAATTTGATTGAAGTATCTATTTTTTATTAATTTTAAAGCCTGAAAGTTATCACTATTGATAATCAGCCCATCTGTTTGCTCATCAAGATCACTAATCATGTTAATCAGCTTAGCCTTAAAACCAATATCAAATAGACTAGTATCCACCATCAGATAAGGATGTAAACTTAAATAGGCAACTTTACCCCAGTCAGAGATAAAATTATCTTTTACCTTAAGTCCTAAGTCTTCCCATTGTTGCCACTGCTTAGGATTACTTGCAATTTCATCATATAGTCCTTCATCAACACGATCCAAGGTGATGCAATAATGACTAGATACAACAAACTTCTTCTTGAGCCATAGCTTCTTCTGAAAGTTTTCAAGCGACGCTAAGAAATCAATCAACTCTTGACCAATTTTGCGCAAGCACTTAATCATTGCCAGCTTCTTCTCTATCTCTACAAAGCTTGAGCTGTTGACTACATCATCAAGATGCATCACTTCATTTTTGATATAAAAATCAAGCTCATTGCTTAAAAACTTACCCAGATCTTTGTGGATAAAGTAGTCTGCAGTATTCTTTTGGGTATAAGTATCTAGATGCTTAAGTAGCAAGTCACGATTAGGGTCCTTTTCTGTTGGTGCAGGATGAGTCATCAGCTCAGCCCACTGTGAGCTCACTGTGCTATTGTCTAAGATAGCGTCATGTGCCTCAACATTAAGCTTATCCTGCTTTGCTTTGCTATCCGTTACCGCATATTCAAACCAAACGGTCATCTCATTACCATCTGAGCTAAGCTCTAGAGGATATACTGTCTCCTCGTATTCCTCACCCTCTTCGTCTATACGAGTGACTGTTTTTGGCTTAGATAACAATACAAAACGACGGTTCTTATCATTGTCTTTTTGATTGTCTTTGGCAGTGTCTGCTGATAGCAAACGAAACAGTACGGTTTTATCAGACTCACCGATTGAGTTAAATCGTATCCGATAATTACTGAACATCTCGCCAGACTTGGTATAGTACTGATCTTTATTAGCCCAGTGCAGCATGACCTCTTCACCAGAATATGGGATGGCGTAAGTATCACCTTTATATCGGCGCTGACTGATGAAGTCGCCTTCATCATAATAGCGACTAAAGAAGGTATATAAGTGACTGTATACCTGTGATTCATCAAATGCATTGCCTGACTGCTCAAGAAGCGCTATATAGCGCTGGCCTAGTGGGCTTTCGATGGCATCTTCATCGACCAAATTGCCTGCATCATCAAAGGCTCGCTTACCAAACTCTTCTTTCAGCTCATTAGTCAAACTCTCAAGCTGGCTATCTTGTACGTCACTTCTAGCTTGTGTTAAATAGCTTTCAACTTTTTGCTTTAGACGATTATCTAAATAATCAGTAATCTCTTTACGACGGGCATTTAAGATGCGGTAGATACCGAAATCCAAGTCAGGGCGATCAATCTGAAACATGTTTTTTAGTTTTTTATTTAGGTTGGCATATTGGCTCATACGGAGTCCTTTGGTAATGTTATATATTGCGATAGATCAGAACAGCGAATACCCCTTAATAATCAAAGGTATATCAGATGGTAAAATAGTAAATAACCGGTTAATTTAACACATTGGCATTTTAATAAACAGCTTGCTAGACAAGCTGCCAGCGTATTCTATAAAGCACTTCAAAGTGGCTTTTTTTGTGCATCATATTTTCTAAATTCTCAATTAAGGCATCACGTCTTTCTTCAATTTCATCTTCTACATTAAAAATATTCTGGCGTAGCTTTCGCTGTTCACGTTCTGCTTTTTTCAGCGCTTCTTGTTTTGCTTTTTGCTCTTCGATCGTTTCAGCCTGACGTGCCTCACGTTTTAAGCTCTTAATCTTAAGTTTGATATCATCAAGAGCAGATTCCGCAGACATCATTTGATCTTCAGCCCAGTCTTCAATCTTATCTTGCTCGCGTTTAAAGAATACTTGATTATCCTCTAAGGCCTTACTCAACTGATTTTTATGTTGTAAATCTAGCGTACTTTCAAATAAGTCAGATGGTTTAGCAGAAATATCATCCTTCTGTATATGCCCAGCTAAACGTAACATTCTTGAGCACATATCTGCATCGAGTACCTGCTTGCTGTCTGTCACCCCTGTTAATATGACATGCTCTTCTTTTGCAAACGAATCTAATGATAAGACACTAACCGCTAGCCAGCCCGATTGCCCAATCAAGGATTCGAGACTAGATACTTTCTTTGAATAATTAGAGTAGTCAAAAACAACCTCGGCATTTTTTGTTGGTAAACTTTTAGCCGTATTAAGTACATACTCTCCTAAAGGATGTGTCAGTCGATAAATATGAGTATTATCAGGTACAGCCTCACCTTTACGAATCAGTTGATAACTGCCTGGCTTGAGACTTAATGTTGGCGGTTTCTCTAGACTAAATCTTAACTGCTTAGGATGGAAAGTGGCATAAGGGGATAAGACGGATCGAGTTATTCTCCAGAAGAAACGGCTTATACGATCTAGCTGTTCTTCAGCTTTTTGCTTATGCATTTTAAGCAACTCATGGATATCTGCATCGAAGTGCTCAAGTAATAGCTCTCGAGTTTGTAGCATCTTTTGATTAATTTGAGCTTCTAGCTCATCTTGTAGCTTATTGAAGCTTTCCTCAATCTCCTCATTGGTACGACATTTGTCATAAATCTCAAGAATACGCTTCTCAAAGTCTAAACCACTTTCAATAGTACCTAGGATTTCATTAGAAGCACCAAAGACACCATCAAACAACTCAAACTTCTGACTTAAAAGCTCCATTACCCTTTGATCAGCTGCGTTACGCTCATTAATAAAGTTAACTACAACAACATCAAAGGCTTGTCCATAACGGTGACAACGACCAATACGCTGCTCTACTCGCTGTGGGTTCCATGGGAGATCATAGTTCACAACCAGCGAGCAAAACTGTAAGTTCACCCCTTCTGCAGCCGCTTCTGTAGCAATCATAATTTGAGCTTCCTCTCGGAAGTAATCAATCAGTGCCGTACGTCTATCAATAGCCGGAGAGCCTGTAACTCTATCACTGCCATAGTGTTTGGTTAACCATTTTTGATATATACCTGTATTAACTGAGCTATTATTACTGCCATTAAAGGCCACTACCTTGCCAGCAAAACCATAGGATTCTAAAAACTCTAACAGGTATTGCTGCGTACGACGAGACTCAGTAAATATCACAGCTTTTTGAGGCGCACCCATTTCTAACATACGGGCAAACCCACGATCTAATGCAGTTAGTAGTGCGTAAGACTTCTCATCTTCGTTAATTTTATTCGCTAACTGTAAGTATTGATCAACTTCTGCTATTTCAGCTTTTAGTAGATCAGAGTCGACACCTTGCGCCTCTTCTGCTGCCTCATACTCTAAGTCTTCTAATAGCTCCTCATCAATATCTTCCTCTAATATGAAATGGTCAATCCACTCCTTATCAATAGTTTGATTATCAAGAAGTGCTTGCAGACGAGATCTAATAGATTGAAGTGTCGCAATAACTGCAGATGTAGAAGATGCCAAAAGCTTACGTAATACAATACTAATTAGATGACGTTGTTGCCTTGGGAATGCGTAACTAAAATCTCGCTGCAGATAGCTATTAATTAGATCGTACAGTCTCTGCTCTTCATCACTCGGCGTAAAAGGTACTGTTAATGCATGTCTCTCTGTGTAAGGAATATACTCTAAAACATCTTTTCTAAGAGTACGATGTACAAACTGATCTAAACGTCGCTTAAGCCCTTTAAGATTATCTTGATTGACGTATTGACGACGGAATGCTTTATCATCACCAAATAGGTGCTCATCAATGACCGTACTTAATCCATATAACTCCATCAACGAGTTCTGTAGTGGCGTCGCTGTTAGTAACAGCTTATTACGTCCTGCTAAAGATTTTTTTAGACTATTGCCTGTCTTGTTACTGGCTCTATGTGCATTCCGCAATCTGTGAGCTTCATCTATAACAACCATATCCCATGGTATCTTGGCTAGCTCATGCTCCATACGAGAGGCAAAGGGATATGAAATAATATTGATTTTTTTGTTCTCAAAGGGATTGTAAACCCCGTCTTTACGTAGTTTACGCCAAGTCGTTAAGTCTAAAACCTGTACTGGTAAATTAAACTTATCTTGCAGCTCCAATGCCCACTGCTTACGTAAAGAAGCAGGACAAACAATTAATAAGTCTCTCCTATACTCAGCCCAGTACTGACAGAGAACCAATGCTGCCTCAATAGTCTTACCAAGACCAACTTCATCTGCTAAAACTACACCTCGGCTTAAAGGATTGCTCAGCGCAAAAAGTGCCGCTTCAATCTGATGCGGGTTTACATCGACTTGCGCATCAAACAGTGACTGTGCAATACGAGCTTCATCTGAGCTACTACGCTGCTTAGTGATTTCCCAAGCAAAATACTTAAGTTGGTGATTGGTTATATTATTCATAATTATATTGGCAACTTATTTTCAAAGGTATTTCTCTTATAAAGAGTAACAACAACCTGGTGATTAATCTATAAAACCACCTTCATATTGCGGTTTTATTATTATAGTATCTTTATGAGATACTTATTAATCTACATAGCTTAACTCCAAGATTATGACAACTGACATTAACGAAAAAAATGAATTTAAGCCATCTAGAGCACAAATAAATCGATGGAAACGTTTTCGCGCAAGAGCTAGAAAACAATATGAAGATGCATTTGACTATATTGCTTTCATGCCTGGTGAGTTTGAAGACTCAGTAATCATCTACTGCAAGAAGCATGATAGAGAATTTATAAAACGCCTATCTGAACACTTAAAGCCCTTTCATCTACTGAGCCCTGGGTGCAGGTTATGTGACAAAGAAAAAAGGCATGCAGAGTTTGTAACTAAAGCACAAGCAGCTCATGGGACCAGATATAATTATGATAAAGTAAAATATGTCACAGCTCGTACGCCTGTCATCATTACCTGCAAAGAACATGGCGACTTCACGAGGAGGCCAGACTCTCATTATAAAGGTAGTGGATGCCCAATTTGTACCGGTGTTACCGGAGGATGGACCCGTGATAACTTCCAAGCCTTCTGTGACGCCAACAGTAACGGTAATGCTTTGTTATACATCATTGAATGCTTTAAAGATCAGGAGTCTTTTTATAAGGTCGGAATCACATCAAAAAGTGTGAAACACAGGTTTCAAAAGAAAATGCCTTATAGATATCGAAAGTTATACATCGTCGAAGGCAATGCTAGTGATATCTATGATTTGGAGACTGAAATTCACGAGCTTCTTGCAGAGTTTAAATACACGCCTAGTATTTACTTCGGTGGACATACTGAGTGTTTTTCATTTATTCCTGACTTTATTACCGAAAAGCTTAAAAACTATTAGTAAACAGCAGAGTTTATTTTAACTCCCTAACAATATACGACACTGACTGTTGCCTACCCTCAAAACTCTATTCTAAAACCGACTCCTCCATATTAGACTAAAAAACCCATAAATAATTTAAGGTAGCCTAATCACACTAACAGATATACTACCCTACCTACCTCTTTCAACTTTTACTTGCTTAAACCCGCCTAAATTTACATTCAAGCACTTCAAATGTAAATTTACTTCAAATTCAGAGTATACAGTGCTAAGTTCAAAGCTATTAATGATGACTTTGAACTTAGAGACTTAATAATGGATATAACAACAATAGCCAAGTTGCAAAAAAAAGGAATTCTCATTTCTCCTGTAATCGCCGATTTATTTAAAATTTACGCTGAGGATATCAGACCCTTCCTAGACCAGGATAAGAATCTGAAGCTTGAACAAAGACGCGCCCTATTTAAGCTAACAATACTTGTTAAAAGCGACAAGAAGCAGCTACTAGCCAATAACTTCGAGCTCTACTACCTCATCAAAAGTCACAACCTTGATCAAGACACACTTAAACAAAATGTGCTTGTCAGCTCATTAACTGAAGAGGAAAGTAACTTAGGTATAGCTTTTTTTGAGTTAATCGAAATTATCTCAAGATATAAGGCTATCTTAGACTTAAGAGTTATCTATACAAAAATTAATAACATACTGACCAAAGATATGACCCAAAAGCTGTTCAAAAAAGATATCTTTTCTATCATCACATTTTGTGCGCTCATAGGGATTACGGAGAGAGCCTATCATGCTCGCAATACTGGAAGCGTATAGCTATGACACAAGATAAAGTACAAACCAATCCAAAAAAATGGTTATGTAACCCGGAGCTATCATATTTCCTTAGCAATTATAACAAGGGCATAAACCCTTCCTCTTTAGAGCTGACCTGGAGATTTGGCCCTAATATCGACCTATCTAACTATAGTTACACTGATATTAATCCCGAATATCCTAAGGCAGTTTGGTCTGCTATATCCACCATAACCTTATACGTACACTTCAGCTACAAGGATCCAAGCATATCTACCTATAGCTTGATTGAGATCATCGTAGAGCAATTGCAAAAAAGACCTGTTTCCAATAATGACATGCAAATCAACAAATCTACATTATCACGCAAGCCGCGCTTAATGAGATTGGTTATGCTAATGCAGGATATCGTGATTAATAAGCGGTATTATCAACTAAAAAAGCAGTTAATTTGGCTATCTATAGCCCTGCACACCTCTGTATTACAGATTTACTATCAGTCATACAGTGAAAAAAAAGACATCCTAATGCAGTTCAAGTTAGCTCAGTTTTCTGAGTCTGCTAACAGAGCTTGGATATGGGATTCACTACCTGGTATCTCTGAGTTAAGCATGGATACAGAGCGTATCTTACTTATACTATCGGGCATCCTTGAGCAAAAAGAAGACGAGATTAAGTCTTTTGAAAACAGTGATGTTATCAGTCTTATTGAATCAGAAAAA
>ERZ808040.1498-NODE-1498-length-15501-cov-4.835905_pt1 | contig 15501 bp, 12 predicted proteins | sample MGYA00380191_ERZ808040 | MGnify/ENA primary metagenome ERZ808040 (study PRJEB31490, sample SAMN06133395) | mouse gut metagenome | isolation source: J6 | host: mice | place: China: Chengdu | collected 2015-05 ... | reverse complement strand
CACCCAAGCATGAAGATTGATAAAAATTATCACTGCTTTGCCTGTGGCGTTGGTGGAGATGCGGTTGATTATGTTTCCCGTATGTTTGGACTGTCACAGTATGATGCAGCGTTAAAGCTGATAGGGGACTTTTCTCTGCCTGTTGAGGTAAGGGGAAATACAGAGCTAAATATACAGGAGAAAGAACGTATTCATAGGGAAAAGGCAGAGCGTGAAAGAATAGCGCATATTAAAGAGCGTTTTGAAAAATGGTGCAGTCAGACGATTGATATGTTGAGGAATTGTATCTTGGAGATTGACGATGTAAATCATTTTCTCATTAGAAAACCGCCTGATATTATTTTTTCGGAAGATTATGCACAGATGCTCCATGCAGAGCCGCTTATCAATTACTGGCTGGATATTCTGTGTATGGGAGATGTTTCAGAAAGGCAGGAGTTATTTTTAAAAGACAGAAAGAAGGTGGAGGAACTTGCAGGAAAAGTCTGTGCAGGAAGAAAACGAATTATGGGATGCAGTAGGGGAAGCGCTTGATGCAGAAATGAGTACCATAGAGGATATTCTGGAATCGCTTGCAAGAACACAGAAAGGGAATGTGAAATCTTCCATTGAGAACTGTATGACTATTTTATACAGAGATCCAGTGCTGAAGGATGCTATATGTAAAAATGAATTGACAAATAAAATAGATATTGTAAAGAAACTATCGTGGAAACGGAATGGAAGCTGCATTACAGATGTGGATATGTACCAGATTCAGCGTTACATAGAAACAAATTATGGAATTTCCAGTGATAAGGCAATTAACAAGGCAGTCAGCATTGCAGCAAGTGAAAAAAGTTATCATCCAATCAGAAATTTTCTTGAAGCCTTACAATGGGACGGAAAAAACAGAATTGCAAGTCTGCTCCCATGTTTTCTTGGCGCAGATGATAACGAATATACAAGAGAAATCATGCAGCTTTTGATGCTGGCGGCGATACACCGGATTTATGAGCCGGGCTGTAAGTTTGAGATTATGGTCTGCCTTGTGGGTGGTCAGGGCGCAGGAAAGTCCACATTTTTCCGTTTTCTTGCTGTCAATGATGAGTGGTTTACAGACGATTTGAAGCGTATGGATGATGAAAATGTTTACAGCAAGATGCAGGGGCATTGGATTATTGAGATGTCGGAAATGCTTGCCACTGTCAATGCAAAAAGCATTGAAGATATTAAATCATTTTTAAGCAGACAGAAAGAAACATACCGTATTCCATATCAGACTTATGCGGAGGATAGACCAAGACAGTGTATTTTTGTCGGTACATCAAATAATCTGGATTTCCTCCCACTGGACAGGACGGGGAACAGAAGGTTTGCGCCGGTTTTGGTTCATCAGGAGCGTGTGGAGAAACATATCCTTGAGGATGAAAAGGAGTCGAGAGAATATATTGTGCAGGCGTGGGCAGAGGCAATGGTTATTTATAAGAACTGTTCACATGAATTGAAGCTGTCGAAGGAAATGGAAGAATATCTGAAAGAGATGCAGAAACAGTTTATGCCGGAAGATACAAAGGTGGGCATAATTCAGGCTTGGCTTGACGATTGTACTGACGAATATGTGTGCAGCGAGATGATTTACAGAGAAGCATTGCGGCATGAGTATGAGGAACCGAAACGTTGGGAGATTAACGAAATCAATGATATTATGAACACCTGCATTGAAGGGTGGGAGAAAGTTAATTCTCACAGATTCGATAAAGGATATGGCAGGCAGCGTGGATGGAAAAGAAAATCCGATGGAGGAGAGTTTTCATCAATCCCCCAAGATGTACAGACACCATTTGAATAGTAAAAATAATTTTATGGAACTCTTTTCAGAGTCGTTGACACAGTCTGTTGACAGTTTTGTCAACAGACGTTTACAAGAGAGTACAGTAAAATCAATGGTTTGAGGTGCTTGTCAACGGTGTCAACAGAAAATTTGGAAAATGGAAAAACAAGATTAACAGAAAATGGGAGGGCATTCATTATGCAGAGATATAACAACTCAAAAATCATTATCGGGCTGGATCATGGCTACGGTAATATAAAAACAACGCACAGGATATTCAGGACAGGTGTGGAGTGTTTTGAGGAAGAACCAATTGTCAGCATGAATTATATCAAGTATAAGGATAAGTATTATGTGATCGGGGAAAACCATTTGATTTATCAGGGCAACAAGACCGATTCACAAGACTTTTATATTCTTACGCTTGCAGGCTTGGCGGAGGAACTGAAATTCCGAGGTCTGCATGAGGCGAAAGTGGTGCTGGCGGTTGGACTTCCGCTTGCTTGGGTGAAAAGTCAGGCGGCAGATTTTAAGAAATACCTGATGCAGGAACAGGAATTATTTTTCTCATTCCGCAGAGAAAGCTACAGAGTGCATTTATGCGGAGTGGAAGTGTTCCCGCAGGGATTTGCGGCAGTATGTAATGCTGGAACTATGAAAGGATTTAACATGATAGCAGATATCGGAAATGGCACTATGAACGTGATGCAGATTATTGACGGCAGACCATTAGAGAAAAGTCTTGTGACAGATAAATTTGGTGTTTCTATTTGTATGAAGGAAATACAAAAGGAATTATCCAAATCAGCAGGGGAGAGCATACCAGAGGTTATGATTGAGCCGATGCTGATAAACGGGTTACAGGGCAGAGTGGATGCAATAGCAAAGGTTGTAGGGCGCATTGCCGCAGGATACGCAGAGAATATTTTAAAGCGTTTGATTGATTATGGATATAAAGAAAATCTGGTGCATCTCTATGTGATTGGCGGAGGCGGTTGCCTGCTCAGGCATTACAGTGATATTGCATCAAAGGGAAATGTGACTTTTATTGAGGACATCTGTGCCAATGCAAAAGGATACGAGTACCTTGCAACGCAGAAACAGCGCAGACAGGCAGTGTAGAAATGGGGTTATGGAATGAGAAAGACCTATAAATGCAGCAATATAAAATTCTGCATGGAAGATGAAAACCAGCGCAGGACTTGGGAATATTTGCAGGGCATGACACGAAAAGACGGTTCTTATGGGAAAATACTTTCTGATGCGTTTGTGGCGGTTCTTGATAGGCAAATATTGGATAGAAATGATAAGGCGGTGAGTGATTCTGCTATTTTGCTGGAGCACAATACTGATATTTTTTGGAAGATGCTGGACAGGACATTGGAACAAAAATTCCATGAAATCCTTCAAGAGCTACAAAAAGTTTTGTCAGAGCAGGTCAGCGACAGTTTCAGTCAATATGTTTCCGCGGTTCATTCCAATGCAGAAAAGCTGATAGAAAAGACTAATGCAGACGGGAGGGGGCAGATGCAGGAGCCGGAATTATCCGAGGATATGATGGCATTTGCATTTGCAATGGGCGAATAGGCGGTTCCGAATTTTAATATTTGGTACTCATTTCTGAAAAGGAAGCCTATGGAACGGTTCCGAAAGGTATTTATTCGGTGCCGCCGCCCATAGCGAATGATGGCGGTATCATGCCGGAATGGGCAGTCTGACGTGGGAACTTTCACGACAGACTACGGATGCCGATAGGCAGAATACCCTCGGAGAGCGCCTTACTTCTGATGCGTATGCGTCAGAAGTAATAAGGCGTTACTTTTGACAAAAGTAACAAAACCGTAGTTAGCCGGTATATGTAAAATTTAAGAAAGAAGGTGGGGCATTGGCAGCAAAAACAATTTCTTTTCCAAAGGGGAAAGGGCATCTTACTCATAACAATAGAGAATTTATCTGTAACAATGTGGTGCCGGAAAGGACATCTTGGAACCGGATTTATATACAGGAGCCATTGAAAGACGCTTACGAGAAATGTTTCGGGCAGGCGCTCAGGGATTATAACGCCGCACAGAAGCGTAAGGACAGGCAGAAAGAGGATTATCTGAAGGAGATAGAAAATTCCGGGAACAAGGAAAAGTCCTTTTATGAAAATATTGTTCAGATCGGAAAAAAGGAAGATACTTCTGTGGTGGATGAAGATGGAAATTTGACGGAAGACGCCAAGACTGCCATAGAAATTTTAGAACAGTATGCAAAAACTTTTCAGGAACGGAATCCGAATTTATATCTTTTTAACTGTGTGATGCATCTGGACGAAGCAACGCCGCATCTGCATATAGATTATATTCCGGTGGCGCATGGGTATAAAAACGGCATGGAAACACGCAACAGTCTGACAAAGGCATTCCAGCAGATGGGATTCGCAAAGGCGGTCAGCAGAAAGCAGAATGAAACGGTTGCATGGCAGGAAAGGGAACGGAAATATCTGACGGAACTTTGCAGGGAACGGGGAATTGAGATAGAGGTTCTCGGCATACAGCGTGAAAATTTCTCTCTGCCAGAATATAAAGCGGCAATGCGTGAAGTGGAGGAACTGGAACAGCAGGCGGAAGCGCTGGACAGTCGGAATGAGGCATTGGAGAAGCAGAACGATGATTTGGCACAGCGTACATCGGAACTTGCCGCACAGGCGCAGGAAATGGAGGCACATAACAATGAGCTGGCTCTGCAGGCGCAGGAGCTTGCGGAGCAGATAGAAAAAGCGGAAGAAAAAGAGAAAGCGACAAACGAGGTTCTCGCCAAACATGATTTAAGGGCGGAAACATTCAAAACAATTTCAAAAGAAGTGAATGCGGAAACAAAAAAGATGAAAAGCGTGGTGGTTCCGATGACAAATCTTTTCGGCGGAGAGGAATATGTCAAAGTGAAGAAAAGCGACTGGAACAAAATGCTGGATGCGTTCGGCAGGGCAGTATCGAGGAATCATCTCTTGGAGAAGTATGAGAAGAAAATAGTCGGTTTAGAAAAGAGGATAGAAACGCTTACTGATCAGGTTGAAAAATTAAAGCGGTTTGTAGCATCAAGAGGACTTGGAGAGGCGTTTGTGGAATTTGTAAAATCCCTTGCGCCAAAGACGATGAAACAAAAACTGGAGGATGCAAAAGCTGATTCTGCGGAACAAAGCCACCAGAGAAACGCACAGCGGCATGAACTGCCCGAAAAGGGTAAGCAGTGGCAGCAGGAAATATAGATTTTATGGAAAGAGAGGAACAGGCAATGAATATAACTTATGAAAAATGTGGAGATTATCTAATTCCGAATTTAATTCCCAATCCGGAGCCAGAGGGAGAGCTGCGGAAGTTTGGGCTGATGCGGAAATCCTATTTGGAAAATCACAGGAGAGGTATTTATTCTGGCTTGCTGTTATCCGGCGAATTAAAAAAGCATCTCCTCATGATACAAGAACAGGCAGAGGAGAGATTTGATTTGCTGGTGGAGCAGATGGCGAGTCAGGAGGGAGTGACGGAGCAGTTAAAGGCGCAGGATCAGATGTTATGGATGCAGAAAATGAATAATATTAGGGCGAGGGCGGAAGAGAGTGTACTAATGGAGTTGATTTATCAATTGTAATAGACAATTAACAAGAAATTCTTGGAAAAAAGCTGATTTAGTGTTAGAATAAAGTTGGTATTTTAGAATATTTTGTCAAATTAACTTTTTTCCAAGAACTATGCAAGGTATTAGTATTATTCGTTAGGCGTGCTAATGAAAATAAGCAATGAAATTTGACAATATAAACGAAAAAAACAAATTGGAGAAAAGGAAAATGTATAAGACAATGGATTTATTTGCAGGTGCAGGTGGTTTGAGTTATGGATTTGAAATGACAAATAAATTTCAAATCGTTGCGGCTGCTGAGAAAAATGAAAATGCAAGAAAAACATATCAGAGTAATCATAAGAAAAAAGACGAAATAGAGATAATAAAAGATGTAATAGGTTGCAATTTTACAAAATTGAATAAAGAGATGGGGGGGATAGATATTATTATAGGTGGTCCTCCTTGTCAAGGTTTTTCAAATGCAAATCGGCAAAAGAACCATATAATAAGCATGAATAATTCGCTTGTTAAAGAATATTTCAGAGCTGTGATGGAAATTAAGCCAAAAGCATTTGTAATGGAAAACGTAAGTATGCTTGCATCTGAAACGCATAGATTTTATGACTCTAGGATAGATCATGAAATAGTTATGAAACTGGGAATTGAGATGCAGGAAGAAGAATTAGTGATTTCAAAAGGGGCGTATGATAATTTAAGGGTATTAGATATCTTGCAGAAAAATTCATATAAAGAATATGAAATATCATCAGAATTATTTCAATTGCTAAATGTTTTATATAAAAATAGAAATAATGACGATAAGCTGAAAAAATATATAGAAAAAAATGGGAAAAAAATAGTTAAAGAGATATCAAGGCATAAAGAAACGAAAGAAAATGATTTTTCTATTTTGAATGTTATCGAAAATCATATTTTTGAGGACAGCATTACCGATGTGCTTGAACAACTTTCAGGTTTTTTGAATTTTCAAAAAGCATTTATTTTAAAAAAAGAGTTGGATGATAATCAAATTTTATATGAATTTGAAGAAAAAACAAGAACTGGCAATGTAGTAGCCAAAGTGCATTCATACCCTGTAATTCAATATGTCAAAAAGATTGTAGAAGAAGATTACAAACAGTGTAGCGGTGTGGTTAATTCATTGTGGTATGGTGTGCCACAGGACAGAAAAAGATATGTTGTATTTGGCGTAAGGAAAGATATCCTTGGCGAGCAGGAACTGAAAATGCCAAGTAAACCAGAAGAACTTCAAACAATTTCAGTAAATAATGCAATTATAGATTTAATTAATTGTCAAACAACTGAGAATGTATCAACTGATGCAATCCCATATGCTGATGCCGAACAATTATCACAGTATGCGCAGAAAATGAGAGAGGACTCTAAGGCATTATATAATCATGTAATTACAAGAAGCGGTAAAGATGCAAAAGAACGGTTTGCACAGTTAAAAGAAGGGCAGAATTTTCATGATCTTGATGAAAAATTAAAGTCTAATTATGCTGATCCTAAGCGGACACAGAATAGTATTTATTTGAGATTAAAAGGTAACGAACCGAGTGGAACAGTGATTAATGTAAGGAAATCCATGTGGATACATCCGAGATTGGATCGTGCAATCAGTGTAAGGGAAGCGGCTAGACTTCAATCTTTTCCGGATAAATTTATATTTGAGGGAAGCAAAGATTCACAATATCAACAGGTCGGAAATGCTGTTCCGCCGCTGATGGCACAGGGTTTAGCAGAATGGTTGTATAAATATATACAAGAGCAAGAGTAAGCATCATAATAGTTTGGTTTGTACTGCTGGGAGGGAAAAGAATGTATGAACAGAATTGTGTGCCGTTTGCACCATCATTAATTGAATCAATGCGTTCATTAGGGTATTCTTTTTCCTCAGCTATTGCAGATTTGATTGATAACAGCATTAGTGCAAAAGCTGACGAAATATCTATTTTATCAGAACCATCTGCTGATCCTTGGATGGTAATATTTGATAATGGGTGTGGAATGTCAAAGGACGAGTTGTATGAAGCAATGAGATATGGCAGCAAAAGTCCTTTGGATAAAAGAGATAGTGATGACTTAGGAAGATTTGGTTTAGGTCTTAAAGCTGCTTCCTTGTCGCAGTGTCGGCGCTTAGTAGTTGTCAGCAAGAAAGATAATAAGATAAGTGCATATTCTTGGGATCTTGATTTTGTTATTGAAAAAGGTGCATGGGTTTTGAAGTGTTTTTCAGACGAAGAGATAAAAGAATATGTTTACATAGATATGCTGGATGAAGTTAGAACAGGAACATATATTCTTCTGGAAAATTTTGATCGTGTTAAAGAAGGCACGAATGACATTAATACAACATTTAATAAAAATTTAAATGATATGGAAAATCATATTGCACTTGTATTCCATAGATTTATAGAGGAAGGGCTTATAATTAGGTTAAACGGTATAAAAATTGCGGGACGCGATCCTTTCTTGAGTTCACATCCAGCTACTCAAAAAAAGAGAGAAAGCTCATTTTATATAAATCAAGAAAAGATTACGTTAAAGCCTTATGTGCTGCCACATTTGTCAAAATTAAAACAGGAAGATTTAGACAAGCTTGGAGGAAAAGAGCGTATCCGCAGTGAACAGGGGTTTTATGTATATAGAAATAAGCGGCTGATTATATGGGGCACATGGTTTAGGCTTGAAAGAAAGGATGAATTGAATAAGCTGGCAAGAGTAAGAGTTGATATTCCTAACTCTTTAGATTATATGTGGGCAATTGATATAAAAAAGAGTACGGCTTCGCTGCCTGACATTATAAAAAAGAATATGTTTAATGCTGTTTATGAGACAGTATTAAATAGTGAAAAAGTATATACATATAGAGGAAGAAAGGAAAAGAATGATAAAAATATAGAAGTAATTTGGGAAAAAATCAAAATGAGGGATGGATATAGATACGCAATAAATCGGAAAATTCCTCAGCTAAGACTTTTACTAGAAACGATGGAATCAGAACAGCTAAAACTTTTGGATTCAGTTATAAAAGGGATAGAAGAAGCATTTCCTGTCAATGCATTATATGTTGATATGGCAAAAGGCGATATTGAAGAATGTAATGAGGAGATAGAAGATGTGTGGGATGAACTACAGATTCAGATGGATTATGTTAAATCAAAAGGACTTCATATAGTAGAGTACTATAAAGCATTTATGAATACTGAACCATATTGTAATTACGAGGAAATTAAAAAGCGCATTCAAGAGGAGATAGAAAATAATGAACGATATTGAAAAGAGATTTCATGGTCTTGTAAGTTCTTTTTTAGCAGGTGAGCCAGAGATCAAAGAGCGGACTATTGATGAAAAAATAGAGGAATTAAGGTGCCTGCCGACTTTTTCTAGTTTATCAGATATAGAGGTGGAAAATGTCAGGGCAGAAATTAAGTCGGAATTTTCTATTAAACTTGATCAGGGTTCTCTTATTCAGGAAAAAGGACATGAAAAGTGGTTTTTGGATAAAAAAACTTTGCTTGATATGAAATATTGGGAACGATATAAAAAGTATCTTTTAAATGACAAAGGATTTTCTGTTAAAGTAGTAAATGTGATGGATGATATTCTGGATAAATTGACTGATCTATTGGGAGATCCAAGCAGAGATGTTGCATATAGCAGACGTGGACTGATTATAGGAGATGTACAATCAGGCAAAACTGCCAATTACTTAGGGCTGATTTGTAAAGCTGTAGATGCTGGATATAAGGTTGTTGTCTTGATGACAGGTACGATAGAAAAATTGAGAAAACAGACACAGATGCGAGTTGATGAAGGATTTGTTGGCGCAGACAGCGATGCTATGGTTAAAATGTTGGAGAATGGTCAAGTGATTGGGGTTGGAAAATATGATTCTTCTATTCGCCCAATGGTGTTGACATCAACAGCAGATGACTTTAAACAGCAAAATGCAAACAATTTAGGTTTTGACTTACGGAATATTAACGGACCAGTTATTTTTGTTGTTAAGAAAAATTCCTCAATCCTCAAAAGATTAAATAAATGGCTGACAACATTTAATCAAAATGGACAGCAAAAAATTCGGCAGTCAATTTTGATGATAGATGATGAAGCAGATAATGCATCAGTGAATACAAATAAAGATGAAGATTCACCAACGGCAATAAATGGACAGATCCGGGATTTGGTCAGCAAATTTGAAAAATCTAGTTATGTAGGTTTTACAGCCACGCCATTTGCGAATATTTTTATTGATCCGGATAGTTATGATGCTATGTTGGAAGAGGATCTTTTTCCCAAGGATTATATATATTCATTGAATGCACCATCGAATTATATAGGTGCAAGAAACATCTTTGCAGAAGATGGAAATGCAAGTTATATGCTTGTGGAGATAGATGACAACTTTAGAAATCCTCAAAGCATAGAATTTATACTGCCTTTGAAACATAAGTCTTCAATTCATGTGAGAGAACTTCCGAAAGACTTAAAAACAGCTATTGAAGCATTTGTGCTTGCAAATACTATGGAAGATTTGATGGGACTTTCAGATAATCACAGGTCAATGCTTATAAATGTCAGCAGGTTCACTGCTGTGCAGGAAGAAGTAAGCGGGTTGGTAAATGAGTATTTAAAAAATATACAAAGTGCATGTAAATTATACTGTAAATTTCCTGCAGATAAAGCATTGCAGGATATATACATTAAACAGTTGAAAGAAACATTTGAAGTAATATATTCAAATGTTGATTTTGAATGGGAAGAAGTGCAAACACAATTATACAATTCATGCGGCAGCATTATGGTACAGACAATAAATCAACGTAATGGTCAAAACTTAAACTATGATGATTATCCACATGGATTGCGGTTAATCGCTGTTGGTGGAATGAGTCTTTCGCGAGGGCTGACTTTGGAAGGGTTGGTAATAAGTTATTTTTACAGAAATTCACGCATGTATGATACTTTGATGCAGATGGGAAGGTGGTTTGGATATCGTGGAAAGTATGCGGAATTATGCCGTATATGGATGTCAGATGACAGCATTGAATGGTATCGTTATATTAGTCAGGCAACAGACGAATTGCGGGAAGAGGTAAAAAGGTTTGAGGATTCTGGATTAACACCAAAGGATTTTGGATTACGCGTTAGGTCAGATTTAACGGCGTTAATTGTAACGGCACGAAATAAAATGCGTAGCACTGAACAAATGGAGTGCGCTATAAGTTTCAGTGGAGTGTATATCGATACACCAGAAATTTATGCAGATATAGATAAAAATAGGAGAAATTTGGAAAGCATAAAGAATTTAATAAAAACCTGCATAGCATATGGTGATGAATTTATTCCGAGAAAAGAAGGTAATCAATATATCATAAGAGATATACCTGTACAGATAATATTAGAGTTTTTGGATGAGATAGAGGTGTCGCCTAAAAATGAAAAATTTAATGCTACGGCGATAAAAAAATTTATTAGAGAGTATCGTGGCAAAGAGCTGAAAAAGTGGGATATAGCTTTTGCATCGGGTAGCTCAGAACGAGAAATTGAGCTTTATAATGATGTAAAATATCATTGTGTATGGAGAAGTTTTTCTGTTGAGAATAATGGAAAAATTTTAAAAATGTCTGGAAGTAAAAAACACTTAGCGGGTGGTGGTGATGCGGCGGCAACATTGTCCAAAGAAAAAGTGCGTGAATTAAAAGAAATGAGCCAAAGCAATTTATCTTCTAATGATTACTTTAAGAATATAGACAGAAATCCGCTACTTACTGTATTTGTTGTTGATTTAAAGGAATGTAAACCATCAGAATTTAGTGAATTAGGAGACGAGATTAAAGAGCGATATTCCCATGATTATGTTATCGGTTTTGGAATGGGAATCCCATCTCTTTCAGATCAGGAAACAAAGTATGTGAAGTATGTATTAAATAAAATTGCTATACAACAGATATTTGAAGATGAGTTAGATTTGGGAGAGGATGACGATTAATGGATTTAAGGTCTAAATTTGAAAAGGGGAAGGCAAACAGAACCTTTCAACGCATTGATAGTACATATGTTGTTAATATATTTGTAGGATTTGATGATGACGGCAGAATGACTGTTGTGATTACCGAAAATTCAGTATATAAACAGATTAGTTCAACAAAGTTGATTGATGTAGCACTAAAAATGCGTAATGATGGAAAAATGGCATTATCATTTTCTTTGCTGGATACGGCTTATGAATCACTGTTTTTAATCTTTTGTAATGATATTATTGCTATTTGTGAAAGAGCAGGGAGTGATCAAGCGATTACAAGTGCAATTATAAGGTGGAAATATTGGAAAGAAATGTTTGGCAAAAGAAAACAAACTGTATTGGATAAGCAGGAGATAAAAGGGTTGATTGGTGAACTGCTGATTTTAAAAGAGGGTATTTTGACAAGGTGGGGTGAAGAAAGAGCAGTTCAGGCATGGATGGGACCACTGTTAGGACATAAAGATTTTGAGATTGATGATACATGGTATGAAATAAAGAGCGTTAATGAGAATGCCTTGCAGGTAAAGATTAGTTCACTAGAACAGCTTGAATCTGATAAAAAGGGACATTTAATAGTGGTACGGTTGGAAGATACAAGTACGGTTGCGGAGAATTCGATTAATATAAATAAATTGACTGCCGAAATTATCGGTTTGATTACAGATGTTGAGAATCTAAGTGTTTTTCAAACGAAATTGGATAATATAGGCTATTCGTTTGATGAAGAATATAATTCTTGGAATTTTCTGTATAAGGGCAGGCAGTCGTACTATGTGGATGAGGCATTTCCGCGAATCCGTAAACAGGATGTTGATAGTGCTATCGGAAACGCTCAATATACAATCATGCTTAATGGCATTGAGAGGTTTAAGGAGGATTTGGTTTGACTGTTGAAGAATATAGAGAGCAATTGTTGGAGGATATGGCGGTTAGGGCAGCGGCGGATGGCAACAGTACTCCAGATAAAGAGTTCCTTTATTATGTTACAGATGTTCTTGCAACAGGGGAGGAATTTGATGATTTTATTGAGTGCCATCAAGAAGGAATTTCCCATAAAAGAGCAAACATGGAGATTGACGGATATGCTTTTGATGATGCAGATGGAAGTTGCTGTGTGTTTATCTTGGACTATCATGGTCCGTTTGAGAATGATTCCATTAATGCAAAAGACATTGAAATTAAATTTAACCTTATCCGCCACTTTGTTGAGGAAGCGATTAAATATAAGATGGGGTTTGAAGAAAGTTCTCAGGAATATGAGTTCAATATGCTGCTACATGAAAAAGCAGCAGAGATTACTAAATTCCGTTTTTATATACTAACAGATGCGTATAACCGCCAAAGAGTAAAGAATATAAAAGATATTGAAATATCTGGAATCAATGTTGAAAGAAATGTTTGGGACATATCTAGGATTTTTGATATTATAAGTTCAACGACTCAAAAAGAAAGTGTAGAAATTATATTTGATAAAATGGGAATTAATGGTATTTCTTGTGTGAAAGCGGTAGAGTATGAAAATGTGAAAGCTGATATAGAAGTACCAATAAAATATGAGGATGAAAGCGTACAAGAAACGATACCAGATAATATTATTACATATACATCTTACTTAGCTGTTGTTCCGGGACAAGTATTAAATGATTTATATATAGAATTTGGCTCTAGACTTTTAGAGGGGAATGTGCGCTCCTTTTTAAGTGCGAGAGGAAAGGTGAATAAAAGTATTCAGAATACTATTAAAAATTATCCGGAAATGTTTTTTGCATATAACAACGGCATAGCAGCAACTGCGACTGAAATTGATACGGAAATGACACAGGAAGGTCTTGTTATAAAAAGAATTAAAGATTTGCAGATTGTGAATGGGGGACAAACTACTGCTTCGATAGCATATACTTTACTTACTCAGAGAAAAGACGATAATATTGATATATCCAAATTATATGTTCCAATGAAGATATCTGTTTTAGAGCATAGTATGTCAGAACGGATTATACCTAAAATATCAGAGTATTCAAACTCTCAAAATAAAGTTGATGCATCTGATTTTTTCTCCAATCATCCGTTTCATATTAGGATGGAAGAGTATTCAAGAAAAACTCCTGCACCTGCAGTGCAAGGGAATCAGTATCAACAATATTGGTATTACGAAAGAGCTAAGGGACAATATAATCAAGGCAAAATGAAGTTTAAACCTAAATCTAGTCAAATGAAACAGTATGAAATGCGTTATCCTGCGGGGCAGGTTATCAAACTGGTTGATTTGGCAAAGTATATGGAAATTTATAATTGTGTTCCACATATAGTAAGCAAGGGAAAACAGGCTTTGGTAAGAGCATTTTCAAATGAAATAAAAAAGCAGTGGGATAAAAATGATGAGGTATTTAATGTATATTATTTTAAACGAGTTGTTTCTTTAGCAATTATGTTTAAAGCGACAGATGAGATTATTAGGCAAAAGGCATGGTGGAAAGAAAAACATTCTTATAAAGCTAATGTTATAGCTTATACTATGAGTATTTTGTTTGACTATATACAAAAAAACTGTAAAGACTATACTTTAGATTTTATTAAAATATGGTCACAGCAAAGTATATACCAAGAGCTTCGGCAGCAGATGTCTATTTTGTGTGATGAAGTGTATGAATATATTACGGAACCATCCAGAATGGTCGAAAATGTAACAGAGTGGTGTAAAAGAGAGTTGTGTTGGGAAAGAGCGCAAGACAGAAAATGGTTAATACAAGATACTTTTATTAAGACATTGATACCTGTTTCTGAAATAAAGGACATACAAAAAGATGCTAAAACCGGAAGGAAAATAGCTAATGAGGTAGACAATCTTAAATATATTATTTCGGCGGGAGAAAGCTATTGGAATCAAGTATATGAATGGGGAAAGGAAAGAAAGCTTCTTACTGATATGGAGGATTCACTATTAAAAATGGCAAAAAATATATCAATTACAGGGAAATTACCATCTGATCGACAGGCAAAAGTCATAATAAGAACACGAGATAAGCTTATCGAAGATGGAATGCCTTTGACGTTTTTATGAGGGAGCAGTTGCTATGGATGATCTTACTCCAGAACAAAGAAAAAAGAATATGCGGCATATACGTTCAAAAAATACGGAGATTGAATGTATACTTCGAAAAGCACTTTGGAAGAAAGGATACAGATATAGAAAGCATTATACAAAAATTCCAGGGAAACCAGATATTGTTCTAACAAAGTATAAAATTGCTATTTTTTGCGATGGTGAATTTTTTCATGGAAAAGATTGGGAAGTGCAAAGGAAGCGAATTGAAAAGAGCAATAATAGTGACTATTGGATTATGAAAATAGAAAGAAATATCAATAGAGATGAAGACATCAATAGAAGATTGAAGGCTATGGGATGGGTAGTGTTACGCTTTTGGGGTAAAGATATAAAGAAAAATACCGAAAGCTGTGTAAAGGCAATAGAGGAAGCCGTGTTTGATGTAAGAATGGGTATGAATTGAAGATTGAGATGAGAAAGGTAAAATATATGGCTCAAATAGATATTAGAAATTTAACAAGAGTAAATAAGGAAAGAAATACTATACATGATCAAGTGTATGCAACATATACAGTTTTTGATAATAATGGCGAGAAATATTTACAGATTGATACATATGGAAAGCCGGCACGTGAAAATCCAGAAAAGATTAGTCAATCTTTCCAACTTAATAGAAAAGCAGCATCTTATCTCGCTAACTTATTGATAGAAGAATTTGACTTAAAGTTATCTTAATAAAATATATGGCATAGTATGGAAATGAAAAATGTAGGGGTTTAAAGTATAGTTTTTAATTTCAAATTGATTTCTTATGTACTTTGTAGCAAATTGGATAGAATACTATGGCAATAGGGATATAGAGATAGAAAGCAGGTGAAGTATGCCGGAACATCAGACAATAGAATACAAAGAATCATGGCATGATGAGTTTTTAGAATGGATATGCGGATATGCAAATGCAGATGGTGGAACGCTTTATATTGGCAAGAA
>ERZ808040.1495-NODE-1495-length-15532-cov-60.295438_pt1 | contig 15532 bp, 15 predicted proteins | sample MGYA00380191_ERZ808040 | MGnify/ENA primary metagenome ERZ808040 (study PRJEB31490, sample SAMN06133395) | mouse gut metagenome | isolation source: J6 | host: mice | place: China: Chengdu | collected 2015-05 ... | reverse complement strand
CCTAAAGCCAATGACTTGGGTATTCAGGTCTTGGGCGGGGCAGGTTACACCCGAGAATATCAAGCAGAGCAGTTTTGGCGTGATAACCGCTTAAACCCCATTCATGAAGGCACTAATGGTATTCAAGCCTTGGATTTAACCTTCCGTAAATTATGGCAGCAGCAAGGTCTGGGATTGAAGGTTTTACAGCAGGAGATCACTCGCGATTTAACGGCCATCTCAACCCCAAAAACTGCCCAGCTTGCCAAAAAACTAAGCTTTTATATCGAAGAGCTGCAGCAAGTACTGCAGCATGTGGGTAAAACTATAACTACCCCAAAAGCAGCTACATTAACTGCCAATGCTCAGGCACTGATGAATGTGTTTGCCACCATCGTTATCAGCTGGATTTGGATTCGCCAAGCCAGTAAAGCCGAGCAGCTGTTAGCAGAGACTGAAGATGGCGATAAACAAAACTTTTATCACGGCAAGATTCAAGCGGCCAGCTACTTTATTAACTGGGAGCTGGCTTTAATTCAACGAGATATCGAATTGTTGTTGGCTGATAGCTCAGTGTGTAGTGATATGCAGCCTCAGTGGTTTTAACCTTTAACATCAATATCAACATCGACATCAATATCAAAAACATTAAGCTCAGGAGAGAATTATGCAAAAGGATTTATTTGATTTAACGGGAAAAGTAGCTCTAGTTACCGGAGCCAGTCGCGGGATAGGGGAAGCCATTGCTCGTCTACTTGCCGCTTATGGAGCCGAGGTGATTGTCTCAAGTCGTAAGCTTGAGGCTTGCCAAGCGGTGGCTGATAGTATCGTTGAAGCCGGCGGTAAGGCCAGTGCTTTTGCTTGTCATGTGGGAGAGATGGCTCAGATTGAAGCCATATTTGATTACATTCAAGATGAGCATGGTCGCATTGATATTCTAGTGAACAATGCGGCGGCGAATCCTTATTACGGTCACATCTTAGATACGGATTTATCAGCTTTTGATAAGACGGTTGAGGTCAATATTCGCGGTTACTTCTTTATGTCGACCGCCGCTGGCAAGATGATGCGCGAGCAAGGCGGCGGCGTTATTTTAAATACAGCTTCGGTAAATGGGGTGACCCCAGGGGACAAGCAAGGGATTTACTCCATTACCAAAGCGGCGGTAATTAGCATGACCAAAGCTTTTGCCAAAGAGTGTGGCCCACACAATATTCGAGTCAATGCATTGTTGCCAGGGTTAACCGATACCAAGTTTGCCTCAGCGCTGACCAGTAATGATAAGGTGCTGAATATGGCACTGGCCATGATTCCGTTAAAGCGTGTGGCTCAGCCAGAAGAGATGGCAGGGACAGTATTGTATTTGGTATCCGATGCTTCCAGCTATACCACAGGTGCTTGTATTAATGTCGATGGGGGCTTGCTTGCTTAGTCCTGTGACATATCTTTCTGTCTGAATATTCTAGAACTATAAACTTTAGTCGACTTTAATTTTCTTTAGCAAACCCTTGTCTCATACAGGCAAGGGTTTTTTACACTTGTATAATATTACTGGTTGTATTTTTATAACCAATACTCCCTAATCCAATAATTGTGTAAACACTATGTATACAAGAAGTTTTAAGGTTTTGATTCTTAATATTTTATAAAATATGGTTTATTTTTATTAAAAATGATGTTGATTTTAGGTTAAATAACTGTTAACGTAAACCTAACCTAAAAAACCAAACAAATGTTTGTTTTATGCGTTGGGATATTTTTTAGGTTGTCTATAACTAATAGTTTTATTTTGAATTTTAAGAGGAGGTTAAATATCAAGGAAGTAGAGATAAAAATTTAATTGGTGGCACTTTGTCTTAAGGAGAAGACTTATGAGAACCAAATCTATGAAAATTGCCACGTTGAGCTTATTGAGCTATGCTGAAAAAACCGTAGACAAAAACTTGGTAAACTAAAGAAGATAAATAGGAGTTTACCATGACAAAGAAAGCTAAAAGATACAGTGAGGAATTTAAAGCAGAAGCGGTCAAAACAATAGAGAATAATGGTGGCAATGTCAGTGCTACAGCAAGGCAATTAGGCCTGCCAATGCAGACCCTAACTAATTGGCAACGGAAAGCCAATCAAGGCAAACTCAAAGGCACTAAGCAATACGATCCAGAGCTCGTTTCAGCCCTTGAAGAAATTAAGCGTTTAAAGCGTGAACTAAAAATAGCACAAGAAGAACGAGAGATATTAAAAAAGGCCACGGCGTACTTTGCAAGGAACGGTCAGTAAAGTACGCTTTTATTGACCATCATAAAACTCAATTCAATATCACAACCATGTGCAAAATCTTTGATATCAAACCATCAAGCTACTATGACTGGATCAAGCGTGATATCAGTGCTCAGCAAATACATCGTAATCACTGTGAACTGCTTGTAAAGGCTGCACACAGTGAAACCAAAGAGCGATATGGCTATGAGCGTCTGCATGCTTATTTAAACTAACAAGGGCATGAAATTAGCAGGTATATGGTACGTAGTATTAAAGAAGAACATGACATCAAATGTAGACGTCATAAGCGCTTTAAAGTGACAACGGACTCAGACCATAACAAGCTAGTTTATCCAAACGTGCTGGATCAAAAGTTTGAAGCCAGTCGACCTAATCAATCTTGGGTCAGTGATATCATTGGCTATATTGAGCTGTATTACAACCAAACGAGGATTCAAAAGAGTTTAGGCTATAAATCGCCAAGACAGGTGTGGTTTAATTATTATCGTCAAGCTGCGTAGTTAAAATCTCCCAAGTTTAATTGTACGGATTTGACAGCAGGGGTCAGGGATACGAGCATTGGATATACCAGCTATACTCTTGATAATGCGACCGTCTTAATCGCTACAGAGGCTAATACCACGATTATTTAAGAGTTGTTACGATAAAAATCAGCCCACAACTGCAAAGTTGTGGGCTGATTTGATTTGATGAGTGTGCAAATAGTCTAAATAGTCTAAATAGTCTGATAACTAACTGGCGTATTTGCTACATTAACTTCAGTCGCTATTTATTAAGATAACTGCTCTAAAATCTCATCTGGGAAGTCAACGTTGGTATGTACGTCTTGTACATCATCCAAGTCTTCTAGCATATCAATCATCTTCATCACTTTTTCAGCATCCTCAATATTATCGATTAATGCTGTGGTTGATGGAGACATGGTTACTTCGGCATTACTAGATTCAAACCCTGCTTCTGTTAAGGCATCTTTAACCGCACCAAAGTTGTCAGGTTCAGTGATGACCAATAGGCTTTCACCGTCATTTTCGATATCTAGCGCGCCAGCGTCTAAAGCCACCATCATAATGTCATCTTCTAGTGACACATCATCGAAGATAATCTCACCACGCTTGGTGAAAAGATAAGCCACGGACCCTGAAGTGCCTAGGTTACCATCAAATTTGGTAAAGGCGTGACGTACTTCACTCACTGTACGGTTGACGTTGTCGGTCATGGTTTCAACCAATACGGCCACACCGCCAATACCATAACCTTCATAGGTTAGCTCATCCATTTCGCCGCCTTCAGAGTTACCGGCGCCGCGCTCAATAGCACGTTGAATGGTGTCTTTGGTCATGTTGGCTGACAGAGCTTTTTCTACTGCAGCACGTAAGCGAGGGTTGGTTTCTGGATCTGGATCACCTTGTTTGGTCGCTGAGACAAGCTCGCGAATAATTTTAGTGAAGATTTTGCCACGTTTGGCATCCTCTTTGGCCTTCTTGTGCTTAATATTTGCCCATTTAGAATGACCTGCCATAATATGTTTATCCTTATCAATTACGTTAAACAAATTAATTGTCAAATACGACATTAACTTTATAAAGGCTTAAGGGCTGCTGGGTTGTAAGAATAGGCCAACCACAGCCTACTTAAGCCGCTTATCTACTGATTTATAAAACTTTGGGTTATAGGCTGATTCGATTTCTTTACTAAAGCTCGGTAATTATAGCAGAAATATCTATTTTGATTTTATCTGTAGAGAAGAGGCGCTGTCTGCTACGTAAGTTGAGATACTACTGTGCATGCTAAATTAATAATCGGTTAAACAAAGTTTGTGGAATAGGTAATATTGTTAATTGAATCACGTATAATGAGCTTCTATTATAGACTAGCCACCCGTATTTATGAAAAAACTATCCTCAAATACGCTAAATCACCTACGTGATCGTATCCATATTATTATTGAAGGAACGGATACGCCATTAGGTAAGTTGTTTGACATTGTCTTGCTGATCGCTATTGCTACCAGTGTGGCCGTGGTGATGCTTGACAGTGTGCTGTACCTACGATTGCAATTCGGTACCGTCTTCTTTTATGCAGAATGGTTTTTTACCATTTTGTTCACTTTTGAATATCTGCTGCGACTGTTTTCAGCACCTAACCGAATCCGCTACGTCTTTAGCTTCTTTGGTATAGTGGATTTGCTATCGGTCCTGCCAAGCTATCTAAGCTTAATATTTGGCGGAGTTCAATACCTAATTGTGGTTCGTATTCTGCGTATTTTGCGGGTATTTAGGGTTCTTAAACTTAAGTCCTATATGCAGCAAGCCGGCTTCTTAGCTGCCGCATTAAGGACCAGTCAGCAAAAAATCACAGTTTTCTTCTTATCCTTAGTGCTGCTGGTTATGATCTTCGGCTCGGTCATTTATGTGGTCGAAGGGCCAGAAAATGGTTTTACAAGTATCCCGGTGTCTATCTACTGGGCGACAGTAACTTTGACCACAGTAGGTTATGGGGATATGTCCCCTAAGACACCACTAGGTCAGTTTATAGCGACCATGGTGATGATGACCGGTTACTCCATTATTGCGGTACCAACCGGTATTTTTACCTCAGAGCTTGCCAAGAGTATGCGACCACAGCTACACCCAGTCACTTGTCCTAACTGTGGTAAGTTTGGCCATGCCGCCGGTGCTCAGTTTTGTGATCGATGTGGTCACGAGCTACACATCTAATTTTCGTATATAATTTAAAGACATCGCTGTCTTAATCTATTTATGGGTTAAATTAAATAACTATGCCTAATCTTCTAAGAAAGTCTTTTAATGTTGTCAATCGTGTTCGCCATACCGCAAGTGTTGCAGGCTTATCCGCATTAAGGGTTGCCAGAGGGGAGCGTCCTGATGCAGTAATGTTGCGTGAGACCTTTGAGCAGTTAGGCACTACCTATATCAAAATTGGCCAGTTTATTGCCAGTACTCCCTCCTTATTTCCCCGCGATTATGTGATTGCTTTTCAAGGCTGTCTGGATCAAACCACGCCTTTGCCTTATAGCTACATTGAGCAAGTGCTAAAAGAAGAGCTGCTTGTTGAGGGTCAAAGCTTAGAGGATTTATTTAGTAATATTGACAAAGAGCCTTTGGCCTCTGCCAGTATTGCTCAGGTTCATGCGGCAACTTTACCTGATGGCCGCGAAGTGGTATTAAAAGTACAAAAGCCTGATGTTGATGTCATTATGCAAACCGACCTTGGGGTGCTGCATGGCATTACTAAGCTTATGGAAACCTTAATGCCGCAAATGAAGTTTGCTAGTATTTCGCCTATTATCGATGAGATTCGTATTCGTATGATGGCGGAGACAGATTTTATTGCTGAAGCGTCTAATATCCGAGATTTTCAGCAGTTCTTGCAAATGACCGGTAATGCCAAAGTAGTAGCGCCTGAAGTAGTGGATGAGCTGACCACTAAGCGGGTACTGACCATGAGCCGTCTGCATGGTATTTCAATGGTCGATGAAGTGGCGATGCGTCAATACTGTGATGATCCTGCGCAAGTTATGGCCGATACTTTAAACACTTGGTTTGCCAGCCTTATGTTCTGCAATAGCTTCCATGCCGACTTGCACGCCGGCAACCTGATGCTACTAGAAGATGGCCGTATTGGCTTTATCGACTTTGGTATCGTTGGTAAGCTTGCGCCAGAAAGTTGGCAGGCGTGTATGGGCATGATGCAGGCGCTGCAAGAAAATGACTATGTGACCATGGCAGGTTGCATGATTGATATGGGTATGACCCATGAGCGCGAAAAAGTGGATCAAGCGCAATTGGCCGGTGATTTGGCTAAAATGATTACGCGTATTATGGCAGAGGATAAGACCTATACCAGCGGCAAGCCATTTAATAGCAAAGAGCAGGCTGATGAGCTAAATAAAATGATGTTAGAAATTGTCGAGGTCGGCAAGCGTCATGGTATTCATTTCCCACGTGACTTTGCCTTATTGACTAAGCAGATGCTTTATTTCGATCGTTTTATGCGTACTTTAGCGCCAGATATGGATATGTTTAATGATGCAAGGGTGAGTCTATTAGGCAGCGAAGTTAAGCAATAACTGATAATAGATTATTGGGATTTGAGTAAACACTTAATAATAAGTGGTGGTTATGATAACTAAATTACCTCGATGGATTTTAATCGGTGGAGCGGTTTTAGCCTTCAGTGCTGGCTGTGTAAACATTATCGCTTTAAGTGGCTTTACCAATCTGTCAGTATCACATGTGACCGGTAACGTTAGCCTCTTTTCTTCCGCCATTGCTCGATTTGATTGGCCAGCTATATTTTTTATTGGGGCCTCGTTACTTTCCTTTTTGGCAGGCTCGATATTAAGTGGCTACCTGATTGGTCAGCGCTCGTTAAAGCTGGGTCGTCGTTATGGGTTGGCTTTATTTATCGAGGCCAGCTTATTGTTTTGTAGCTTCCTGTTGTTTTTTCAACACGACTATCTGGGTCAGCTTTTGGCAGCGATGGCTTGTGGCCTGCAAAACTCGATGGTAGCGACTTATAGTGGGGCAGTAATACGTACCACGCATTTAACGGGTCTTACTTCAGATATGGGGGCGGCCATCGGTAACTGGCTGGCGGGTCGTCCTGTCAATAAAATGATGCTTGGTTTTCAAACCATTATTTGGTATAGCTTCTGCGGCGGTGGTGTGGTCGGAGCCTTTGGCTACTTTACACTAGGCTATACCGCAATGCTAATACCTGTGGGTATTGTCTTAGCGGCAGCCTTAGTTTATCAAATTACCTCAAATAGACTGCCTGAAATGCGTGAGGAATAAGCCTATTTTTGGCGGGCGGGCTTCAGCTTACATTAGCTGAGCTTGCCACAGCTTTATGGCAAAGCCGATAAATAGTAAACCTACCAAACTCATGCTCAGCACGATCAATACAGGGTGCCGGTTAAACCTTCTAGCCAGACCCTGACCTGCAAAGGCCAAGACGCTTAAATAAGCAAAGCTAATACACTGCAAAATTACTGCCAATAATAAAAAGGACAGTAGTGGGTGCTCATAGCTTGGATCAACAAACTGTACAAAAAAAGATAAGAAAAACAAAATAGCTTTGGGGTTGGTCAAGCTTAGTAGCATGGCCCGATAAAAGTAGTTTTGATGAGTGGCCGGGACAGTAAGCTTAGGCGTAGCTTGAGCCAATATCATACGCTGAGAAAAAGTATGATAAGCGCCGATTAATAGTTTAACCCCAAGATACATCAGATATAAGCCACCAATTAACTTAATGGCATTAAATAAAGAAGGGTAGAGCTTTAATAAGCTACCTGCACCAAATACAGTGACCAAGATTAAGATACCATCGCCAACGAAGATGCCAGCGATGGCACGATAGCCTTTGCCAATACCATGTGCAGCCGCTACCGATAAGCAATAAAGGCTATTGGGGCCGGGTAATAATATAATGGCGATGGTGCCAAGAATATAAGCCGTAAGGTCAGTTATCCCGTACATGAAGGCTCCTATCGTCTAAAGTTTAAGCCGGTTATTATAGTTAATTTTCTTAAGCTTGCGTCACTATTTGACCTTATTTTTCAGATTTCACGCAGGCTGTTTAGGTTAGGCCACTAACTGATCGCTAACTGATAATACCGCGATTAAATACCTCTCGAAGCTCAAAGCTGGTGTGCACCTGACTTACCCCTTCAATACGGTTTAACCGATGTAATAAAAACTCTTCATAGTGTGCCATATCTCGGACTACAACCTTTAGTAAATAATCCTCGCTACGACCGGTGACAATACTACAGCTCACCACCTCATCAAAACTTTGGATTTTATCTTCAAACTGAGCAAACCGCTCTGCAGTGTGTCGATCCATACTCACTGCGATATATATCGCTAAGCTATAACCTAGCTTCTGTGGGTTTACTTCGGTGTGGTATCCTGTGATGATGCCGCTTTGCTCCAGACGCTTGATACGCCTAGCACAAGGGGTGGCAGATAAGTGAACCGCTTCGGCAATATCAGTGATGCTCATACGCGCATCTTGCTGTAGCAGTACTAGGATTTGACGGTCGACATTATCAATTTCAAAGGCGTCTGGATGGTTTAGGTCAGCTGAACGGCTTATCATAGTCATTAATAGGGTTTCCTGCTTGTATGTTAGTGTTTTTAGCTAATTATTATATTATTTATAGATTTTAACACTAATTATCATCAAAATTCAGGGTCATTTTGCAGTATTATTTTCAATATACTTTGTTATGATATTCAGTATAGATTAATATATAAAGCAGCCAGCAACGACTCGCTATATAATACTTATTAATTTTGTTGTACCTAGCTGTTAATTGTTATTAAAAATATTAGACCAAAGAGGGCAATCCATGAGCCAAGTTACTAGCCATTCACCAGTTGTTGAACCAAAAGTTAAGCCAAAATTCGAAGCATTTGATTTTCGCAAATATCAACCGTTTGCGTTTGCACCCAATCTACCAGATCGTACTTGGCCGAACAAAACCATTGAAAAAGCCCCAACTTGGGCCAGTGTGGATCTGCGTGATGGTAACCAAGCTTTAATTGACCCAATGACCATTGAGCAAAAAATGCAGTTTTTCAAACTGCTTGTTGAAGTGGGTTTCAAAGAAATTGAAATTGGGTTCCCGTCAGCTGCGCAAGTGGAGTTTGATTTCGCTCGTAAATTGATTGAAGAAAATCATATTCCTGATGATGTGACCATCCAAGTCTTGGTTCAAGCTCGTGAGCATTTGATTGAGCGTACTTTTGAGGCATTACAAGGGGTGCGTCGTGCGGTAGTACACGTTTATAACTCAACCAGTAAAGTGCAGCGTGACAAAGTCTATGCCAAAGACTTAGAAGAGATTAAAGAGATTGCGATTAAAGGCGCGAAGATGCTGCAAGATCATGCGGCTAAGCATCCAGATACTGAGTGGGTATTCCAGTACTCACCAGAGAGCTTCAGCCAGACTGAGCCCGATTATGCGGTACAAGTTGTTAATGCGGTGAACGAGGTATGGAAGCCAGAAGAGGGGCAACAAGTTATCATTAACTTGCCTGCCACAGTTGAGTCGTCTATGCCAAACGTCTATGCCGACCAAGTTGAATACTTCTGTCGTCATGTAAAAAACCGCGAGCATATCATTGTTAGCTTGCACACTCATAATGACCGAGGTAGTGCCGTAGCAGCCGCTGAACTTGGTGTGTTGGCAGGAGCAGATCGTATTGAAGGTACCTTGCTAGGTAATGGTGAGCGTACAGGTAATATGGACATCATGATTATGGCCATGAACCTTTATAGCCAAGGCGTTGACCCTGAGCTAGATTTAAGTGACATGAGCCGTATCGTGCAGATTGTCAGTGAGTGTAACAATCTACCTGTACACCCTCGTCATCCTTATGTCGGTGAATTGGTATTTACAGCCTTTAGTGGTTCGCACCAAGATGCCATTAAGAAGTCGCTTGACTACAATGAGAAAAACAGTGAGGCAACGCAAAACATTTGGGATGTGGCCTACTTACCAATTGACCCAGCACATATTGGTAGAAGCTATCAAGATGTGGTACGCATTAACAGTCAGTCAGGTAAAGGCGGGGTGGCTTATATCTTGCAGCGTAACTATGGCTTTAACCTACCACGCTGGATGCAGATTGACTTTAGCCGTGTGGTACAACAAAAAGCAGAAGATGTGGCTCGCGAGCTGAAAAACGAAGAGATCTTGGAAGCGTTTGAAAGCACTTACCTTCAAAACTCAGGTTATGAGCTATTAGACCATAACATTAATAACAAGGGTGGTGAGGTTGAGTTTAATGGTCAAATGACCTTAAATGGTGAGACAATCGATATCTCTGGCCATGGTAACGGTCCGCTATCTTCCTTCATCGATGGGGTGGCTCGTCATACTGGCAAGCAGCTTCACATTATTAACTACTCAGAGCACGCAATTAGTCCTGAGTTCACTTATGATGAAGAAGATGAGGCTCAAAGTGACAAAACCAACGCCAAAGCTGCTGCATATATCCAGCTAAACGTAGATGGTGAGATTTACTCTGGCATTGGTACTCATACCAGTACCGTATCAGCCATGTTGAAAGGGGCGCTATCAGCACTGTCTCAAGCGTTTTAAGCTAAAAGCTAAGCCTGATATTATTAAAAAGTGTTTATAAAAAAAGACCTGTCTAATTGACAGGTCTTTTTTTGCTACTTTTCTATTTTGACCAGATGTTCTTATGTTTTTGTAGCAGCTCTTCATCCGACTCAATACGCTCGGGGTCTTCGATAATACAATCGATGGGACAAACTTTGACGCAGGTTGGCTCTTCATAAAACCCCACGCACTCTGTGCAAAGATCGGGGTCTATAACATAAGTTTTTTGCCCTTTTTGATCATAGCTAATGGCTTCATTCGGGCACTCAGGTTCACAGATGTCACAGTTGATACACTCAGAGGTAATCTTTAGTGCCATTATTATCTCCTAAAAAGTTACGGTTCAATATTCACCTAAAATCCAGCCACTGATATAGGCAAAGTACTCACGAAACCATGAATTATATCGGGTTGCTAAAGGGGTAGGGCTCGCCAAAGTCACTAGATTGGTGTAACCCTGATGCTCAGCAATCGCTTTTGATCGAGGGATATGAAAGTCACTGGTTACGATGGCAATTGGGTCGTCTAAGGACACCTGTTTATCCGCTAAAATCTTTTGACTAAATAAGAAGTTCTCTTCGGTGCTGGTGCTCTTTTTTTCTTGATAAATATCATCTAATGGGATGCCGTATAGCGCATGTAGATATTGTGCCATGGCCTCGCCTTCGCTTCGGGTTTCACCGACGCCAACACCGCCACTGGTGATGACTACAGCTTCGGGCTGCTGCTCGATTAAGGGTACGGCTGCGTCTAAGCGGCTGGCCAACGTGGGGGTTGGTATGCCATTCTGGATACCCCCTCCTAAAATAATAATGGCCTCTACCTTCTCATAATTCTCATCAACTTCGCTAATTTGGTTATGTAAGTTATAGGCGAATAAGATAAAGCTTAATAGCCACACACCAAACGCAGCCCAAAGTATCTTCCACAGTTTGCGTAAGCTGCGGTGTTTACTAAGAATGCTTTGGATTTTAGACCAACAAAATGCATGGATAAGAAAAATAAGGCCTATCAAAAACGGCACGACGGTACCGAAGTTAATCTTATCGGCAGCAATTAGAAAGGTACAGTCAATGACTAGCACCCAACCGGCAACCATGAGTAACACTCTTAGAACTTTGGACATATTTTTGGTTTATGGTGAGAATTAGCGACATATTATAACGTTTATTGCTAATTATTTGGTGATCATTGACCTTATACAAAAAAGCTTAGCCATCAAAGTGACTAAGCTAAAGTGACTAAGCTTTTTTTAAGTAAGTTTTTTGCTTATTATACTAGCTAAACTAAGCTAATAAGATTAGCTAAAAATAGGCTGTTTGACATTCTTCATAATCAAAGCAAACTGTAGCATCTCATGATCAATGTCTTTAAAGGGGTTAGCAATCTGTGCGGTCCAACCAGAGCCTAGAGCGGCTTCGATAGGATTGCCTTTTTTATCCCACATTTGCTCAAGGGTATAGGTTAGGTTGCCTTTTGGTGTCATTACCTCGATGGTATCGCCCACCTCAAGCTTGTTTTTAATCTCTAAAGTTAGCTTCTCGGCGGTAATATCGGTTACTTCCGCGACAAACTGCTGTTGGTCTGTTTTTGACGCACCATATTCGTAGTTTTGATAATCGCTGTGTACGTGGCGGCGTAAGAAGCCTTCGGTATAACCGCGGTTGGCTAAGCCATCTAAAGCACCGATTAATGACTCATCAAAGGGTTTACCTGCTACGGCGTCATCAATGGCTTGGCGGTATACTTGAGCGGTACGAGCCACATAGTAGTGCGACTTGGTACGGCCTTCAATTTTTAAAGAATGGACGCCCATTTGAGTTAATTCAGGCACCAGTTCAACCGCACGTAGGTCCTTAGAGTTCATGATATAGGTACCATGCTCATCTTCATACATGGCCATTAATTCGCCAGGACGGTTTTGTTCTTCAAGTAACACCACCTCATCGCTTGGTGCTTGAACATAATCATCGCCCATGACCACATCACCGTTTAAGTTAACGGTTTCAATTTGCTTAGCGTCTGGCTGAGTTTGCTGCGTAGGGTCAAAGGTTTGTACCGGTACAATGTCACCGGTTTCATTTTCTTCAGCTTTATAGGTGTTGTAGCTCCAGCGGCAAGCGTTGGTACATGTACCTTGGTTGGCATCGCGTTTATTGATGTAGCCAGATAATAGGCAGCGGCCAGAGTAGGCCATGCATAGCGCGCCATGAACGAAGACTTCAATCTCCATACCGGGGACTTCATCGATGATTTGTTTGATCTCTTTTAACGACAACTCACGTGACACGATCACACGGCTTACACCCATTTGCTTCCAGAATTTAACCGTGGCCCAGTTAACTGCGTTGGCTTGGACTGATAGGTGAATCTCCATCTCTGGGAAATGTTCACGCACCATCATAATCATACCAGCATCTGACATGATCAGCGCATCTGGCTTCATCTCGATTACCGGACGAATGTCTTCGATAAAGGTTTTTAGCTTAGCGTTATGAGCCTGAATATTTACCACCACATAAAACTTCTTACCCAAGCTGTGTGCATAGTCAATACCACGACGAAGGTTTTCCTCATCAAAGTCATTATTACGTACCCGCAGACTGTAGCGCGCTTGACCGGCGTAGACAGCATCTGCTCCATAAGCAAAGGCGTACTGCATGTTTTTAAAGGTGCCGGCGGGGCAAAGTAGCTCTGGGCTGCGCGGTGTTTGAGGGTTTTGATTTGATTGAGTCATGACATTACCTATATTTTGACCAGCCATAATTAGTGGCTGGCTCTGGCTTTGTATGTGTGTTAATAGGGATTGGAAGCAGGTTATATGCTAGGGAGAAAGGCATATTATAAGCCAAATAGGCTTGTCATTAAATATGTTAGGGGCTGAAGTTCAGGTTTGGGGGAGTCTTTAAATCCGCAGTAAGTTAGAAAAAACCAATCAAAACATTAATCAAAGCACCCCCTAAGATGAGCCAAACAAACATGACAGCCGCTAGGATAAGTGGCTTAATACCGGCTTGCCTAACGGCACTAAAGTGAGTGGTAAGACCCAAAGCAAACATCGCCATCGTCAGCAATAGATTGTCCAACTCAATCATGCGCTCGGTAAAGCTTTGGATAGTTGGGGTTGGTGAGGCCAAAAGTAGGGAGTTCACAGCAACCATAGCGATAAACACAAAGGCAAACCAAGGCACATGAATTTGTTTTAGTCGCTGGAGCAAAAGTTCTAGCTTATTAGGCTGACTCTGATCACGGGCTATAGCGTTTAATGTGTTCTGCGTATTTTTAGTATTTTTGGCGTCAGTAGAGGTGATAAAAATAGATAACAGTAACAAGAAGGGTGCGAGCATCATCACCCGAATCATTTTGGTCACCACTGCCGTATTACCGACCTCAGGGCTGATAGCATTACCGGTGACCACCACCTGCGCCACTTCGTGAATGGTAGAGCCGATATAGACCCCATAGTGCTGGGCATCAATAATGCCTGCAAGCCAGCCCATCTGATACAACATGGGGTATAGCAGCATAGATAAAGTGCCGAATACTACCACGGTAGCCACAGCGATGGTCACTTTGTGGGATTCCGCTTTAACCACAGGCTCGGTAGCAATTACTGCAGCCGCACCACATATACTGGCGCCTGAGCCGATAAGTAGGGTTGTGGTTCGGTCCATTTTAAGCCATTTTGTCCCCAGTAAGTAGGTAATAACGAAGGTAGAGCTGAGTACTAAAGCATCAATAGCCACAGCAGACAACCCCACACTGGCTACTTGAGAAATGGTGATTTTAAAGCCGTATAACACAATGGCCAAACGCAGTATTTGAGCTTTTGAAAAAGTGACACCAGCGGCTAAAGGCTGGGCAAGTTTTGGATAAAGCGTGTTGCCCAGTACCATGCCTATCAAGATAGCTAGGGTTAATGAAGACAACCCCAGTAGCTTACCATCAGTCCAGTCTTGAATACGGTCATTGAGCCAAATACTGGCCAAGCTGCCCATCAATACTATCAGCAGTCCCAATAAATGCTCCCGCTTTGGCAGATAGCCGCCTAGCATCTTGTTTAATAAGGCAGGCGTAGTCAGTCGATTTGAGGCTCTACTATCTAGACTGCGCTGAGTGGAATGGGTTTCAAATGGGGCATGATGGGCTCTCATGGGATCACTCGCTTGCTTATTAAAAGGCTCACTTAAGCTTATGATTATCAAAGCTAAGCTATTTAAGAATTACTATATTCCATTGTTTTATATTAATAAAACAGATTGATTAGATAGTTTTTATCGATAAAATAGGTTAGCGTACATTTATTAACCATTTATAGCATTCCTATCACTCCTGTAAGGCCTTAAACATGCCAGCCTCAACCTCCAAGCAGCCCAAGGATGCCCATTCTTTAAACATTGGGCAGGTTTTATTACCAAAAATCACCTTAAAGCAGCTGTCGGTATTTATCAGTATCTACCAGACCGGCAGTACCAGTGCCGCCAGTGAGCAGCTGCATTTATCGCAGTCAGCGGTGAGTAGCGCATTAACTGAACTAGAAGATCGGCTAAAGATACCTTTATTTGAGCGGATAGGGCGGCGTTTGCATCGCAATGACAATGCTCAAGCCATTTATATTCAGGCTCAAGCCATAGTGAGCCAATGCTTAACTTTAGAGCAATATCATCAGTATCAAGCCGGACGTATTCATATCGGCGCCAGTACCACAATTGGTAACTATGTGCTGCCGTCTTTGATTCAGCAAATTTATGGCGATAGCCCTGAAGCGAAAATAGAGTTTTTTATTGGCAATACGCGAGATGTGGTGGCTGAGGTTGAGCAGTTAAAAGTAGACATCGCTTTGGTAGAGGGCATGCCAAGACCGACTGACAGCAAGTTGATTGAACAAAAAGCTTGGCGCCATGATAAGTTAATTGTTTTTGCCAAAAAAGACAGTAAATGGCTAACAGGTATTGAAGCTAAGCAGAAAGCGAATAATGCTAATGATAAAAATGAAGTGCCCAGTTATCAGCTAACCACCAAACAACTGGCTAAAATTCCGCTATTGGTACGAGAGCCTGGGTCGGGGACAAGACAAGTCATTGACGAGCAGTTACTACAATATATGCCGCAAGCCGA
>ERZ808040.1494-NODE-1494-length-15546-cov-6.112224_pt1 | contig 15546 bp, 11 predicted proteins | sample MGYA00380191_ERZ808040 | MGnify/ENA primary metagenome ERZ808040 (study PRJEB31490, sample SAMN06133395) | mouse gut metagenome | isolation source: J6 | host: mice | place: China: Chengdu | collected 2015-05 ... | reverse complement strand
TTGATACTCTGCTCACCGCCTCCGGCATCTGTTAGTCTCCCCAGCTCTGCTGGGGGATTTATAACTGTTTCATTAAAGGCGTTTCAATATTTAAACCAAACGTTTCCTCTCATTCCCCAGACAGTATTCTATGATTATATTTATATAGAAGCGGTAAAACAATCCCTCACACCAGATGAAATCCATGCAATTTCAACCTATAATTATTTTACCGATATCGAGTTTAATCCCGCCAAAAGTATCAATACGCAGGCAAGAACTGCTGCATTGATTCAATTGATGATAAACGAATTTGGACGCCTGCCTGACTTGGATAAAAATGAGTTTATACAATATCACAAAGAGCATATTCAGGCTTTATAAAAAACGATTGGCGGGCGAAGCCCGCCCTCCTGTCACATGGCGCGCACTTTCTCGCGCACCTTTAGTACCATCGGCGGCGCGACGGACAGTTCATCAACGCCCATGTCCACAAACGTCTGCGTAAGCGCTGTGTCCGCCCCCAGCTCACCGCAGATTCCTGCCCACTTTCCGCACTTGTGCGCGTTGTCAACCACCATTTGAATCATGCGCAGGATCGCCTTGTGGTGCGGGTTGTAGAAGTCCTCAAGCCGCTGGTTCTGCCTGTCGATGGCAAGCGTGTACTGGGTCAGGTCATTCGTGCCGATGCTGAAGAAGTCCACAAGCTTTGCCAGCTCGTCGCTGACCATCACCGCCGCCGGCGTCTCAACCATAATGCCCTGTTCGGGGACGCGGTGCGGAATCTGCGCCTGTGTCAGCTCCTCATCCACTTCCTTCACAATGGCGTAAATCTGCGTGATTTCCTCGGCGGAAATAATCATGGGATACATGATAGAAAGATTTCCATAAGCCGCCGCACGCAGAAGCGCACGCAGCTGTGTCTTGAAAATCTCAGGCTGTTTTAGGCAGATGCGGATTGCCCTGTACCCCAGCGCCGGATTGTCCTCCTTTCCGAGCGCAAAGTAATCCGCCTGTTTATCCGCCCCGATGTCGAGCGTCCTGATAATGACCTTCTTCTGCCCCATCATCTGCACGACCTGTTTGTATGCTTGGAACTGCTCCTCCTCCGACGGAAAATCGTCACGTCCCAGATACAGAAACTCGCTGCGGAACAGTCCGATGCCGCCAGCATCATTTTCCAGCACATAGCCCACGTCGCTGACGCTGCCGATATTGGCATAAATATTGATCGTCCTGCCGTCGCTGGTTTCGTTCTTCTTCCCCTTGAGCTCCTGCAGCAGGCGAAGCTTCTCCCGCTCATTTTGAATTTTTTTCTCCGCCTCACTGCACTGGAACTCTGTAGGCTCAAAGATGACCTCGCCGGCTGCCCCGTCCACAATCGCAGTCATGCCGGTCTGAATCATACTCAAATCCATCTTGACCCCAATCAGCGCAGGAATGTTCATCATGCGGGCAAGAATCGCCGTGTGGGAGTTGGTCGAACCGTGCACGGTCACAAAAGCCAGTATTTTCTTTTTGTCCATCTGCACGGTCTCACTCGGGGTTAAATCGTCCGCGACAATAATCGAAGGCTCCATCGCAGAGAAATCCACACCGCCCTGTCCTGACAGGTTCCGCACCACGCGCGCGGAAATGTCCTTCACATCCGCCGCACGCGCCTGCATATACTCATCCTCCATACCGGCAAACATCGCTACAAAGTTGTCGCCCGTGATTGCCACCGCATACTCTGCGTTGACCATTTCCGTTCGTATGATATGGTAAATCGCATCGAGGTAATCCTCATCCTCCAGCATCATCTGATGCACCTCGAAAATGGCGGCACTGGACTCGCCGACTTCTTTCACAGCCTTATCATACAGCGCTGCAAGCTGCTGCTTTGATGCATTGACCGCACCCTGCACCCTGCCGCACTCATGCTCCGAATCCTCGATTCTGGTCCGCCGGATTTGTTCCTGATCCTTTTGCAGTACCATCACTTTTCCCATCGTGATTCCATTGTAAACCGTTTTCCCAGAAAACTTTTTCCCAGAAAACTTTTTCCCAGAAATATTTGTTTCAGAAAATTCTTCCGCCATATCCCACCTCCATGATACATGTGCCGCCTACAGGTTCTCTTTCAAGAAAGCCTCCACTGCTGCCGCAGCTGTGTCTTCATCCTCGCCCTCGATCTGCACGGTAATTTCCATACCATTCTTTACGCCAAGCCCCATCAGGCCGAAAACCTTTTTCGCATCCGCTTTCTTTCCTTCTTTAATAACGGAAACTCTTGAGGTATACTCCTTTGCCAGCTTCACCAATTCGCCTGCCGGACGTGCATGGATTCCTTCTTTATCTGTGATAACATATGTAAATTCTTTCATATTCATTTTCCTTTCTCTATTTATAACCGATAACCATCCATTTATTTTTATAAGGTCTCGTAAACCTGCTCAATCTCCTGCCTTGTCGCCAGAAGCTCCGAGAAGGCGCTCGCGCTTCCTGCCGCTATGCCCATGCGGAACGCATAGTCATAATCCTGCTGCTTCGTCCACCCGGCAACAAATCCGGCTACCATGGAATCTCCGGCGCCCACCGCGTTGACCAGCTTTCCCTGCGGCGCCGCAAGCGTATGCACGGCGTTCTTTTCGTCCACAAGAACCGCTCCCTGCCCCGCCATGGAAACCAGTACATTCCTCGCCCCCTTTTCCTGTAGCTTTCTTGCATAAGGGACAACCTCTTCTCTTGTTTCCAGCGTCACATCATAGATTTCACCCAGTTCATAATTGTTTGGCTTGATTAAAAACGGCTTATACTGCAATACATTGAGCAGCAAATCCTTTGTCGCGTCCACGACAAACAGCACCCCTTTGTCCTGAAGCCGCCCCAAGATATCGCTGTAGATGGAGTCTGGCAGGCTCTTTGGAATACTGCCTGCAAGGACGAGGATATCGCCCGCGCCAAGCCGATCCAGTTTCCCGAACAGCTCCTTCACATGCATCTTGCCAATTTCCGGCCCCATCCCGTTAATCTCTGTGCCGTCGTAATCTTTTAATTTCACGTTAATGCGGGAAAAACCTTCTTCAATATGAATAAAGTCTGTACGCAGCCCAATTTTTTGCACCTCCCGCTCAATCTGTTCCCCGGTAAATCCAGCCGTAAAGCCGAGCGCTGTGTTCTCGATGCCAAGGTTTCCCAAGACAATCGACACGTTGATGCCCTTGCCGCCGGGAAACATCTGCTCCCCGGTGGTGCGGTTGGTTCTGCCCAGTTCAAAACCGTTCATGGATACAATGTAATCGAGCGACGGATTAAATGTCACCGTATAAATCATGCTTCTTTTCCTCCAAAATGTTCAAACAACATATCCTCTGCCTCTTTTGACCAAAGTCCCCTGTGGCGCTTGCAGCACGCATCCAGTTCCTTGTAAAACGGATCTTGCTCTCCCAGCTTCCCAAAATCCTCAATGGCTGTCATGGGCATATCAAACTGAATGTACGCAAGCTTCTTGCCGCCCGGAATATTGGGCAGGTTGTTGGTGGTTTCCACGATGGAATCGATGCCCCCAACGTGTGTCACCATGACTGCCGAGTTGATTTCGCCCGCTGCGGACTTAGCGATTGCCTCCTTCATGTCATCCGTGTTGCCGCCTGTCGAACCCATAATTTTCGTCCGCGCATAGTGGCAGTTATAGAGGTTCATGTTCGCGGAGAACTGCGTGTCAGTCGGTCCTGCAAAGAAGTTCAGGCATCCGTCCACCGCAAGGAGCTTGTCGCCCATCTCCGCAATGCTCTTTACCGGAGCATAGACAAAAACGTCGCTGTATCCCACGCCCTCTGTGATTGCGAGGAGCTGTGCAACCGGATCTTCCATATTTGCTGTGTTAATATAGTGCAGCTCGACGCCTTTTTCAGCAGCCTCCGCCTCAGAGATTACTTCCTTTGCCCGTGCGATCTTGGCATCATTAATATCTGTCACAACGATGCGTTTCGGCTTGTTTTCAAAGGCAAGACCATACTTGCCAAAACGTTGTACACTATTTTTCATTTCAAACCTCGCTCAAAAGTCTTTGCCTGCCCTTGATGCGCGCTGGTGCCGTCCTGTCCTAAATCACCTGTACCCCATGCCGCCTGCACTCCTCGCAAAATTCCTCCGGGAGATTGTCGTCGGAAATGACAATGTCTACATCACCGAAGCCGCAGAAGGAATAGGTACTCTTCACGCCAACCTTGGAGGAATCCATCAGGAGAATCCGCTGTTCTGCCTGACGCAGGACGGTCTTTTTCAGGACTGCCTCCTCGTCCACGCCGCAGCAGAATCCTGACGTTTCACAATAGCTGGTGACCCCCATAAACACCTGATCAAAATTGATTCTCTGTACCTCCTGTACGGTATGTATCCCACACACGCTCATGCTGTAGCGGTTCATCTTCCCCCCAAGGAGGTGAATCGAAGGCTGTGCAAGCCTGCCAAGCTCTGCCGCACAGGTCAGAGAATTGGTGTAAATCAGGTTGGACTGGTCAGGGATACACGATGCGAGCATTGTCGTCGTGCTGCCAGAGTCCAGAAAGAGCGTCGTGTCCTTTCGTATGAAAGCCAGTGCCTTCTGCGTAATCATCTGCTTTGCCTCGATATTGCGCACCTGTCGGCAGCTGAGCATATCATCCGTCCCGACCACGACATCCACCGACTTTGCCCCTCCGTGTACCCGGACAATCCGCTTCGCCTCATCAAGAACTTTTAAATCCGTGCGCAGTGTCATCTCCGAGATTTGGGGAAATTTCTTTTTCAGTTGTGCAAAGCTGACATTTCCGCTCTGATTCACCAAATCCACGATTGTGTTCCTGCGCTGTTCCATTGTATCCATTAAAATACCTCCCCGTCGTACTATGTTTTTTTGTTTCTGTACTTCATACACATCCACTCCTTTCATTGTACCACTTTCTGCCTATTCTTCAATGTCAACTTTTATTTCAACAATTTTCGAAATTTTTTCTTTCATAACAAAAAGCTGGAAACCCAATCATTTTAGATTTCCAGCTCATACTTATCAATCTATCTTTGCGACTGCTTATCTGTCCCGGATACTTTCAGCACACGCCCTAAGCTCTATGTAATCAATCACCATGCCCGGCTTTGGAAACAGCAGCTTCATCTGATAGCTGCCCGCTTCCAGAGATACGCGCAGCAGCTTCTGCTGTATCCATCTGCCATCTGTGCCGTTGGTCTGGAAAGTGGCAAGTTCCTCACCGTTTAACACTGCCTTGCAGACACATTGTGCCTGATTGGTCTCCTCAGACATCAGCATCGCGATCACATCATAGTTCCCTGCTGCCCTTACCACAAAACTTTTCTCTGCCTCCTCTGTGGTATTCCACGTAATCCTGCCCGTGTCGTCCAGCGCATTCTCACCCTGTATACCGGTGCCAAGCGCCCTGAACTGCGGGACATGCACCACGCCGTTTCCTTCCCGTCCAAACGCAGGCGTCCGCATCAGGAAGCGGCAGATATTCATCGCGCTCCTTTGCAGTTCCCCGACGGTAAGTCTGCCCGTGTCAAGCGCCTCGATGGAATCATCGCCATATGCGTTGATCTCCGCGCCGTTATTATTCACTACCATATAGATGTCATTCTGCGCCCGCACCATGTCCGCAGTGCGCAGTCTGGAACCTTCACCGCCCTCTGTGACATCATTCATTTCAGCCCACCAGTCTGTCATTACGATGCCGTCATATCCCCACTCCCGTCTCAGGATTGTCGTGTTTAAATCGTAAGCCGATGCTGTCCAGAATCCGTTTATCGGATTGTACGAGGTCATCACCGACTGCGCATTTCCCTCTTTCACAGCGATCTCAAACGCCTTCAGGTAGATTTCACGCAGCGCCCTCTGGGAAACCACTGCGTTGACGATATGTCTCCCCATCTCCTGCGAGTTGCAGGCAAAATGTTTGATGGTGGCATGTACGCCCTTTGACCCGATTCCGCGCACGATAGCTGCTGCCATCTTGCCAGACAGGAGCGGATCTTCCGAAAAATACTCAAAGTTTCTTCCGTTCAGCGGATGCCGGTGTATGTTGATGCCCGGGCCAAGCAGCGCGTCAATCTGATTCTGCACCATCTCCTCCCCGATACATGCAAACAATTCCTCCGCAAGCGTCTCATCCCACGTACATGCAAGCAATGTCCCGATCGGAACCTGTGTGGCATAGGAACCGTTGTCCATGCGGATTCCCGACGGTCCGTCCGCGCAGCAGGCTACTGGAATGCCAAAGCCAAGCAGCGCGTCAGACACGCCGCCAAACGCCGCAGCCGTCCCCGGCGTCACCTTGATGCTGCACATCCCCTCGCCTCTCACAACCGCTGTGAGAACCTCCGTGGATAGCTGGGCGATAAAAGTCTCCATCTGGCAGTTTCCATCTGCCACATGTTTGAGCCGCAGCCCTTTGTCGCCTGTATACGGAATCGTCTCGGGCAGTCTGGACAGGATACGTTCTTTTAGATCAACGGTTCTTGTCGGAGCAGGTTTATATTCCAGCCGCCGCACGCCATCGCCCTCAGTCACACAACACATGCGCTCAAAATGCTCTATTGGCGCAAGCGCCTCCTCACACGATTCAACCAAGAGCGTCTCTGCAAGCTGCCAGTCCTCCTTGCCATCTACGGATACTTTCTGCGTATCCCGCACGCTGGTCCCTGCATGGAAGCAGTATGTACCAGCCTCGAGCACATAGGCATTCTGATATCCGCTGACACCCGTGTCATCATACGAAGCAATCCTGTATGCTGGGACTGCAATCTGTAGCACTTCCTCCTCCTGACAGTCCAGACTCCGCGTCTTGGCAAATCCAGCCAATTCCCGCGCCGGGTTTCCCATACCGCCCGCGGGCTTCTCCACATACAACTGGACGATTTCGCGTCCGCGGTACTGTGTCCCTGTATTTTTTACCCTGCATGTAAATAAGAAGGTGGTCTCTGACCCGCTCCCGCTCACCTTGACGGCGCTGTCAGAGATCGAAAATTCTGTGTAGGAAAGTCCATAGCCAAACGGATAGCGCACTGCATCCTTCTCAAAGGTCTCAAAGTACCTGTAGCCGACATAAACGTCCTCCTGATACACGTTTTTATCCTTTCCGCCATGATTTTTGTCAGATGGATAGTCTGTGATCTTCCCCGCGATGGTGTCGGTCAGTTTTCCCTGAAAGACCTCTTTTCCCGCAAGGACATCCGCGATTCCGTTTCCGCCCTCCATGCCGCCCTGCCATGCGTACACCACCGCCCGGATGTGCGGGCTGCTCTCAACGAAATCCATGTCGATAATGTTCGAGACATTCAGCACTACGATGACATTTTCAAACTGGCTGCATACACACTGAAGCATCTCCTGCTCTGCCCCGGTCAGATAATAGCTGCCTTCCTCCGCCGCATTGTCCTTGTCCTCGCCCGCTGTCCGCCCGATCACCACGAGCGCCTTGTTGGATACCGCAGCCGCCTCCGCCGCCAGTGCCTGCGTCACGGGCATCTCCTGCTGGCACCACGGCTCGCACGCCCAGCCGCCCCCGCCGTTGTCAAACGGATTCTCTGCAATCCACTTCTCATAGCAGTCTGCCAGTTTTTCGTTGATGTTGACGCCGTTTTCCCGAAGCCCGCCCAGCAGATTTGTGGTGTACGGCACATTCACCCCGCCGCCAGACCCCGTCCCGCTCCTGTAATAATCTTTCTGGCATCTTCCAAACACCGCCACCTTGTCCTTTGCTGTAAACGGAAGGACCGCATTTTCATTTTTCAGCAGAACGGCCCCCTGTGCGGCTGCCCTTCTGCACCATACTGAAATTTGATTTTCCATAGTTATACCCTCACTTATAAAAACGTTTTTATTTTTGTTCAGCATAACATAATAAAAACGTTTTTACAATCCATATTTCAAATTTTATATACTTTTTCTCTATACAATCCTTTCGCAGGTGGACTCTCTCGGGACAATTTTTCCTTGCAGGACCTCAATGCAACCCGTCTGACCGCCCGCGATCAGTCCCATCAGATGCCTGACCGCCCGTGTCCCCTGTTTTTCGAAGGAAGTCCGCACCGTCGTGAGGGACGGTCTCACAAGCTGCGCAATCTCAATATCGTCACAGCCCACAACGCTCACCTGCCCCGGCACCTGTATCCCACTGTCCATGAGCGCCTCCATCACGCCGATAGCACTCACATCATTTGCCGCAAAGACCGCCTCTGGCAGCGGACACTGTAGTTCCCTGAAATGCTTTATAAACTCTTTCGTGGAGCGGTATGCCATCTCCTTCTCAAATGCCCCGTACAGGATACAGTCCTCTGGCAAAGACTTTCCTGCCTGCAAAAGCCCGGCGCGAAACCCCTCTAGCCGTTTGATATTGTCATAATTTTCCTGTACCCCGCTCACATACGCAAATGTGCGGTGTCCCAATTCCAGCAGATATTCCGCCACCATCTCGCCCTCGCGGTATGAGTCGAAGATCACGCTGGCAATCTTCTCCCCCTGCTGCTTTCTGTCTATGAACACCACTGGAATCTGTGTCTTCTCAAAAAGGAGCGTCTCCCTGTCCCCGATATGTTGATTTAAGATAATCGCACCGTCAACCCGTTTCCCCAATATATTTGCCATCATGTTTTCTGCCCGCTCACTGACAAAAATATTTAGTTCATATCCATATTCCCTGCATTCCTGATAGATGGAATCGACCAGAACATTATAGTACGTGCCCTTGATGGATGTGAGAAAAAGCCCAATTACCTTTGTAAACTGTGATTTTAGATTTCTACCGTTGAGATTGGGCACATAGTTCATGCGCTCTGCCACTTCGAGGATGTGCCGCTTGGTCTCCGGGCGGAGCACCTCCACGCCATTGAGTGCGTTGGAAACGGTGGAGATGGAAACCCCTGCCTCCCTTGCCACATCCTTAATCGTTACTTTCTGCTCTGCCATTGGCTCCTGCCCTCCTATATTCACCGCGTATTCCTGTCTTTTTTCTATTATATGGTCTTTTTGTCCAAAAATCAACGATATCGCAATGGCATCTTTCACAATTCTCTGTTATAATAAATAGCGGAACTCATAACGGACTAAAATAAGCAGCCTTTATCATGTACCATACGAAAAAAATCGGTGTTTTTGTTTCTCATATATTTGGTGATTTCCAGCACGAGCTCTGCCAAGGGATTCTTGACAAGGCCGCCGAGTATGGCTATACTGTCGAAATCTTTTCTTCCACGGACGGTGAGGATGTCGGCAATTACGGCATCGGTGAGACAAGCATCCTGCGCATTCCAAACTATGATGAATTTTCCGGCATCTGCTTTGCCTCTGGAACCTATCTGCTCCCGTCCCTGCGGGCGGCAATCGCCGAAAAACTGCGGGCATCCTGCACTTGTCCGGTCATAGAAATCACGCAGTCCGGCGCCGTATTTCCACACCTTGAACTGGACAATGACACCGCAGCCGGGCAGCTTACAGAACATATGATTACTACACACCGCCACAGACGTATCTGTTACTTAGGCTGTAGCACCGAGCCGCTTTTCTCCGAAAAACGATTTACCTATTACCAGAATACCCTCAAAAAATACAATCTCCCTCTGTCGGAATCGGATTACGCTTTCTGCGATTATGAATATTCGTCTATCCAGTCGGCATTTGAGCATTTTCTTCAGTGCGGTAAGCCGGATTCAATCCTTTGCTACAATGACCGCATGGCAATCTCGCTGATTGATATTCTGTCCAGACACGGATACCGCGTTCCCGGGGACATCGCAGTTACCGGCTTTGATGATCTGGCGCTTGGACAAAACATTGTGCCCGCGCTGTCCACGGTGACATTTCCGATCTATGAGATGGGGCAAAAGGCAATGGAACTGCTGCTGGACGCGATAAACGGCACCCCGCTTCCAGACACCACCGTGCTCATGGCGGAACCTCTGTACCGCAATTCCTGCGGCTGCGTGAAGAAAATGAACAAGTCCCCCGGCCTATATGAGCATCATCTGATGGAGCGCATCAACACACTTGAAAATTCGATGCTCAACAACATTAAAATGGCTTCTGTGCTGTGCAGCGTCAAAGACCTTGACGAAGGAATGGAGCTTATGGAGAAATTTCTCCCGAGAATCCGAAACTGCTATGAACTATACATCTGCCTGTATCAGAACTGGAACGCTGTTTCCCCGCATATTCAGGAAATTACCTCCTCGCAGGAGGAATACACAGATGCCGGCATTCTCATCATGCCGTTTGCCTATCAGAACGGAAAACGGCTGCACCAATGCAGTTTTACCAAGAGAGGGATCCTTCCTGACTATATTTATACCCGCTCGCAGTCTTCCTATGTGTTTTCCCCCCTGTTTTTTCATGACCGGGAATTTGGATACCTTGCGCTCTCTTTCCGGGAAAACCAGCTTGCGTACCAGTTTGATTTCCTGACATGGATTGTCAATGTCAGCCGGATGCTGAACACGATCTGCGAATCAAGACAGACCGATCTGCTTGTCAACCATCTGGGGCGATATCTTCCACATCCTTGCCATAGGACTTACAGAGGAAGACGCGCGGGAGATCCTCCTGAATGTCAATCAGTATCTGGAACATTACAACCAGATTCACACCAAGAAATACACCATCCGCGTCAACAGCGGCTACGCGCTGGTCCATGCCGGAAGTGTATATAACGCGCAGGAAATCTTTGACAGCGCGGAGCAGAATCTAAAGATTGAAAAAGAAAGAAGATCTGTCAGCGGAACTGCATGTTTTTTCGATACTGTGTAGGCGAGACACCGCTCACGCTCTTAAAGATTTTCATGAAATGTTTTTCGTTCTCATATCCGACCTGCTGGCTGATCTCTATGACGCGCATGTCTGTCTCCGCCAGCAGACGTTTTGCCTCGTTCACGCGAAGCTCCTTTAAATAATTGACAAAGTTCTTCCCTGTGTACTGCTTAAAAGCGTAGGAGAACAGCGAATAATTCATGGACACATGGTTTGACACGACCGCCATATTCAAATCTGCCGCATAGTTTTTCTGAATATAGTCAATCGCCTGCTGCATGCGGGATTTGTTCCTGTAATCGTCAAACTCCGTATCCAGCTTCTCATGGAATCCTATCATCCAGCCGGTCAGTTCCTCCATCAGCTCTTCGATCTGCGCAAACTGATAGATATTTCGAAACCGCAGCAGCTCCTTCTCCTTTTCCTGCAAAACATTTCGATAAATTTTCAAGATCTCGTCAATCAGCAGATGGATGCTCGTCTGAAATGTTTCGCTGGAATATTGTCCTTTCCTGACCTCCGCAAAAAAGTGTTCTGTCGTTTTGAGCGCCTCTGAGATCTTGTCCGTGCCGATCATCTGGGCAATCCGCTGGATTTGTTCCTCGTCCGTATTGCCCTGTGCAACTGCCGCAGCCTCCTTATACTGCACTTCGTGGCGCATCATCAGAAACGCTTCCGTCCTCGCAGATTTTGCCTCCCTGTATGCAGTCCTCAGCTCCGCGACGCCACAGTGCGCCCTGCTGACGCCGGCATAGGCGTCCCGAAGCTCGTTCTTTAATAAAAACTCCTTATTTTCCCTGCTGACAATGTACACGTCATTCTCCTCGATTTCACCGAGGGAGAGGTAATTGCTGCTCTTTTCCGCCCCTTCCTCTGTGCGCTCACAGCAGCATACCACATACTCCTGATCCAGCAGCTGTCTCTCAAACAGCTTTGTCACCGCATGAATTTCCTGCTGCGTGACATTTTCATTTAAAATCAAATACTTGAGCTGCTGACACCCGATCTCCATAGCCTGCTGCGCGGTCTGGCGCTTTTCCTCAAGCTCCTCCTCGAATTTTTTTAAGATTGCCGTGATCTGTTCCCGCTCTATGGGTTTTAAGATATACTCCCGCACCCCCATCCGCATCATCTGCACCGCATAGGAGAAATCATCATATCCGCTGATTGCCACGGTCAGCGGCTTGTGCTCAAGCTTCTGCATCGCCTCCACCAGTTCGATGCCATCCATCTTGGGCATCCTGATGTCCGTAAACATCACGTCAACGGGCTGATTCTCCAAGATTTCCAGCGCAAGCTGTCCATTGTTGCACTCCATGATATTTTGAACCGGAACGCCAGAGCGCTGCACGATTGTCCGTATTCCCTGACGTATCAGCTTCTCATCTTCCACAATCAATACCGTATTCATCCTAAATCCCCCTCTCCTCTGCCGGTAGTGTCAAGTCTACTACCTGTTTTTTCTATTCAAAGCCTTTATTTTCGGGAGTTTGCAAAAAAATGAGCAATGACCTCCCTTTTTATGGTATAATGTCACTCGCCAAAACGACCTCACCAAAAGGAGACACTGCTCATGAACATTATACTATACATGTTAAATATAATTCAATACCTTTATCAGATGAACCGCTGGCTCATCCTGTTTATCTGCAGATACATCCCCCTCAGACAGTGGGCTCATGACGATTCCCATTCTCCAAAATACCAGAAATTCAAAGTGGACAGGCTTCCCAAAATCGTTTATTACGAAAAATGGGATTACAGGGAGTATATCCCTTACCTGGAATGGCGTTACGGCAAAAAGATTAAACCTGTCGCACGCCGCAAAGAATGCGACATCCCTGATGACTGTACCTGCCCGCGCTGCAATGCGCCCAAGCCCTACCTGTATAAGAACAACGGTTCCAAAGGCCAGGTTCTCTGCAAGGTATGCTCCACAGCATTTTCACCGGAAGAAAACAGGTTCGCAAAACCTTTTACACTCCGGTGTCCTTACTGCTCCCATGCCCTCGTGCGTAAAAAGGAGCGTAAACAGTTTGCCGTCCATAAATGTGTAAACCTGCAATGCCCGTATTACCTGCATAATCTCCAAAAAGTCGATAAGGAAGACCTTGCGCAGGACTACGGCAAAAACAAATACAAGCTGCACTATATCTACCGTGAGTTCACCGTGGATTTTTTCCGCATGGATTTAAACTCCCTGCCCAAAAACGCATCTTCCCTGAAATTCACAAAACACAGCGCCCACGTAATGTCCCTGTGCCTGACCATGCGCGTAAACCTCGGCCTTTCGCTGCGTAAGACTGCACAAGCCTTAAAGGATCTGTATGGTATCCAGATCTCCCACCAGCAGGTCGCCAACTACTGTAAAACCGCCGCATTATGTGTAAAACCGTTTGTGGACAATTACGACTACAAGACTGGCAGCACATTCACCGCTGACGAAACCTATATCAAGGTCCGCGGCATCAAAGGCTATGTCTGGCTCATCATGGATGCTGCAAAACGCTCCATTATCGGCTACCAGACATCAGACAACCGCGGTGTCGGGCCATGCATCCTGGCCATGCGGATGGCATTCAGGAACCTGAAAAAACTTCCGGAACACTTCCGTTTTATTGCTGACGGCTACAGCGCATATCCCCTTGCCGCCCAGCAGTTTTACAACGAATATGGCGATGATTTTAAATTTGAGGTCACCCAGGTTCTCGGCCTTTCCAACGGCGATGCAGTTTCTGCGGAGTTCCGCCCCTATAAACAGATGATTGAACGGGTCAACCGTACTTACAAGGCCTCCTACCGCCCCACAAACGGCTTTGACAGTTATGACGGGGCGAATTACGACCTTGCCCTCTGGGTGGCTTATTACAACTTCCTGCGCCCCCACAAACACACCAGGTTTGATGTCCTGAATAAAGTCGATGCGCTGGAAAATGCAGACACAATGCCTGGCAAATGGCAGCTGCTCATTTTCCTTGGCCAGCAGACAATCTTAAACCTGCAGAAACAGCCGGCTGCCTGACAGCCTGATCCGTTTCCTTGTTTCCATAACCCGAATGTGATACGATAGGTATATACCTATTGCCTGCCTTCCGTTTTAAACAGCTTATAGGTATATACCTATTGAAAGGAGGTGAATACATTGGCAGACTGGCTGGATTCTATAGAAGCAAGGAACAAGGCTCAGGCAAAATACGACAAGTCGCACACAGCCGGCTTTTACATGAAGCTCAATACCCGCACGGATAGTGACATCATCCGCTGGCTCTGGGGGCAGCCTTCCAAACAGGGAGCCATAAAAAGACTGATCCGTGATGAAATCTCCCGGAAATCTGCCGGATTGTAAATGGAGCGGGGCTTTATGTCAATGGGACCGTGGAATACCGGAGCGCCCCAGCGCGAGGATATGCCGCGAAAGCCCATTGACATAAAGCCCACGGATTATCCTGTTATCTGGAAAAGGGGCTTACGCACCCTTTTCCCGCTTCCTGCGGGGACGGGTCTGGGCAGAGCCCAGGTAATGGGTCAAGGGACAGGTCCCTTGTGGGGTTTGGGGCAACGCCCCAAGGTCTTAAACCATCAGTATCTGCAATTTTCAAGGTTCAATTGAGCCTAGTTTTTTGGTTCAGTTTTTCATAGATTACTTGACACTACCCCTCTGCCTTTAACGGAATACGCACCATAATCTTTGTGTAGCACCCCAGCTTTGACGCAATTTCAATGCCGTATTCCTCACCGAAATTCATCTTGATACGGTCCTGCACATTTTTCAGGCCGATGCCGTTTCCCGAACCGCCTGTTGTCTCGATCTCTCCTGAGATTTTTTTATACAGCCTTGCCACTTCCTCCTCACTCATTCCTCTGCCCGCATCCGTAATCTCGATGATACAGTCATTGCCCTCTATTAATCCCTTAATATAAATGTTCGTGTCCTCCTCCATCTGCTCGATTCCGTGGTAAATGGCATTTTCGACAATGGGCTGCAACGACATTTTAGGGATTTGCTGCGCGTAGATCCTGTCAGGAATATTCAGAGACAGATAAATCTCATAGTCGAAGCGGATATTCATCAGCTTTAAATAATTTTTGATATACTCAATCTCCTCCGCCACAGTCACCGTTCCAGCCGTCCAGTGCATACTGTAGCGCAGCAGCTTTCCAAGCGTCGTAACCGCGTCAGAAATGTCGTACTGTTCCTCGATCTCCGCCATCATTTTGATGGATTCCAGCACGTTGTATATAAAGTGGGCGTTGATTTGGTTCTGCAACGCCTTGATCTCTGAATTTTTGACAAGAAGCTCCTTGTCAATCTGCTCTTTCATGAGATGATTAATCTCTGTCAACATCTTATTCACCTGACTTCCAAGTTCTCCCATCTCGTCTGTTCCACAGTCCTCGATCACAACACTCAAGTCTCCTGTCTGAACCCGTTTGATGGCATCAATAATCCTGTAGAACTGACGCAGTACCGTCTTGACCACAACATTAATCCCGGCAGCCAGAAACGGAATCAAAAGGAGCATCACGAGGAAAAACCCGTTGCGCATCCTTCTGATCTTCCCGACATCGCCTGAGATATCCTGCGCACAGACCAGCGTTCCCGACAGCTCCTTTACCGCAGTGAAGCCGACAATCATCTCTTTTCCGCCGATTGTCTGATGGCGGTATTGTTCCTGTTCCTCTTTTGCTGTCCCTGCCCACAAAAGCGCAGCCTGTAGCGAAGGATTGTCCCTGTCCTCCTGCGCGCCGTAATACTGTCCGCCCGACTCGTCCACAAAGCAGACCCTCATGCC
>ERZ808040.1493-NODE-1493-length-15553-cov-4.054859_pt1 | contig 15553 bp, 9 predicted proteins | sample MGYA00380191_ERZ808040 | MGnify/ENA primary metagenome ERZ808040 (study PRJEB31490, sample SAMN06133395) | mouse gut metagenome | isolation source: J6 | host: mice | place: China: Chengdu | collected 2015-05 ... | reverse complement strand
CCCATGCTGGAGGTTTTGCTACAGGAAACCAGGCGGATCTTAAGACAATTTGGGCATCATCCTTCCTTTGCCTTTTTCTCCCCCTCCAATGAACCCGGGGGAAAATGGTATCAGCCTTTGCGGGAGTGGGTGAAAGAGACCCGTGCATATGACCAGGAACTGGGTTATGGCGGCAGGAGGCTTTACACTGCCCAGTCCGGATGGTTTTATGATGTGCCGCCGAAGGATATCGAGGGAACCGATTTTATTTATCTGCACCGGTCTAATTACGGGCCTGTCCCGGGGGGCAGTATCCGTAATTCTACCGGATGGAAGGGAAGGGATTACAGTCCTTCGCTGGAAGGGGCGGCGCTTCCCGTTGTCAGCCATGAGCTGGGACAATGGTGCGCTTATCCGGATTTCAGGATCTTGTCTGAAAAGAACAATTTTTTGCGTCCTTGCAATTTTGAGCTGTTTCGGGAGATTGCGGAGGAGAATGGCGTTTTGCCTTATGAGAAGGAGTTCCTTTGGTGTTCCGGCAGAAACCAGCTGAGACTTTACAAAGAGGAATTGGAGGCTAATTTCAGGACTCCGGAGATAAAAGGTTTTGAGCTGTTGGATCTGCATGACTATGCAGGGCAGGGTACGGCTCTGGTAGGGTTCCTGGACATTATGTGGGAGAACAAGGGGTATGCCGCGCCGGAGGAATTTCGGTGTTTCTGCGGGGATACGGTACTTTTGGCCCGCTTAAGCTCCTATGTGTGGAAAAAGAACGACCGAGTGGAAATCCCGGTAGAAGTGAGCCATTTCGGGGCCCGGGAGCTTTCCGGGGAAACCTTGGAATACCGGCTGACGGCGGGAGAGGAAACTCTTGTCTCAGGCCGGATCGGAGATATCAATGCGGCTTGTGGCAGCTGCCGCCATGTGGGCAATATTCTACTGGATTTTTCCGTGGTAAAAACAAGCGCTGTCTTGACCTTGGAGCTGGAGTTGGGAGAGGTGAAGAACAGCTGGCAGCTCACGGTGTTTGCGGAGCCGACCTCTGAAGCGGAACATACGGCGGAGGCCGGCGCAGCGGTCTCCGCGGAAAGAAAAGCACATGTTATTAATCGGGATGGGCCCAGTGCCCCTGCAGATTGCCTGTATACCAGAAGCTGGAAAGAGGCGAAGGAAGCGCTGGGACGGGGGAGCCGGGTGGTATATGCCCCCCATCTGTCAGAGTTGTCCTATGAGTGCCCTGCCCTGTCCATGAAGAACGTATTTTGGAACGGGCAGATGGGGCCGTCCTGGATCCGGAACCTGGGTATTGTGGTACAGGAGAGCCATCCTGTCTTCCGCCGCTTCCCTACGGGAGGGGACGGCGGCTGGCAATGGGAAGATATCCTGGCCCACTCCAGAGGCTTTTGGATGAAAGACATGGAAAATGTGGAGCCGGTGGTACGACCCATTGACGACTGGAACCGCAGTTTGACCCTGGGACTGATGTTTGAGGCGAAAGTAGGGCAGGGGAGCCTGTTCGTAGTAACGGCTGACCTGGAGGGGAGCTTTGAGGAGCGCCCCGCGGCATGCTGCCTGAAACAGGCAATCCTGGACTATGCGGCTTCGGAGGAGTTTGCCCCCCGGGAGGAAGTTCCCTGTGAGGCGATAGAAGAGAAACTGTTCCCTGTGCTGCGCATGGGACAGCTGGCGGAGAAGAGCCTGTATGATGCAGATGCAAGAGTGGTGTGGGCTGCGGAGACCGATGCAAATCCCAATACCTCCACCAGAATAGAGAAGGAAGCATTTCCTGTGACCATCACGTTGGTGTTAAAAAAGCAGATGGTATTAAATGGACTCTTGTATTTGCCGGAGCAGAAAGACAGAGCGCATGAAGGCTTTATAAGGGATTACAGGATGGAGTATTTTGATGCCCTGACGGAGAGCTGGAAGCTGCTGAAGGAAGGGAGCCTGTTAAACACCAGTTTATCACAACACGTGTTATTTGATAATCCTGTGGAAACGTCAAAATTACGGCTTACTGTGCTGTCCTGCTACGGGTGCGTGGATAAGACTGTATGGGCAGGCAGCCGGGAAGGCTGGGTCCGGGTGCACCGGGATGCGAAGGCGGTGGTGCAGGTGGCAGGATTGCATGTGTTATGTAATGAATCTGTGGAAGGTTCCGATGTTCTCTTCTGGGAAGAAGGCCAGAAGTCTTCTACAAAGGAGATTGATAATTGAGATTTAGGCTTCCGCAGAGCGGAAGCCTTTCTTCAAGACAATTAAAGACCCGCAAAACATGGGATCAATTGTTTGGGCGGACGTTGGCTTGAGCCGATGAAGTTGGCAAAGGGGGATAAAAATGCGGCATAAAGGTTTGGGTGTTGTTTTTGTAATGGTTCTTTTGGCGTTGCCGGCCTGCGGGACGGAAGATGGCAGGGAAGCAGTATCGCTGGAACCTCATTCACTGGAATTGGAGGATGCCTCCGGCAGCATTCCGGATGCATATGGTGAGACATATTTAAAGGCCGTTGACGGGAATGGCAGTGATTCAACCGTATATTCCCTGATCTATCTGGACGACGACGATATCCCGGAACTGGTTGCCCTTGACAGAGGGGATGACAGCTATTCTGTTTATACTGTCCGCGATGGGGAGTTATTCTGTGTGGCGGATTCTCTGGTTACAGTGGAGATGACTTATTATGAACGCAGCGGTGTTTTTGCAGCGTTTTCCCGCTGGAATGGCGGAGGCGACGAAGGGGGATACGGCTATTCCTATTATCAGATATCCGGAGACCAGACGATTACAGAGGAAACACAGCCGATATTGAGCTTTAGCTATAATGCCATATACAATGAGGAAGGTGCATATACGGGACAGGGTGTGACAGATTACTTCCATATGGGCAGGGAGGTTGACGAAGCCTCATACCGGGAGGCACAGGCCGGCCTGGGAATCGTGGACGGTGAGGGCCGACCCTGTATTGAGAATGGCTGTAGCAAAGAAGAAATCATAGAGTTGCTGAAATAATAGCACACGCCCAGACTTTGGCGGATGGCAGTGCAGTCAGTGCCATGGGAGTTTCGTAACAGGTCAACCGTGGGTTTGGAGTAGGAAAATTGCACCTGTACAGGAAAATGCTTTCTGACAGGAGAGACAATACAGGATAACCGGGAGGTATGGACAGAATGAAACTGAGAAGGCTTCGGAAAGATACATTATCAGGGTATACTACTTTCGGCTGTATGTGGCAGAAAGGACGTTGTGGGGGACATACGTCTTATCGCTGCACTGGGCCGGAGGGAGAGGAGGTACCGATACAGTCAAGGGTTACGGCTTACTGGCCCGACGGTTCGGTAAAGTGGACTGCCCATACTGCGGAGAGTGGTCTGCTGGGGGAGGAGATTGAAGTGCTTCCCGCAGGGGCAGCTGTGCTTTCCAAGGGGATTGGATCAAAGGTCGGAAATATCCTTGAAAAATCTGCCGCTGCCGGAGAAGAGTGTGTATCCGGTATATCCATAGAGGACGACGGTATAAGGCTGATAATAAATAACGGAAGATATTTCATTGAGATAGACAGAGTGTCTGACTATTTATTTGACAGAATTTACACCCGGAAAGGGGAAACCGCGTCAAAAGGCAGGGCGGTATTGCAGTTGGAAGAACCGGCACAGTTGGACGGGTATCAGGCAAAGGTGACCAAACCATATGGGGGAGTGGTGAAAGAGGTTGAGCTGGAGGAACAGGGGGCCTTACAGTGTATCTTAAAGTTCACCGGCTGCCATAGAAATAAGGACGGCATAGAAAAGATACCATATGTTATTCGCATGAGGGTGAACTGGGACTGCCCCACCTTGCATTTTACCCATACCTTTCTTTATGACGGAGACGAGGACAGGGATTTCCTAAAAGGGTTGGGGATTGTTTTTGAAGTTCCTCTGTCAGGGGAAATCTACAACCGGCATATAAAGTTCCAGGGAGACCATGGCGTATTCCATGAGGTTATGGCGCCGCTGATGTCATGGCGCCCACGTGTGCCTGAGGAATGGTATAAGGTGCAGATGAAAGGGGAGAAGCTTTCCCTGGAGGGGGAGGAACAGGATCTTGCCGGCCGGGTGCTGAAGGATACGCCTTATTGGAGCGCCTATGACATATGCCAGGACAGTGCCAGCCATTTTGTGGTAAGGAAAAAGCTGGAGCCGGATAACTGCTGTTACATAGAATGCCTTAACGGAATGCGGTCAAAAGGGGCAATGGCCTTTGGCTCCGAAGAGGGCAGCGTTCTGGTGTGTATCCGCGACTTTTGGGAGAAATACCCTTCCGGCTATACGGTGAAAGGTATGGACGGAGACAGGGCGGAATGCAGTGTCTGGCTCTGGTCGCCGTCGGCAGCGCCTATGGATTTCCGCCATTACGCCAACCGGGGATACAGCCAGGTCTGCTATGAAGGGTATGATTATAAGGGAGCGACGCCTGTGGGGATCGCCTGCACCAATGAGTGCATTGTCCGTTTTTCTGATGAAATGATCCCGGGGGATGGGGAAGTGCTGCAATTTGCGGAACAGGCTGACAGGCCTCCCGTCTATGTGGGGACGCCAGAGTTTTACCATGAAATGCGGGCTTTCGGGTATTGGTCGCTGCCTTCCGGAAATACGGAGACGGAGCGCTGGCTGGAAGAGCAGTTGGAGCGTGCTTTTGACTTTTACAAGGGAGAGGTGGAGCAGCGCGGCTGGTATGGCATGTTCAATTACGGCGATATCATGCACACATACGACGAAGTACGCCATCAGTGGAAATATGATATCGGTGGTTATGCATGGGATAATACGGAACTTGTGCCTACTTTGTGGCTGTGGCTTTATTTCCTGCGGACGGGCAGGGAAGATGTGTTCACCTTTGCGGAAAAGCTTTCCCGCCATGCCTCCGAGGTGGATGTGTACCATATGGGCAAATATAAGGGACTGGGATCCAGGCATAATGTGCGCCATTGGGGCTGTCCCTGCAAGGAGGCGCGCATAGCCATGGCATCCCACCACCGCTATCTCTATTATATGACAGGGGATAAGCGCCTGGAGGACATTTTCGAGGAATTAAAGGACAATGAACTGAGCTTTCTGAATAAGGACCCTCTGGGAGACTTCTTTGACAAAAAAGATATGGTCTATCCCAGCCATGCAAGGAGCGGGCCCGATTGGTCTTCCCTGTGCTCTAACTGGATGACCAGATGGGAAAGATTTAATGACGTGCGTTATCTGGAAAAGATCCGTGTGGGGATCGAGGACATCAAACAGGCTCCGTTAAGGCTTGTTTCAGGGCCGGATTTTGAATTTGACCCGGAAACCTGCCACTTACGCTACATCGGGGAGCGGACGACAGGGGGCTGCCATCTGCAGATCTGCATGGGGGCGCCCCAGGTATGGACAGAATTGGGCGACCTGATGGAAGATGAAGAATGGAAGCGCATGGTGGCAGACCTGGGGCGGTTTTATTATCTGCCCAGGGAGGAACAGCTGGAGGAATCCAGAGGACTGGTAGGGAACCGGGAATTCAGCCTGCCCTTTATGGCTGCGGGCATTGCGGCATACGGAGCCTGGTATCTGAAGGATGATGTGTTGGCTATGCGGACCTGGAAGATATTGCTGCACACCCAGATCAGCAGGGAGAACCATGAGGGTTTTGCCCACAGGATGCTGAAGGACAGCGGCAATCAGGAGCAGCTGAAGGAAATCCCATGGATCACTACAAATTTTGTGGCGCAGTTTTGCCTGAATGTGATCATGGCCCTGGATTTCATTCGTGAAAGGCTGCCTCAGACTATGGAGGAGGCAGTAAAGCTGGTGGCGGATCTGGATGAGAGTACTTTCAGGAAAGCGTGATAGATTGGATTTGTTATAACAATGGAATAAATTGCCGCAGGCGGCAATAGGAAAGGAGAGCGTACAATGAAATATGATATTACCCTGCAGGAGCAGGAATGGGCACAGCAGACATGGGAGAAACTGGAAGTTAAGATTGCAGCGCAGAATGAGCGCCTGGGCAGCAAGATGCCTTACATTCCCGAGAACGGAAGATATAAGGATATGGGAGAAGAGAACCTGACCTGGTGGACAAACAGTTTTTGGTGCGGAATCCTTTGGCAGGCATACCATGCCACGGGTAAACAGGCATATGCGGATAATGCGGCAGCCACGGAGGCACGGCTTGACCAAGCGTTGGAGGAGTATGTGAAGCTTGACCACGATATCGGATTTATGTGGCTTCACACGGCAGTGGCGGATTATCGCCTCACAGGGAACGAGAAGTCGAAGCTACGGGGAATCCGTGCGGCGGCGGTTCTGGCAAGCCGATTCCAGCCTGCGGGAAGCTATTTCCGGGCGTGGAACCATGGAGAGGACAGCGTGGCGATTATAGACTGCCTTATGAATCTGCCCATCCTTTACTGGAGCAGTGAGACCACGGGAGATTCCGCGTGGAAAAAACTTGCCATGGCACATGCGGATATGGCGCTACGGGAAATTCTCCGGCCGGACGGCTCCAGCAATCATATTGTGGCATTTGACCGGGAGAGCGGGGATGTGACGAAAAAGCCAGGAGGTCAGGGTTATGGAGAGGGTTCTTCCTGGACCAGGGGGCAGGCATGGGCAATCTACGGCATGGCTTTATCCTATAAGCATACCGGGAAACAGGAGTATCTGGACGCCTCCAAGCGGACGGCCCATTATTTTCTGGCAAATGCGGCTTTGAGAGATTATGATGTAGTGGTTGATTTCCGGGCGCCGGAGGAACCTGTTTATTATGACAATACGGCGGCGGCCTGTGCGGCATGTGGCCTGCTGGAGCTGTCGGAACACGTACCTGAGCTGGAGAAGCCTCTGTATGTAAAGTCGGCGGTGAAGCTGCTGCAAAGGCTGACGGAGCGTTTCTGCAACTGGAATGTGGAAGAGGACGGGATTACCATGAAAGGCAGCGCGCGCTACGACAGGGCGTCCGACAGGGAAGTGCCGATCATTTACGGCGATTACTTCCTGACAGAGGGAATCCTGAGGCTGCTGGGGAAGGACTTCCTGATCTGGTAAGTGATCACATTCCTTACAGAACAGAAGATGATCGGCAAAAAGCGCAGAACTCCTGATATAATAAATCCAACATACGTATGGGGTACTGTTTATGAAATATGTAAACGCAAGGGATGTTTTACCGGAAGGACTGCTGAAAACGGTCAGGAAATATTACCAGGGGGGATATCTGTATATTCCCAAGGAAAGTGGCCGTGCAGCAGATCGGAAGACAGAGTATAAGACCGAGCTGGAAAAACGCAATCAACATATTTTTTTAAAACATCTTGAGGGCAGGAGCAACAGTCAGCTGGGGGTACTGTATCATTTGTCGGAACCGAGCATTCGTAGGATCCTTGCGAAGGAAAGGATAAGGTATCAGGAAATGGAAGAGACGATAAGGGAGATTCTGCCTTTGTGGGGAATGGAAGGGGCAGATTTCTCACAAATATACCCGTCGGCCTGGGAAATTGCCGGCTCCCATGTGCTGAAAGTGTATACCGATCGGAAACCGTTGGAAAGAAATATCAAAATATCCGCAATCCTGCTGGACTGCGGTATCCCTGTTGCGGAGGCTGTACCGGCCAAAACGGGGGACTTGTGTATCGAATGCCGGAATACCTATTTTGTCATGACGAAAAAGCTCCAGGGAAATAACCTGACAGACATAAGGGATAAAAAGCTGGCCCGGGAAATGGGGTGCGCCATGGCAAGGCTGCATGCGGCATTCCAAAAGTGTGAACGCGACATTTCGTTCGAAGATGATTTATTCTGGGATAACAGCCTGCTAAAAGAGATGCAAGGCTGGATTCGGGAAAATCTTGCGAAAAACCAGTGGCAGCCTGTGAGCCAAGCGGAGTATTCCAGGGCGGTGGGGCAGTTGGAGCGTGTTTATGATGCCCTGCCCAGGCAGCTGATCCACAGAGATGTTCATTTCGGTAATTTTTTATTCCGGGAGGGCCGTTTTTCGGGATATATTGATTTTGACTTGAGTCAGAAAAATATCCGGGTATTTGACTTGTGCTATTTCCTGGCAGGCCTGTTGGCGGAAGAGACCCAGGAGGCATTTGCCAGGGAGGAATGGCTGGAAATTGTGAAGGCGGTCATTGCGGGTTATGAAAGCGTCACCGCGCTCTCGGGGCAGGAAAAAGAGGCGGTCTGCTGTGTGATGGAATGCATTGAGATTCTGTTTGCTGCGTACTTTGTCGGCAATAAGGACACAAAGCTTGCCAATGACGCCTATGAGATATATTGCTTTATCCGAAACAGCGAAACGGATCTGAAGCGTTGTATAAACTGTGTTTAGACAGTGATGCCACATTTCGGCACAGAAGATAGCTTGAAATTTTATGGTCCATTAGACAAAGCGCTTTTGCTATTCCCTTGGAGGCTTTTCTTTCGGGGACCGGAGTTTTGCTTTCTTTTCTTTTACGGCCGTGGCCTGATAGCTCATATCAATCATGTCGCAGACTCTGTCAAAGGGGACGGTCCCGTCCAGAAGAATGGAAATCCAGCTTTTCTTGCTCATATGATATCCAGGGAAAAAGCCGTTCTGCTGAAGCAGGATATCATGGAGCATGGGATCGCTGGTTTTTACATTCAGGGCACAGACATATCCCTTTTCCGAAAGGCCGAATTTGCTTCTGGATACCTCCATCACAAGGCCGTACCATTTCCGGTTATCTTCATGGCGGAAAACACCGGCATCCGGGGATGTCTTCCAGAGATATTCTATTTCACTCTTGTATTTCTTTTTCACATATTTCAGAACCGCTTCTTTAAAGGAGCCGTTTTTCAGTAAGTTTTCCTTGTTCATTGCAACTGCCTTTCTGCATTTTATAGATTGGTTCCGGGCAGGCTTCCTGCATGTACTCCAAAACATAATTGGCTGGCCGTACAATCGGTTGTTTTCTGATCACCGGATCCCCCTTCCGCCAAAAAGAGGGTTATTTTTACATCATTATGATCATACCGCAGATTTGCCTTAATTTCTATAGGGAAATGGGACAACCGTGTTCCTGCGCTGTCCCAGCCTGGGAACCGCCGAAACGGCAGTCATATTGGCCGCAAAAGTGAAACGCATCCGGGGCAAATATCATGGTTGGCAAATAGTTTGACAAAAGTATGGCGGAACCCTTACCGTAAGGGAAATCCCGGCCTTTTGTGTTAAGGGTGTAAAGGGCATAAAAACAATATTTATTTACAACATTTATCAAATATAGTATAATAATAATCAGCACACAAGAGACAATACACAAGAGAAGGGGGCGTACTGATATGGGCACCCAATCCATTGACAAATACCGTACAATATCTACCAATCAGCTGGTCAGGGCAATTGTGGAAGCGAAGAGCAGCTCGGAGCGATTTTGCTTTATTTTCGGTTCCGGTGCATCGGCATCTTCCAATATTCCCACTGGAGGTGAACTGGAACGCCGATGGATGGCGGAGATGGAAGAGAACCCCGGACTGGGGGAAATCCGGGCAGTGGCGGAAGGCCTGCGGGAAGAAGGGCATCTGGAATATGATTTTAAAGAAATAGAGGAAGCCTGGCAGAATGCCAAGGCTTCGGGAGATTTCCTTTCGAGCAAGTACTATTTTGACATATACAAGCTCCGCTTTTTCCCTAATCACAGGAACGGGTACCACTACCTTGAAAGGATAATGGCCAATGCAAAACCCAGCTTCGGCTATCATCCATTGGAGAAAGCCATAGCGCTTATACCGGAGTCACCCAACCCATATAAGCACTGCGGTGTTGCATGGAAGAAGGGAGATATGGAAAAGGCCCTTGCATACCTCACAAAGGCGATTAAGCTTGACCCGGAATATGAGGAAGCGTACAGGGAAAGGGCAGATGCCTTCCGCCGGATAGGAGAGGAAATAAAAGCGGCGGCAGATGACAAGGCGGCAGATGACATGTCGGCAGGGTGATAGGGAAAAGGCCCTTTTGGAGATACGGATGAGCCACCTTACGGAGGAATACATAATGGAAAATATCATGGAATTGATCAACGGAAATATATATTTTAATACGATATCCTTGGTGATAGGCATGATTTCATTTATCCAGGAGGCTTTGGAGCGCTGGCGGGAGAAAAACTGGAGAAAGCTTTTTGTGGAAGCGGCAGTGTTGTCCATAGCGTTGGCAGCCTTCTGTGGGATCGTCAGTTTCTTTCCCGCCGTTTTGATCGTTGCGTTTTTTGTCCTTGGAATGACGTTCCACAGGCGGAAAAAATGTGGCGGGAACACAAAGGCAATTGTATGCGGGAAAACGGATGGACAGATACAAGACCTGCTGTCAGATGCCATGGAGGGGGAGTATGCACCCAGGCTGTTGGACTTTTCCGAGTCCTCCTTTAAAAATGCGGAGCAATGCCTTGCCGAAAACAGGCCCAAGGCTGCCATCCGTTATCTGAACGCCTGTAGGAGAAAGGAAAAGAACCAGCTGCGTTATGTGACCCGTTATGTGGATGCGCTGATTATGTTGGAAAATTATGAAGGGGCGCTGGCAAAGCTGAATTCTTTGTCCGCCAGGCAGATCAATAAGAAAAAAAGATATAAGAGCGTTATGGTCAGGAAAGCGGCATGCTATTATAACCTGAACAGGTACATGGATGAATTGGACTGCTATGACAAGATTATCGCGGCCAACTATAAACCGGAGAAATATTATTATTACAGAGGGAAAATCAAGACAAGGCTCTTAGGAAAGTATCACTATGTGAAGGCTGCCGAAAGGGCAATCTTCGAGAGTTACGGATCCATGCAGAGCTTTGTGGACTCGGCCCTTGGAGACTTTGAAAAGGCTTTGGAATACGGTGACAAGTACAAAGCCGAAATCCTTTCCTATCAGGGAAGCTGTTACTATCATCTGAAGGAGCGGCAGAAGGCGCTGGACTTGTTTTATGAATCGGAGAGCCTGAGAGAAAAGTTTGAGAATAACCATGTGTATTTCGGGATCTATTTTTACGAGTCAGAGAAGTTTGGTGAAGCCAAGACCTACCTGGAAAATGGTATCGCATATGGTGCGTCGGATGAGGTGCCCTATTTATATCTGGCGAGGATCTGCTATCAAGAGAAGGAGTATGACGAAGCCATCCGCCATGCGGCAAAAGCGCTCTCCCTCTTCTCGGGGGCGGATGAGTGCCATGGCATACAGGGTGACTGCTACAGAGACAAAAAGATGTATGGAGAGGCAATTACGTGCTATACACGGGCAATTGATTTGAATCCCAAGGAAAGTTACTATCGGTCACGGGCCAATTGTTACTATAATAAGAGTGATTCGGAATATCGAAAAGCGCTTGATGATATTATGGAAGCAATAAAGATAAATGACTGCGAATATAACCGTGTATCGGAAATGGTGTACCGATCGAAAATAGATCATGCGGAAGGGCGGAGCAAGGATCTGGCCGAAATAGAACAGGCCGTCAAGCCGTATGCCGAAAATGCAAAAAGGTATAATGATATAGGACTTATTTTTTACCACTATGGCTATTTGGATGAGGCCGAAAAGTATTATAGAAAAGCCATACAACATGGAAAAAACAGCGAATCGGAACGTTATAACCTTTCTTATATTCTGCGGGAAACCGGGCGTTTGGAAGAAGCAGTGGAGCATTTGGAAACGGCCATTGCGGCAGAACCCATGAACTTGAAATATTATACGAGATTGGAAAAATGCTACCGGGATCTGGGAGATACCGCTAAGGAATCGGAAACGCAGTTAAAGATACGCCATTTAAAAGAAACGTACCTGAAGATAAATAAAGAGAACGGTGACGCTGTCTATCGGTTGGGGAAGTATTATGCCGCGGAAAAGTACTATCGGTCGGCCTTGGAATATATCCCCCAGGATCCGGCGGTGCTGAACAACCTATCCTGTGTATTTTATTATCAGGAGAAATACGGCGAGGCAGTGGAGCGCCTGGAGCAGGCCATAGCAAAGAAAGGGAATTATCTGGTCTATTTTAACCTTGGGAATTGCTGCCTGCGCATGGGGGATACGGAAAGGGCGGCGTCAAATTATCGGACTTCCCAGAAGCTTTCTTCGGGATTCAGTCTTCCGGGGCAAATGCTGCAGTCCCTTGACCCGGCGGAGATCGAAATGGTGATCGACAGCCAGGCTTGAGATTTACGCCGATTTTCTTTGCCCGTTTATTGACATTTTCCCTTTGGCTTGATATGATAACGAAAGAGTTTTTGCAATGTGGATTCAGACAATATGGTGAGGTGCTTTACATGCAGAAGAGAGTTTTTCAATTGTTGGTTGACAATACGTCAGGTGTCCTGAGTCGGATTTCCGGTCTCTTTTCCAGAAGAGGATATAACATAGAGAGTATCACAGCCGGCGCTACCGCCGATTCCCGCATTACCAGGATTACCATCGTGGCATCCGGTGACGAGGAGATCCTGGAACAGATTGAGAAACAGGTGGCAAAGCTGGTGGATGTGCGGGATATCCGTGAATTAAAGCCGGAGGAGAGCGTGTACCGGGAACTGATCATGATCAAGGTGCGGGCAACTGCGGAACAGCGGCAGAGCGTTATCGCCGTGACGGATATATTCCGTGCAAAGATCATAGATGTATCACCGGAGAGCCTGATGATCGAGCTCACCGGCAACCAGCAGAAGATTGATGCCTTTATCGGCCTTTTGGACGGATATGAGATCCTTGAGATTGCCAGGACCGGTATCGCGGGTCTCAGCAGGGGGACGGATAAGGTGATCTATATAGAAGAATGATGCGTTAACTACAGGATAGATCCTGTCGGTTATAGATTATGGAAAATGAAAGTGCACTCATCGGAACCAGAGCGTACATAAACCAAACGCAAACGGAGGAAAGAAAAATGGCAAAAATTTTTTATCAGGAAGACTGTAATCTCTCCCTGTTGGAGGGAAAGACTATCGCAATCATCGGCTACGGCAGTCAGGGGCACGCGCATGCGCTGAATCTGAAAGATTCCGGCTGCCATGTAATCATCGGGTTATACGAAGGTTCCAGATCCTGGGACAAGGCTGTGAAGCAGGGATTTGAAGTATATACTGCGGCGGAGGCTGCAAAGAAGGCAGACATCATTATGATCCTGATCAATGATGAGAAGCAGGCAGACCTGTACAAGAAAGACATTGAACCCAACCTGGAGGCAGGCAATATGTTGATGTTTGCCCACGGCTTCAACATTCATTTCGGATGCATCGTGCCTCCTGCGGACGTAGATGTTACCATGATTGCGCCTAAGGGCCCCGGCCATACCGTGAGAAGCGAGTACCAGGAGGGGAAAGGCGTTCCCTGCCTGATTGCTGTGGAGCAGGATGCTACCGGCAAGGCACAGGACCTGGCCCTGGCTTATGCTCTGGGCATCGGCGGCGCAAGGGCGGGTGTTCTGGAGACTACCTTCCGTACCGAGACCGAGACGGATCTCTTCGGTGAGCAGGCAGTGCTTTGCGGAGGCGTGTGCGCCTTGATGCAGGCAGGCTTCGAGACATTGGTTGAAGCAGGCTATGACGAGAGGAACGCATACTTTGAATGTATCCATGAGATGAAGCTGATCGTTGACCTGATTTATCAGAGCGGTTTCGCGGGCATGAGATATTCCATCTCCAACACTGCGGAGTACGGCGATTATATTACCGGCCCCAAGGTGGTTACAGAGGAGACCAAGAAGGCTATGAAGAAGATCCTGAGTGATATCCAGGACGGCACTTTTGCCAAGGACTTCCTGCTTGATATGTCTCCCGCAGGTAAGCAGGTTCACTTCAAGGCTATGAGAAAGCTGGCTTCCGAGCATCCTTCCGAAAAGGTAGGCGAGGAGATCAGAAAGCTTTACAGCTGGAACAATGAGGAAGATAAGCTGATCAACAACTGATCTTCCCGTTGAAAAAGCATATTGTAAAAAGAAAGTTCCGACAGGGATGCTGTAAGCGGCATCCCTGTTTTATGAATGGAAACATTATTGAGGCTACAGCGAAAAAATCATGTTGAAAAAGGAGCCTGACCATGTCATCATTTGAAAAAAAATTGAGAGCGCCCAAAGGGATCGAACCGGAACACTGGTTTATAGAATGCTACCGGAAGCATCAGGGGCATCCTCTGAAAATTTTGGTGTCGCTGTATAAGGGAAATTATTATAAGTTTTTGCTGGCAATCTTCTTTTTCTTCTGTAAGCACGCCTGTGTGTGGGTGCTCCCCATCGTCACGGCCAATATCATTAATGATATTACTTCCGGAAATCCGGACAGTACCCGGCACATTATGTTTTACACACTGTTGATGGTCTTTCTGATCGGATTGAATGTGCCCATGAATTATCTGTATGTAGATTATAAGAGCCAGTCCACCCGGTATGCGGAGACGGGACTCAGGAAGGCCCTGGTCCGCAAGCTGCAGCAGCTTTCCATATCTTTTCATATAGAGACACAGTCCGGCCGCCTGCAGTCCAAGATCATCCGGGATGTGGAGGCGGTGGAAGGGCTTTCTACCCAGATGTTTTTAAGCATTTTAAATATCGTGCTGAATATCTCGGTGGCATTAGCAGTTACGGTCCAGAGGAGTATGATGGTGTTTTCCTTTTTCCTGGTCACCACGCCTATCGCCGCAATAACCATGGTTTCCTTCCGCAGTATTATGAAACGCAGGAACAGGGAATTCCGGAAAGAGATGGAGGAAACCTCCGCCAGGGTCATGGAAATGGTGGAGCTGATCCCTGTTACAAGAGCCCATGCCCTGGAGGAAGAGGAAGTGCAGAAGATGAGTGGGCAGCTCTTTGCCGTGGCGGAAAAAGGTTATAAGCTGGATCTGATCCAATCCCTGTTCGGCTCTGTAGGATGGGCAATCTTCCAGGTTTTCCAAGTAGTCTGCCTGTGTTTTACCGGCTTCCTTGCCTTTAAAGGCAATATCCTGGCGGGGGATATCACTTTATACCAAAGCTATTTTGCCACCATTGTCAACCAGGTATCGGCCATCATTTCCCTGGTCCCCACCATCACAAAGGGAATCGAGTCCGTCAATTCCATTGGGGAAGTGCTTCTGTCCGAGGATGTGGAGCATAATGAGGGAAAAGAACAGGTTACGGACGTGGAAGGATGCTTTTCTTTCAGGGACGTCCACTTCCGGTACCATGACGGCGAGAACGATACTCTGAACGGACTGAACCTTGAGGTCCGGAAGGGGGAAACCATTGCGCTGGTAGGGGAATCGGGCGCAGGGAAGTCCACGATTCTGAACCTGGTCAACGGCTTTTACCTGGCGGATACCGGTGAGGTGCTGCTGGACGGCCATGACCTGAGCCGGATCGACCTGCGTTCTTACCGGAAATACCTGGCAGTGGTGCCTCAGACTTCCATACTGTTTTCGGGGACCATCCGGGAAAATATAGTATACGGTTGTGAGGATGTGACTCAGGAGAAGCTGGATCAGGTCATAGACGCGGCGAACCTGCGGGAATTGGTGGATTCCCTGCCTAAGGGACTGGACACGATGGTGGGGGAACACGGGGGAAAGCTTTCCGGCGGACAGCGCCAGCGTATT
>ERZ808040.1491-NODE-1491-length-15562-cov-4.533484_pt1 | contig 15562 bp, 11 predicted proteins | sample MGYA00380191_ERZ808040 | MGnify/ENA primary metagenome ERZ808040 (study PRJEB31490, sample SAMN06133395) | mouse gut metagenome | isolation source: J6 | host: mice | place: China: Chengdu | collected 2015-05 ... | reverse complement strand
CTTCCCAGCCGGTCCTTCACCTCATCCCAAATTGCCGCGCCCCCCAATGCTCCTTCCACGATCCCGTCAAGCTCCTGCCTGGACCTGATCCCATGGATCCTGGGGCCATAGGCCACATTGTCATAAATGCTCATGGGGAAAGGCGTGGGCTGTTGGAATACCATGCCCACCTTTTTCCGCAGCAACGTGATATCCACCCTTCTGTCATAAATATCTTCTCCGTCTAAAAGGATCCTGCCTTCGACCCTGGCGCCCTTCACCAGGTCATTCATACGGTTTATGCACTTTAATAAGGTGGACTTCCCGCAGCCGCTGGGTCCGATCAAGGCTGTAACGGCATGGTCCCGGATCTCCATATCCACATTTCTCAGCGCATGGTTTCTCCCGTAAAAAAGGTTCAGGCTCTTTACCGAGATTTTGCTGTTTTCCATTTCATACCATACCTTTTCCGCCCATACAAACTACTTCTCTTATATTTTCCCGGGGCAATTTTCATCAGCAGGTTTATCAGCATCACCAGGGCAATCAGCACGCACCCCACGCCAAAGGCAATGTCATATTTACCGTTCTGCATCTGCAGGTACAGTTCTATGGTCAGTGTCCCCCCGGATTCCAACGCTTTACCGCCTAACTCCCGCAGGTCGTTTGCCGGGCCGTTCCCCAGCCTGGGCAGAAGCCTTCCGCTTCCCGCAGTGAAAAGGAGCGCGGCGGATTCCCCCAGGATCCTTCCCACAGACAGGATCAGGCCGGTCACTATCCCCGGCCTGGCAGACGGAAGCAGTATCGTGCGGATCATATGCCATTTGGTAGCTCCCATTCCCAGCGCCCCGTTCCGGTAACTCTCCGGCACCGCCCGCAAAGCCTCCTGGGTATTGCGGATCATCAGCGGGAGCACCATCAGGGACAGGGTCAGCGCGCCTCCCAGCAGGGAATAACCCAAATGCAGCGTCTCCCCGAAAAACACCATGCCAAACAGGCCATAGATAACGGAAGGGATGCCGGACAAGGTCTCCGTAGTAAATTCAATCAGCCTTACCAGCTTCCCCGGCCTGGCATATTCGTTAAGGTAAATGGCTGCCCCCACACCTGCCGGAGCGGCAAACAGAAGCGTCAGGACAACCATATAGAGGGTGTTTACCAGGTTGCCGGCAATCCCCGCCGTCTGCCGAAGCGTACTGGTAACGGAGGTCAGGAAACTCCAGCTCAATACCGGAACCCCCCTGGCAAAGACATAGCCAATGATTCCCAAAAGCAGCGTTACCGCAACGGACGCCGCACCGTAGATTACCGCCGACAGAAATATCTCTGCCGGGCGCCTGCGCTTTTGATATAAGGTCTCACTCAATCTCCCACCGTTCCCTTCTTCAAAATACGGCTCAATATACTGTTGACCGCCATCACAAAAACAAACAACACCAACCCTATGGTAAATAGCATCTGCCTGTGCACTCCCTGGGAATATCCCATCTCACTGACAATAGCCGTTGTCAAAAAGCGCACCGAATGAAACGGCAGGGGTATATTGACACTGTTTCCCGACACCAGGGTAATTGCCATGGTCTCACCAACGGCTCTTCCCACCCCCAGGACTACTGCTGTGGCCACACCGGATCTGGCCGCCGGCAGGACCACCCTGAAAATGGTCTGCAGCCTGGACGCCCCCAGTGCCAGGGACGCCTCCTTGATGGCAGGATGCACTGCCCTGATGGCTGTCTCGCTGATATGGATCACCGTAGGCAGAATCATAATGGCAAGCACCAACGCTGCGGAAAGCAGGTTTGCTCCGCCTGTAAACCGGTGTGTCCGTGACCCTGCAAACACGCTTCTCTCCAGCTTATACATCAGGGGATTCAGTAGATATATCCCCAAAAGCCCATATACCACGGAGGGAATCCCTGCCAGCAGCTCCACCGCCGTCCTTACCACAGCCGCGGCTTTCCCCCCGGACAACTCCGCCAGGAAGACCGCAGTCAATATCCCTATGGGCACCCCCAGGAATACTGCCACCCCCGTGCCTAGCACGGAAGTCAATATTATGTACAGAATACCGTATTCCGGTTCCTCCGCCGTAGGCTTCCACACGCCGCTGAAAAAGATTTCCTTTATCCCCACACTGAAAACAGCCGGCAGGCCTTTCACCAACATATACAGCATCACTGCCGCGGCCGCAAATACCGCCACAAACCCGCAAAAGGTAAATATGGCCTGTGCCGCCCCCTCTGCTGCCCCTTTCCCTTTTCTCTCAACGATCAGCACTCTTTATACTCCCTTTTACACAACCGCCTATATTTTCTTCAACGGACTCTGACAAACCCCAGTGCTTCCGCAATGGCCTGCCCCTCCTCGCTGTATAGGAAAGCAAACCAGTTCTGCACCATTTCCTCCTGCCCGTTGATCTCGCCTCTGGTTACCATGATTAAGGGCCTGCTCAAGGGATAGCTGCCGTCTCTGATGTTTTCCGCAGAAGGTTCCACTCCCTCCAGGGAAAGCATCCTTACGGAGCCGTCCACCACATCCAGGGACACATAACCGATGGCGCCGGGAGTGGAAGCTACCCTTGCCATTACGGCGCCGGTACTGTCCAGCTCATTGGCATAATCACACCGCCCCGCCAATCCCAAAACACTTTCGAAAGTGTCCCTGGTGCCGCTCCCCGCCTCGCGCCCTATCACCACGACCGGAACATCTCTCCCTCCAAGCTCCGACCAGTTGGCCACGGCTCCGGTGTAGATATCGGCCAGCTGGCGGTAAGACAGTCCGGTTACCTCATTGTCCGGGTCCACGCACACTGCGATCCCGTCTACGGCCACCAGGTTCTCCACCACACCTTCCGCCTTCTCTTCCGCCTTTAAGCTTCTGGAAGAATTTCCGATATCGGCACCTCCGGAAATCACCGCCTCAACCCCGGCACTGGATCCCACAAATTCTGTGGTTACGGTACTGCCGGGATATTTTTCCATAAAGCGCTCCGCCCACGCATTGGAGAGTTTATCCATGGATGTGGAACCCGAAAGCAAAAGGGAATCCTTATCCCCATTGTGATTTTTCCCCCCATCTGTACATGCGCTGATCAATACGGCTATGCAAATGCCGGCAAACAATCTCACAAGATATGTAAATTCTTTCCGCAAATCAATACGCCTTTCACATAGTCTTTACATACTATGCAAAAGGCGTTGTTAATGTTACAATTCTGACTCGTCCCAATGCGGAATATCCCTTCCGGCCAATTACCGCTTACTTACAAAATAACACTTGCTATTATGCTCCGTTCCCTCCGATTGTCTCCAGAATGCCATCCGCAATGGCGCGTGCAATCTCGTCAAACCTCTCGTCAAACAGTTGGTTATCCGCATCTGTATTGATAAATCCTACTTCCACCAGCGCTGCGGGCATCTGGGTCCTGTTCAGCACCACCAGGTCCGTCTGCTCGTTCACTCCCTGATCTTCATAACCCACACTGGCCAGCTGCCGGTTAATATTGCGCGCAAGCCGCGCCGCTTCCCCATACCTGCTATATACCAGTGTTTCTATACCTGTGTATTGGTTGGGATAAGGACTGGAATTGCGGTGGATGGAGACAAAATAATCAGCGCCTGAGGCATTCCCCTCCATTGCCTTCTGGTATGGGGGTTCATAGATATCGGCAGTTCTGGTATAATAAACATCTACGCCATTTTGCTCCAGAATGCGTCCTACTGCCAATGCCAGTGCCAACACATCATCCTTCTCCTGCCGTCCGTTATAAACGGCTCCCGGATTGCTGCCTCCGTGTCCTGCGTCTATTATCACTAATGCCATAAAAATATCCTCCGATATCTTTATATAAGCTATGCAGAATATACGCATTGTGTTCACGGTCCTATCCACGAAGGGCTGTTACGTACTTAACGCCGGTAATTACCTGCTTTCATCTACCACTGCACCTTTGATATCCTCTGCTATCAGCTTCATTTTATCCAGAAGATTCTGCACTTCCTGTTTCACATCATTCTGTATTTTATCAAGGGTAAGCATCTCTTCCGTGGGCATTTCCTCAAGCAGCTCCTCCTGCTCTTCGCGATGCTCCTTCTGCTCTTCGATAAACTCTTCCTTTTCCTCTTTCTCTTCCTTGATCTCCTCTGCCTGTTCTTCTCTCTTCTCGGTCTCCTCGTCGATATGATCTTTGCTCTCATCGCGTATCATACCGATGATTTCGTCCCTGGCCGCATCCATAACATCTTCAGCCTGTTCCTGGGCATCCAACATGGCATGGTGCTTGAGCCTCTCTTTCCGGGTTTCGGCGACCACAGCATTTTCCTGCTTGATCTGGTTTTCATTGTCATTCAGCTCTGCGTCACGGATGCGCTGTTCCTTTTCCAGGTTCTGTTTCTCAACCGCATAATCTTCTTCACTGATCTCCCCTGCGGCAAAAGCTTTCTCAAGATCCTCACAGCGGGTATCAACTGCCGCTTTTTCCTGCCCCAGGCGCTTCCGGTCCTCCACCAGTTCTTTCACATTCTGGCGCCTGTTTTCCATATCATCGTCAATGGCCACGTCGCCTGCAAAAACATCTCCCACAATCTTCAAAGCCTGTTTCTGCGCTTCCTTTTTCTTCTGGTCAATGCGATCCTGCAGGGAACCTTGCTGATGGTTCAAATCCCCCGCAAATAACGTCTTCCGGTTTTCCTGTTTCTTTCCTGCTCCCTCCGTGGACAGGCTGTTTTCAGGCTGGCCGCCTACAAACAGGGTAATATTCTGATCTACCTTCATATCTTACCTCCTTGTAATTTTCCGGCAAACACAGTTTTACTGTACTTCCCGCATATATCCCACAGCGCTTTAAGGCCGCTGTCAGTTTCCCTACTCCAGTACATCGTTCGCTAATTCGCCGGACTTTATTATGGCTGATAACGGCCGAAAATACAGTGTTTTGTATCAGGAATGAATGATTCGATGTGCCTGTGTATAATAATATATCGGCATGCGGCAGAGAAAATTTTATCGGTTATGGTACATTTTTAAGAGGGTTGGTTACATAATGGGGGCATTCGCTCAAGCTCTTCTTTTCGCATTCACTCAAGCTCTTTTTTTCGCTCTCTCCCCCAATGCATGGTTGCATTGGGGGAGTCACGTGCTTCGCACTATATTTCAAGCCAGAAGCAGTCCCGGCTGTGAGCAAGCTCCCCGCCGGGACTGTTTCTGGCTTGAAATGCAGAGCTCATGGCTAGCGTGCAAATTGTGAGTTGTATAGATTTGCGTAGAAGCCTTTTTTGTTTAGCAGTGTTTCGTGGTTGCCTTGTTCGATGATATTTCCGTCTTTCATGACCAGGATGATATCTGCTTCCCGGATGGTGGAGAGTCTGTGGGCCACGATGAAGCTGGTGCGTCCTTCCATCATTCTGGCAAAAGCTTTCTGTATGCGGATTTCCGTCCTGGTATCAATAGAGGAGGTTGCTTCGTCCAAAATCAGCATCGGTGGCAGGCAGAGCATGACCCTGGCAATGCAGAGGAGCTGTTTCTGTCCCTGGGAAAGGCTGCCTCCATCCTCGGTGATCACCGTGTCATATCCCTTGGGGAGCCTTTTGATAAAGCTGTGGGCATGGGATGCCTTTGCGGCTTCAATGACTTCCTGGTCAGTTGCGCCGGGTTTGCCCATTTTAATATTGTCCTTGATAGTGCCCGCCCTCAGCCAGGTTTCCTGGAGCACCATTCCGTAACTGGTACGGAGGCTTCCTCTGGTGATTTTACTGATATCCGTACCGTCCACGCGTATGCAGCCTCTGTCCACGTCATAAAAGCGCATCAGCAGATTGATCACAGTAGTCTTGCCGCAGCCGGTAGGGCCCACGATCGCCACTCTCTGGCCGGGTTTTACATTCAGGTTAAAATTCTCAATCAACTTTTTGTCCGGGGTATAACTGAAATATACATTCTCCAGTTTCACATTCCCTCCTGCATTGGACAGCACTCTCGCATCCGGGCTGTCAGGGACCTGGGGTTCCTCATCGATCAGCTCAAAGATACGCGCCGCACAGGCAAGGGCATTCTGCAGCTCTGTGATAACACCTGATATTTCATTGAATGGCTTGGTATATTGATTGGCATAGCTTAAGAAGCAAGAGAGACGCCCTATCCTGATGCCATTATTTATAGCTAACAATGCCCCGAAAATGCCGACGCCTGCGTATACCAGGCTATTGACAAAACGGGTAGCCGGATTAGTGATGGAGGAGAAAAAGATGGCTTTCAGGGAACATTTCTGTAATCTGCCGTTGATCTCGCCAAACTGCTTTTTTACCGCCTCCTCACGGGAGAATGTCTTGACGATCTTCTGATTGCCTACCATCTCCTCAATCAGGGAAGTCTGTTCGCCCCTGGTCTCGGACTGTTCTTTAAACATAGTATAGGTCTTTGTGGCAATGAATCTTGCTACCAGAAAAGAGACAGGTGTTATGCACACAACAACGAGGGTAATGGGAATACTGGTGTAAAGCATAAATCCCAATGTCCCGAAAATAGTCAGCACACCTGTAAAAAATTGTGTGAACCCCATCAGCAGGCCATCCGCAAAGGTATCCACATCCGCGATCACCCTGCTGACAATGTCGCCGTAGGCATGGGCATCCAGGTATTTAAGAGGCAGCTGTTCCAGCTTATGGAAAGCATCCTCACGGATATCCTTCACCACATGGTAGGTAATGTGGTTGTTACAGGTATTCATCACCCACTGGGAAACGGCTGTCACGGCAACGGCAATTCCGATTGTTTTCATAATACCAAACACACCCTCAAAGTCCACTGCCCCCTTCCCCAGCAGCAGATCCACCGCATTTCCGGTAAGAATGGGAATATAAAGTGTCAGTATCACTGTCACGGCTGCCAGAATCAGCGACAACCCCACCAGCAGCCAATATCTGCGAATATAATTCATTACCTGTTTCAAGGTTTTCATCTGGCCTGATTTCATTTTTTTCCTCATTTCTGCACATGTTTTTAGCGCATTAAATAAAAATTTTCAATCTGATACCCACAGAGGGTTTCCGCTGTCAAATATTTCCTGTGGGGCCGAAGCAGGCATATCAACACATTTACCCCTCCGCCTTCCTTTCATCAGGATATTGGGAATAATATATTTCCTGATAAACGCCACAGGCTGCCAGCAGCTCGTCGTGGGTTCCGATGCCAGCCATCTCGCCGTCGTCCAACACAATGATCTTGTCCGCATGGCGGATGGTGGATGCCCTTTGGGAAACGATAAAGGTGGTGGTATTGCCCTCCAGAGAACGGAGAGCCTCCCTCAATTTTGCGTCGGTTGCGTAATCCAGTGCAGAGGCACTGTCGTCTAATATCAATATCTCCGGCTTCCTCACCAGCGCCCTGGCAATGGTAAGCCTCTGTCTCTGTCCGCCGGAAAGGTTTTTACCGCTTTGGGCCACCTTCGCATCCAATTTTCCGTCCTTGCCTTCCACCACTTCCCTGGCCTGGGCAGTGTCAATCGCCTGCCACATCTCTTCCTCTGTGGCATCAGGCTTTCCCCACTGCAGATTGCTCCGGATAGTTCCCTTAAAAAGGACTGCCTTCTGGGGCACTACCCCGATACGGTTCCGCAGGGTATCTTCCGGCAGCGAGCGGATATCCTTTCCTTCCAGCCGGATGGCTCCCCCCGTCACCGGATAGAATCCGGGGATCAGATTTACCAAAGAAGACTTTCCGGAACCTGTGCCCCCGATCACACCTATGGTCTCACCCCTGTTCACTGTAAAACTCATATCCTGCAGCGTCTCCGCCCCCGCTCCCGCATAGGTCAGGGACACATGGTCAAACTCCAGGAACGGCACACCTTTTTCAGAACCGGCAGACGCGGTGCTGCCCGGGATCCCTTCCAATCCCGCTGCCTGCTCTTCGTTTCGGATCTCAAATACTCCGGCCACACGGTCGGCGCTGGCAAGGGCTTTGGTAATCGTAACGATAAGGTTTGCCAGTTTCACCAGTTCCACCAGGATCTGGGACATATAGTTGATAATCGCGATGACCTCACCCTGTGTCAGAGTACCCACATTTACCTGAATAGCCCCGGTATATATCAATGCAATAATGGCGCCATTAACAATAACATATGTTACCGGGTTCATGACGGCACTGATCTTACCTGCAAATATCTGGCTGTCGGCAAGGGCGGCCGTATACTCCCTGAATTTTCTCTCTTCCTCTTCTTCCTTGTGGAACGCACGGATCACACGGACGCCTGTGAGGTTCTCACGGGTCACTCCAAGCACTTTATCCAGTCCGCCCTGCACTTTCTTATACAGAGGCATTGTCCACATCATAATGCCAAATACCACAATGGCCAGCAGCGGAATCGCTACCACAAAGATCAGCGCGCTCTTCACATCAATGGTAAACGCCATGATCATGGCCCCAAACACGATAATGGGCGAACGGAGGAACAGCCTCAGCACCATATTGACACCGGACTGCACCTGATTGATATCGCTGGTCATCCGGGTGATCATGGTGGATGTCCCTGCCCTGTCTATATTGGTAAAGTCCAACCCCTGTATATGGTCAAACAATGCCTGCCGCAGGCGGGTGGAAAAACCAACCGCCGCCTTTGCCGCGAAAAACTGAGCCGTTATGGAAGATACCAACCCCACAATAGCAAGCGCCAACAGGCAAAATCCCATTTTAGTCACATATCCCATATCGGTGTTGGCAATACCGATGTCTATAATATTTGCCATGACCAAAGGGACCAGCAGCTCGAAAAAAGCTTCCAACAGCTTAAATAACGGAGCTAAAACCGATTCCTTCTTATATTCTTTTAAATATCTCATCAGCCTTTTCATGCTAATCCTCCATGATTCCGCTTCGCGGAATCTTAAATTGGTACTTCTCCACGAATCTGCAGACTGCGATGCGGTAGCCTTTGGGCATCTCATATTCTTCCCAGTCCAGGATATGCTCCCCAGGCTCCGTTCTTTGCAGCAATTCTTTGCCGGAACCGCCTGCAGGGATCTTTTCCTTCGACAGGAAGTCGCCCCCAAGGTTCTTCCCCACAACGCCTGCCAATCCTTCCCCCGTCAGCTTGCCATAGGCTTCTTTCCTGACCCACAAACGGAAAAATAATTGGCGGCGGACGGCCTCCTCACAATCCTCAAGCCACTGATATTCTGTAGCTGAAAAAAAGCGCTTCGCCAGCTGCAGCTCTCTGCCCTCCTGCATTTCCTGGATATCCACGCCAATTTCCCGTCCCGATACCCCGCAAAACACATAGCGGCCGGAATGGGACAGGTTAAACCGAAAAGGGTAATTGCCAAAATGCGGCTTGCCGTTTTCTCCATATTGATAGCAGGGTTCTGCCACACTCCTGCGTCCCAATTCCTCCACCAGTCCTTCCACGGAAAAATGCTGTATGGCAATCTGCCGTTCCTGCATGAGATACGCTTGGCTTCCCCCCAGCCGTTCCCCCCGGTCTCCCGTAAAACGGACATCCCTGCCATCTGTCTGGCTTTCTGCAAGGCGGAGGTTTGCACAGTCCGCCAACGCCTTCTGTATCAACAGTCCGGCGCCTATGCTGGAGGCCAGCGCCCTGCTGTTTTTGATGCGGAGCGCTTTTTCCCGGCGTTCCGCATCTATCCGGCCATAGGCTTCCCTGAGAAGCGCATCACTGCCACTCCCCCCCAGCATTTGTCCTATGTCCAGCAGATAGCGTTTGTCCTGCATCCCGAACTCCAATCCATCCTTCCAATTCCATTCCGCAGTGTAAGTCCAAAGCTCCTCCTCATAAGCCGCTTTGTCTAGCTCCCATTTGCACGCTCTAACGGGCACTCAAATCAGGATTAGGAAATCAGAGCTCAATTTCACTGCCCATTCTCCCCATTATCCTCCGCAACGTCCACCTTCAGGCACAGCTCTTCCAGCTGTTTCCCGTCCACGGCGCCAGGTGCATCCGACATCAGGCAGGATGCGTCCTTCACCTTGGGGAAAGCGATGACCTCGCGGATGTTATCTGCTTTCACCAGCAACATGACAAAACGGTCAAAGCCGATGGCCAGTCCTGCGTGAGGTGGTACGCCGTACTTGAAAGCATCCAGCAGGAAGCCGAACTGCTCATGCGCCTTCTCATCCGTAAATCCCAGGGCACGGAACATCCTCTCCTGCACATCCGCCTGGAAGATCCTCACACTGCCGCCGCCCAGCTCCACACCGTTGAGAACGATATCGTAAGCCTTTGCCCGGACCTTCCCGGGATCGCTCTCCAAAAGCGGCAGATCCTCTTCCATGGGCATGGTAAAGGGATGGTGCATAGCTACATATCTCTCCTCCTCGTCGCTCCACTCAAACTGAGGGAACTCCGTCACCCAGAGGAAATGAAACTTGTCATTATCAATCATATCCAGCTGCTTTGCCACCTCGATCCGCAAGGCCCCCAGCACGGACCACACGGTCTTTAACCGGTCAGCGGCAAACAGAAGCAAATCTCCCGGTTCACCGCCCATGGCAGTGACCAGCGCCTTCAGCTCCTCCTCCGACAGAAACTTTGCGAAAGAAGATTTGTAAGTACCGTCCGGCATCACGGACAGATAGGCCAGTCCTTTTGCCCCGTAACCCCTGGCAAACTCCACCAGGGCATCGATTTTCTTCCTGGGCATTTCAGCCTGCCCTTTTACGTTGATGCCCCTGACACTGCCTCCTGACTCCAGGGCGCCGGTAAATACGCCGAAGCCACAGCCTTTCACTGTCCCGGAGACATCCACCAGCTCCATGCCAAAGCGCGTGTCCGGCTTGTCGGAGCCGAAACGGTTCATAGCCTCATCCCAGGTCATACGCTTCAGGGGAAGCTCTACCTCCAATCCGATCGCCTCTTTACATACTTTTGCCACCATCCTCTCGGTAGCGTCAATCACGTCATCCACATCTACAAAGGACATCTCCAAGTCAATCTGGGTAAACTCCGGCTGCCTGTCAGCACGGAGGTCTTCGTCACGGAAGCATTTTGCGATCTGGAAATACCGGTCATAGCCGGAGCACATTAAGAGCTGCTTGAAAATCTGGGGCGACTGGGGCAGCGCATAAAAATTTCCCGGATGTACGCGGCTGGGCACCAGATAGTCCCTGGCTCCCTCCGGCGTGGATTTGTTCAAAATAGGCGTCTCGATCTCCAGAAAGCCTTCCTCACTTAAAAAGCCGCGCACGGTGGTGGCAATCTTGCTGCGAAGCATCAGATTCTTCTGGATGTCAGGCCTTCTCAGATCCAGATAGCGGTATTTCAGGCGCAGTTCTTCCTTCGTTCTGGAATCGGCTTCAATAGGGAATGGCGGTGTCTCCGCTTCCGCAAGGACACGCAGGGATTCCGCGCGGACTTCAATCTCACCGGTGGCCAGATTCTCGTTTACCGCCCCTTCCCTCTTCGTCACTTTCCCTGTCACTGCGGCCACAAATTCACTCCGGAGCTTCTCCGCTTTTGCAAAATGCTCTGCGCCGCAGTCGCTTTCCTCGAATATCACCTGCAATATACCGGAACGGTCCCTGAGATCCACAAAAATAATACCGCCCTTATTCCTCTGCTTCTGCACCCATCCCATAACGGTGACGGTCTGCCCCACATTTGCCGCGGACAACTCCCCACAGCGATGTGTCCGCTTCAAGCCGCTCATTGACTCTGCCATATTTTCTGTCTCCTTCTGCTTAATCAGTCTAACGCCCTGTTTGGTTGCCGGCCCTCACCTAAAACGGACAGGGGCCGGATCTGCTATCTGTCTCAGCCTTTTAATCCTTCTCTGTAAAATTCCTCAAATTCCCCATATCCCTGTGCCGCCAGCTGTTCCTTTTGGAACTTTTTATTCTTGTTCATCCGGGCCACAAGCACCTGGGCGCCGCTTTTCCGCTTTTCCTGTGCCTTGGCTATGATCTCACAGAGCCGCTCGCCGCCCACTCCCTTTTCAATCAGGTACGCCACTTTCTCAGGCTGTGCAGGCACTTTGAACCCGTTCTCCAAAAGCAGCATGATGATCCTCTCAAACCCGATGGAAAAACCGCAGGCCGGAATGTCATTGCCGGTAAACCGCCCTACCATTTTATCATAACGTCCCCCGCCGCCACAGCTTCCGCCATACTCCGGGATCGATACCTCAAAAATGGTGCCTGTGTAATAGGACATCCCCCTGACCAGGGTAGCGTCAAATACCATCTTAAAATCGGATGCTTTCGTGGCGCTGACGCTGTCTATGATCTCCTGCAGGCCCTCCGCCACGGAAGGCTCCAATACATCCCCCAGCCTCTCCGCCAGATAAGCCACACCGTTATCCGCCTCTTCCAACCCGCGGTACAGCTCCAGGTATTTGTCCACGGCCTCCCCCGGAAATTCATTCTCCAAAAGCTCCGCTTCCACGCCCTCCTTACCGATCTTGTCCATCTTATCCAGGATGATAAACACACTGTCATAGGATTCCTCGGCAAAACCACTGTACGCAGCCATTGCCTTTAAGATCTGCCTGTCGTTGATACGGATCTCAAAGCCTTTGAAGCCCAGTTTTCCCAAGGTAGTAGTGGTCGCCAGGATCAGCTCGATCTCCGCAAGATTGGAAGGCTCCCCCAATATATCGATATCACATTGCATAAACTGCCGGAAACGCCCTCTCTGGGGACGCTCCGCACGCCATACATTCCCTATCTGCAGCGCCTTAAAGGGAGCAGGCAGGTTCGCCGCATTGTTGCAGTAATAGCGCACCAGAGGCACTGTGAGGTCATAACGCATTCCGGCATCCACCACGTCCTCTTCCTTAACGGCCTCTGCCACATTGAGCTTTTCGCCCCTCTTTAAGATCTTAAAGACCAGCTTCTCATTGTCGCCGCCCTGCTTATTTGTCAGATTGGCTATGTTCTCCATACATGGAGTATCTATAGAAGTAAAACCGAATTTGCCGTAGGTATCCTTGATCACGCTGATCACATAATCACGGATCTGCATCTCCTCCGGCAAGATATCTTTCATGCCCGTCACAGGCTTCTTGCTCAGCGCCATTTCCTCTCCTCACCGCCCGGTGCGGCTTACCTTTCTTTTTTTCTCAATATATGATACTTTTTTTTCTTTTCTCTGTCAATGTTTCCCATGGAATATTTGACCTGTATATCCCATGGTCCAATTTACCCCTGGGGCGCAGGGACAATTGCTTTTCATACCCAGCCGGAAAAGCGCGGCTTGCATTGCCCCCTGCATCCCCGGGGCATTACAGCTTAAGTACCATTTCCCCCGGAGCGTATGCAAAACCGAATTTTTCATAAAGGGGGCGCCCCTGTTCTGTGGCTTCCAGCCCAACCTCCCTGATCCCCTGCTCCGCGGCCCGGGCCGTCAGCAGTTCCAGCATCTTCCATGCTATGCCCTTCCGGCGGTAAGCCGGGTCCGTATACATATTCATCACATATGCCTTCCGGCCGCTTGGGTTATGGTATGTGGGCATTACCTGATAGAAGCTGATCCCTCCCGTGCCGATTATCCGGTACGCGTCATACGCCAGATAAGCCACATGCCTGCCGCTGTCCAGGCTCTCCCTGTAATATTCCAGGGACTCTTCCCTGACTTCCTGCAAATCCGCATCCTTCCCCAGTCCGTTGGCCGCCCGCAGAGTCTCCAGCCTGCTTTCCACCAATACCTGAAGGTCCTCCACAGTGGCCCTCCTGTAAAACCAGCAGCCGGTCTGTGCAAACAAGACAGGCGTGATTTCCCTGTATGTCAGGTTCTCCGGCAGGATATCAAAGGCTCTCACCTCTTCCATCTCACTCTTGGGAAGCGCCTCCAGCCGGCTGATTTCAGCGGTAAACACCATCCCGCCGGTCCCTCTCGCCACGTCCTCTTCCGTTCCATAGTCGCACAGCGGCTTTATCTCAAATTCCACGGCCCCGGATTCCTCATACAGTTCCCTCCTGGCTGCCTCCAGCGGCGTCTCTCCCTCTTCGATATGCCCGCCCTGGGTCTCCCAGGTGGTGCGCTGCCTGTGCCGGCTCAACAGGATCTTTCCCCGGTACCTGGAGAGAACCACCACATACCGGTAACGCTCCAGCTCACCCAGCTTATATATTTTGCATTCCATCGCGTCATCCTCCGTTTTCTCTAATACAGGAATCCCCTATGTCCCCGCTTCCGTCGAAAAAGCCGTGGAACAGCTGTCTTTTCCGTTCTGTCATCTCATCGATTCTCTCAATATACTGGGCCACATCCTTCACGTTCTCACACCGCTCGATCCGCCCGTCCGGGTATACCCTTTTGCTGATCGATCCTGCCCCAAGCGCGATGATAGACTGCTTTTCCTCCATGATCAAAATGTTGTACAGTCCATATCTGTCTTCTCTTGCATATCCCACGTTCTCGAAATTGCCCGACATATTTTTCTGGCGGTACAGATAATAGGGTTCCAACCCCAGCTTTCTTGCGCCCTCCGCCGCTATTTTCATGGTTTCGTCCGTATTGCGCAGGGTGGACACGCCGTTCTCCTGTATCCACTGGTTCAGCTTCGACGCCCGCTTAATGGCAAGGGAATGCACCGTCAGGCTGTCCGGGGCAAGCTCCACCACCCTGTCTATGGTGTGCTGCACATCCGCCTCCACCTCCCCGGGCAGGCCCAGGATCAGATCCATATTGATATTGTCAAACCCTACCCTTCGCGCCAGCGCGTAAGCTTCCTCCACCTGCTTTACGGAAGCCCTCCTGCCGATCATATCCAGCGTTTCCTGCTTCATTGTCTGGGGATTTACGGAAATCCTGGTAACCCCGTGCCTGTGGAGCACCCGGAGCTTCTCCTCCGTAATGCTGTCGGCGCGTCCCGCCTCCACCGTAAATTCTTTCACCTGCTGCAGATCAAACAGGCCCTCCAGCTTTGTGAGCAGCCTGTCCAGTTGCCCCGGTTCCAGCGTGGTAGGAGTCCCGCCGCCGATATACACGCTGTCCAGGATCTTGTGCCTGCAGCCTTCCGCCACATACTCCATTTCTTTCACCAGGCAGTCCACATAGGTATCCACCTGTTTCCGGTAACCGCCGATGGGATAGGAGGTAAAAGAGCAATAGAGGCAAGTGGTGGGGCAGAAAGGGATCCCTATGTATAGGCTGTAACCGTCCCGGTAATGGATGCCTGCCAGAAGCTTCCTCTCCCGCCGGGCGATGTCCACGGCAAGTTCCGCTTTTTCCGCGCTGGTATAGTATTCCCTGGAATAGTGCTCCAAAATCTCCTGGCGGCTCTTTCCCTCCCCCAAAAGGCTATATGCAATTTTGGTAGGGCGGATACCGATGAGGTTGCCCCAGGGAAGCTCTTTTCCGGTTTCCTTTCTCAGGACCTCATAGAGGAAACGTTTAAAATCCCCTTTGGAGCCGTCTCCCTCCGGCTTTTCCCAGCGGTAAACCCTTCCGTCCACAGTAAGCTCCGCGGCATCCCCCTCCACATTGAGGCAGATCCGTACCTTGCCTTCCAGCTCCCTCCTTTTATCCTCCCTGCTTTCCGGCAGAAGCTCCTCCTGCTCCTCCACGGCCACGGCCCTGCCGTTTTGAAAATCAGCGCCGCAGGCAATATGCGTAACCGTCATCCTGTTC
>ERZ808040.1487-NODE-1487-length-15615-cov-4.116875_pt1 | contig 15615 bp, 18 predicted proteins | sample MGYA00380191_ERZ808040 | MGnify/ENA primary metagenome ERZ808040 (study PRJEB31490, sample SAMN06133395) | mouse gut metagenome | isolation source: J6 | host: mice | place: China: Chengdu | collected 2015-05 ... | reverse complement strand
TTATTAGATCAATGTTTGGCATTTTATATGGACCAGGCATTAACATATGATAAGGTGTTAGAAGTGCTAGGAGTGGTAGATACAGAAGTATTTAGTAAATTATTGCGTAGGGTTTTGGCACAAGATACATTAGGGGTTATTCGGGAACTGGATGATCTGGTTATGTCAGGGAAGGATTTAACACAGTTTATAGTAGATTTTACTTGGTATTTAAGGAATCTTTTATTGATGCAGTCAACAGATCAGGCAGAAGATATTTTGGATATTTCTACAGAAAGCAAAAAGGCATTGTTGGAAGAGGCCACTATGGTAGAGCCTGCTGTCCTAATGCGGTATATCCGTATTTTTTCTGAACTGTCTGGGCAGATGAAATTTTCAGTGCAAAAGAGAGTAATGGTGGAAATTGCATTGATAAAATTGACAAAGCCAGAAATGGAACAAGATAATGAGGCTTTATTAAATAGAATATCAAATTTAGAACAGATAGTTGCGCAAGGGATAAAAGCCCCGCCTTCTGTACAAGAAATGCCAAGTAACCAGTTAGATATACCAAAAGAAAAAAAGGAAGAGAGTTATCAACCTGCACAATCAAAAGATATTGCGAAATTAATGGAGAAAATACCAGAAATAATTCGCCAGGCTGGTTATCCAATGAAAAGTTATTTAAAACAATGCAACTTCCAAGAAGGCGGGTTAGAACGGTTAATATTGGTAACGGTAGATGAAATGGCATATGGTTATTTATCAGAAGAAAGAAACCGTATCCATTTGGAAGAGATTTTTTCTAAAAGTGTGGAAAAACAGATTTCAGTTGATATAAAATTAATTGAGGAGGAAGAGAAAAATAAATCCGTTTTTCTTGAGGCCCAAAAAAAGATTCATATGGAAATAGGTGAGGAGGATTAGGATATGGCAAAAAGAGGAGGGTTTCCAGGAGGGGCTATGCCAGGAAATATGAATAACCTGATGAAGCAGGCGCAAAAAATGCAGCGCCAGATGGAAGAAAATGCCAAGGAGATGGAAACAAAAGAGTTTACAGCTACAGCAGGTGGCGGGGCAGTAGAAGTTACAATTTCTGGAAAAAAAGAAGTGAAAAAAGTAAAACTTTCTGCAGAAGTTGTAGATCCAGATGATATAGAAATGTTAGAGGATTTAATTGTAGCAGCGACAAATGAGGCTTTGCGTAAAGTTGAAGAGGCATCCCAAGAATCTATGTCAAAGCTGGCAGGCGGGCTTGGCAGCCTTGGAGGAGGGTTTCCATTTTAACAATCAACAGTAAGGAGTCCCCTTTTTCTTAGGTAGGGGGAGAATTGCCCAAAACAATTATAATGGTAACAGCGGGCGGAGCGAAAGCGGTATCCCCTGCTGTCATAAGGCAATCCACATATTATCTTGTTTCTAACTGCCGCGAGTGGATTGAAACAATCTATAAAGGAATTTTATTAGGGGATTTCAGATAGGATAGGTATGGATTATTATAGTAGCCAAATTACAAAATTAATAGAGGAATTAACCTCTTTGCCTGGAATTGGTGCAAAGTCGGCGCAGCGTTTAGCCTTTTATATTATTAATATGCCAAAAGAGAGAGTAGATAAGCTGGTACATACCATTTCTGATGCAAAGGAACATGTTAGGTATTGTAAAAAGTGCTTTACATTGACGGATCAGGAATATTGTCCTATTTGCAGCAGTACAAAGCGAGATATTGGGACAATTATGGTAGTAGAAAACACAAGGGATTTGGCAGCATATGAGAAAACAGGGAAATATGAGGGGATTTATCATGTGTTACATGGGGCTATTTCCCCTATGCTTGGGGTTGGGCCTAATGATATAAAACTGAAAGAACTAATGCAAAGGCTTTCGATAGAAGAGGTAAAAGAAGTGATTATTGCCACTAATTCTAGCTTAGAGGGAGAAACTACCGCAATGTACATTAGTAAATTAATAAAACCTACAGGGATAAAGGTAAGTAGGATTGCTAGTGGAGTACCTGTTGGCGGAGATTTAGAATATATTGATGAAGTAACACTTTTAAGGGCATTAGAGGGAAGAGTAGAATTATAGGGTGTGATACTACAATATAGAATAGGACAGAGAAAGAATGTACCATATTGCACTTTGTGATGATGAAGTTACAGAATTAAATAAAACAGAGTTTATATTAAATATGTATCAGAAAAAGAATCCAAGATGTGAATTTGTGATAGATCGTTTTGAAAGCGCCAATGAGCTGCTTGGTATGATTAGAGAAAAAGATTATATACCAAATTTAGTGTTACTTGATATTTATATGCCTGAAAAAATGGGCATTGCAGCAGCAAAAGAAATTCGGGATATGGGAAATAAAGGAAGGATTATTTTTTTAACTGCTTCTATGGACCATGCCTTAGACGCGTTTCGTGTAGATGCTACACAATACCTAGTAAAACCTGTTTCAGAAAAGGAACTATTTCCTGTATTGGACAAGATTTTAGAAGAAATTGAGCAGGAACAAAAGAAATATTTATTATTGAAGATAGAAGATAGAGTTTGCCGCATAACATTAAATGATATTATATATTGTGAGGCCCAGGGAAAATTCCAATATTTGTATTTGACAGGTGGGACACAATCACAGCTTCGTATGACAATGGCAAAGATCTATGAAATGCTTTCTTTATATGAAGCATTTACAAAAGTGGGGATAGCCTATATTGTAAATATGGAACATATTGAGAGTTTAAATTCACAAGACATATTTTTGGATAATGGGAAAAGCATACATTTACCAAGAGGAGCTTATCAGCCATTAAGGGAGAAATATTTTCAATATTATTGTGGAAAAAGGTAATAGGGATAAAAATAGTGATAGCCTATATAATTGGGTTATCACTATTTTTTATATTTTCATTGGGGAAAAACATATGCAAAGCATACCAAAAAAAATGCAATGTGTTCCAATAAAGTGACAAGAAGTCCATTTTTTTGTTATAGTATGAGTAAAAACGACAAAGTATAAAAGAAATGGCAATTCCCCACTTGGATTTGATAATAAGTATTCCGCAATAAATGGAGGTATATATGGAAAAGGGATATGTTAGGGTCATTGGGACGCCAATTGGCAGGCTTTTCCTAAATTCAAATAGTATAAGGTATGAAGATTCACAGATAAAATTGGCATATGTGGAAAGGTATCTGCTTCTTCTTAGTAATAAAAATGTTTATATTACAATGTGTTTTGGCCCATATACAAGAAGGGAGAATAAAACAGAGGAGGCATTGATACAAGAGTGGATAAATCTTTTAGGAAATAAAGAAGAAGCAGTATTAGCAGAAATTTTAAAAGGAATTTTTTGGAATGATCTAACAGATGTATATAGCCAAGAAAATAATGAATGTAGGACTGTGCAGGTGGGTGGCACAGACTTATATGTTTATTTATAAAAGTACTTGACAATAATACGAATTCGTACTATACTATATATAGTACGAATTCGTATTAGGAGGAAGAATGAACGAAAATTATAAACAGATACGGCAGCTTATGCTGGCTACAAATAAAATAGACGGTGTCTATTATTTTTTTGCAAAAAAATTAGGGGTTAATGAAAATAAGTTAGCAGTTTTATATGCGTTAGATGACGGGAACCCTCATTCCCAAAAGCAGATTTGTGAAGAATGGTTAATCCCTAAAACTACTATTAGTACCATTATTAAAGATTTGGAAGCAGAAGGGTATCTTACATTAGTAGTAGGGAGCCATACAAAAGAAAAAACGATTTGTTTAACAGATAAGGGAGTAGTATATGTGAAAAATATAATGCAGGCGGTTTATGAGGCAGAGCAAGCAGCAATGGAACAAACAGTGGAAAGATTTTCTTCTGAGTTTGTAACTGCCATGGGATATTTTTCCGATTGTCTGTGTAATGAATTTCAAAAGAGGAAGTTATAAAGAGTTGTTGAGAGGAGAAAAGAATAATGAGAATACAATTATCCGATCATTTTACGTATAAACGGTTATTTCAATTTGTGTTATCACCAATTTTAATGATGGTTTGCACATCGCTTTATAGTATTGTAGATGGTTTTTTTGTTTTTATTTATGTAGGGAAAACACCATTCGCAGCAGTTAATTTAGTAATGCCAGTTTGTATGGCATTAGGCACAATAGGGACAATGATTGGTACAGGAGGAAGTGCAATTGTTTCACAAGCATTAGGGGAAGGCAAAAGAGAACGGGCAAATTGTTATTTTTCTATGATGGTTTATTTTGCTATTATTGTTAGTTTAATTTTATCTACGATTGGGTTTATTTTTGCACGCCCTATTTCTATTTTATTAGGGGCAGAAGGGGAATTACTGGAAAATTGTGTTTTATATAGCAGGTTATTATATTTTGCATTAACCCCGTTTGTACTTCAAAATATTTTCCAAAGCTTTTTTGTAACAGCAGAAAAGCCTTCTTTAAGTTTAAAAATATCAGTGGTTGCAGGGCTTACAAATGTGGTGCTAGATTTTTTATTTATTGCAGTGTTCCGGTGGGGGATTGCCGGTGCAGCAATTGCAACAGGAATCGGGCAACTGGTAGGTGGCGTGATTCCTGTTTTTTATTTTGTACGAAAAAATGATAGTTTATTGTGCTTAGTAAAAACAAAGTTTGAGAAGAGGGTGTTGTTAAAAACAATGGGAAATGGATCATCTGAGATGGTAACAAACTTATCTACTTCCCTAGTAAATATACTCTATAATTTTCAATTAATGAAACTTGCTGGGGAAAATGGGGTTGCTGCATATGGGATTATTATGTATGTGAACTTTGTTTTTATGGCAATCTTTTTTGGCTATGCAATTGGCAGTGCGCCAGTGGTTGGGTATCATTACGGTGCAGCTAACCATAAAGAATTAAAAAGTTTATTTCAGAAAAGTATTGTTTTAATGAGTGGGGCAGGGATAATTTTAACTATATTGGCAGAGGTTCTTACGGTACCATTAGTAACAATTTTTGCAAGTTATGATATAGAATTATTCCAAATGACGTGCCATGGGTTCCGGCTGTATGCAGCAGCATTTTTGGTAATGGGTTTGAATGTGTGGGGATCTTCTTTTTTTACTGCATTGGGAAATGGTGTAGTATCTGCAATTATTTCATTTTTAAGGACATTGGTATTCCAAATTATTGTAGTAACTATACTTCCTATATTTTGGGGAATAGACGGGATTTGGGCAGCCATTGGCGTGGCAGAATTGTTGGCGTTAATCGTAACAATAATCTTTTTTGGCTGTAATGGAAAGAAGTATCATTATATGTAACCTATAAAACTTGACAATATAATAGGGATAGGGTTTATAATAAGATGATTTTATTAATTAGGGAGAGGTAAAAATGAAAGAAAATCATCTTACAGAAGGAAATTTAATTAAGGCATTGCTGTATTTTGCCGTCCCATTTTTAATTGCAAATATTCTTCAATCGTTATATGGGGCGGTGGATTTATTTGTGGTAGGGCGCTATTGTGGATATGAAAGTGTGGCAGCGGTTTCAACAGGGACACAAGTGACACAGATTGTTACCAGTTTAATTACTGGATTGACACTGGGAAGCACAATATTAGTTGGAGAAGGGATGGGGAGCAAGCGTTATGATTTAGTAAAACAGATAATAGGGACTACTCTTACCGTATTTGTTTTAGTAGCAATTATTTTAAGCGTGGTTATGTTGGTATTTGAAAGACAGATATTGCTATTACTTCATACGCCGGAAGAATCTTTTAATTTGACAATGCAATATGTGTCAGTTTGTCTTGCTGGGACAGTTTTTATTTGCGGATATAATGCAATTAGTGCGATTTTGCGGGGGTATGGAGATTCCACAAGCCCTATGGCATTTGTTGCTATTTCTTGTGTGTTAAATATTGCCTTAGATTTTTTGCTGGTAAAATATGGGCAAATGGGGGTAGTAGGGACAGCACTTGCTACTGTAGTTTCGCAGGCTGCCAGTATGGTAATCGCTATTATTTATTTGAAAAAAAAGAAATTTATCTTTGATTTTTCATTTTCTTCATTTTTGCCTTCTTGGGGGATTGTAAAAAGGTTAGCGAAAGTTGGTATTCCTATATCATTTCAAGAAATGATGGTTAGAGTATCTTTTTTATATTTAACATCTGTAATGAACCATTGTGGCGTTTATGCTGCATCGATAGTGGGGATTGGGAGTAAGTTTGATGTATTTGCCATGTTATCGGCAACATCTATGGCAAATGCTTTAGCAGCAATTACAGCGCAGAATATAGGCGCAGGTAAGCCAGAAAGAGCTAGGAAATCCCTTTGGTATGGCTTGGGGTTTGCCTTAATGGTGTCTTGTTTGTTCTGGTTGTGGGCGCAGGTAAGCCCCCAATCTATGATACGGGTATTCTCGGATGATAATAATATAATTGCTGCTGGGATTCCTTTTTTTCGATCTTGTAGTTATGATTATATTATGGTGACAATTGTATTTTGTTTAAATGGTTATCTAAATGGCAGGCAGAAAACAATATGGACAATGGTAAGTTGTAGTGCTGGGGCATTATTGCTCCGTATTCCAATGGTATATTTATTTGGGAGATATTTTGCAGATGATTTGGGCAAACTTGGCATGATAGCTCCTATTGTATCAGGCGTTATGGCATGTTATACATTGCTTTATGTATTCTATGAGGGAAAAAAGGATAGGAGGCAGAATCCTATTATGTCAGAGGTTGGGCATGAAGTAAAGGAATAGGAAGAATAGAAAGATAAAAAGAAGAATAGAATAAAATAAAGCAAGTAGGGAAGCAGGGGGCATATATGCAGCTTCTTATTTACATATCAAATTTTATTATTCCTCTTTTTATTTTTTACGTAGTCGGTTATGGGCTTTTAAACAAAAATAATGTATACGATGATTTTGTAAGAGGGGCAAAAGATGGGATGAAAACAGTGGCTGGCATTTTACCTACTTTAGTTGGTTTAATGGTGGCAGTAGGAATATTACGGGCTTCTGGTTTCTTGGAATGGCTTTGTGCACTTCCTGGTGATCTTACAGAGAAAATTGGGTTTCCATCCCAGCTTCTCCCAGTAACAATTGTGCGTATGTTTTCCTCTTCTGCAGCTACAGGGCTGGTGTTGGATATTTTTAAGGAATATGGAACAGATTCTAGGATAGGCTTGATTACTTCTATTATGATGAGTTGTACAGAAACCATTTTTTATACAATGAGTGTATATTGTATGGCAGCAAAAGTAAAGAAAACCCGTTATACATTGGCAGGTGCCCTGCTTGCCACATTAGCTGGCGTGGTGGCAAGTGTATTTTTAGCAGGGAAAATGTAAAAGAATAGGGCGGTTATTATCCCAATAAAAAGGAATTGGGGTAGTAACCGTTTTTTAATATTTTTTTGAACCTTTAAAGGGCTGGTGACAATATAGTAGTGTAGGGCAGAAAAAAGGACTGTTAAGAAAAGTACAGGAGGAGAGTGTAGTGACACGTCAGGAATTTGCAAATCTATTAGAAAAGGAGGGAAGCACAATTTATTCATTTTGCTGTTATTTAACAGGAAACCGTGATAAGGCAGATGATTTATATCAGGAGACAATGTTAGTTGCTATAGAAAAATGTGGTAAAATTGATAAAACGGAAAATCCTAAAAATTTTTTAATAGGTATTGCTGCAAGGAATTGGAGAAATTGGAAAAGAAAATATGCACGTAGGCAGAGAATAGCACCACAAAGTAGTATAGAAGACAGTGAGAATGAGGTATTCCATACAACAATATCGCCAGAGGAATCTTATATATCACAAGAGAAGTACAAGCTGGTTAGGTTAGAAATATCAGTTTTAAAGGAAAAATACAGGTTGCCTGTCTATATGTATTATTCTGCAGAGATGAGTATAGAAGAAATTGCAGCGGTATTACACATTCCAAAGGGTACTGTAAAAAGCAGGTTACATGCAGCCAGAACCATAATAAAGAAAAAAATGGAGGATTATGGCTATGAGAAAGAATTTTGATAAAGAAAAGGAAAGAAAAGAAAGAGCTGTGGATGAACTGATACAAACTGCCCTCGCTTTAAAGGAAAAGCCAGATAATGGCTTAAACCAGAAAATCATCCAGAGCTGGAAGGAGAGCCCAAATATGAGAAAAATGGCAAAAGGTAAAATTGTAGTAGTAATGGCAGTATTGTGTTTGTTTGTAATGACAATAACAGTAGCGGCAGCAGCAAAATATTTAACAGCAAAAGAAGTAGCAGATAAGGCAGGAGCAACAAAAATAGCAGACGCTTTCCAAGGGGATAGTGCTTTAGAATTAAATGAAACAAAAGAAGCAGGGGATTATCGTGTCACCTTATTAGGGATTGCATCAGGGGAGGCTTTAACTCAAAGTGAAGTATCAGAAAAGATTCCTGAGTTAGAAGGGCTTTATGCTGCAATTGCAATAGAAAGGGTAGATGGCCAGCCTATGCCAGATACTAGAAGTGAAGAATATTCTAATATGCAGTGGTTTATTTCCCCATTAATCCAAGGGCTGGCACCATGGCAGTATAATATTGCTTCTATGAATGGCGGATATTATGATACAGTAGAAAATGGTATTTTTTATCGGTTAATTAATTGTGATGATATTGTAAAATTTGCAGATAGAAAGCTTTATCTTTGCGTAGTGAGTGATACCATGTTTTATAATGTAGAAGCTTTTCAATATAACGAAATTACAGGGGAAATCTGTGAGAATAAGGATTATAATGGAGTAAATTTGTTATTTGGGCTTCCAATCGATCGAGCTAAGGCAGATGCAAAGGCAGCAGAACAATATTTAAAAGAATTAGAAGCATCATGGAGCTCTGGCAATAATGATAGCGAGGAACCATCTAGTTTAGATTTAAAGATGCAAGAAATATCAGATTTATTAGCAGGAGGAAAAAAGGAAGAGGCATTAGAAGGAGCCGAATTAATGGAAAATTCTGTGAAAACAGTAAGGAAGGAGGAAGGCGGATATCAGTATGAATTTTCCAGTGAAAATGAAACAACAGTAATACAGTTTTATGAAACAAATTTTGTAGATGGAAAAGATTTTACAGTATTTTCTGGAAATGATAGTGGGCAAGAGGTTATTTATATTATTACATTAGTAGATAATAAAAATGATACAGTAACTATCCAAACTTATAAGAAAATAATAGGGGCTATTTCATTAGAGCCACAATAGGAAAAAAAGGGGACCCTGTGGGTCTCCTTTTATAGATATCCTAAAATATAAGCAGTGATAAGCCCGAGGGTTAAAAGAGAAGTCCAAATAGATAATCCAGCTAAAATTTTAACTGTACGGATTTGTTTGTGTAAATGTGTTTCCGTATCACAAACTTGGTTGTAAATAGAAGGCATTTTGCTTAAAATATCTTCATCTTTCATAGAAATTTTAAGAGATTGAAGCTGGGAAGCCGTTGCACTTTGCCGATCTTCAATAAGGGCTTTTAATTGATATTTTTCATGCTCATTTTCTTCAGAAATAAAGTGTTTTAATTCTGTGAAATCTAAAGTAAGTTCTGGCTGGTTGGCAACTAATTCTGCTAAGGTTTTCCTAGTTTGCTGGGCTTGTTCTGTTAATAGGGCCTGAGTTTGCTGGATTTGTTCTGATAAAGAATTTTGGTTATCTTGGTTTGCGGACAAAATTTTTTCTACTTCTTGTGTTTGCTCTTTTAGTATTCTTTTAGTTTCTTGCGCTTGTATTGTTAAAGCTTTTTGGGCTTCTTGTGCCTGTATTGTCAATATTTTTTGTATTTCTTGAGTTTGTATTGTTAAAGCCTTTTGTTCATCTTCTGCTTGAGATGTTAAGGCTTGTTGTATTTCTTGGGTCTGTATAGATAAAGCTTTTTGTGATTCTTGGGCCTGTGCAGTTAAGGCTTTTTGAACTTCTTCTGTCTGCATTGTCAAAGCTTTTTGGGCCTCTTGTGTTTGTGTGGTTAAGGCTTTTTGAACTTCTTCTGTCTGCATTGCTAAAGCTTTTTGAGCTTCTTGTGTTTGTGCAGTTAAGGTTTTTTGAACCTCTTCTGTCTGCACTGTCAAAGCATTTTGGGCTTCTTGAAGCTGCATTATTAGATTTTCTTGAGGAGCTTTGACCTTTTGTATGTCTTGGATTTGTAATGTTAGTGTTTTTTGTATTTCTGCTGTTAAAGATGCCTGTTCTTGCAGAGAAGCAAAAATGGTTTTTATTTGTGTGTTTAGCCTTTCTTCTGTTTCTGTAAGTTGGCTTTCTGTAATTGTTTTTTTGGATTTAAGTGCATCTATAGAAGCGGAGAGCTTCTGTAGGAGATGCCTGTCTGTCTGCGATAATTCAATTTTGTCAGATTTTACTTTGTCAATAATTGATTCTACTAGATTTGCCATTTGTATCCTCCATTCTGCCATATAGGCATATCATCTGTGAAAAACATTTTTTCTATACAAGTATATCATAAGATAACCAAAGGGAAAAGAAAAAATAAGGTAATTTTAGGCAAATTGTACTAACTTTCACAATAAATTAATACATCATTCATAATTTGTACATATTTAGATGTTATAGTATAAAAAGATTAAGCAAGTTGTACAACATAGTTGAGATTATTTCATATACAATTTTTTCATAATAGCCTCGGTAGTTTTACTATCGGGGCACTCCTCTTTTTAAGTATATTAGGGCAATAATAGAACGGGCTGCAAAACAGCCCGCTTTTATTGGATTTTACATTTTTGGATAGCCTCGTTGAGTGATAACATTCTGGCATCTAACATTTCTACAATATCAGCACATTCTTTTAAGTCGGTTCGGATATGTTCTGGTGCATTTCCTTCAAATTTGTAATAAATTTTATGTTCTAAGCTAGCCCAGAAATCCATAGCAATTGTTCGGATTTGGACTTCTACCTTTACATCTGTAGGCCCATCTGATAAGAATATTGGGAGGGATACAATTAAATGGTAACTTTTATAACCATTGGATTTTGGGGTAGCAATATAATCTTTTATTTGATGGACAGTAACATCATCTTGGTTGCTAATCATTTCTGCAATTTTATAAATGTCAGAGGTAAAAGAACATATAACACGAATCCCTGCAATATCATTGAGGTATCTTACCATATTGTCGATGCTGGCTTCATGTCCATGGCGTTTTAGTTTTTTTACAATGCTTTCAGCCGATTTTACTCTGGATTTGACATATTCAATTGGATTATAGTTATGGACATGAAGGAATTCATCATTTAATATTTCAATTTTGGTGTTCATTTCTTTCAGCGCTGCATTATATAAAAACATCATTGTCTGCCAAGTGTCAACTTCAGCAAATCTATCTGATTTTTCCATGGTATACTAACACTTCCTTTTTTTAAATCTCCAATTTTATAAAACAATACCTCCTTGTTTATAGTATAACATATTTTATATAATTAGTGAAAAGTTTTTTAAAAATTTTTCTTAACATGGGCGGCAGCAACAGCCGCAAAAAAGATTCCAAATCATTAATTTATAGCAACATTCTCCTGCGCCTGACATGGGATAACCATAGTTTTGCCCCATGCTTTGGTACCACTGCCCGCCTGATTGGAGCTGTTCTAAAAAATAGGCATATTCCATATTAGAAGGCTCCATAGAGGCTGCTTTTTTAGCGTGATCAAGTGCAAGAATATTATTTCCAGCACCAGCATTTGCAATACCACTTAAATAATACCATCTGGCGTTTCGCTCTTCTATATTAGATAGCACATGTAAAGCTTCCTTAAAATGCCCAGAGTGGATATAGTTAAAAGCAGCCTGCATTTCCAGTGGTTCACCTGTATTTTGGCGGGAATTGGCAAATCCTCTGTTAAAGCCGCGAGAACTATTATAATTGCCTGATGCCCTGCCGCCTTGCCTACTATCCATAATCTGGGTATAGGCTTGCTGTATTTCCTTAAATTTAGCTTCTGCTTTGTCTTTATCAGGATTATTAACATTGGCATCTGGATGGTAAATCCGGCTTAATTTGCGGTATTGTTTTTTTATTTCGTCATTTGATGACTCTGGTGATATCCCAAGCACCTTATAAGGGTCTGTTATCATAATTTTTTATTTTGTTCCCTTCGTTTCTGGTTTGTGGCATAATACCTTGTCCATATGCCAGAATATAAAATATTTCGTAAAATATCAGCATCTATCAAAATAGGAAGTTTTTCAAATTCCTTTGCAAATTCGGCAGCTATCATAGTTAAAATAGTTTCAAATTGATTGTCTAGAAGCGTATCTTCACAATAGATAAGAGGATTATAATTTTTATTTTTCTTATCCTTCTCTAAATCTTCCCATGCGTCACATAAATAGATAAATTTACCTAAATAAAACCCAAGCTTCCTAAGGCTGCCAGACCATTCGTCATGCCGGAAAGAAAGTAATTCACCTAACATTTCCCCTGTATAGCCGGCGGCTATATCAAGGCCCTTTTCTTGTGATTGCTCACAGGCAGAAAGTTTTTGAATATATTGTTTGATACAAGAGGCTTGGATAGGATTTCGTAATTCTGCCTGTAAGCATGGTTTTTTTAAAAATTTGGACATAGTAAAAGAAGAAAACTTTTTTTCGTCTGTCCAGTTATCTATAAAATTATAATAAGCAAGTAAAATATTGAGATCGGCAGCATATTGGGTAAATTCGTTTATTAAAAAAAGTTTACGTTTGCCCGGATGGAAAGGACAATGCCTCATGGATAATTCAGGTTTACATTCGTATAACCCTGTTAATAATATAATGAAAAACGTCATATCATAGGTAAGGGTAAAACGGGAAAGTTGGCCATAACAGCATCCTAATGTTTGGCAAAGCCCACAATAGTAAGATTGGTAACGATGATAATCTTTTATCTTCAATTCATCTTTATGAATGGTAATATATCCAAATATAAAACCACACCCCTTTTCGTTTTACAACATAAGGCTTAACTATTTTTAATAAATTCTGTTCTGCATTTGGGGCAAGTAATGCTAATTTTGCCTTTCCCACGTGGGATTCGTATTTTTTGCCGGCAGGATGGGCATTTATAGATATGATAGTTTTTTAACTGCATAAAATACTGCTTTTTAGCCCGAAAAAAACCAGTAGCTTTTTTGGAGTATTTTAGATATGCCATATTTTCCGAATAACGCTGGCTGTGGTTTTTAGACAGTATGCGGTAATAACAGAAGATAATAAGCAATATAGCAATAATATTACAGATAGGGCTATGGAATAGTATAGAAACTACCATAAATATAATTGCTAGAATTAATAAAAACCGGCTTAATTGATCTGTGCCATAACGCCCTACCATAAATTGTTGCAATTTTTCTCTCATAATAAACTCCCTATCCACAAATATCCTATATATAAGTTCCAATTTTAAGTAACGCTTCTTCTACAAACTTTTGTGCTTGTATATAATCTTCTTCATTTGGATGAAGTAGTGCTTCATCAAAGTGGCGTAACATTTGCCTAGCTAAGCTATCATGGGTTCCAAGATCTAAAATTTCTTGGTATTTGTTACGGAAGTGCATAGGCATTTTACCTTGGCATAAAAAAGTGCCAAGGTAAATATTGTCCTCTGGGATTAAAGCACTTACTTGCTTTTCAATCCATTCAAAGTAAACAGGATCATTTCCCATTCCACAAGTTCCAAATAACGCAATATTCTTTTGATGTAAATCAGAAAGGTAGTCTAATACTTCAAAACTACAGGTCCCATGATTTGTCCAAAAGCCGATAAAATAAGTTTCTGCCAGATCTAGTGGTGTGTCTGGGCTTAGGCGTTGTATTTCTTTGTCTTTATCTGGTATTGCTTCATAAATCGCCTTTGCCAGTTTTTCGGTGTTTCCTGTCTGGCTGACAAACAGCACTTCATATTGCATATGTGTTCACCCTCTAATTTCAATCTACTTGCAGTAGTAAGGAGCAAGATAATTATCTATATTGATAATTTAATATTAGTCCAGATATAAACAATAGTCAAATTAACAATTCATATTATTTATAAAATTTATATGAAAAGTAATAAGATAGAAAGTTATATTTTATCTTGGTTCTGGGCCATATATTTATCCAAATAGGCATTTACTTCCTCTTCAGATAGCTGAAATCGAGATTGGAGTTCTTGAAAAGTTTCACTCGGGCTAATATTCATTTCATGTAAAAAGGAAATCATGGCAAAAATACCTTCTCGTTTGCCTTCCTCTCTGCCTTCTTCTTTACCAACTCGTTTACCTTCTTCCCAACCAACTTCTTTCCCTTCTGCCCAGCCTTCTTGTTTTGTGATGTCTTCTCTTGTCATTTGCTCTAGTATAGGCCTAGAGCCAAGTCCCATTGCTTATCACCTCTTTCCTGCATGAATTATTTTTAAAGTTTAATATTTTTTAATAGTGCACCCAATCCTGTGCCAATTTCCTCAGATGGCAGTTTATAGTTAGGTTCTTCTTTGGAGACTTCCGCCACGTCATTTAATGCTTTTATGCTTAACCCTATTTTCCCATTATTAATAGAAATAATCTTAGCTTTTATGGTTTGCCCTATAGATAGTACAGCAGAAGGTGATTTAATCCGTTTTTCACTAATTTGGGAGATATGGATTAAACCAGAAATGCCATTCTCTAATGTTACAAAGGCGCCATAGGGCTGAATAGATTCTACTGTGCCTTCTATAACAGTGCCAACAGAAAGGGAAGAAGCTTTTTCTTGGTTTTCTTTTGCCAATTTTTCTAAAGCAGGTTCTTTTGCTGAAAGCACAAGCCTTTTTTCTTCCTCATCAGCTGTAATTACAATAGCATCTACTGTTTTATTTAACCATTCTTCGGTATTTTCTACATAAGAAGCAGATAATTTGGAAGCAGGGATAAATCCGCGAATCCCTTCTACATAAGTGATAACGCCTTTATTTACAATACCACCAATTTTTACCTGTAATATGGTTTTATTTTCCATATATTCACGCAAAGTATTCCATGCTTGGATTTCTGGATCATCTTTGTCTTCTACGCCTCTGCGGATTTGTTGAAAAGATGCTTCTAATTCCTCTTTGTAATCTTCCATGGATTCTACTTGGTTTTCAATGCTCATATTTTCCTCCAATCTTGCTGTGCTTTACAACAATAATTTTTGCTTTTTATTATATCATAGGAATTGTAAAATTTCAAAAAAATCTTGTAAACTTAAGGAAAATACCATATTATCTTAATATAGGATGAAAAAGCGTAAGAAGGAGCGCAGAAAGAGGAAAAGATGGGAGAGAGAAAAACACCGATTATTGTAATAGGGCATAAAAATCCAGATACAGATTCCATATGTTCTGCCATTGCATATGCAAATTTGAAAAAAACAATTTCAAAAGAAAATTATGCAGCTAGAAGGGCAGGGCAGTTAAATGAAGAGACACAATATGTATTAAGCCGTTTTGGTGTAAAGGCGCCAGAATATATTGCAGATGTAGGGACTCAGGTAAAAGATATTGAAATAAGGGAAACAAAAGGAGTAACAAGGGATATTTCTTTAAAAAAGGCGTGGACCTTAATGAAGGATCGGAATGTGGTAACATTGCCAATTACAAGGCAAAAGGAATTAGAAGGGTTAATTACTATAGG
>ERZ808040.1482-NODE-1482-length-15651-cov-6.526262_pt1 | contig 15651 bp, 9 predicted proteins | sample MGYA00380191_ERZ808040 | MGnify/ENA primary metagenome ERZ808040 (study PRJEB31490, sample SAMN06133395) | mouse gut metagenome | isolation source: J6 | host: mice | place: China: Chengdu | collected 2015-05 ... | reverse complement strand
AGTTATGCAGAGGGCGGTTCTGTAGAGGAACTGGAACGGAAAATTGCAGAGAAAAATGCCACAGCAAAAACGGCACGAAGTGAAATCGTGGATTTGGAACATGAGATGAAAGCCAAAGCGGAAATCCTAAAATATGCGAAGCAGTATGTGACAAACAGGAAATACCAGCGGGGATATGAAAAAGCAAAAGATCAGGATGCTTATTTCCGAAGCCATGAAACACAGATTATTCTGTTTGGCGGCGCTGAAAATATGCTGAGGCGGTACGGAATAAAGACAACTTCGCTGGATGTGGAAAAGATGCAGGCGGAATATGATGTAATGGCAGTGCAAAAAGCAAAACTGAAGAAGACATATCAGACAGCGGAGAAGGGGGCTGAGGAGGCGGATAAGCAGTTGAGGAACATAAGGCAGTATTTAGGGCGTGAGAGAGATAAGCAGGAAAAAGAAAAAACTAATAAAAAGCATGATATTAGCTTATAAGAAAGAGAGAGGACGATACTATGAATTTAACGTATGAAAAATGTGGAGATTATTTGATACCGAACTTAATTCCTGATCCAGAACCGGAGGGAGAGTTGAGAAAGTTTGGACTGATGCGTAAATCTTATTTGGAGAACCATAGGAGAGGTATTTATTCGGGGTTATTGTTATCGGGTAAACTGAAAGAGCATCTGCTGATGATACAGGAACAGGCGGAGGAACGGTTTGATTTACTTGTGGAGCAAATGGCGAAACAGGAGGGAGTGACGGAGCAGTTAAAGGTACAGGATCAGATGCTCTGGGTGCAGAAAATGAATAATATTCGGGCGAGGGCAGAGGAGATTGTAAGGGAAGAAATTATATATTGTTTATAATTTTTTCGGAAAGAGCGTGATGTAGGTCATGCTCTTTCCGTTTTCTAACTATAATTCAAAAATTCGATAGATGACCTAATGTAGATTGAGCAATCATACAAGATTATAGGTCTATTAAAAAACGGGCTTCTTGACATGCTGCTTACGCTATATATTTCATAATCATTTTGATTGAAAAGTAAAAGTTCGATTATGCGAAGAAAAAATGCAAATAGAATTGAATAAAATGCAAATATATGTTATATTAACAACAGTTGGGTTTATTATGTTTTAAGAAGTTGTTATTGGCTGTAAGAACTAAAGTCAAAGAGGTAAGGGAATGGCAGTATCATATAATGGTTTGTGGAAAATCTTAATAGATAAAGAAATGAAAAAAGTGGATTTGATTAATAACTTGGGAATTAGCAGTAGTACGATTGCCAAGATGACAAAAGGAGAACCAGTGTCACTTTCAATATTAGAGAAATTATGTGAAGAGTTGGAATGCGATTTTGGCGATATAATTAGTTATGATCGACGAAATAAGAGAAACGTAGACTAATTTACGGTAACGGATTGACAAGGAGTAGATTATGGCAATGAGAGTTCCTTGGGATGAATGTGAGGCTGCAATACTGATTCTGGCATGTGTAGATTATAATGCAGGTAAGTGTACGAAAAAAGATGCTATCAAAAATGTTTCTCAAGCTTTAAGAAAAAGAGCTGAGAATAATGGAATTAAAATAGATGATGTGTTCCGCAATGAAAATGGAATTACAATGCAATTTATGCTGGTAAATGAACTGCTGACACAAGAAAAGTGCGGTTTAAGGGGTGCTTCAAAACTATTTACAAACATGGTTGAATTGTATAAATGTGACAGGGTGAAATTCCAAGAGATATTAATAGAAACGGGGAAAACGGTGGAAATAGATAAACGATTAGAGGAAAAGATAGATGTATCCGATAGCGTGGCTGCATATTTGACAAAGGATAATGAATGTAAAGAAGATGTTGTTGAGAGAAAGCATGAAGAATTAGAAGTTGATAAGTCACAAATAATTGAAGCAGAGCCACCTGTATTAGCGGTGTATGATACATTATATGAGGAAGAATTTGCACTTATTTTGAGAGACGATTACGAGAATGGATTTCGCATCAAATCTGGAATAGATAGAGATAGATTTAAGGCATATTATAATGAGAGATTCGCAAAAGAAATGCCATTATCTGACGAGCAGCTTTTAGGCATATTAAAGACAATAGGAACTGTCAGAGAAGAGCGTATTTATGCAAGACATGATGATGAACAAAATGACATTTTGAAACAAATATTTGAAAATGTAATGCTTGTTTTCCAAAACGGAACAACTTGTGTGTATCCTAAAGCGGTCTATCATAGATACCAGATGGAATTGATAGAAAAGCTACAAATATATGATGAGGAATTTCTTGGTAATATTCTAATAAGTATGTCTGCTGGAAAATTAAAAAAACAACAGACATTTTTGTGTTTGAAAGATAGAGAAGCGGACTTGACCGGAGATGTTTTGAAAGTGTTAAAGAACTCGCCAATACCTATGTCATATGCAGATATTCAAGAGGTTATGTGGTACATACCATTGGATAAAATCAAGCATGTGCTTGTAATGACAAAGCCAATTGTTCAAGTTGAGCAGGAAACATATTTTTATGCGATGAATTTACCCATTAGTGAAGAAGAAATTACAGAAGTTAGCCGATTGATTTATTGTGCATTAGAGAATAAAACATATATTACGGATGTTGAACTGCGTCAATTGATAGCTGATAATTGTCAGGGAATATTCACTAATACTTTGGAGTTTACTACATATGGTATTCGCAACTGCCTTGCATATATTTTGCGTGACTCATATTCTTTTAATGGCCCGATTATAAGTCGAATAGAACAAGAATTAAGTATGGCAGAAGTTTTTGCTCAGTATTGTAATGAAAGAGAACGAGTAACTACTGAAGAATTAAAAACATTTGCATCTGAGGTGAATAATAAGATAATATATTGGGATTCTGTCAGAAATGAGATGGTAAGAATTTCAGATGAGTTGTTTTTAAGGCATGATAAGGTGGAATTTGTAATTGATGAAATAGATAGCATTCTTAATGATTTGTGCGAGAGGAACTATATTCCGTTAAAAGATATTGGATTATTTATGCATTTCCCGACAATATGCGTGCAGTGGAACGGATATGTATTGGAAAGTTACATTTATAAATACAGTAAAAAATTTAAATTGTTACATGCAAGTTTTTCGGCATCCGGAGTTTTTGGTGCTGTGGTACGCCAAGATAGTGGCATAGAGAATTATCAAGAACTTATCATTGATGTATTAGCACATTCTAGTCAATGGAGTGAAAAAAATTCTGCTTTAGAACTATTGGTGGAACAGGGATACCAACAGAGAAAGAGATATGCTGACATTGAAAAAATAGTACATGAAGCAAAATTATTAAGAGAAAAAATAAATACATCAGAGAAATGAGGTTACAACATGTATCAGTATATATGGGATGCAGAAACGGGAGGACTTCTATTAACTAATGAGCAATCAAAGTTTAGTAAAGAGCCAAGACCTGTTTATTATAAAGAACTAGATATTTTAGGTTTCGATAAGTATTGGGGATATCCCAAAGATGAATCGGCACCCATTATGTGGGCAGAGACAAACAATTATATTTATAAGGGACGGACGATTGCGCGAACGAAAGGAGGAACACTATATTGCGCACCTGAACTGATTGTATTGGAAGATGTTGATGCAGAATTGGAGCTTGTAGATATTGAGGCGATGGTTAAAAAAAATAGCAGTCTTATTGAAAACTTAGCTCAAGAAACAATTCAAAATATATATAATACTTATAGAGATTATAAAGGAAAAGTAGATGTATTCTATGTTGCCTTTAGTGGTGGCAAGGATAGTGTGGTGGCATTGGATTTGGTTCAACGTGCATTGCCACATAATGATTTTACGGTTATGTTTGGCGATACAAGAATGGAGTTTGGTGATACATATGAAGTGGTAAAAAAACAACAAGAAATATGTAAAAAAGCAGATATAGATTTTTTTGTTGCACAATCAAAGTTATTACCAGAACAGACATGGAAATGCTTTGGTCCACCATCAACATCCAATAGATGGTGTTGTAGTGTACATAAAACTTCTCCGCAAATAAACCTTCTTCGCAAGATTACTGGCAACTATAATTTTACAGGAATGGCATTTACGGGCGTTAGGGCAGAAGAAAGTATGGCACGAAGTGAATATGATGTAGTCAGTGAAGGTGAGAAACATAGTGGACAGTATAGTTATCACACGATTTTAGCATGGAATTCAGCGGAGTTGTTTGTTTACATTTTTTCACGAGGCTTAATTCTAAATGATGCTTATAAAAAAGGCAATGTAAGAGCTGGATGTCTTGTTTGCCCTAATTCAAGCGGAAAACATGAATATATCAAAAGGTGTTCCTATACAGAGAAAGTAGATTTCTACTTGGAGCAGATTAGAAATACAAGCGGAAAGACCAATTATTCGGCTGAGGATATGAAGACTTTTATCGAAGCCGGATTTTGGCGGACAAGAAGGTCTGGAAGGGAACTTAATTTCGGTCAGGATAAATTTGAAGTTCGAAATGGAACAATTAATCCTATTATAGATGTTTATATAAATCCATTTAAATGGCAAGAATGGGGGAAGACAATAGGTGATATTGCAGCTATAGAAAATGGATTGTATGTTATAAAATATTTAGATAAATTTTATCGTATTCAAGTACTTGAGGGGGATGAAAAAACCACATTTGTTTTGCTTAATTGTGATAAGAGTAAGCAGGATACTCGTTTTCTTTCTTTAATGAGGAGCGTTATTGTAAAAAGCATATATTGCGTAGGATGTGGTGTGTGCGAGTCGGAATGTAAATATCAGTGTATTGACATGAAAAATGGTATTGTTATAGGTAATAATTGTACGCATTGCCATAAGTGCCATGATATACATGAACATTGCTTGAGGTATAATTCAATTAGAAATAAAATTACGGAGGGTAAAAAGATGGCAGGATTAGACAGATATTTTAGTTTTGGTATTAGGGAACAGTGGTTTGATATATATATTAAATATGAAGGCTCGACGGAGTTTTGGCTATCTGATGGTGATGGACAGGTTGCGAATAAAAAAAAGGATGCATTTAAAAACTTTATGGAAGATGCAGAAATTGTTTTTTATGATAAAAAAGCAGAAGGTGACAAGTATACGAAATGTATACCTACAACCTTTGCAAAGGCAATTTTTAGATTAGGGGCATACGATATAAGAACGTGGGCGTTGATGTTATGTAATTTGGTATATACGCCCGCTTATAATTGGTTTGTTAATAATTTGCAGTTTGAGATAAACTATTCGCCGGATGCGATAAAAGATATGCTTGGATACATTATGGAGAATGATACTAAGGGACTTGGTAGAAGAAATATCTTAGATGCATTAAAGATTGTTATGGCGAAAACTCCACTAGGAAAAGAACATATTTTTGCAGAATGCGATATTGACGAAAAGATTACAACATCAGGAAATGAAATTACAACACTTAAAAATATAAGAAGATGTGAATGGAAAGAGCCTGTGCCAGAGGTAATACTTTATTCTTTATATAAATTTGCTGAAAACTGCGGCGATTTTTATCAATTTTCTTTAAGAACATTAATGGATGACGAGATAGAGAGAGATGGAATTAGTCCTACGAAAGTTTTTGGTCTATCAAAAGAAGAAATGGTAAGAATTTTAAACGGATTAACAATCAATTATCCTGAATTTATTTCCGCATCATTTACTTTGGATTTAGATAACATTACATTAAGATCCGATAAGTCCTCAACGGATGTACTAGAGTTGTTTTAAAAAGGAGATTACAAATGAGCGAAAAGAAAGTATACAAAGAATATTTTGATATCGATCCGAAATACTATGCTGCCGTAACAGCAGATCTGATTAAACAGGGAAAAGTAAGCTGGAAAAATTTTTATCCACACGAAACATTTGTGAAGCTGCTGGAGAAAACTCATATGGTATTGTCAGGAAAAGATCCTCGTTCTCTTTGGGTAGAGGGTGCGTATGGGACAGGTAAATCTCATGCTGCATTAACAGTAAAATCCTTGTTGGAAGCTGATGACGATGAGATTAGAGCTTATTTTGAAGATTATGGATTAAGCAATGATTTGTGCCAGAAATTGATTACTGATAAGAATGGTGGAAAGATTATAACGATTCATAGAATTGGTTCTGCTTTCATTCGTTCAGATCAGGATTTGATATTAGCAGTTCAGGATAGTATCAAGTCTGCTCTTCATGAAGAAAATTTGGAGAATTACGGGGAGGAATCTTTAAAGGAAGCTGCGTTGAAATGGCTGGAAGACGATATAAACAGAGAATATTTTAATGCATTGATTCATAAAGACGAGTATGCGTGGGCATTCGGTGGAGAGGAAGTTACTACTATTATTGAAAAGCTAAAGGATGAAAGTAATGAAGTACAGACAATCATGCGAAATATTCTGAAAGTGGCAGAAGATAACGGAATTACGGCACTTCGGTTGGATATATTGGGATTAGCCAGTTGGATTAAAGATGTAATTGCAAAAAATAATATCAGTGCTATTTTATTTGTGTGGGATGAATTTACAGAGTTTTTTCAAAACAATCCTAATTCGGTGACCGGATTTCAAACGCTGGCAGAAATAAGTTTGTCGCACCCTTTTTATTTTATGATTGTTTCGCATGAAAGCCGTTCTTTGTTTGTAAATGCAGATACAGCAAAGAAGATATTAGATCGTTTTGTGCCGTCAGTGAAGATAGAATTGCCTGAAAATATGGCATTTCGTTTAATGGCTCAAGCAATGAAGAAGACATCGGATAGCGTACTGGCGAGTGAATGGAATAAATATGCCAGAGAATTGAATGACGAATTAATAAGTGTGCGTAATACGATTGAGTCGAGTGCAAAGAAAGAATCGACAATGGGGCAAAAAACGGTTATATCTGATGCCGAATTGCAGTCAATAGTACCGATTCATCCGTATGCTGCATTGATGTTAAAACATTTATCGGTAGCGTTTAGTTCCAATCAGAGAAGCATGTTTGATTTTATTATTAGCAACGATATGACAGATGCAAAAGGTTTCAAATGGTTTATCAATGCATATGGACCTTTGGATAATCAAAATTTGCTTACGATTGATATGTTGTGGGATTTCTTTAATGGTAAGGGACAAAATGGATTAAATGACGATGTGAGGGTGATTTTGGATTCTTATAATCTGTTGCAGAATGATAAATTGACATCTGATGAACAGAGAGTATTTAAGACAGTATTATTATTACAGGCAATCTCGCTGAGAGTTAGCGGGGTTGGATTACTGCGTCCGAATGATATGAATGTGGATTTAGCTTTTTCCGGAACGGATTGGAGCAAAGGAAAAGGGAAAAGTATTGCTGAAAAACTTTGCAGAGATGGGTTGATTTTCAAAAAGCCGGTTGGCGGGGGGAAGATGGAATATACTGTGGCAAACAGTACAGGAGATGCCGCAACGATTGAAAAGATAAAGAAAGAAATAAGAGAAGAAACAAAAACACAGAACTTGATTGTAAATGCGGACTTATTGGCAGCAATTCAGCTTCCGGCATCTATAAAAGGAAGATTTGAATTGGAAGGTTCCGCTGTGGGAAATTTTGCCGGATCAATATCAAAAGCATCACAGACAGTGAAGCCAAATAGATATAAGATAATTGTATCATTTGCTATGGATGATACGGAAGCGGGGCAAATAAAAGATTTGACTATCAGAGCTGCAAGTGACAGTGAAGATAGTATTATGTTTATTGAGTGTCTAACAACAATGGGACAGGATTTGTTGGAACAGTATATTGAAAATATGGCATATAGCCGTTACTATGCCAAGAATGATAAAGGCAGGGCTGCCAGCTTTGAACAACAGGCAATTAGATGCCTAAATGAATGGAAGCAGAAGATATTTGCCGGTGCGTTTATACTTTATACAAGTGATAATAGAAGCGGAGTTCGTTTGGCAGGCTTACAGGCGCTGCAGGATGAATTGAAGGCAGTTGAACATCAGAAATACTATTATGGATTAAGCCAATACAGTGTCATTGATAATATGTTTTCAAAAGGTCCTTTGGCACAAGGAGCGGAGTGTGGGATTAATCAGTCATTGGCTGGAACATTTAAGTCAAGCAATGAAAAGAATAGTCTTGAGAAAGCGTTGAATGGTGCGTGGAAAATAGATAAATATTGGGAAGATCCCAGTAAAAAGAGCCTTCCGATTGTACGGATCAAAAATAGGGTGGAGGAATTGGTGCAGCAAGGGTTTTCAAATGCTGCCGGACGAGTAAGCATTCTTGCTATTTTTGAAGCTTTGGAGGAAGCTCCATATGGTTTTATACCAAGTAATATTTCTGCATTTGTGCTGGGATTTGTCTTGAAAGAGTATTCTCTGTCAGACTACTTTTGGAGTAATGGCTCAAACAGTGAAAGTATGTCTGTAGATAAAATGAAACAGATGATTGCAAATGCTTTGAACCAAAAAGTGACACCTAATCGCAATTATAAAGAAGAATACATTGTGACTATGAGTTTAGAGCAAAAAGCATTTTTAAGTTGTACAGCAAAGATATTTCATATTGCCGATAATCAATGCGGTTCTATAGAAAGCGCAAGAGATCAGCTTAGAAGCAGGATGAAACAGTTGACATTCCCCATTTGGTGTGTAAAATCTTTGCTTGCAGATGAGGATTTATCAAGTTCCATAGAGGATGTTTCGGAAGTGATTGACTGTTATTGCGGGATTGCCAATACAGCAAACAGTACGAAGAACTCGGAAAGTGATCTCGCAGATTCTATTGGAAGAAAAATAAATGCAAATGCCAATATTGTTGACGATCTTATACAACTTATTTCAAACGAAAAATGCAAAGATGGAATGCTTGCATATATTAGAAATTACAGATCGGGCATATTGCAAACATTAGCGCTGGATATTGGTGATAACGGTGCATACATAGATCAAGTAAAACAGAAATTTAATGCAGATGCGGCAAACTGGGTTTGGAGCTCAGAAACGGCAGATGAAAAAATTAACGACGTAATTTTGGAATATCAGATTATTGTAGAGAGTAACAAGCTGAATCCCAGAGCACTGTCTTTACATGATGCGATTGTTGAATGGAATAAACGCTCAAGTAATATTAGAATTTCTTTTGAGGCATTGAGAAAGTATGTAGGCACGTTAGAAAGCTTTTTAGAGCAATTGCTTTTGATGCAGAGAAGTGGAAGCTTGCAAGAGCAAAATAAGTCTAAGTTATACGATTGCTTAGTTACAGAAGGAAATAATTTTACGGAATTTTATAAAAATCAGATACAGTATTTTAAGCAGGCGGCTGCGACTTTTATTGAGGATTTAGACGATCAGGATATAGAAAAATTGTATTCTGATATTCCGAATGGGCAGTTTACGAAATCAAGCACAGAGTATTTCAACTATATAGAAGGTCAAGTAAAAGTATTTTTGCAGAATCAAGCAAAGAGAAGATTGCTCGCAGTATGGAAAGATAAGACGGGAACGAAATCACCGGCAGATTGGTCTAATACATACCAAACGCCTATTTACTGCATGTTTGACGATGAGGAAAGAAGCAGTGTGAGAGAAATTCTTGAGCCGTTTAGTGATAAGATGGCAACAGAGGAGATGGTAAAAAGAACGATTGCATATTTGGAGAAGGCAGATTTTTATAGGCGACTTTCTGATTCGGAAGAACGAAATCGCTGCTTCCGGCAGAGAGTCATAGGAGATTATGCAGTTATTTTAAAAGACTCTGATGAAATTAGAGAGTATCTTGCAGATCATGTAACAGAAGCGCCTTATGCGTGGTTTGATAATTCAACAGTAAGAAATAAACTGAAATCATTGTGTGAAAAACAATACTTGTTAAAAGGTAAGGACACAGCGATGGAAATTATCAATAATATGGATGCGGATGAAGCAAAAAAATATTTGTGTGACCTGATTGCTGACAATCCTACTGTGGGAATGGAGATTATAAAAAAACAGAAAAGAATAGGGAGGCTGTAGGTATGTACTGCGATAGCATAGAAGAAGGTTTTAAGCAAATAAGCGCATACTTCAAGGGCAAGTGTACCGGATATGCACTGGTTATAGATACAGAAAATATCAAAGTATATAGCGAAATCATACAAAGATTAGTAGCTGATAAATCAAAAAATTGCAGTTATGTTTCTGATAGCTGTCGGAAAAATGGTCTACCAAATATTGAGGAATGTATTTCTGATATATCTAGAGTAGGCGATTATGTGCTTATTGGAGGTTCACAGGCAATGATGTTAAAAAGTGAACGCGATTTGGAAGAATATGTGGATACTGTTTTGGGACATGCGATTAGCGGTCATGCTTTGATTGTTCTTTACTATTGTAAAAGATATATTGAAAAGTTTGAGAAACGTGATCCGCGAATTACAAAAAGAACAATTATGTTTCATGTTGAAGAATCGCCATTGCCTCAAATTGCACTTATGAAAGAAAACGTGAGAAATACATCATTTGAAATGAAGAGTATGAAACATCTTTTATGTTATTTAGAAAAGATGACAGAGATGCAATTAAATGAACATAGGGTTATACCAGTTAATACCAATTTTGACAAGAAATTTTTTTCAAAAGCAATGTATCAGGTAGTAGAGGCAGAGGGGATTTATGAATCGTTAACGAAACAATATCCTGAAATTGCTGGTGCAACAGAAAAAAGTTATGGGACGGATGAACAGTGGAAATGGCTTGATAAAAAAATGCAAGGCAAAAAATCTTTGTCGGGTGTTATCTATGAGGAATTTGGTAATACATCAAACTTGGAATATATGATTCGGGATATTGATTGTCAGAAAGAGCCATATAAAAATTGGCTTTGTTGGCTTGCTATGAAATCTTTTGGAACAAGCAATTGCTATTTAAAAAAAGTATTGAGAAATAGTAAAAATGAAAATGATTTTGAGGAGCACATTTATTTAGATTTGGCGGATGAAAATATTAATGCACCGAATTTTGAAAATTTATATTTGGAACGTAAAAATTTGCTTGAGTATATTCCGGAAAGGCTGTCGTTTATAGCAAGATATTGTGAGAAGCTGGGGCGGTATGAAAAGAATGCGATATATTATTTGACGGATCAAAGCGAAGCAGAAGAATTTGAATTTATAAGATGTTTGTGTATATATGATTATTCAGAAGATGAGTTATGTATTGCTGCAAAACATTTCTCAACTGCATTAGCATTGTATTTGGATAAGTTCTATTTTGATAATGTAAATACGAAAGTAGCTGATACAGACAATGATTTAAGAGAGGTATTAACACAATATTTTCAAGAGTATAAAATACAAAAAGTTACAAATAGAATTTATTCGGATTTCGAAGATACGGTTAGCAAATTTGCGATAGATAGACCTTATAATAAATTACGTCCCAGAAGTAGTATCATTGCGCAGTTAAATAAAGAAAATGCGGAACTTTTCTTTTTTGATGCGTTAGGTGTAGAGTATTTATCTTTTATAAAGGCGAAATGCGAAGAGTATGATTTGATTATTGAAATAGCAGTAGGGCATTGCGAACTTCCGTCAATTACAGAAAAGAATAAAGAATTTATTCAGTATTTTGGAGGAAAATACAGAAAGATTGATGGTTTGGATGAATTAAAGCATCATAGTCAGATATATGACTACGAAAAAAGGAAAGAACCGATTCATATTTTTAGAGAATTAGAAATTATTGATGCAGAATTGAGAAGGATACACTCATTGCTGATTCAAGGAGCGATTTCTAAGGCAATTATTGCTTCAGATCATGGGGCAAGCAGGTTGGCTGTTATTTATGGACGGGAGAATGGTTCGATATTAGAACTTGATGAAAAAGCACAGCATAGTGGTAGATGCTGCCCTACAGAAATTAATCCGAATATTCCTTATGTGGCATATGAAGATGGGTTTGCTGTACTTGCTAATTATGAGCGTTTTCGTGGTGGACGAAAAGCAAATGTTGAGGTACATGGTGGGGCGACGTTGGAAGAGGTTGTTGTGCCGGTTATTACTATCAGTAGAAAACCCGAAAATATCGAATATTGTTTCACTAATCCAATAATTATTCTGAAGCAGAAAGATGTAGCGACATTGACCTTATATTGTAATGTTCCTATGAATAAACCAAGAATACTTGTTAATCGGATTTTCTATGACGGGGAATTTGTGGCAGATCAGAAACATGCGAAATTTGTAATGCCTGAATTGAAACGAAGTAGGGAATACATAGCGGAAATATATGATGGAGATACTGGTTTATCAGTATCCTTAAAGTTCAAAATTCAAAAGAGTATGGGGCAAGAAGTGGACTTACTTGCATAGATGAAAGGAGGCAGATTTGATGAGTGAATATGATAATTTGAGCAGACCTGAGTTGGAAAGGCTTCGAGATTGTTTTGATCAAATGGTAGTATATAAGGATTTGAAGAAGAGTAACTTTATTTCTTCATTTAAACTTCCTTCATTTATGAGAGATTGGGTATTAAAGCGTTTCCAAGATGATGATGGCGTACTTGATATAGAAGGAGCAACCAATTTTATTAAGGAATTTATTCCTAAAAAGGAAGACTGGAAGTCAATAAAAAATAGGGTGGTAAATTATCAGGAACAGGTTAAATTTCTTGCAAAAATTTCTGTCGAAATAGATATTAAAACAGGAAGCATTTCTTTTGCATTACCTGATTTTGCGTTGAATTATAAGGAAACGGTAATCCCTAGAAATGTATGGGATTTGCATGGAGAGGCATTACTGAAAGCAGAAGAAAATTGGGGAATAGTAGAATTAGGATATCAGTTTCCAGAGGATAAAAAGAAAGGAAAAATCAAGCTGGTTAGCTTCAAGGAGTTTTGCCCTTATTCTGTAGATTTGGACGAATTTAAATATGCGCGGGATGAATTTGAACTGGCTGAATGGATAGACATTCTTCTTGGTGCAGTTGATTATAATGCTAAGGGATATGAGAACCAAAATCAAAAATTAGCAATGATAACGAGGCTTTTACCTTTTGTGGAAAAGAGACTAAATTTGATTGAACTTGCGCCGAAGGGAACGGGAAAATCATATTTGTTTGGGCAGGTTAGCCGCTTTGGCTGGTTGTCCTCCGGAGGAACAATGTCGCGTGCAAAAATGTTTTATGATATTTCCAAAAGGCAGGAAGGCTTAGTGTTTGGACATGATTATGTGGCATTGGATGAGGTGCAGACAATTAACTTTACTGACGTAGATGAAATGCGCGGCGCATTAAAAGGATACATGGAAAATGGAAAGTATACAGTGGCAAATCATGAAGGAACTGCTGATTCGGGCATTATTCTGTTAGGGAATATACCTGCAAATAGTATGAACGAATATCAAAATATGTTTGCTGAATTACCAACTGTATTTCATGAAAGCGCATTAATAGACAGATTTCATGGCTTTTTAAAGGGATGGGATTTGCCAAGAATGACGGATGATTTAAAGATATGTGATTGGGCGCTAAATTCTGAGTATTTTACCACTATCATGCATGCTTTGAGAGATGATCCAAGTTATCGTGCGATAGTTGATTTGCTGGTGGAAGTGCCAGATAAGTCTGACACTCGTGATACAGAAGCAATTAAACGAATTGCAACAGCATATATGAAGCTGTTATTTCCAAATGTGCGAAAAGCGGAAGATATTTCGGCAAGGAACTTTAATCTTTTTTGTTTGCGTCCGGCTATGGAAATGCGAGGGATAATAAAGATTCAGTTAGGAATTTTAGATCCGGAAGAGTTTGGAGGAAAGTCAGTTCCGTCACTGACAGTGAAGGATTTATGATGAAAAAAGTTTGTATTTCATGTGGAACAGAAAATTTGTCTAAAAATACAATTGGAATTAATAGGAAACTTCTAGGAGAAAAAGTGGATAGTTTTTATTGCATTGATTGTTTGGCAGAATATCTTGGTGTTTCAAAGCAGGATATTATGGATAAAGTGGAAGAATTTAAAGAGCAAGGGTGTAAATTGTTTGAATAATATGAAGAAAATTTATGCAGATCATGCGGCTACAACTAAATTATCAGCAAGTGCATTGCGGGCTATGATGCCATACTTACGCGAGGATTTTAAAAATCCTTCAACATTATATTCATCAGCGCGAATACCCAGAAAAGCTATTGAAGACGCAAGGGATATGATAGCAAAGGCAATCGGAGCTTTTTCAGATGAGATTATTTTTACATCAGGAGGGACAGAATCCGATAATTGGGCAATAAAAAATATGCTGTTTTCCAAGGATGGATATAAAAATAAAATTATTACGAGTAGTATTGAACATCATGCAGTATTAAATTCGTGTAAGGCGATGGAAAAACTCGGATTTGAGGTCATTTATTTGCCTGTTGATAAGGAAGGGATTATTACTCCCAGTGTTCTTGAAAAAGAAATGGGAAGTGATGTTGCGCTTGTTTCTATTATATATGCTAATAATGAAATAGGAACTATACAGAATATCAAAGAACTTGCAACTATAACACACAAATATGGCGCACTATTTCATACAGATGCAGTACAAGCAATAGGACATATTGAAATTCAAGTTCATGAATTAGATGTGGATATGTTGTCTGCGTCAGCGCATAAATTTAATGGACCGAAGGGAGTTGGATTCCTGTATTTAAAAAAAGGCGCAAAAATAGAACCTTTCATTACTGGCGGAAGTCAGGAGTCAGAGAAGAGAGCAGGGACAGAAAATGTTGCAAGTATCGTGGGTATGGCAGAGGCTTTGAAAGAAAATATATTGAGTTTGAAAGATAATACCAGATATCTTTTATCTTTGGAAAAAGTATTTTTAGATTTGCTTAAAAAGTCTAATATTGATTTTATTGTCAACGGTTCGAACAATAAAAATCCCGGAAATATTTCATTGTCAATAGCAAATGCTGATGGAGAAGTGTTACTGCATAGATTGGATCTAAAAGGTATAGAAGTAGCAACGGGCTCGGCATGTGATTCTGTGAATAATCAAATTTCGCATGTTATTCGTGCAATAGGAGTTCCGAAAAAATATGCAAGAGGAACGATAAGAATCAGTCTGGGTGTGGAAAATACCATAGAAGACATCGACATTATTGTGCGGGAACTGTCTGATATAGTAAGCGGCTTACAGAGAGAAAACAATTTTATGGGCGAATAATACTCAAAAATATACTGCTTTAGAATTGTTCTGTTTAAGATGTGCATGGACAGGAATATGACAGAGTAAATTCAATTGTAATTTTGAAAGGAAGAAATGAATGATACAACCAGACAAAGTGAAAGCAGAGGCTAAGAAAAAAGAAAACGAAAATTTTAAATTCCGTAGCTATTTGAAATGTCATGCGGATGGCGATGAACTGGACAGGCAGTTTTTACGTTTACATAAAGAATTATTTGCTAACTATGATTGCAGTAAATGCAGAAATTGTTGCAAGATGTATAAAGGGAGCATTCCGGCGGAAGATATTGACAGTGATGCACAATACTTGGGAATAACACCCGAACAGTTTATTGATATTTACTTGGAAAAAGAAGAGTATGACATGAACTATCAGACCAAGCATAAACCATGTGATTTTTTGCAGGAAGACGGTAACTGTAAATTGGGCGATTGTAAACCTGA
>ERZ808040.1481-NODE-1481-length-15655-cov-4.017525_pt1 | contig 15655 bp, 11 predicted proteins | sample MGYA00380191_ERZ808040 | MGnify/ENA primary metagenome ERZ808040 (study PRJEB31490, sample SAMN06133395) | mouse gut metagenome | isolation source: J6 | host: mice | place: China: Chengdu | collected 2015-05 ... | reverse complement strand
GGTGTTTTCTTCTTATGATGGTTTTGTTAAAAAGATTTCTATTCCCCTTCACGCTAGGATTAGCAATTGTTTTTACCGCTTTTCTTATTATTTCAAAAGCAGATTATTGGGGATATGGAGTGGACATACAAGAGTGGTGTATACTCCCTCTGTTGCTTCTTTTCGCTATACAAGTATTTACAATGAAGCAATTAACAATTGGAAAGGTAAATCTACAAAGGTAACATTCTCAATAGAGAATGGAAACCAATGATATAACAAGATGAAGCATTGATTAGATACGTCATCCCCAATAAAAAAAGACACCTACCTTGTAGATGTCATATACTTCGAATATAAAAATAAACTGCCGCGGGGTTTCATAAACCTAAACAATGTAAGCCCTACCTACTCATACATCCTTGCAACCCCGAAGTTGCGCCAGTGTGAATAAGATTTAAAAATAATTCATTTATTACCGATTCGATTATTTAACAATCATAACACACTATAAGCTAAAAAGATAATATAATTATTCAGCGTCCTGTCGTCTCATTCAATATCATCAAAACTTGTCACAAAATCTGTAAAAAAGCCATGCACACCTATATCTAGATATTCACGCATTTCATCTTCATCATTTAACGTGTACATATAAACTAGAATATCTGACTCTTTTAACCTTTCAACAAGCTCTGGTGTAATTCTCTTTCTAGATAAACTAACAACACGAACATCATTTTCCTCACCGAATTCCGCAATTGATTCTGCAGTATATTCTTCTCGTCCAACGACATACACTAAGTCATGGAAACCATAACTTCTAATTACTTCTAGATCTTCTTCGTAGAACATTTGTGGAATTAATCTATGTTGGATATTCTTATTGATTCCCTCAATTTCTTCACCAATAGCTTCATATAAAACTTCTACATCTTTTGGAGATTCAACCTTACCATCAAGTACCATATAAATATCAGGATATTCGTCTAATAGATTGAGTACTGTTTCAAAATCTACTGGATTATATTTGTCATGGTAGAGAGTATTCATAAATTCTTTGTAATTAACTGCTTTGGTGATTCCTTGCCCTAGATTATCTTCCCATCCGTGTCTAGCAACAAGTTTATTATCGCTCGTTATTGATATATCCACTTCAAATAATCTATGGCCATTATTATAACTCTCTTCAAAGGCTTCAATGCTATTCGTATATGTTTCATCATCAATACCGCCTAAAGCATGTGCGATAAGTTCATATTCCGTCCATTCGTACGGCTTGTTTTTCAAGTTTCCACATGAAGAAAGTATTGTTAAAGAGAATAAAATGAATATTAAAGCAACCTTTTTTCCGTTCATAATAGCACCTCATTCTATTCTCTTAGTTTAGCATTATTCAGCGATTAAACCATCTGTATTGCCTTTGTTTTGTTCGTATTGTTCTTTCAATCGGATCGTTATTTGTGATTTTAAATCCACTTGTAATGTACTGCAACTTTACTCTTGTATAATCACCGTTATAACTATTGTCATCATTAAAATTGATACTTATAAATGTCACGCTCATTATTCTTCACCATCTAACTCAAATGCCTCGTATAAAGCAAAAGGAGCATAAGCATCCTGATTGATAAAATCACGCTCAACCCCTTCTCTCGTTAATCATTTCGTTATCCAAACGTCAGTCATGAACCCCCTGAAAACCCTATTCTATAAGGTTTTGAGGGGGCTATTTTAAACTAATTTGAAATAATATATTAAAACGGTTTCTGTTGATTACATGTTAAATACAATTAATCTACAACATATAATCAAAAAGGCGCTGCTTGATGCATGCGCCCTTTTGATGTTATTGAAATTAAACAAATTGTACCATGGTATATTTTTTACGACCGCGGCGAACAATTGTAAATTGATCCTCTAAACGATCTTCTGCTGTAATCGTGTAAGCTGTATCTTTAACACGCTCACCATTAATTGAAATAGCACCGTTTGTTACATCTTCACGACCTTGACGCTTTGATGTTGTTACGCCAGCTTCAACAATGAAATCAACGATATTTTTATCTTCTTTTGGCATTTCTGCTGATGGAACATCCTTAAATGCATCGCGCATTTCATCAACTGACAATGCTTTTAAATCGCCACTGAATAAAGCTTCTGAAATACGAATGGCTTGTTCTAATGCTTCTTCACCATGAATAAGTTTCGTCATTTCTTCCGCTAATGTTTTTTGCGCTTTACGTAAATGTGGTTCTTCTTGAACAGCAACTTCTAATGCTTCAATTTCTTCACGAGATAAAAATGTAAAGATTTTTAAATATTTCACTACGTCCGCATCTGCTGTATTTAACCAGAATTGGTAAAACTCGTATGGAGATGTTTTTTCCGCATCTAACCAAACTGCCCCACCTGCTGTTTTACCAAATTTTGTTCCATCTGCTTTTGTGACAAGTGGAATTGTAAATCCATAAGCTTTAGCTTCATCATCTTGTTGAACTTTACGAATCATTTCTAGTCCTGTCGTAATATTTCCCCATTGATCTGAACCACCAATTTGTACACGAACATTATGATTCGCATATAAATGGTTAAAGTCAATCGCTTGAATTAACATATAAGAGAACTCAGTGAAAGAAATCCCTTCTTCAAGACGTGATGATACATTATCTTTCGCTAGCATGTAATTCACACCGATGTTTTTACCATAGTCACGTAAAAATTCAATGAGTGTCAGTCCACTAATCCAATCTTTATTATTCACCATCTTTGCGCCATTTTCTGTATCAAAATCAAAAATGCGCTCTAATTGCTTTTTAATTCCTTGTACGTTTTGTTCTACTTGTTCAACCGTTTGTAATTGCCTCTCTTCAGAACGCCCTGAAGGGTCACCAATCATTCCTGTTGCCCCACCAACTAATAAAACAGGTTGATGTCCGTGTTGTTGGAAACGGCGTAATGTGAGTAAAGGCACAATATGCCCAATATGCATACTATCTGCTGTCGGATCTACTCCACAATATAATGAGATTTTATCTCCTTCTACTAATTTCGCTAATCCTTCTTCATCTGTTTGTTGGTATAGCAAACCTCTCCATTGTAAATCTTCCATTAATGTACTTGTCATTACAATTCCTCCTCGTTAAATTACCCATTTTTCATTAATCGTTTCAAAGCATAAAAAAGCCCCTACACGATTAATAAAAATCATGCAGGGACGTCATAATCTATTATAACGCGGTACCACCCGGCTTGAGAAAAATCTCCACTCAAATTGCTTTAACGCAGTGAGCACGTTACACTCCAAAGCTGTAATTCGAATATGATATACCGAGCAACTTTCACCAACCGTTGCCTCTCTAAACGGATCTATCACCTCTACTGCGGCCTCTTCTACGTGTAAAATATTATATAATTCCATCTTAACGATTTTAAAATATATGTCAACGTTTTTATCTTCAATTTTGTCGATTTATGCTATAATGGAAACTATTCAAGGAGGTTGACTTTTTTGTTTGAAAAACTAAAACAAAAGCTACAACAAATAGATCAAAAAGAACAAGAAATCCATGAGAAAAGTTGGGCACGCAAACTTCGAATTACCGGAAGTGTCTTTTGGAATTTGCTCATTTTATGTTTCATTTTTGGATTAGCTTTATTTGTCTTTGCGTCTTCTGTTGGAGCTGGTTATTTCGCTTCTTTAGTTTCCAAAGAACCATTGCGTTCTAAAGAAGAAATGCGAAATGATATATTAACATATGAAGAAACATCTGAAATTTATCTTGCTGACAATGTTTATTTAGGAAAAGTAAATGCTGACATTGAACGAAAACATATCGAGTTAGAAGATGTGTCCCAACATGTCATTGATGCTGTTTTTGCAACGGAAGATGAATATTTCGAAACGCATCCTGGGATTGTTCCAAAAGCAGTGCTTCGAGGGATTCTCCAAGATGTGACGAACTCAGCGAGTCAAACGGGCGGTTCAACATTAACGCAACAATTAATCAAACTTCAAATCTTAACAAATGAAGTTTCTTATGAACGAAAAGCAAAAGAATTATTGCTTGCCCTTCGCTTAGAACACTTTATGGAAAAAGACGAAATTTTAGAAGCATATTTAAACGTCATCCCATATGGTCGAAATGCAAATGGAGATAATATCGCAGGGATTTATGCTGCGGCTGAAGGGATTTTCAATGTAAAACCGAAAGATTTAACATTGCCACAAGCTGCTTATATTGCCGGGATCCCACAATCCCCTTTCGCTTACACCCCCTTTTATAATCAAAGAGGCGGTGTGAAAGAAAAAGAGAATTTAGAACCCGGTATTAAACGGATGAAAACTGTTTTATCAAGAATGAAAGAAACAGGATACATTACAGAAAAAGAATATAATAAAGCAGTTAAATATGATATTACAAAGGATTTCCGTAAACCTGAACAACGCGCAAATGAGCGTTACCCATATTTAACGCAAGAAATTCAAGAACGTACAGTGGATATTTTAACGAAAATTCTCGCTGAGGAAGACGGAATTGATCCAGATCGTATTGATAACGAGTCCAAATTACGTGAAAAATATGCGATTATGGCTCGTCGAGCAATGAGTACAAACGGGTACCGTATTCACTCTACAATTGATAAAGAGTTATTTGATTCAATGAATAAAGCAGCTGAGAACTTCCAGCATTATGGATATACGTATACGGAAACGGTGAAAGATAAAGAGACAGGAAAAGATGTCGAAGTTAAGTCTCCTGTTCAAGTTGGTAGTATTATGATTGAAAATAAAACTGGGAAAATATTATCTTTCGTCGGTGGACGAGATTTTAGTCTTTCCAATGTTAACCATGCAACTCAAGCATATCGAGCGAATGGGTCAACGATGAAACCATTACTTGTATATGCTCCAGCAATCGAATACGGTGAAATTGGTGCAGGTAGTCCTGTAGTCGATATTAAGTTTAATATTAATCCACCTTGGAATTTAAATAACTTCCAAGCGGGACAAGAACTAGGGGTCATCCCAGCAAGACAAGCATTAGCAACATCTCAAAACTTAGCAACAGCTCGTCTATATCGAAACATTATCGATCGCGATCCTGCACAGTATTTAGATAAAATGGGCTTTACAAAAGTGGATGAGGATGAACACCATAACTATTCATTATCCATCGGTGCGATGAGAAATGGGACAAGTGTTGAAGAAAACACTAATGCATTCTCTACTTTCGCTAATGGCGGACAGTTTATCGAATCCTATATGATTGATAAAATCGAAGATATGGATGGCAATATTATATTTGAACATAAAGTTGAACCAGTAGACGTCTTTAGTCCAGAAACATCTTATATGATTTCTGATATGATGCGCGACGTAACGACACAAGGTACTGCAAAAATCATGAAGCAAAACTTGAATTTCGGCATAGATTTAGCAGCTAAAACGGGGACAACAAATGATTATGTAGATGCTTGGTTAGTTGGTTACAATCCAAATGTCTCCTTAGGTGTTTGGCTCGGTTATAAAGACAATACGAAAGGGCTTTACCCACCTAGTATTCGGGGTTCTTACCTCCCGCCAAGTAATCGTGTCAACTTATTGTTTGCCCAATTAATGAATGCGGCGAATGCGTCTTCACCAGATATTATTAAAGCAGGTGATCGCTTCCAACGTCCTAGCGGTGTTGTTGACCGATCTTTCTGCGGTATTTCTGGAATGGCACCTTCAAAAGCATGTTCTAGTGCAGGGCTCGTAAAAACTGATTTGTTTAATTCAAAAGCCTTTGTTCCTTCTAAACCTGATGATAGTATCGTTTCATCATCATATGTTTACGCGAACGGTAAAAAAGTAGCTGCATCTGAAGATACACCTTCTGAATTCGTCGTAAAAGGTAGCGTAGGCGTAACAAAAGCATATGTGAAGAAAATGTTAGGACCTTGGGGTGGAGATGGTTCAAAACTATTCCCTGAGAATTCTCCGTTTGCCAAAAATATTGTAGCTGGTAAAACATCTAGCATTAGTAAAGGTAAACCATCAGCTGTTAAAGCTTCTTTAAAAGACAATGTATTAAGTTGGAGTCCTTCATCTTCTGCAAATGTCATTGGTTATTATGTATATAAAGATGGTAAAAAAGTGAAAACTGTCAAAGATGGCCAAGCCCTTTCAATGAAAGTTGGCGATGGGACTTATACAGTTCGTGCAGTAAGTGTGTCAGGTCAACAATCAGGTAACTCAAATAAAGTGAAGTTTGACAAAGCGAAAAAAGAGAAAGATCCAAAGAAAGACAAGGACAAAGAAGCAAAAGAGAAGGATAAGAAAAAAGACAAAGACAGCGAAAAAGAAAAAGAGAAAGATACGAAAAAAGACGATAAGAAAGCGAAAGAACAGAAGGAAAAAGAACAAAAGCAACAAGAGAAAGAAAAAGAACAAAAGAAAAAAGAACAAGAGAAGAAAAAAGCTGAAGAGCAAAAGAAAAAAGAGGAACTGAAGAAAAAGGAAGAGCAGAAGGAAAAAGAAGAACAAAAGAAAAAAGAGGATGATTAAGCAATACGTGAAATGATCCTCCCCCAAAAAGCACCTTTGCCGCTTATATAGCGGCAAAGGTGCTTTTCTAATGGATTGCAAATGAAAACAGAATTCGCTTTTAATAGGTCATTTCTTATTTCGTGATGATATTACTCATCTTCAATTGTTGATAAATCTCCTGTCGGTAAATCTAATTCCCATGCTTTTAAGACACGACGCATAATTTTACCACTTCTTGTTTTTGGTAATTTGTCTTTAAATTCAATTTCTCGAGGTGCTGCGTGAGCGGCTAATCCTTTTTTGATAAACTGGCGAATATCTTCTTTGAGTGCTTCACTTGGTTCAAATCCTTCATGTAACGCAACGAACGCTTTAATAATTTCACCTCGTACAGGATCTGGTTTTCCAATGACGCCTGCTTCAACAATTGCTTCGTGTTCTAACAGTTTACTCTCTACTTCAAATGGACCCACACGTTCACCGCTCGTCATAATCACATCATCAATTCGACCTTGGAACCAGAAATAGCCATCTTCATCCATATAAGCTGAATCCCCAGATACATACCATTCATCATTAATAAAGTACGTATCATACAACTCTTCACGATTCCAAATTCTGCGCATCATTGCAGGCCAACCTTTTTTAATGGCTAAGTTCCCCATCTCATAAGGTGGTAATACGTTCCCTTGATTGTCAACAATTGCCGCTTCAATTCCAGGAACAGCTTTTCCCATAGAACCTAGTTTAATTGGCAAGCAATTGTAGTTACAAATAATATGGGCACCCGTTTCCGTCATCCACCACGTATCATGAATTCGTAAATTAAAGGTATCCATTCCCCATCGAACGACTTCAGGATTTAACGGCTCTCCTACAGATAAAATATGTCTTAACGAAGATAAATCATGTTGTTTCACTTCGTCTCCTGCCCCCATTAGCATTCTGAAAGCCGTTGGTGCACTATACCATACAGTTACACCAAACTCTTCAATTGCTTCATACCAATTCTTTGGTGAAAATCGACCCCCTAAAATAAGTGATGTCGCACCATTTAATAAAGGGCCAAAAATGCCATATACAGTACCAGTTACCCAACCTGGATCGGCAGTACACCAATAAACATCTTCATCTGTTAAGTCAAGCACCCATTGTGTCGTTTGATATTGTTGAATCATCGCTTCTTGTGCAAGCACAATTCCTTTTGGTTTTCCAGTTGACCCGGATGTATAGTGAATTAATGTCGCATCTTCACGTGTCATCCATTCAATCTCAAATGTTTTAGCAGCTGTTTGCATTTCTTGATTAAAATCAATAAAGCGTTCATCTTGCTCGACTCCATCACCAACTAAAAAGATTTTCTCTAAATGTGGTAACTTATCAACTGGCACACGTTCTAGTAATGCCAGTGTTGTGACAATCGCTTTCGCTTCACTATCGACAAGACGATCATATACTGCTTCTTCCATAAAGGCTTCGAATAATGGACCAACAATTAACCCCAATTTTAATCCGCCTAATAGCGCAAAATAAAGCTCAGGTGAACGTGGCATAAAAATAAACAAACGATCCCCTTTTTCTAAATTTGCATGTTGTTGAAATACATTTGCGGCTTTATTTGTCATTTTTGCCATTTCGGCATATGTATAAGCCTCTTTTCGCTCATCGTCTTTATAGTATAATGCTACTTTATTTTTACGATACGTTTTCACATGTTTATCGACTGCTTCATAAGCAATATTAACCTTTCCTGTTTCAGACCAAGTAAATGCTTTTTCTACATCCTCCCATTGAAACGTAGCAGCCATTTCATCATAATCTTTCAGTCTATACTCCCCTTGTATAACTGGTAATACTTCTGCTTTCGTTTTTACCATACAACTCACCCTTTCATGATTAATATCTTTATATTTTACATGAATTTGAATGAATTGTGAAAACAAATGATTTATTCTGATAATATTTATTTTATTTTTCTATAAATCATTTAACAATAAACGTTTTATTGTATACTATCTTTATAGGTATCGAAAGAGGTGTTGTTTAGTGGAACATCATAAAACGTATAATGCAATGGAAATTAAACATAAAAATGGAGATATTATAGTTGAAGGTCCCATTTCAGGTGAAGCTTTAGAAAAGCTAGATTTTCATGAAGACTTAGTATCCTTCCGACGTCCTGCTGCACAACAACATAAGGCGCTCGTTGGCATTGCAGGTCTACCTGAGGGACGTATCATCATTGTACGGGAACAAAATATGGTTGTAGGGTATGTTACATACGTTTATCCAGATCCATTAGAAAGATGGTCAGAAGGGAATATCGAGAATTTAATTGAACTTGGTGCAATCGAGGTAATTCCTAAATTTCGAGGTGGCGGTGTCGGTAAGTCGTTATTACAAGTATCTATGATGGATGACGCAATGGAAGATTATATTGTCATTACAACGGAATACTATTGGCATTGGGATTTAAAAGGTACTGGCTTAAACGTCTGGGAATATAGAAAAGTAATGGAGAAAATGATGCAAGCAGGCGGCTTAGAATACTTTGCAACAGATGACCCAGAAATTTCTTCACATCCTGCCAACTGTCTGATGGCAAGAATCGGAAGTCGAGTCGACCAAGAATCCGTTCAACGATTTGATAACTTGCGCTTTAAAAATCGATTTATGTATTAATTTGAAACGTGCGGTATGAAACATGCTCATCCGCCAATTCTCGCATGAAATGTAAGCGCTTCATTATATTCATTTTAAATAAAAGAAGGTGTTTTTATGCTAATCGAAGAAATTATGATACGACAAATTGAAACATTATATGAAACGAACACAGTTAAAGACGCACATGATCTGATGCGCGACAAAAAAATTCGACATATTCCTATTTTGAACGAACAAAAGCAACTTGTAGGGATTGTAACTGATCGTGATTTGAAAGAGGCTATCCCTTCTAAATTAATTAAAGGACAATTTGAAGAAGTCTATAAGAGTCCATTAAAAGGAATTATGACGAAGAACCCTGTTACAGCGCACCCAATGGATTTCGTTGAGGAGTCAGCAGTCATTTTTTACGAACAACAAATTGGTTGCCTCCCTGTCATGTCAAACGATCAACTTGTTGGGATCATTACAGAGACAGATTTACTCTATAAATATATTGAATTAACAGGTGCTAATCAACCTGGCTCACAAATTGAAGTCCGTGTTCCTAACGTTCCTGGCATTTTATTTGAAGTGTCAAAAGTATTTCATGAACATCAAACAAATGTATTAAGCGTGCTTGTCTATCCTGATAAAAAAGATGAACATTCGAAAATATTGGTCATTCGATTTAAAACGATGAATCCTTTAAAGATTATCGAAGGATTACGAACTGCTGGCTTCGAAGTACTGTGGCCAAATGTTCCAGGTATTGATGTATGACAAAGGAAGCGCGTTTCGTTTATTCGAATGACCAGTTAACCTATTCTTTTTCAAAAGAGCACCCTTTCAATCAGAAACGGATTACATTGACGTTAGATTTATTGAAAGAAATTAATGCTATATCAGATGAACAAATTGCTGCACCACGTATCGCGACAGATGAAGAAATATTATTAATTCATGAAGAAAAATTTGTTCATACAGTAAAAAAAGCGAGTAAAGGTGAGTTAACAACTGCTGAGGGAGAAGTTTATGGAATTGGTACAGAAGATACTCCTATTTTTCCGAACATGCATGAAGCCAGTGCAATGCTTGTTGGTGGCACCTTGACTGCTGTTGATTTAGTTATGGAAGGTCACGCAAAGCATGCACTCAATTTAGGCGGTGGTCTCCATCACGGCTTTAAAGGTCGCGCCTCAGGCTTTTGTGTTTATAACGATAGTTCTGTCGCGATTCGTTATATGCAGAAGAAATATGACGCTCGCGTGCTATATGTGGATACAGATGCACATCATGGGGATGGCGTCCAATGGGCTTTTTACGATGATCCAAATGTATGCACATTCTCTATTCATGAAACTGGACGCTATTTATTTCCAGGAACAGGAAACATTACTGAAAGAGGGAATGGTCCCGGCTATGGAACTGCATTTAATTTTCCGGTAGACGCTTTTACCGAAGATGAATCCTTTTTATATATTTATGAAACTGCTTTACGTAAAGTCATAGAACATTTTAAACCGGATGTCATTTTAACGCAAAATGGTGCGGATGCACATTACTTAGATCCGTTAACTCATTTATATGGCACGATGAATATTTACAAAGAAATTCCTAAGTTAGCGCGTCAATTGGCAAATGAATATTGTAACGGAAGATGGATCGCTGTCGGTGGTGGTGGCTACGATATTTGGCGAGTGGTTCCCCGTGCTTGGGCGCATTTATGGATTGAAATGAGTGAACAACAACAGCCAACAGGACCATTACCACAAAATTGGTTGGATAAGTGGCAGACCGAGTCCCCAGTGAAGCTCATTCCAACTTGGGAAGATCCTTCACCGCTTTATGATGTAATTCCACGTAAAAAAGAAATTGAAGAGAAAAATGCCAATATGCTACAGCAAGCTTTATACACACTCGAAAAACAATAATCTCAATGATAAAATCCCTTCTTGTCATTTTCAAATGACAAGAAGGGATTCAATATTTGGTCATATTCAACAGTGCAAACTAACTTTTTATTTCAATGAATCACGATCTTCGATACGGTATGGTAGTAATATGTTTTGGTTCTCTACTGCTTCTTCCCCCATCAATTTTGTTAATAGGCGCATCGCAACAGCACCAATATCATATAGTGGGACAACGACAGACGTAAGCTGTGGTCGAACAATACGTGTTAAATTAGAATGCTCGTAGCAAATGATTTCATAATCATCGGGCACAACATATCCCGCATCACGAATTCCATTTAATACACCGACCGCAAGTGAACTGTTTACCGCAAAAAACGCAGTGGGCTGTTGTTCAAATTGTTCAATTGCTTTCCAACTTTCATATGCATCATCATACGTATCTGTAATTTCAACGATAAAGTCTTCATTTACCACAATTCCAGCATCCTTTAATGCACGCTCATAACCAGCCTGTTTATGCAATCGGTTAATATCACGCGTTAAGGGACCCGTAATGAAAACAATATCTTTATGTCCGTTTTCAATCAATTTCGTCACTGAATCATAAGCTGCTTGCTCGTAGTCAATATTAACAGAAGCAAACTGTTCTTCAGAATCAATCGTTCCCGCTAGTACGATTGGAACAGGGGATCTGGACATTTCTTCGCGTACTTCTTCAGAAATGGAATCACTCATAAAAATAACACCATCGACTTGTTTGCCTAAATGGTCAACAAGTAACTCTAATTCTCTCTCCGGACGCTCATCTGAATTTGACAAAATAATATTATATTCATACATTGTTGCGATATCTGCAATTCCACGTGATAATTCTCCATAGAAACTTGTAGATATATCTGGAACAATGACTCCGATCGTTGTCGTCTTTTTACTTGCAAGTCCTCTTGCGACTGCATTTGGACGATAGCCTAATCGCTCAATGCTTTCCAATACTTTTCGTCTCGTTGACGGTTTAACGTTTTGATTGCCATTAACGACACGTGAAACCGTTGCCATCGAAACATTTGCATCTCGCGCAACATCATATATTGTAACTGCCATGAACATCTCTCCTTCGTCTTCGTTTCAAACGTATAAAGTGTGTCTTCATCATTTTGTATAATTATTTATTATTTTACCCTAATAGCACGCCTTATTAGTCATTAAAGCACAGTTTCCTTTTTGTTTCCACATAAATTACGTAGTTTTCTTTGAATATTTTATGTGTCGTCATAATTCATACAAGACTTTATATGTTAATTCCCGAAAATGTCATTTTAAAAACAAAAAGCCGAACGAATGAAATCGTTCAGCTTTTACTATTTAAGCATTTTTCGTTAAGTATTCATTTAATGCATCATAAAATGCTGCAAATTGGTCTAAATCCATTTGTTGCGCTGAGTCTGATAATGCAACTGCTGGATCTGGGTGCACTTCAGCCATTACACCATCTGCCCCTACTGCTAATGCAGCTTTTGCTGTTGGAAGGAGGATATCTCTTCTTCCAGTTGAATGAGTTACATCTACAAATACTGGTAAATGTGTTTCTTGTTTTAAAATTGGAACAGCTGAAATATCAAGTGTATTTCTTGTTGCTTTCTCGTACGTGCGAATACCACGTTCACATAAAATAATTTGGTCATTCCCTTGTGAAATGATGTATTCTGCTGCGTTGATAAACTCATCCAGTGTCGCCGCTAAACCACGTTTTAATAATACTGGTTTATTCACTGAGCCGGCTTCTTTTAGTAATTCGAAGTTATGCATATTTCGTGCACCAATTTGAATAACATCTATGTAGTCTAATGCTTCCTCTAAATGTGCAGGCGTAACAATTTCACTTACAACTGCAAGTCCTGTTTCATCAGCTGCTTTACGCAAAATTTGAAGTCCTTCTAATCCAAGCCCTTGGAAGTCGTACGGTGACGTTCTTGGCTTGTAAGCACCACCACGGATGAGTTTTTGACCTTTTGCTTGTAAATCTTTTGCAACAGTTAATACTTGCTCATATGATTCAACTGCACATGGTCCAAAAATAAACGATGGACTGCCGTTTCCAATTGCTTGTCCATTCACATTAACAATTGTATCTTCTGCTTTACGTTTTCTAGAAACAAGCAATGCATTACGCTGTTCGTCTTCTTGAATTTCCAATGCAGACATGAAAATCCCTTTAAATATATGCTCCATAATCCCATTTGGTAATGGTCCTTCATTGTATTCCTTTAAGAAGTTAAGCATCTCACGCTCTCGGATTGGGTCATATCGATTCACACCTTGCTTTTCTTTCACTTTACCGATTTCTTGTACGAGTTGAGTCCGTTCGTTAATCAGATCCAAAATCTTTGTGTTCAATCCATCAACCTTTTTTCTAAGGTCCTCTAAATTAAGATGTTCCATATATGTCCTTCCCCCTTCTGCTTCCTCTTTCTCTTTGACATAAACTGAATAAATACGAGGAGCATTTTTAATAATAGACCTATTATAAGCAACTTGTATTCAAATGTCACGTGTAATTTTATGGATTTACGAAAATGTTGGTAATTTTACGTCAATTAAGAATATGTCATCATTCTAAAATCATTGATATATCAATGGTTAGCGAAAGGTTTTCCAGTTTCCAACATGACTTCTATAATCATGTAAATATGTTGTCCGGATAAACTAATTCTTATAAAAGAATAAAATTGGGACATAATGAATTAACATACAATACTACCATCAACAAAACGTTAACACCGGTTGTCTTTCGTTCTGAGTGATACTTTCCATTCCAGACAACCTAATTGATCGTTAATACAAAAAAGATGCATCTCCGTATAGAATGCATCTTTTTTTACTAGTCTTATATCGTTTTATTTTTCTTCTGTTTCTTCTGTCGCTTCTTCAACTGCTTCTTTTAGTGCTTCTACAGCTTGAGTTGTTTCCTCTTCTACTTCTTCTAATTTTTCTTTGGCAACATCGATAAATTCGCTTTCTTTCTCTTGAGCAAATGCTAGCCCTTCATCAAATGACTCTTTCCCATCACTTGCTACAGACTTTACTTTATCCACGACTTGACTTGATTGTGTTTGAATTGTTTTTGTTACTTCTTCTGTTTTTTCTTTGGCAACATCTGCAAATTCTACTGCTTTATCTTTTGCAACATTTCCATACTCAGTTGCTTTATCCTTCGCGATTGAAGATAACTCGATACTTTTTTCTTTAAACTGTGATGCTTGTGATGAAAATTCATCGCGCATTTCTTTTCCAGTTTTTGGTGCTAGGAATAATGCTGTTGCAGCACCAACTACTCCTCCTACAATCGCTCCTAATAAGAAGCTCCCAACACCAGATTCTTCTTTTTCTTCATAAAAAGTATCTGTGTATCCTTTATGTTCATATTGACTTGGTAAATAAATTGTTTCACCACGATTTTCTTGCTTTTCTGGTACGTAGTTCGGTGTGTTTTCTGACATATTCAATCTCCCCGTTTCACTATAATCACTATTATTATTTTTCCATAACTTACTTTACCCCATTTTATCATTTTAAAACATGGTATTAGTACTCATTTCGACTTTTATAATAAAAATCCTTCTTAAATCCGAAAAAACATACGATAAGTTTATAAACTTATCGTATGTTCGATAGTGTTAAGCATGTATTTGTTCTTTAAAAGCTTTTAAATATTTTTGAATATCTCCTGCACCCATAAATAAAAAGATGGCATCTGTATGTTTCATTAATACATCAACATGTTCTAATGATAAGTATTCAGCATTTTCAACGCGCTGAATCATATCATCAATTGTTAAGTTGCCTTCTTTTTCGCGTGCCGACCCAAAAATATCACATAAATAAACTTGATCTGCCTCAGAAAGTGTTTCAGCAAATTCGTCTAATAATGCAGCAGTTCTCGTAAAAGTATGTGGTTGAAAAATAGCTACAACCTCTTTTTCCGGATATTTTTGTTTTGCGGACTGAATCGTTGCTTTAATTTCTGTAGGGTGATGTGCATAGTCATCTACTAACACTCGTGGACCTATTTCTTCCAATGAAAAACGGCGCTTTACACCATTAAACGTCGATAAGCGTTCTTGGATTAATGATGCAGGAATCCCTTCATAATGGCATAGTGCAATTACACCAACTGCATTTAAAATCGCATGATCACCGGCTTGTGGAATATGGAAAGTATGATAGAATTCATTGCGAACAAATACATCAAATGTTGAGCCAGACGCATCTTTTTGAATGTTTTTCGCAGCAAAATCATTCGATTCCTCAAAGCCGTAATAGACGACTGGGACATTTGCTTGAATCGCTTGTAAATGGCGGTCATCCCCACATGCAATTAATGCTTTCTTCACCTGTAGTGCCATTTCACCGAATGCATGTAGCACATCATCTAGATCTTTAAAATAATCTGGATGATCAAAATCAATATTCGTTATAATTGCATAATCTGGTGAGTACGCTAAAAAATGACGCTTATATTCGCATGCTTCAAAGGCAAAATATGGCCCCTCTTCAATTCCTCTACCCGTACCATCTCCGATTA
>ERZ808040.1480-NODE-1480-length-15658-cov-7.411976_pt1 | contig 15658 bp, 11 predicted proteins | sample MGYA00380191_ERZ808040 | MGnify/ENA primary metagenome ERZ808040 (study PRJEB31490, sample SAMN06133395) | mouse gut metagenome | isolation source: J6 | host: mice | place: China: Chengdu | collected 2015-05 ... | reverse complement strand
CCTTCAATGACAGACTTTTTCACTCGCAACGGCAGCCGGGGAAGTAATATTCTATAATCTGGCGGCAGGTGAAGCCGGCTTTTGCCATTCCGTTTGCCCCTGACTGACTCATGCCGATGCCGTGCCCGTAGCCCATGCCGCAGAAGTACCAGACATCATCCCGCTCCGGGGCATTTTGGGGATAATTCATAAAGTTGCCGCTGCCCGCAACAATATATTGCTCCAACTGAGCCGGTGCCTTTTCCGTACCTCCCGCGGAAATTACCCAGCAGCTGCTGATGCGTGCCTGCGTGCTTCCCTGCGCACTCAAAACCGCGGCACGGTCGGGGATGTCGCCTTTGGACACCACCCTGAATTTTGTGCTGTAAAGCGAAAGAACCTCCCGGATTGTACCGGTCTGAAGTATGGCATTTCCGCTTTTTCCCTTCAGTTTCAGGGAATACACACGGCCGGTCATTGTCGTCACCTGCGGGGAAACCGAAACAATCGTCCCCGTCTGCTGCCCATAGCTTTCCAGCCGTGCGCGCAGCTGCTCCGCCGTATACGCTTTCAGCCAGGGCTGCTTTTCCGGCTCCGTCTCATACAAGTCCGGCACAGCAGCAAGATAATCCAGCTCCATGCCCCACACTTCGGAGACATTTTCCGTGCTGCCGCCGCTCGTCGAAAAATAGAAGGCTGTAACCGGCTCCCCGCGGTACCGAACCAGCTGTCCCGCCGTCGCATCCACCGCCTGCGTGGTTTTCGCCGTTTCGGCGGTGTAGCCGCGGTAAACCTGGTCTTTTGACGTATCCCCGAGATAATATGCCCTGGAAATATTGGAATCCGCCCGATAGCCGACCCGCGTCAGCGCGTAGCTTCTCGCACAGACCGCCTGCGCCCGGAGCGCCTCCGGCTCAAAATAGGACGGCATCTCACAGGGAACCACCCCGTACAGATAAGCGTCAACCTGAATAATATTTACGGCGGTAACACCGGACTTTCCGTAGCACCCGAGCTCGAGCCTTCCGCGGTAGCTGCGGCTGCCGAGGCTTATAATCTGATTGCCCCTTCCGTCGGCAGTCAATGCCTTAAACTGCGGATAAGCGCTCTTCTTTTCTCCGTCGATCAAAAAGGAATAGCCTTCCGCCGTTACAAGCAGGCGATGTCCGTTGTCCGCGGACGGCTCCGAATAATAGTAGCCGAAGCGGCCCTGTACAAAGTCCAGCACACGTCTTGCCTCGCTCTCCGACGAAACGCCGCCGGCATAGACACGCCAGTAATTCCGGTAAATCGCCGTCGGCCATGCAGAAACACCGAGCCCGCGGATCAGCGCCGCCGCGCGCTCCGCGCTCTCATAGCTTGCAAACGTTTTCGTCAGGCAGCAGTAATACCCGCCCGCAGCCCGGAACCGGAATCCCGTTCCGCTTTGAAATTCTGCGTCCACCCGATACTCGTCCCGGATACAATATCCCAGTCCGATTTTTTCATTTTTTATCGTCAGTTCTGCCTTTTCGGTATAGAGAGCCTCGAGGCCGACGCGGATATCCGTCATAGCCGGCTGCTGCGCCCGAACCGGCTCGCAACGCTCCCCGCAGAAAGCTGCCGAAACAAACAGGCAGACCACAAGAAGGAGCCCCAGGCTCCCTCTCCCGTTTTTCCGATTTCTTTTATTCAATGCCTGCACCTCTGCTGTCTCATTTCCGCCTGCGGCAATGTTTCGGATAAAGAATTTGAGTTTCCGACAAAGAATTTAAACAAGGAGTTAAGTATAGAAGTTAAGTATCCTTCCAGCTTCACCGCAGCCGGCCGCTCCCGGTATGCAGCGCCTTTCTCCCGGTTATTTAATCACTCCGATGGACGGCTTGTACCTCAGCCACGCTTTTCCGAGAATCTTATCCTTGGCCACAAAAGGATTCTTCCACGCGCGCGAATCCCGCGAATTGTTCCGGTTGTCCCCCATCATGAAATAGCAGCCCTCCGGGACGGTAAAAAGCTCCGTATCCTCGTCGCGCATTTCCTCGTTCAGATAATCCTCCTCATATTTTTCTCCGTTGATATACAGCTGTCCGCCGAGAACCTGCACCGTATCGCCCGGCAGGCCGATCACGCGCTTAATAAAAATCTCGCTCTCGTCGTCCGGCCAGAGAAACATTACAATGTCCCCGCGCTTCGGATCGGAAAACAGATAGGCAAGCCGGTTGCCGATCAGCCGATCACCGATCATTATGGTTGACTGCATGGAACCGGTCGGCACCTCTGCCTTGATAATCACGCAGCGGGTGATAAAGAGCGCGAGCAGATAAGCGCAGGCTACCACAAGCACCCAGCTCAGCAGCTCCCTCACCGCGCGCCGCTTCCCTTTCTCCCGATCCGGCGCGCCGCCCTCAAAACCTTTTTCCGGTCCGGAAATCGTTCCGCTGCCCGGCGAATCTCCGTCCGGGCCTGTTCTCCCGTCTTCTTCGTCCCCGGCTCTGCGGATGCCTTCCCGTTCGTTTCCGGCTCCGTAAGTATTCTTTTCCTCTGTTTCTTCTTCGGGTCCATCCGGTGCCCGCCAATTCTTTTCGTTCAAAATAAATCATCCTCTCCTTAAATACGCCTGCGCGCATGAAAAACCGCCATTCACTCTCTACTATTTTAGTGAATGGCGGTTCATAAGTCAAGCAGTTTAAGACTGCCGTCCGCTATTTCTCAAAGCCGTCCGGATGGGACTGGTGCCATTTCCAGGCAGATGCGATAATTTTCTCCAGATCGTCATGCTGCGGATTCCATCCGAGCACTTCCTTCGCCTTCTCGCTGGACGCAATCAGCTTCGCAGGATCACCGGCCCGGCGCGGCGCAAGCTCAGCCGGAATCGGGTGTCCTGTTACTTTTCTCGCGGCCTCGATAACCTCCTTCACCGAAAAGCCGACCCCGTTTCCAAGATTGAAGATATTGCTGGAATTTCCTGCGCGCAGATACTGCACGGCCAGAATATGCGCCATCGCAAGATCCGTCACATGAATATAATCGCGGATGCAAGTGCCGTCCGCCGTCGGATAATCGTCCCCGTAGATTGTGATAGCCTCCCGCTTTCCGTTCGGAACCTGCAGAATCAGCGGAATCAGATGTGTTTCCGGCCCGTGCGCCTCGCCGATGGCTCCGCTTTCATGCGCACCGCAGGCATTGAAATACCGCAGGGACACATAGCGCAGGCCGTGCGCCCGCCCGATCCATTTGAACATCCTCTCCATGGAAAGCTTTGTCTCGCCGTAGCAGTTCGTAGGATTCGTCGGTGCAGTCTCGACAATCGGAACGCTCTCCGGCTCTCCGTAGGTTGCCGCCGTGGATGAAAATACAATCTTGTCAATATGATGCGCCACCATGGATTCCAGCAGAACCTTTGTGCCGCATAAATTATTGTCATAATACTTCAGCGGATTCGTCATGCTCTCGGCAACCAGAGAATTCGCCGCAAAATGAACCACTGCGTCAATCTTATTTTCCTCAAAAAGACGATCGACAAACGCGCGTTCCCGGATATCCCCCTGATAAAACTTTGCCTTCGGATGCACCGCTTCGATATGGCCTGTTTCCAGATTGTCCGCAACGACAACCTCCTCGCCCAGATCGATCAGCTCGTAAACCGTATGGGAACCGATGTATCCGGCTCCGCCCAGAACTAAAACAGCCATGACATTACTCCTTTCCGCCCGGACGCCTCCCGCCCGGTTCCTGATTTTTATAGCCTGCAGGCTCCCTTTTCCGCAGTATCCCGGAAACGCCCGGCCCGGAAAAGACTTTCCTTTTCCGAAGTACTCCCTTTTTATAAGGCGGCGCGCCGGAATCCTCTGCGTTTTTGGAACCTACAGTGTACACGGGCCGGGGCCCGCATCTACCACATAAAAGTCGGCCTTGTAGCCGATCCGGTTTATGTACACCTCGCCCACGCTGCGGATAAATTCTTCCACTCTGTCCGCCCGCACAATGCTCACTGTACAGCCGCCGAACCCGGCTCCCGTCATGCGCGATCCGATCACACCCTCCTGTGCGAGTGCCGCTTCCACAAGAGTATCCAGTTCGATGCCAGTCACCTCGTAGTCGTCGCGCAACGAGTTGTGGGAGGCGGTCATCAGTCTGCCGAACTCTCCGATATTGTTTGCCTGAAGCGCGGCAACTGCACGGATAGTCCGCTGATTTTCATAGACCGCGTGTTTCGCGCGGCGCTCCTTCACCGCATCTTTGATAACGGCGCGGTTCGCCTCAAATTCTTCCTCCGTCAGATCACCGAGCGACCGGATATCGAGCACGGTCTGAAGCTTTGCCAGCGCGGCTTCACATTCGCTCCTGCGCTCATTGTATTTCGAGTCCCCCAGCCCGCGCTTTTTATTGCTGCAGGCGATGACCAGCTTTGCATCCCCAAGCACAAGCGGCGCGTATTGATAGGACAGATCTGCTGTGTCCAGAAAAATGGCATGCTCCTTTTTTCCCATGGCGATTGCAAACTGATCCATGATCCCGCAGTTCACTCCGATAAACTCGTTCTCCGCTTTCTGCCCGATCTTCGCCAGCTCAACAAAATCAGCGTCAAGCCCGAAGAGCTCCCTGAGCGCATAGCCGGTCAGTACTTCGACGGAGGCGGAGGAGGAAAGTCCGGAAGAATTCGGAATGTTTCCGTAATACAGGATATCCATCCCGCATGGAATCGCATATCCGGCATCCAGCATTACCTTCAGAACACCCTTCGGATAGTTTGCCCAATCGTGCTCCTTCTCATTTCGCAAATCCGTGATATCCGCGGTAATTATGCCTTTTTGTTCGAAATTCATCGAAAAGAAGCGGAGCATTCCCCCTCTGTTCTTTGCCGCGGCAGCATAAGTACCGATCGTCAGCGCACAGGGGAACACATGTCCGCCGTTATAATCCGTATGCTCCCCGATCAGATTGACGCGGCCGGGCGCAAAGAAAACCTTTTCTGCCTCCCTGCCGAAAATGCTCCGAAATTTTTCCAACAGCTTTTCCTTCATTATCCGTCCCTTTCTCCGGCCGTGCGGCCGCGGTCTGCCCCCGCTCTGTTCTTTGTTAAATATGCAGAACCAGCTTTTCTGAATGCAATCGGTTTCATTTTGCATTTTGGTGCCCTTATTATAGCAGGTTTTCTTTCATTGGGAAAGAGGGATTTTATTTTTTCGCCGTACACGCGAGCTCTTTTTGTGTCAGCCGGGCTGTCGCGCCGCACTTCGTAATCAATATCCGTCTGCTGCCCCCGGATACCGGGAATCTTTGCACCGGCAGACATTTCCCCCTCTATGTTCGTCCCCTTCTCTCCCAGAAACCGATCCGCTGCGCCGGAACCTTCGATCCTGAACTTATTGTTCTGAAGATTTTGGATTCCGGCAGCCCGGAACGCGCTGTTACTGACCTGCCCGCGGCAGTTCCTTCACAGCATTCAGTTTTTCAAGCAGATCCTGATCATAAAATTCTGCTCTGTTTCTGTTATAGAATACATTCGTAATATCCCAGAGCACCGGGCACATGCCGCGCGTATAGCCGGCTTCGCATACCGCGGTGAGAAAACGGGTGACTGCCCCCTCCTCCTTGTTCTTGGTCGCGCTTCCGTACTCGCCGATAATTACCGGGATTCCCTTGTCAATATAATGCTCCTTCATCATGTCCATATTTCTGGCAAGCTCCGCATATTCGGCCTCTGTTCCCCAGTCGCGCTGCATCTTTCCCCATTCGGCGTCCTGGTCAAGAATGGCAAAGGTCGACGGCGTATAATAATGGACCGAAACCGCCATGCGGTTCGCCGGGTCCTGCGGCATGGCAAACAATTCGTCACAGGTCAGTGCGATATCTGTTCCGTAGCCGGCAATCAGCAGATGACGCTGCTCATTGTTTCCGCCCGAAGCGCGCACGATATCAACAAATTTCTGATTGATTTCATTCAGCAGGGCGAAAGCCTCCGTTTTCCCCTGCGGCCCGCCCCATCGGTTCCACAGGCTGTCCCAGCAGCCCTCCTCGTTAAGCGATTCAAACATCAGGCCGTCGCCGTAATCGCGGAATGCCTCTGTCAGCTGCGTCCATATACGGGTATATTTCGTCATGCACTCTTCTTTTTTGTCCGCCTCGGCAAAGCCGGTCCACCAGCCGCCGTCCCAGTGAATATTGAGAATCACATGAAGACCGGAGTCAAGCGCGCTGTTGACAACCGTTTTGACACGCAGCAGATATTTTTCACTGATTGTGTAATCCTCCTCCATCAGATTCGACCATGCCACCGGGATGCGCAGCACGCCGAATCCGCATTTTGCATAGCCCTCGATAATCTTCGGCGTGATAACCGGGCTGCCCCAGCCCGTCTCGTAACCGGTTACCGTGGTAGATGTAAAACCGCAGCTTTCAAAGGTATTGCCCAGATTGATTCCAAGTCCCATCTCGTGAACGAACTCCATCGTTGTCAGGTCGCGCATCGCAGCAGGCCCGTTCTCCGGCTTTCCTCCAAAGAGCGGTCCGGCAGGATTCGATTCATCTGCTCCCGGTTCGGTCGGCGCCGGCTTATCCGTGCCCGGCTCCGTTGGTGTCGGCTCGTCTGCTCCCGGTTCGGTCGGTGCCGGTTTATCCGTGCCAGGCTCCGTTGGTGTCGGCTCGTCCGTTCCCGGCTCGGTCGGTGCCGGCTTATCCGTGCCCGGCTCCGTTGGTGCCGGTTCGTCCGTGCCAGGCTCCGTTGGTGCCGGTTCGTCCGTTCCCGGTTCGGTCGGTGCCGGTTCGTCTGCTCCAGGTTCGGTCGGTGCCGGTTCGTCTGCTCCCGGTTCGGTCGGTGCCGGCTTATCCGTGCCCGGTTCGGTCGGTGCCGGTTTGTCCGTGCCAGGCTCTGCCGTACCGCTTGTCGGCGCCGGACTCAATTCGTTCTCGCCGCGATTTTCATCGCCGCATCCGGCAAAAATTGTTCCCATCGCAAGAAAGGCACAGAGCAGTCCGCACGCTGTTCTGCCGCCCCGTCTAAAGGCTGCCTTTTTCCTCCTCTCTGTCCGGTTTTTTCTTCTCCCCACTCCTGCTGCCTGATTCATAATCAAATCCTCCCTGTCTCGAACGGTTTCTCTGAAAATTTTCCACTCTGCTCTGCCGCTCAGCCTGTTTTCTGCGCGGTCGTTTTTTACATTATCCGTACTATTTCATAAATACAAATTCCTTCAGCTCAAACAGACAGCGCCCCCGGAAAAACTCCCCAGTCCAGCCGCCGTAATCCGTTGTTACACGAAAATAAAGCGCATGCCTTCCGTTTACCTTCTCCACCGCTGCGCGCACAATGCCGTCGTCCGGTCCGATCTCGCAGGCTCCGATTTCCCGCAGCGTATCCCCTTCGCCGTCATCCGTCAGAATATGAAGCCGGCAGCGGCAGCCGGTTCCGCCGATGCGGGCCGAAAATTCCATACTTCCGCCCGACCGGTCTTCCCCGAAATCAAAATACTTATATCCGATCTCGCATCCGTCCATAATCCCGGCAATCACGCGCTCAAACTCGTTTTTCTCCGTCACCATCGCGCCGCCCTTCAGCACGCAGGCAAGCTCTGCCGGCGTGATCCGATACGGCGAAAGCGACTCCTCAAAGCCGAGCGACGTCATTTCCACCGGCGGAATCGTGCCGTCCGGCAGTATGGTAATACGCTCCGCACAGCCGCGGCGCGACATGATCGTCCCGTTTGTCATCCGGTGATAAAAAACGTACCACTGCCCGTTTATGCACGCTACCGAACCATGATTATTCCCGCCCGGATAGTCCACGCCGTTGTCCACAATATAGCCACGGTATGTAAACGGCCCGGTCGGCCGCTGTGCCGTCGCATAGGCCAGCCTGCTGCCGCGCCGCGGAGAATAAATCAGATAGTACAGATTGCCGATTTTCCGCGGCGAGCATGCCTCAAAAAACAGCGAATCATTCTCTTCAAAACCGTAGGAATCCGCGACTTCAATCCCCTCCGCCGTCGGAGGATTCGCCTGCTTCGCGCTGCGCAGTTCTCCCGCCTCCCCCGGCTTTTCGCCCTCCTTCGGCGCGGGGAATTCCCGCGGTATAATATGTTCGATGCAGCTCCCGTCCAGAATTTCGTACATATTCTCCGCGTTCACCTCGGCCATAAACGAGCGCTCATAGCCGCAGTAAATATAAACCCTTCCATCATCGTCCACAAGCACTCCCGGATCGATAAACCATCCGCTGCAGCAGACGGAATCCGGCACGGTATAGAGATACTGCGACAGCAGACGGAACGGTCCTTCCGGACGGTCGCTGACTGCAACGCAGCCGACCGAATTGATGATATACGCGTAGAGATAGTATTTTCCATCTTTTTCCACCACATCCGGAGCATACAGCTCGTTGTTTTCCCCCGTCCACAGCGTATCAGCTGCATGATCTCGATCCGCCCTTGTGTGAAAAATATCTCCATGGCACACCCAGTTACCAGGATTATTCAGCGGCGCGCTCCAGCATTTCAGCACATAGTCGCAGAAACGATCCGAACCGGCCCGGTCATGCGAGCCGTACACATACACCCGATTGCCGAATACCCGCGGCTCCCCGTCAGGAATATACTCCCACTGGGGCAGATATGGATTTGGCATAACGTCCTCCCTTCTCCCAGCTACCGAATCCGGGCAAATATCTTCCGCACGGATTCCGCCGGCAAACCGCCGGATGCTGTTTCCCCTTTGATTTTCCCGTATGCCGTATGCGGATACGGCATACCGCATACCGCATAAGATTCTGCTTCTCTATTTTAGCATATCGGAGACTTCCCGTCAAAGAGATACGTTCCGACATAGCAGGCGTATTTTTTCTGGTTCAGAAGCTGTTAAGTTCTGCTCAAATTATAGTTTTCTTTATTAAAACGATGCAGATACATCCCAATAATAGTCTTGAAATTTTATTCATTATAGCAAATTAAAAACTTAATATATTTAATATTTATGAAAGGTACGCGGAAAAAACATGCTAACAAAGTTTCTCCACGTACCTTTCCATGCTGCTACACCATTTTCGTAACAGCTGCCATCTCCTCTAAAATAACATCGTCTGAGACGTAACAATATAAGTTCATTGTCATTTTCAGCGAGCTATGCCCCAAGATTTTTTGCAAAGTCTTCGGGCGCATTCCTTTTGTGACACAGTCCGAAGCAAATGTATGCCTTAACAGGTGCATAATAGTCTGTCCCGATACACCCATTCGTCAACCGCACACAAAACCTGCTTTCTTTTTCTGGCAGCCGTTCTTTCACTTCACCCCTTCCATAAATTCTATCCCTTTCCTTATCCTTTATGTTTTCCATGCTCCAAACTTTCAGTTTCACATTTTGATCATATACCACCCTCTTTTCTTATAAATAAACTTACACATAAGAAAAAGCCTCTATATCCGTAAACGTCAAAGGGTCTTGCATACAGTATCAATCAGGAGGAATATCTCAAAGTATTCCTGGCAGACGGCGAGGTTCCGATTGACGATTCAGCCTCGGAGCGGGCGCTGAGGAATTTTACGATCGGCAGGAAGAACTGGGTGACGATCAATACGGTCCGCGGTGCCCAGGCGAGCGCCGTCATTTACAGCCTTACTGAGACTGCCCGTGCGAACAATCTGAATGTTTATTATTACATCAAACATTTGCTGACAGAATTGCCGCAGCTTATCGATGAGAATGGAAGTATAGAACAATCTATGCTGGAGCCGTTCATGCCGTGGTCGGAAACTCTCCCGGCTGACTGTTACAGCAAGCGCCGCAAGTAAGCGGCGCTTAGTTTATCAAGGGGCGGAGAATTTGACGTTTACGAAAAGATCATTCTGGTAATGGATAATCTGAATACCCATAAAGCTGCGTCTCTTTACAAAGCGTTTCCGCCAGCTGAAGCGAGAAGGATTATAAAGCATCTGGAAATCCATTATACACCCAAGCATGGGAGCTGGCTTGACATGGCCGAAATTGAGCTTAACGTAATGACACGCCAATGCTTGTCACGTCGTATTAATACAATTGCCAGACTTAAAAACGAACTGTCTGCATGGGAAACGGAGCGCAATCGTGATGAAGCCAAAATACAGTGGCATTTTCAAACGGGAGATGCCAGAGAAAAACTGATATCACTTTATCCGATAATTTCATCTGCCACCTCATAATAGAGGTGATAGATGTGTTAAATATCAATGATACAATACACTGGTCTACCATGGAGTATTCCGTAAACATGTTTAAAGCAGAATGCACCCCATACTTCTTGACGGGCAAAATACCAGTCATATAGGCAAGTGCCACATAAGACTGGTCTTTTAAAAGGTTGCGCAGAAAATCAAGATATTGTTTCTGCAGCTCCTCCGAGTCCTGCCGCTCACGCATCACACAGTCCCACTCGTCAATCAGGAAAATGAATATCCGTTCTGTCTTTGCATAAATCCTGCGCAGCGCGTCTGCAAGTCCGATATCCTGTCGCTTCAGGAACTCCCCATATTCCTCTCGGATTTCCTCCAACACTTCCTCTTCCAGATATTCTGTTATTTCTCGGTGCTTCGCGCCAATCAGAAACTGTTGCATGTTCAGATAAATGACATCATACTTGTTTAGATGTTCTCTAAACTTTGGGTTCCCTTCAACTTCCAGTCCCTTAAACAATTCCCTGGAATCGCATCCCCTACTATAGTATGCCGACAACATTTTAAGCGCCATGGACTTTCCAAAGCGCCTTGGTCTGCTGACACAGATAAATTTCTGTTCTGTATTTAAGCACTTATTTGTACAACCAATTAGTCCTGTTTTATCGACATATATCTCAGAGCAAACCGATTCCCAAAACCCTTTATTTCCCGGATTTAAGTAGATTCCCATGAAATCCCTCCATCCAACACTATATTTGCAGCCCATAATCAAATTCCGAATACATAATATCTTTACGAAAAGTATATTTCAAGACAACTGCCTTGTCAATTTTAAAAATTATTATATCCGCAGAGAACAATTAAAAATATAAAAAACAGGCTGCTGTCAGCCGAATTTTCAGCTGAAACAGCAGCCCGCCCTTTATCTCCATTTGGTTCTGGTATTCTTCAATCGGATTTCCTGTCCGCGCAATGTTCTGCAATCCCCTGCTATTTTCCGATGCTCTCCGTCCGGATAAGGAATGTTACGCTGCCGTCCATTTCGCCGCTGGCTCCGGTAAAGCTGCGGTACTCGGAAGCGGCGTCCAGCATTGCATCGAATCTCTCATAAACATTTTTCAGATCGGCATCCTCCAGTGCCCCGAGAAGCCTGCCGATTCCCTCCTCGCTGTACTCCTTCATGCCGTCTGCCAGCGTTTCCGCGCCGTCTGCCAGCTCTGCCGCCCCGTTCGAGAGCTTTTTTGCTCCGCCGTCAAGCTCCGCTGCGCCTTCCTTCAGGGCCATGCTGCCCCCGGCAAGTGCAGCAGCTCCGTCAGAGAGAGTCCCGGCTCCGACGTACAGACCGTCCGCGCCGTCCTTCAGCTGTCCGCCCGCCGCCTGAAGCTGTGCAAGACCCGCATCCAGCTCCGCTGCTCCGGCATCCGCCCGGTCAATTCCTTCAGCCAGCTTTCCAAAGCCCTCCTTCAGCTGCGGAAGCTTTCCGACAAGTTCTCCGAGACCCGCATCCAGCGTCTGCGCCCCCTTCGAAAGCGCTGCGCTGCCGGCTTCCAGGGTTTCTGCCCCTTCGGCAAGCTGTACCGCACCGACCGCAACCGTCTTTACGCCGCTCTTCAAGGCTCCGTCACCCGTCATGCTGTCCGCAATCTGCTGCTGCGCCGCAATGGTCTGCTGCAGAGTTCCGACCATGGTCTGCAGAGCCGCCGCCGTCTCCGCATCCAGTTTTGCTCCGTACGCCGCCGCGAATGCCGTCAGACCGTCAAGCACCTGCTGATTGTATGCAATGGTAGCATCCAGCGAGGCCCAGGCGGCATCCACGCCCTGATTGAGAGCCTCAGCCCCCGCACCGAGTTTTTTAAGACCAGCATTAAGGCTCTCTGCACCGGTCTGCACCTGCTCAGCGCCCATTTTGAGCTCCCCGCTGCCCGCAGCAAGCGCCCCGGCGCCCGCAGCCGCAGCCTCGATACCCTCCGACAGTTCCTCCGTTCCGCTCTTTAACGCCGCTGTTCCTGCCGCAAGCGCCGCAGAGCCGCTCTTTGCACTGTCCAGGCCGTCTGCAAAGCCCTCGGCGCCGCCGGCAAGGGCTTTCGCACCGGTCTTCAGCTCCTCCGCCCCTTCGGCAAGCACCTGCATATTATCGGACAGCGTTCCGGCGCCCTGTGCAAGCGCTCCTGCTCCGTTCCAAAGCTCCCTGGCACCCTCGGAAAGCTCCTTCGCGCCGTCCTTCAGCCTCAGGGCACCGTCCGCCAGCTCCTCCGTCGCATCGCCGAGCTTTGTGAACGCATCGCTCAGAGAATCCAGGTCTGCATCCCCATTCAGTGAAATTTCGGAAAACGGGCTGTTTGTCGCCACCGTAAAGGTATTGGTCAGCGAAAAGTCAACCATATCCGCCGTAATCTCCGCGTAATCCATGGAATAATCCTCCGAAAGCCCGAGACTCTCCGCCACACCCGGCATTCCGACCAGCACGGCGGCACAGAGATTTCCCTGGCGGATCAGCTTTCCGTGCGTCACCTCGACATTCTCAAACTTTTCCTCGTCGAACAGAACTGCCGTCACCATCGCGAATGGGACTGCAACCTCCTGCTGTCCGCCGCCCGCTGTTCCGGTCTGATGATTATAGTAATCAAACCGTATCGTAACCTTCCCGCTCTTTCCGGAAAGCTCCTGTGCCGTAAGCTCCCTCCCGTCCAGAAAATAGGTTACTCTGACCCCCACCGGTGCCTCCGCCGCGGTTGTTCCGCGGTAGCAGATATCATTTCCGTCAGCCTGCCAGATCAGGCTGCTGCCGTTCTGCACAAAGCTCTCGTCTCCCTTTATATTTACGATATCCTGCAGGCTTGAAATATCCGGAAAGCTCTTAAGACCGTCCGGATTTGTCAACGTGTCCGTAACGACCACCTGCTTTTTCTCACCGTTCGCATCAGCAAAGACATAGACAAGCTCCTTCTTTTCCGCTTCCAGCCCGCTCTGTGTTTTCGTGACGGCAATCCCCGCTTCCCGGTTTACGCCGACCACAGGCAGCTCTTTCTCTGCTGCATCCGCCCGGTTTCCCGCATAAGCAAAGGTACATCCCGCCGAGAGCGCTACAATCAATCCTCCAGCAACCAGTTTCTGATATGTCTTCATAATCTGCCTCTTTTCTGCCGCCTCCGCGGCCATATTCTATAAATATTTCGCTTTGTACTACGCCATTTTGTTTTCGCAGTTTCCGTTCCCCGCAGGCTTCTGCTTTTCCGCTGCACTCCTGCAGCCCAGAAAATTCCAGCTCGTTTTTACGATCACTTTATCAAAAATCAGGAGCATGGAAGGAAGCACGCAATTAACTACGATCATACTGATAATCGCTCCTCTCGCCATCAGCGAACAGAGGGAACTGATCATGTCAATATCCGAATACAGCCCGACGCCGAAGGTCGCCGCAAAAAAGCAGAATGCGCTGATCATAATGGAACTCATCGATGTCGAAAGTGCGGTCGTCACGGCCTCCTGCTTCGCATTTCCGCGGCTCCTCTCCTTCCGGTAGCGCGTCGTCATCAGAATCGCATAATCGACGGTTGCACCGAGCTGGATGGTGCCGATTACAATCGAAGCGATAAACGGAAGCTCCGTATTGGTAAAACACGGAATGCCCATGTTGATAAAAATCGCGAACTCAATTACTGCCACAAGAAGGATCGGCAGGGAGATCGAGCGGAACACAAACGCAATAATCACAAAAACCGCAACAATGGAGACGGCGCTGACGGTCTGAAAATCCACATTGGTGATCTCGATCAGATCCTTGGTGCAGGGCGCTTCGCCGATCACCAGTGCCTTCGGATCGTATTTCTTTACAATCGCATTCAGCAGCTCAATCTGAGCGTTGACCTCGTCGGAGGCAACCTTGTATTCCGACGCAACCAGCATCAGCTGATAGCGTTCCCCTTTCAGCTTTCCGGTCAGCTCTTCCGGGAAGAAACCGCCCGGCACCGCGCCGCCGGTCAGAGAATCAAAACCGAGCGCAAAGGAAACACCGTCCACCTGTCCAAGTTCCTTAAGCATATCCGCCGCCGTCTTTCCGTCCAGCCCGGTATCTGCCAGCACCATGTGAATGGAGTTCATATTGAAATTTTCTTCCAGCTTTCTGTTTGCTGTAATACTCGCCAGCTCCTCCGGCAGCGTTCGATCCAGATTGTAATATACATCTGTATGCGTATAACCGTACAGCGCCGGGAACAAAACAGCAAGGAACAGTGCCGCAAACACCCAGGAATGCCTAGTAACATAGCCGGCGCATTTTCCGATATCCGGGATCAGCGGGCGGTGCGTGGTTTTTTTCAGCACTCCATCAAAGATCAGAAGCATGGACGGCAGGATTGTAATGCAGCCGATCACGCCGAAGACGACGCCCTTCGCCATTACGAGTCCGAGATCCTTTCCAAGCGTAAAGCTCATAAAGCACAGGGCAATAAAACCGGCTACTGTGGTAACAGAACTGCCCACTACGGAGGTCAGCGTGTTGGAAATGGCATGCGCCATGGCCCGGTTCCTGTCATTCGGGAAGCGCTCCTGGTTCTCCCGGTAGCTGTGCCACAGAAAGATCGAATAATCCATGGTGACGCCGAGCTGAAGCACGGCGCTGAGTGCTTTGGTAATATAGGAAACCTCGCCGAAAAAATAATTGGTGCCGAGATTGTACACGATTGCCATGCCGATGCTGGCCAGAAACATCAGCGGCGCAAGGAACGAATCCATGGTGAGCGAAAGCACCAGCACCGAGAGAAGCACCGCAATCATAACATAGATCGGTGTCTCCGAATCGGACAGATTTTTTGTATCGGTCACGACGGCGGACATACCGGCCAGAAAGCATTGTTTATTGCCGATCCTGCGGATCTCCTCAATCGCATCCATCGTCTCCGCCGCAGAGGTGGTATTCCGGAAGAAGATCGCCATCAGCGTGACATCGCCGTTCTGAAATACCGAGAGCAGCTTTTCCGGCAGCAGCTCCATCGGAATGCTGATGTCGAGGATGCTGTCATACCAGATCACGGAATCTACGCCCTCCACCTGTTCGATCCTTTGTTTCAGCTCCGCGACTTCGCGTTCTTCCATCCCCTCCACCATAAACATGGAAAAGGCGCCCTTGCCGAAATCCTCCAGCAGAATGTCCTGCCCCACCATCGTATCAATATCCCCTGGCAGATAGTACAGTATGTCGTAGTTTACCTTCGTGTTGATATAACCGAGCGCGGAAGGTATCAGCAGCAAAATACTGACGATCAGAACCGGAATCCGATACTTCACAATTTTCTTTCCAAAACTCACCATTCTCTTTTCTTCCTTTCATTATGACCAATGGTCATTTTTCTATTCGACTGGTATCATATCATGAAAATGACCAATAGTCAATATTAAAATTGACCATTGGTCATAATTTAATTTTCTGTTTAGAAAGATTAGAATTTTTTAGGAAACGGACATGCCGGAAAGGAGGAACCCCGATGATTCTGCAGACTTATTCATTGCAGGCAGCAGCCGTCGTATCATAGTCTGCACAGCAGAAAATGCAGGCATCGAAG
>ERZ808040.1472-NODE-1472-length-15707-cov-3.401216_pt1 | contig 15707 bp, 13 predicted proteins | sample MGYA00380191_ERZ808040 | MGnify/ENA primary metagenome ERZ808040 (study PRJEB31490, sample SAMN06133395) | mouse gut metagenome | isolation source: J6 | host: mice | place: China: Chengdu | collected 2015-05 ... | reverse complement strand
ATTGAATGGGAAGAAAACGGGAAATCCCTAAACGATCTGATGACTAATTTCCTCGAAGCTCTACTTAAAGCGGCAAAAAATGTGGATTGGGAAAACCTGGGTAGGGGAATAGGGGAATTTTTGGGAGAAATTGATTGGGCTTCACATTTGGAGACAGCCATGAATATCGCCAAAGAAGTCATCGGAAATCTGTTCAGCGGACTTGGAGAAACATCAGCCGGAAGAGCCACAATGGGTTTTGCTGCTGGATTTGCTGGATTTAAAGCAGCAGAAGCATTTGACCCGTTAATCCGTCTGATTCTGGAAGGCTTAGGAGTTGAAGGTCCTGTTGCCGCTGCACTTGCAAAAGGAATAGAAGTTCTTGCGGGAGTTTTAGCAGGTGCTGCAGTAGGAGGAAAGGACTTTATTGATGCCTGTTTTAGCTTTGTTTCTGGAATTTTAGACAATATGATCGAAGCCATACGAAATATTGACTGGTCAAATGTGTGGCACAATATTGTTTCTGCACTGGGTTCAATTATCTCTAATACGCCAGTAATTATCGGTAAAATAAAAGCAATTTCGCTGGAGATCATTGGACATTTAGTTGGGGGATTAATTGAATATGTCCTTAGCGGTAAAGTTTTTAGCGACCTGGCTGAATTTGGGCTAAATTTGATTCTGGGAATCGGTGAAGGAATAATGTCTGCTATCGGAGGATTGGGAGACGCAATTAAGTCCATATTTGACGGAATAGTTAACGGCATTAAAGAATTATTTGGTATCCATTCCCCATCAACTGTCATGGCGGAAATCGGCTGTTTCATTATGCAAGGTCTGATAAATGGAATTATTTCTCTTGTTGATGGTATTAATGCGATATGGCAAGGCATAAAAGATACAGCCATAGCCATATGGAACAGCATAGGAGATTTCCTGGGCGGAATATGGCAGGGAATAAAAGACACAGCTTCCTTCATATGGGGAGGAGTAAAAGATTTCTTCGGTGGAATTTGGGATGGAATCAGGGAAACTGCAAAAGATGTGTGGGGAAATATTTCAGGCTTTCTTGGAGATACATGGGACGGTCTGAAGAACTGGGCATCTGATAAATTCAAAAATATTAAAGAATCTGTTTCAAACGCATGGGATGGACTAAAGGAGAAGACATCAGACATCTGGGAAGGAATCAAGACATCTGTAGGTGGAATCTGGGATGGACTGAAGACCGGGGCAAAAGAAAAATTCGACACGATAAAGAACCATGTATCAGATGCATGGGATACTGCCCAAAAAATAACATCCGAAACATGGGAGAATGTAAGAAAAACAGTCGTTGACAAAATTTCTGAAACGGCAAAAGATACATCCGAAAAATTTTCGAATTTACAAGGAGAGATGGATGGTCACGGAAAGAATGTCATATCTGGGTTGACAAAAGGGATTGAAAGCAAAGAGGGTGAATTGCGGGAGAAGACGCAACAAGTCGCCAGTAGGGTCACGGGATGGTTCAAAGAAAAACTCGGAATCCATTCTCCGTCTACCGTTTTCCGCAGTTTGGGAGAATACAGCCTTGAAGGATATTCTGAAGGACTAAGCGACGGAAGTAAATTGGTAAATTCTAAAATGAGTGATATAGTAAAAAGTTCACTGGAACCATTTGAAGGATTGGAAAGCCAGTTTAACGAAGTGGGTTCGGAAATGGTAAATGAACTGGATAACGGTGTAAATTCGCAGTTATCTACAGTTAAAGATATGATGTTATCAATGGCAGATTTAATGAAAAAGGCATTCTCTGATGTAGCAAATATGACAAAGGAAGTGTTTAGCAAGATAGATTCTTCCTCCATAGCCAAAAATCTGATGGATGGTATTGCAGATGGAATCAGCGGAAATGCAAGCTCTGTTCTTGGGAAAATTGGAAGTGTTGCCAGCAGCATGGTGGAAAAATTCAAATCTACCCTAGGAATACACTCTCCATCAAAAGTATTCTATGGGCTGGCGGAGTTTACAATGGAAGGATTTGAACAAGGAATTGATTCCACACAGGAAATCTTGCAGAGGAAGATGTCTGATGTTGCGTCAAGCATAGGAAAGGTATTCTCAGAGGGGTTTACAGAGAATGCTTCACTGACCATGCCATATGCAAATCGCTATACATATCCTATACCAACAAGCGTAACAACAAATGCAGTGATAAACGACGGACAGATAATATCTGGAATCGAAGAAGCGTCATACCGGGGGTTTTTGCGAGCGCAAGCAGAGACATCCCCGTATCTGCAACAGATTGCAGATAACACTAAGAAGGCGGCAGATAAAGATACAACAGTAAAGATAGGAGACAGAGATATCGTGTCTGCATACAACAGAGGAAAAGCGCGACAGGGATATTCATTCACATAACAAAATGGTGGGACTGCAAAAATATTTGCAGTCCATCTACAAATAGCTATGAAAAACCAGAAATATATGGTATAATTTGCAAAAAACAAAAGAGGGGGATTTTCATGGCTAAGATATGCCCAAAGTGTGGAAGAGAGTATGAAAACAGATCTATGATATGCAGGATATGCGGATGTGAATTAGATGAATTTTCTGTCAGAAATCAGGTTGACAGAGCCACAACCAATCAGGTGCGCCCGAGATACGACAAGCAGAAGCCTGTAGTTGTAAATATTCAGGAGGATGAAGAGGAACCATACCTTGTTGTAGAGCCGCATACTGGTCCATCGGGATTGAGCATTACGGCACTGGTATTTTCGCTGCTCGGATGCTTTTCTGTTGTAGGTCTTGTGCTTGGAATCATTGACTTATACATCAATAAGCATAGGAAGAAAGCATGTTCCGTGCTGGCGATTGTGTTCTGTGGGCTTTGGACTATTGGGATGTTGGCGTGGGCTGTTGCAATCAATGGAACAAAAACTCCGATATTAGCAAACACAGGGGTTACTGGCCAGACTGGCGGATATGATTCTGGGAACGGAACGGCTACTAAAGATACGTTCGGGCTCATGGAAACAGCAGAGATGAACAATGTCCAGGTGACCATGACGAACTACAAGGAAAGCTATGGTTCAGATTGGAATTCTCCAGAGGACGGCAATGTATTCGTTTTGGTGGAATTTGATATTGTGAATAATTCCAACTCCGATTTAGCAGTTAGCAGTGTCATGAGCTTTGATGCTTATGCGGATGGCTACTCTACATCGCTTTCTTTAGGGGCGCTGGTGGAAAACAATGATTCTCAACTGGATGGGACAATTGCTGGCGGAAAAAGGATGCGTGGTTGGATAGGGTACGAGGTTCCAACAAATTGGAATAGTCTTGAAATTCATTTCACGGTAGATGTATGGAGCAGTAATAAGTTTGAGTTCGTTTTGGGTAATTCAGGAGTGGCCCAAAATAATGTCCAGCCACAGCCCAATGATAGCAATTTTGTTGGTGGAATTGGGCAGAACAATGCAGATGATTATTTGCAGTCTCTGGACAGTGTCATATATCAGGATGAAAGCATTATAATAACATACATAGGTATCAGCGGAGAAGAGGATGAATATGATTTTGATATAATGGTAGAAAATTTGACAAATAGGTCATTGGAAATACAAGCAAGAGAAACGTCTGTAAACGGACTTATGGTAGATCCGTGGTGCAGTATTGAGGTAGCGCCAAACAAAAGCGCAATTGGAGGAATAGGAATAAAGCTAGATGATGCAGAGAGAAATCCCAAAAGTTCTGTAACCAGTGCGGAAACAAAGTTTCATGTAATTGACTGGGACGATGATAACTTTGGGTATGATACCCAAAATATAATTATAAGATAGAAAAATACGGAGGGGATAAAATGGCAAGTGTAAAATGTCCTAAATGCGGTAATTTGATTGGCGGCGTGCAAGCTGGGCAGACAGTGACATGCCCGTTCTGCAGAAATATAATGAAACTTGCGCCAAGCGCGGGTACACAGGAGAACACGGGAGGCGGAAGAAATATGAATGCCCAATACTCCGGAAAAAGTGGCGGAGGAGGGGTAAAAGTCATAGGAATCTTGCTTATTGTATTGGGTGGAATTGGTTTGCTGATGGGAATGGTAATGTTTGGTGATATTGGGATTGCCTGTATAGTAGGAGCACTGTCGGCATTACTTTCTGGAATAGGATTCCTGATGGTAGATAAGAGAATATAAAAATTGCTAAAATATAACTGAATATTGATAGGAAATGGCGGCAGAACCTTGTCGCCATAACTTTTGAAAGAATTTAAATATTTGTTGATTTTTTCACATTTTAGCATATAATATAGTTGCAGGTAGAGATACGCTGTATACCCGTGTTACCGAATTAGCGTTTAAGGGTCATGTAATCCTTACAGAGTGGCAAAGATGCGAGAAAAGCTACAAGGTGGAAAGCAGGACAAGGAAGCGAATGCACAGAAGAAAAGCGGAACTGGGAAGAAAAAATGATTTTATAAGGAATTAGAAATACTGTTTTTGTATTGAATATAGCTGATTTGCGAAGCACCGGAGAAATCCAGGTGCTTTTCTTATGTGTATTTTAAGGAGATGATACTATGGCTATGACATCTTTTCTCAATGTGAACGGCTATGACTATCCGTGTCCGATGTATGGATTCCAATATATTATCAGCACAGTAGTGGATGCCGGGCGGAATGTAAACGGAGCAGTGATTGGGCAAAAGATAGGACGTGACCTTTACAAACTTGACCAGCTACAGTGGGTAGGACTGGAGCCTGTTGTAAGAAGAATGATATTACGGTCACTGGAACCATTTTATGTTCCAGTGACTTTTGAAGATTACAGGACAGGAAGCCCGATTACTATAATGATGTATCCGGGAGACCGTACTGGAAAGCCATTAATTGTAGACCAGCTGACGCATGCGGTGACGCATGACGAGTCACTGGCATTCAATCTTGTGGACGCTGGGTGGTGATAATGTATGCAGAATGTAAGTAGACAATACAAGGAGAGTATGCGTGGAATTGGCCGGAATCGTGGATATATAAGGGCTACCATAGGAATCGTAAATTCAAAAGCCCAGGAAAATGCCCGGATAGAGACTACTCTGAATTCTCTCCTTTATTTTTCAGATGTTAATTCTCCATTTACGGGGGTACAGGTAGAGCGCCCATATGCCATGCCAGAAGAAAATTTCTCCCGTGTGGATGGTACGATTTATTTTGCACCAGAAGAGGGATCCGTGGGAATTCCTTACTATAATAATGGAGCTGTTTCCATGGATATCCTCGGCAGCATATATATATCTTTCGGAGGGGACGCGAGGTATGACATAAAGGGCCTGACCATAGATTTTGGAGAATACTATCCAGTGAACTTTTCTGTAGAAAACGATAAGCGGGTGATTCAGTACTTTGACAACAGTAGCAGATTGTGGACAACAGAGGACTCGTTTGATGGTACTTCTTTCATAAAGATCACGCCACTGAAGATGGTAAATGGGCAAGGTCGTCTTCGTATATACAAGTTCTCCTGTGGTGTGACAAACAGCTTCACAAATGACGACATCATTGACTACAGTGGAACGGAGTTCGTTTCTCCAATTTCGGAGACTTTGCCGAGCAATGACGTGAGCCTGACAGTAAAGAATTATGACTTATACTATCTTCCAGACAATCCTGAAAGCACCATTGCATATATGGAGCAAGGACAGGAAGTGAAGATAGCTTTTGGGTATGACGTGGACGGGAAAGGGAACGTAGAGTGGCTGCCGGAGCGCACATCTTACCTTAAGACGTGGAAAGCAGACGAATCAAAAGCAGTCTTCACTGCCACGGATATCTTCGACAACATGCCGGGGACGTACTATAGAGGGCAGTACCGTCCAGATGGTATAAGTCTGTATGACCTTGCTGTTGATGTGTTTTCGGACGCTGGAATTGAGAATTATTTTATTGACAGCTATCTTCACGATGTGATAGTACACAATCCCATGCCTGTAGTTGGGCATGGAGCAGCATTGCAAATAATCGCCAACGCTGGGCGCTGCACTATTAGCGAGGATCGGAAAGGACGGATACATATTCAGTCTTCTTTCCTGCCTGATATGATTGCCTCGGCAAACAATCAGGCAGAATGGAGCCATGTGGAGAACATTCTTTCAGGGAGCCCAAAGGACGCATATGCCACCGCCAGCAATGACTTCTCGGTGCTTGATGGGAGTCTTCTATTCCTGCCAGAGGACAGCAGTAAATACCTGAATATAGGATACATAAGTGAGAGTATCTGGAAGGAGCCGAGAACGGATGTTGTCCGAAACAGACTTTCTTTCCGGCTAGGAGGAGGGCTTAAAGCTTTTGACATAGGAGGGCATTGGGATGGAGATATGCCGGTCCTGACAATTACACTCGAAGCGGTGTACACGGCATTTGGATTCGGCATAAGCTTTCGCAATCTCTCACCAAATAAGATGATTGTGACCACTTATAAAGAGGGAATGGTTGTCACACAGTTACCAATAACAGACCCAGGACTGAATTTCTATACGGACGAACCATTTATGGAGTTTGACCAGATGGAGATATCATTCCCGGCTGGTTACCCAGACTCGCGCTTATTTGTGGACAGTATAACAATTGGAGATGCGACGGATTATGACCTGAAAAGAGAACTTTTATTTACTGCTCCCATAGCAACCAGACAGACAAAAATAAAGGATATTATTGTTGCTTACAGCGACTACAAACAGTCGGCACAGACCGTGACAGTGGCGTCCGAAGAAATTTACCTGCCAGAGGAAGGATATGAGTATACAGCATATTTCAATAACGCTTCTTATGGCCTGTTGGCTGTTGTCAGTTGCGATTCAGAGGACGTCTTAGTACAAATAGTTGACAGTAGTGACCATTATGCAAGGATGCGATTTACCGGAGTTCCTGCTGGCGGTGTTTTGGTGAATTACAGCATAAGCGGATACGAATATCTTGTCAGCGAACAGAAGTATTCTATGCGATACAACGATGATGGAGAGGTTAAGGTATGGAGCAACCCTCTTATTAGCACGGCACAGCACGCGGCGGAAATAGAAGCATGGCTTGCAGAGTATTTCCTCGGGGATGTGGAGTATGAGATAGACTGGCGTGGAGACCCGGCGGTGGACGCGAACGACCTGTTCCATCTGGAGACAAAGTTAGGCATGGCGTCCATTCGAGGATATGAAAATGAGCTGACGTTCGGCGGTGGATGGCATGGGAGAATGAAAGCAAGAAAGGTGGTTCGCAGATGGGATGGCAAGAGCCGAAGACGGACTGGACGGCGGATGACCGTCTGAACTATCAGGATTACAACCGGATAAAAAATAATTTAGAATACTTGCGGGAGCAGGCAAGCGAGATGAACGGAGAGTTTCTGATTGAGGATATGGGGCCGGACATGCAGTCCAATCTGGAATCGTGGAAAGTTCGGTTTTTTAACGCTTTTGAATCCAATGTGGACACGATAAATGCGAACATCTTCACTCAGGACTACGGAATCCGGCAAAAGTTTTACGACAACGGACCATTCATTCGATTTGCAGAGCTGAACAGGCTTGAGAGCGCCATACTTGGCATGAAAAACGTAGTCGATGGAACGAAAGCTGGGAGAAGAAGGTTGGTATTTCGTCTTGGCGGAATGAAGGGGTTAAGAGTATAGAGAAGGAGAGAAAATAATGGCTATTGCAAAATTAAAAACGGACTACAAAGACGATATCCTTGCTTCCGGAAAGCGGGAATATGAGATGACTAATAATGCAAATGGTACAGTTTCTTTGGAGGATGTAAGCATCTACACACAGACGGGTGATGACTTTGGGGGAGCGGATATCAATGCCACAAATACAGCAGTAAACGAACTGATAGATAAAACAAGCAACATAAATAATACAGCAGACGAGGTAAAACGGGTTCTTTATGCAGAAAGCGCAGGGACAACAAACAGCGCACAGACTGCACAGAGGGCGGTTGCCGCGGACACTGCAACAGTTGCAAATACTGTGAACAACGATTTTATCCTTTTAAACAAAGGAACTCTTACGTTCAACAGCAACAGGGTTTGCACAATTTCAGACATCAAAATAACGGAAGACAGTCTTGCAGACGTGTATTTCACTTCTGAAACAGAATCCGCGGCTGAAAGGGCCGTAATCAAGGTAGATACATACAATGGGAAAGTGGAGCTGACAGCTGGACGAACTCCGGAGATAGAGTTAAAGGCAACTATCAGGATAAGGGTGGTGTAATATGAGAGGAAAAACAAATATAGGTGGGGGATCAGAAAACTTTTTTATTGATGGAAATATTATTAACGGAATTGTTTCTGACACAGGAAGTATTGTATCTGGGGATTTCGTGGAAAAAATAATGTCAAAAAAAACACTGCAATCAGGAACAAATCCGGGTCTGATAGGTACTTTAGATGTGAAAATGCATGTGTCCGATAATTTCTTATTAGAAAACGGTTCTTTTTGTGTATTTTTTACCACAGCTGATAGTTCAACCGTATCACTGGTCAGCGATTTTAAAGTTTGGATTTTTAATATAGAAAACAATGAGATGATTGACAGCGGAGTGTATAATATAGAATTTCCTTCCCAGATGAAATTTGGGTATGGAAATTTTGGTGTTTCACAAATAGACGGAAATAATTTTTTGTTTTCAGGTATGAGCAGCGAAAATAATAGTGTCAATTATTTTTCTCTGGTTACGGTTAATGGGAACATTATCACAACAAAATACCTTGGTGCAAGTGTAGAAGAGGTGTATGCGGAACAACAAATTTATTTTAAGGGTAATAAAATAGGGAATAGTAAATTGGTTTTTATTTACAGAGATTCTCTAAAAGGAATTAAGGGATATATAGCAGAAATAAATAATAATTCTATCAGTTTTGGAGAAAGCATTTCTCTTGTTGGCAACAGTGATATAAAAGATTCTGCTCTTCTTTATCCGTTTAAAACAATAGTATACAATGATGAAACTATTGCTGTATTATTTGAGGCACAAGATTCAAATTGGGCAACTTTTGTTTCTCTAATAAAAATAAATGGAATGAACCTTAATTTAATTAAAACAAACATGATTTATGGATACAGCAGCAATAGAATAAAAGGTGCTACATATATTGGAAATAACAAAATTTTAATTTTAAATGATAATAACTTGTCAGTTGGAAGCGGAAATATTTTGACATTATCGGAAAATGTATTTTCACTTTCCGGTTCTTTAGAAATAGCAAAATCTCCATTTTCTCCAACAAATATTTCTCTATATGAATCTGGAGAAAAAATATTTGTAGTGAGCGAACAATACGAAGGAACTCATCCGAAAAGCAATACGGACAAAGGCCTCAATATAGACGAAAAGAAATATGCGATTGGAATTCTTGATATTTTGAATATTGGAAGTCTGGAATTAAAAGAAATATTTTCTAATATTCATGAAGGGAGTTATGGAACACCTGAATATTACTATCAAGTATTATGCGGAATATGCGCAAACTCGAAAAAGATTGCGTTTTCTATGTTAAATTATTTCCATAAACCAAATTATTATACACGAAGTGATAGTTTTTTACAATATGGATTAAAACTCAATGGAAATGATATAAATCCTCTTGAAGAAACTATCAAATTTAAAAAGCGGTCATCACACATAGATGGCGTTGCAAAACAATCTGGAAATCCGGGAGATATCATAGAAGTATATATTCCAAAATGATAAATGGGGGAATAAAATGGCGCTAAAAACAACAATCCCAACTCTTGAGATAAAGACCTCCGGCACAGACCTCTCCCTTGTGGAGACGCTGCTCGTCACCATAAAGCAAGGGGACTTCCAGTCTGTCAAGTCCAATGATGACATCGAGGTGGACAATGATGTGATATCCGTCTCACTCTCGCAGGAGGAAGCCGCGCGGCTTGCCAGCGTGGGCGGGGCAAATGTGTCCGTTATGGCGGTTGGGTACGACAGCAGTGTATCAATCGTCAAAGTTGCGTGGGCGAAGCGGGGAAGCCGGACGGATTCCGGGAATGGCGATGGAGGTTCTGGGGAACAGGGCCCTCCCGGCCCGCAAGGTCCTCCCGGGGAGGATGGAACCGCCGCTACAATAAGGGTAGGGCAGGTCATCACAGGAGAAGCCGGTACGGACATTGTGATAAACAATGTGGGGGACGAGCACAACGCCATATTTGATTTCATCATACCAGTGGAGATGGCACCGAGCGAGGAAACCCCGGAACCACAAGAATTCTCGTGGACTGTATCTTCAAATGGTACTTATTCATTTGCGCGCAATGGCGACAAGTGGACTTCAAATAACGGAGGAAAAGCCAGTTCCACAGCTACTACTACATGGACGATTAATATATCTGAGTCTGTGAATTATGACATAAAGTACAAGGTTTCCAGCGAAGCGAACTATGACAAGCTTACGATATCCCTTAATGGAACAACCATTGTCAGTGCTATATCCGGAGCAGGTGTTGAAACGACTTATAACGCAACCTTAAATGCGGGTACAAACACACTCACAGCTTCTTATGTAAAAGATGGTAGCGGGGACAAGAATGAGGATATGGCCTATGTCATATTGCCAGATGTGGTGATTGGTGATGCCGAGCCAGAGAGCAATATCGCATGGTATCCGTATGTCAATGCGGCTACAGGGGAGATATCCTGGACAAGGTCAAGGACGAAAACACCGCCTGCGCCAGTGGACATAAAAGGACCACAGGGTGAAGCTGGAGAAACGGGGCCAGAAGGACCTGCTGGACCACAAGGGCAACCCGGAACACAAGGCATTCCTGGAGCAGATGGAATATCTCCAGAGATAACCCCGAATGCAGGCAATACATATTCCGTGTATAAATTAGATATCAAGACAGCGGATGGCACATTCACTACGCCGAATCTCAAGGGAAGAGATGGCGACGGAGCCGGGCTGTCTGCTGAAGAGGGTGAGCAGACGATATTCGCGTCCCTGAATGGTGTGAAGGTTATGCAGGACGTGGAAGGGAATTGGGGGTATCTGCCCCCGGGTGCTGATGCAGTAATCCCTTTTAGGAAAAATGGAGGAGGGAATTCTGCATTTCCGCTGGTTGGAGTTATTCCGTCTGATTTTGCTGGAACTCTTTGGATGGAAGATGAAGACAATTTAATCGAAGGGTCACAACAAATTTTTATCCTTTCGTCTGTTGAAAATATGAATGAAAACGGACTCTGGTGTGACGACGGAACAGAGTTTGCTCTTTCTTATATTATTCCAACTGTTGACTCAGGAGAAATAGGCGCAATGTGGATTGAGTAAATTATATTGGAGGAAAACTTATGTTTGATATTGATTTGATTATACCTTGTTACGGTAAATCAGATATTATCGAAAAAGGGATAGCATCCATAGCTATTCAGTGGAAAAATGAATTTATTCATGTCACTCTGGTAAACGATTGCAGCCCCAATACGGATTGCAATTATAGCGATTTAATAGAAAAATACAGTAATTTCCTTGATATCAGGTGCATAAAAACCCCCAAAAATGTCGGGCAGGGATTAGCGAGGCAGTTTGGAATTGATAATACAAAACATAAATGGTTTATGTTTATGGATGAAGACGACCAATTGGGGACAGGAGTTTCCGTTTCTGAATTTGTTGGTGCTGCTGAGTGTGCAAATTATGTTTTTGATGAACATAATAATATTTTATGTGACGAAAATGGAAAACCGATTGTGAAAAAAGGAGGAAAGGAAGTTTCCATTGTTTCCGGCCCTTTATTTGCTTTTGATAATAATTCAAGCAATGTGATTGATAATACAAACAGAGTGTGGGTTAACTCTAAATTGTATAACAGAAGTTTCGTCGAGAAACATAATGTCAGATTCAACGAGGAACAATCAAGACATGCAGAGGATTATTATTGGATGTCCTGTTTCTTTTATGCTATGGATAATGACGATGAGTACCAGGGAATTTTGCTTGATAATTCAGGTGTTTATTATTTATGGTATCCCAATAGCATGTCACAGTCCAGAGTAGATCCACATTATGGCTACATGCTTTCTGGATATACAATGAATGGTTCTGTAAATATCTTGAAGTATATGAGAGATGAAAATATTTGTAATGTGAAGCGAAGCAAAAAAACAGAAAAAATGTACAGAGACAATGTTTTTAATATGACAATGTATTCGTATTTTACATTCTTGTCATTTATAAGACATGTTGCAGAAACAGATTATGTCCCGAAATTGGAGAAGGACTGGTACCTGCTTCGAGATTCCTGTAATGAACTTCGAAAGATTCTTCGGGATAGTTTTTTTGAAGAGTTGACATATACGGAAAAAATTGAACAGTATTATGTTGTTAAAAATTGTTCTGATGTTCTTTTTACTGAACCATGGTATACATTTGATGATTATGTTGTTAATGGGTGCGAAGAGTTTCATTTTTCTTTTTTGGACTTGCTTAATTGTAAAAAGACAATGAAATTTTCGGAAAATGGAGTGCGATTATGGGATTTTTAGTATCGAATGGGAAAAACGGAGTCATGTCATATTCTGGAACGGAATATGTGAATCCAACACATGGAACAAGAAGGCTTTGTATTCGTACAGGTTCCGGGAGCAACGGTGTTGTGAAATATGGTCTTACTTCTGATTCCAGCGCTTCAAGTTATTGCGGGATGAAGATGCGGGTTGATGGAAATACCGCTTATATAGGGAAGTACAAAAACGCAGAGAGAATAGAGACATTTTCTTCATCGTCATTTTCGTCAAAAAGAAGTACAAGCACTTACAGTGTTACACAAAGAACAGGGACAAGTAGTACGCAAAGCCGTTCTGGACCAGTGGGTTATTTTGCGAATTTCAGTTCTACGTATATTAGTGATTATGATGGAGTTTCGAACGCAACTTACTCAAAACATTCCTCTGGAAGATCACAACTCATGTATTCGAGTTATACTTATGCTTCCAGAGTCAACAATACTTATTATAAATTAACACGGTATCATACAACTTCTTCTAATTATAGTATGAGTAGTTTTTACACTGTGTTCATTCCGGAAGAAGGAGGAGACAATTTTAATTTGTAAATCTTATTCTTAAAAGTGAATTTTGAAATAAAAGGATGGATACCAAAATGAGACGAGGAACAACTCCTACATTAAAAATCCGTGTAAGCGGAATTGATTTGAAAGAACTTGAAACAATATACATCACCATAAAGCAGAATAAAAATGAAGTAACCAAAAGCGGAAATGAAGTAACAACTGATGGGGACATAATTTTTATTACATTATCGCAGGAAGATACTTTAAAATTTTGCAGAAGCTGTGCGTGGGTACAAATGCGCGCTATTACTGTGGACGGTATGGCAGTGGCAAGCGGAATAAGAATGATAAATATAGATGATATTCTGAAGGATGGGGTGATAACATGATATCTTTAAAAGCATGAATAGAAATGCCAACTTTGGATATTGGAATCAGCCCTGAAATTGATATTTTGGAAAAAGAACCTGACATTGAATTGGAAGTAAATGATTATGTTGGCGGACTGAATATAGGCACAAATAATTATGAAAATCTGAATAACAAGCCAAAAGTAAACGGCGTGGAGTTAAGCGGAGACAAGAGCTTTGAGGAGCTTGGAGTGTCTCCGCTTTCCAATTTGGAAATCATGGAAATTATTAAAAGGGCATCTAAAAACCAGGAGGGAAAATAATGGCAAAACAATATAAACCGCTCGACGAAAACGGATTGTTATTTTTATGGCAGCAGATTCTTGCAAAATTTGTGGTAAAGGTAGAGGGAAAAGGATTATCAACAAATGATTTGACGGATGAGCTATTGCAGAAAATCAACGACGCAGGAAGTTCATCTTTTAACGGAGACTATAACTCACTGAAAAATATTCCCACAATCAACGGCATACAGATTACCGGAAACAAAACTCTGGACGATTTGGGAATTACAAAGGCAATTACAGACGCAGTTGGGAAGGTAGTACAAATTTCTTTAAAAGTTGTTGATTATTTTTTAGAGCTTCCTGTAATTGGAACTCCAGGAACTTTTTATCTCGTCCCAAACGGTGAATCTGGAACCAATAAGTATGACGAGTATATATGGGATGTAGATACACAGTCATACGAGCTTCTGGGACAGATTCAACAGCAGATTGACCTGACCGGATACGTGAAGGAAGAGCAAATTACGCCACTTACAAATGAAGAAATACTTGAAATTATAAATAGTGCTACAGAATAGGGGAGGACCCATATGAGCGAATGGAAACTGAAACCACTTGACAAGAATGGACTGATATTTGCAATTAGTACATTGTGGAGAAAAATTAAAGCAATTGTTCCGGAAAAAACGTCCGAATTGACAAACGACAGTGGATTTGGCGTTGTCGTGCGCCTTACACAGTCTGAATACGACGCACTGCCGGACAGCAAACTGACAGACAATAAAATATACCTGATTACGGACGGGGCAAATAGTGGATGGTCCGCGGAAAAGATTTATTATTATAACGGTACAAGCGGGCTGATGGCGGATAATGTGCAGGAGGCGATTGATGAGATTGTCGGGAAATTGAGTCCGGAGTGGATTGGGGCAATTCCGGAAAGCGCCAAAGTTAAGCTTACAGGAGACGTGACTGGAGAAGCGGTATATAACACAGAAACAGGGGTAACGCAGGTTAAAACCACTGTAAATAATGTTACTTACCAGCCGCCATCAGGGGTAACTTTGCCGTCCAATACTGTGGCAAATGCGTTAGATGAACTATTTGACGCAAATGCCACTTTTAAAAAAGAACATTTGGTTGTTGGCAGTTTGGAAATGAACAGCCCTATCTCCAGGGTGGGAAAAAATTATTGGTTATCTTATCCGGAAGATGGACATTTTTACAGGCCCAATTTAAATGAAGGATCCGAAGTAGTTTTGGGCTTTCTTAAAATATTTTTACCAACGGACTGGTCGTATACCATGGTAAAAATGTCAGTAAGCCTGCTAAATTATCATACAGGTTCTTCCGCCGATTATTATATTTCTAGCTATTTATATGGCGTGGAAAGAAAATGGTATGAACCAACCGCTTATTGCATTGGTAGAAAAGATGGACAACTTTCGAATCTTCCTGTCAGATTTGGTTCGGATGCGGCAAACAATTCTGAAGACTGGCCAGTTATCTCAATTGGGAACGCCGATACTGAGTGGAAATTTCTCACTGTTCAAATTCATGACATATCTTTAGGTTATAGGAATTTAGACTTTTCTCGTTGGTCTAAAGGTTGGCAGTTTGGAATCTCTGCAAATCTGATGGCGGCTGTCCATCATACTATATCGCATACGCATATTGCTTACGAAGAGCCAATTGAGTACCACAGGATGGGTGAAGGCGATGACACGTTACCTTGGGTAAACGAGGAGATAAAAGCCAAAATAACCAACATGCATGGCACAATTCAACGAAAAAATGGCATTGCTTTTGTAAATCTTTTGTTCCGCCCCCTTGCGCATCTCGATGAGTTTGACGTGTTTTCTCTGGGAAGTGCTTTTGTTCCATCGTATCCCACCATTTTTGCGCCATGGTATTTTCCGGGGGTGAGATATGTTAGTGGTGGGGTTGATTACAATTCAGTTTTGGCATACGCAAAACTCACTTCTCAAGGCATGTTAAAAATATGGACTGAAGTTGGTGTTGATTCAAA
>ERZ808040.1470-NODE-1470-length-15713-cov-6.215145_pt1 | contig 15713 bp, 29 predicted proteins | sample MGYA00380191_ERZ808040 | MGnify/ENA primary metagenome ERZ808040 (study PRJEB31490, sample SAMN06133395) | mouse gut metagenome | isolation source: J6 | host: mice | place: China: Chengdu | collected 2015-05 ... | reverse complement strand
GGACGGAGCACGGCCTGACCTGGCGGGAGTATGAGGGGGTGGTCTTTCTGTACCAGCCGGGGGAAGGGATCCTTGACCCGTCGGAGACGGGGGAGTTTCAGGTGGAGTTTGACAACGGAATGACCCGATTTTCTATCCCCATCCGGTGGCGGGAGACGGCGCTATGAGAAAGAAACTTTTGATGATCTGGCGGAGACGGCCCCGGCTCAGCCGCAGGGGCCGGGTGGGGGTGAACCTGCTGCCCAACCAGTGCCTGACCGCCCGGTGACAAGAGAGGAGACAGCACATGAATTTTGACAGCGTCCTGAGCCGCTGGCTGGACACGGCGGTCTCCGGCATCCGGTTCGGCCTGGACCGGAAGGAGGTGCGGGCCGAGCTGGAGGGTCACATCGAGGACAAAATGGCCGACCTGCAGCGCGTCTTCCCGGACATTCCCCCCGACGAAGCCCGGGACCGGGCCCTGTCCTCTATGGGGAACCCGGAGGAGCTGAAAGAGGAGCTGGCCCGGGTCCACAGGCCCTGGCTGGGCTGGCTGTGGACGGCCAGCCGGTATCTGCTCTGTCTGGTGATGCTGGTCAACTTGCTGGTAGGTTATTCCAATAGCGGGAACATAGAGGAGGGCTCCATCCGGGGGAGCACCAGCTACGGGACAGTCCACCGAATCCGGGGCGGGGAGAAGGCGGAGTTGGGACAGTACACCTTTCAGATTACAGGGGCGGCCTGCCTGGAATACCCGGACCGGGAGGACGAGCTCCAGGTGGTCCTGCGGGCCTCCTCCCCGCGGTTCTGGGAGCGGATCAACCCTAGGGCCATTGTGGACAACGTGACCGTTGTGGGGCCTGACGGGACCCGGTATGCGGCGGACAGCAACAAATATCATGAGGGCCTGAAAAAACCGGACCCTGCCGTCTGGGCCAACATGTTTTCGGAGTGGGATATCGGCTGGAGGGAGGTGGCCTTTTTCCTGCCGGCGGAGGGCTGGCAGCCCGGGGACCGGGTGACGCTGGAGCTGGACAGCGAAGTGGGCAGGATTGTGCTGTCCACAGCCGTGACGGAAAGGGTGGAGATGTCATGAAAAAGTGGTGGAAGAAGCTGGTGCGGCCCAATCTTGTCAGCCGGAAGAATCAGACTGTATTTTATCTGACGTGGAGTGTGCTGCTCAGCTTCGGCATCTGGATGCGGCTGGGGTGCCCCCTGCCCTCAAAGGAGATGGAGTTCCGCCGCATGGAGCGCACCCACCTGCTGCCCCGGAGTGAAATTGTGCTTTCCTATGGGACAAGGAGCGGAGATGGCCTGCAAGTGTCCAGAGAGGACGGGTCGGTGCTTGCCTTGGATGGGACAGAGCTGTATCTGCGGGGCCGCTGGATGGCGGGGGTGTTGGAGGACAAGGCGGTGGTGGCCTGTCTCAGCGGAAACGGGCGGTATATCCGCAGTTTCCATCTGAATTCCGGCCCCTCCCTGGTGCCCCTTCTGTGGCGCGGCGAGTATCTGGACAATGTCGGCTACTGGGTCGCCCACGGGCCGGGGAAGACGCCGGAGGGGAACCCCGCCTATGTCTACAACTACCACAATTTTGCGCCCTTTCTTTTGCTGAATGCTCCGGAAGAAGTGTCCAGTGCGGAGATTACGGTCCGACTGGAGGGGGAGGAGTGCTCCGGCGGTGGATGGCAGCTGAAGGACGGTATTTGGCTGTTAGGGATCGAACGGGAGCAGCAGCTTGACAAGTGGGCGACAGGTGGGACTGCGTACATCCTGCGGCTGTTCCGGGAGGACGGCTCCCTGCTGCTGGAGAGGGAGGGCGTTCTGTGAGGAGAGGCCCCCGTGCGGGGGTCTCTCCGTGTTTTTGAAAAATCCACAAACCATCCTCCGCAAATTCCGGAAAATCCGCCAAAATTTTTTTAGAAAACCTCTTGACACACACGGCTGTGTGTTGTATGATAACGGGGCGTCTCAAGGGGCGCAGTTGCGATGATGCGGGAGATTGCTCCGAAAGGAGGTAACTTCCGCGGAGTATGTCCGACTATCGGGCGGCTGAGCGAGTCCGTACACGGCGTATATCGCCCGGTACGGAGAAAACCGGCCTGTCTATGCGCCGGTTTTTTCGTGGCCTGGAGTGATACGCACGAAAGCGTGTACATCCAAATCGCTCACCGACGAAGGAGGAGCAAGACCCATTACTCAACTTCGTATTTTAAGGAGGAAACAAACACATGGCAGCTCAGAAAGAAATGATCCGCATCCGCCTGAAGGCCTATGACCACCAGCTCATCGACCAGAGCGCCGAGAAGATCGTGGAGACCGCCAAGCGCACCGGCGCCAACGTCTCCGGCCCCATCCCCCTGCCCACCAAGAAAGAGGTCGTCACCATCCTGCGGGCCGTCCACAAGTATAAGGACAGCCGGGAGCAGTTCGAGCGCCGCATCCACAAGCGTCTCATCGACGTGGTGAAACCCTCCCCCAAGACGGTGGAGGCCCTGATGAGCCTGGAGCTCCCCGCCGGCGTGGAGATCGAGATTAAGCTCTAATCCCTTTGTTGTACCCGCTGTCCGCCGCGTTTTGAGGCGGACGGGTCAAGTCGCCGGAGCAATGGTCCCAGCCCAATGGGAGCCAACTCCGCCGACCAATAACCTTTATTAGGAGGAAACATCCCAATGGAGAAAGCGATCATCGGCAAAAAGATCGGCATGACCCAGATCTTCGATGAAGCCGGCCGGGTGGTGCCCGTCACCCTGATCCAGGCCGGCCCCTGCACCGTGGTGCAGAAGAAGACCGCCGAGAAGGATGGCTACGAGGCCATTCAGCTGGGTTATCAGGAGATTCCCGAGCGCAAGCTCACCAAGCCTGAGCTGGGCCACCAGAAGAAGGCCGGTCTCACCGAGTACAAGAAGGTCCTCAAGGAGTTCGCTCTGAAGGACTGCTCCAAGTACGAGGTGGGCGACGTGCTCACCGCCAACGTCTTCGCCGCCGGCGACTACGTTGACGTGACCGGCACCAGCAAGGGCCACGGCTTCCAGGGCGTTGTCAAGCGCCACGGCGCGGCCGTCAAGCGCAACACCCACGGCGGCGGCCCTGTCCACCGCCACCAGGGCTCTCTGGGCCCCGGCACCACCCCCGGCCACATCGCCAAGGGCCGCGACGGCGCCGGCCAGATGGGCAATGTGCAGGTCACCGTCGTCAAACTGGACGTGGTCCAGGTGGACGAGGAGCTGGGCCTGATCGCCGTTCGGGGCGCCATTCCCGGCCCCAAGGGCGGCATCGTCTATGTGAAGAACACCGTTAAGACCATCCTGGAGAAGCACGCCACCGAGGGCGGCCGTGTCAACCCGCAGAAGGCTTCCGCCCGTGTCAACCCGCAGAAGGCTTCCGCCCGCAACAAGTAAGGAAAGGAGAGATTGAGTTATGCCTAAAGCGAACCTTTATGATATGGCTGGTAAGCAGATCGGCGAGATCGAGCTCTCCGAGGCCATCTTCGGCATTGAGCCAAACCAGGCCGTGGTCCATGAGGCCGTTAAGAATCACCTGGGCAACTGCCGTCAGGGCACACAGAGCGCCCTGACCCGCGCGGAAGTTTCCGGCGGCGGCAAGAAGCCCTGGCGTCAGAAGGGCACTGGCCACGCCCGTCAGGGCTCCACCCGGGCCCCCCAGTGGACCCACGGCGGCATCGTGTTTGCCCCCAAGCCCCGCAGCTACCGCACCAGCCTGAACAAGAAGACCCGCCGGCTGGCCCTGAAGTCCGCCCTGTCCGCCAAGGCTGCCGCCGGCAGCGTGCTGGTGGTGGACGGCCTGAAGCTGGACGAGGTGAAGACCAAGACCATGCAGGGCTTCCTGAACGCCCTGGAGGCCGGCAAGCCTGTGGTCATCACTGCCGATGTGGACAACAACGTGGTCCTGTCCAGCCGGAACATCCCCGGCGTGGTCACCACCACCGCCAAGGTCCTCAGCGTCTATGACATCGTCAACGCCAAGCAGCTGGTTATCGACAAGGCTGCCCTGGCTATCATCGAGGAGGTGTACGCGTAATGGCCACTACTGCCTATGATATCATCAAGCGCCCCATCATCACCGAGCAGTCCATGGAGCAGACCGAGATGAAGCGCTACACCTTTGAGGTTGCCAAAACCGCCAACAAGATAGAGATTGCCAAGGCAATCGAGGAGATCTTCGGCGTGAAGGTGGCCAAGGTGAACACCCTGAACATGCAGGGGAAGGAGAAGCGGATGGGCGCCCGTCCCGCCGGCCGCCGGCCCAGCTGGAAGAAGGCCATGGTCACCCTGACCGCTGACTCCAAGACCATCGAGTTCTTCGAGGGTATGGTGTAAGGAGGAATTGAGAAATGGCTATTAAGACTTATAAGCCCACAACCCCCTCCCGCCGTCACATGACTGTGTCTGCCTTCGAGGGGATTGACAAGAAGGCCAAGCCCGAGCGCGCCCTCACCGAAGTGCTGAAGAAGCACGCGGGCCGCAACAGCTACGGCCGGATCACCGTCCGCCACCACGGCGGCGGCAACAAGCAGAAGTACCGCATCATCGACTTCAAGCGGGACAAGGAGGGCAAGGCCACCGTCGTCAACCTCCAGTACGACCCCAACCGCTCCGCCAACATCGCCCTCATCCAGTATGAGGACGGCGAGCGCCGCTATATCCTGGCCCCCAACGGCCTGAAGGCCGGCCACGTCATCATGACCGGCCCCGACGCCGACATCCTGCCCGGCAACTGCCTGCCCATCGCCAACATCCCCGTGGGCGAGACCATCCACTGCATCGAGCTCTACCCCGGCAAGGGCGCCCAGCTGGTGCGCGCCGCCGGCGTGTCCGCTCAGCTGATGGCCAAGGAGAACGGCATGGCTCAGGTCCGCCTGCCCTCCGGCGAGGTCCGTCTCGTCCGGGAGAACTGCAAGGCCACCATCGGCCAGGTGGGCAACACCGACTGGGCCAACATCCAGATCGGCAAGGCCGGCCGCAAGCGCCACATGGGCTGGAGGCCCACCGTCCGCGGCTCCGTGATGAACCCCTGTGACCACCCCCACGGCGGCGGCGAGGGCAAGAGCCCGGTTGGCCGTCCCGGCCCTGTCACCCCCTGGGGCAAGCCGGCCCTGGGCTACAAGACCCGCAAGACCAAGAACCGCACCGACAAGTTCATTGTCAAGCGCCGCGGCAGCAAATAAGGAGGGAGTGTAGAAGATGAGCAGAAGTATCAAGAAAGGCCCCTTTTGCGCCCCTGAGCTGCTGAAGCGGGTTGACGAGCTGAACGCCAAGAACGAGAAGAAGGTCCTGAAGACCTGGAGCCGCGCCTCCACCATCTTCCCCTCCTTCGTGGGACACACCTTTGCTGTGCACGATGGCCGCAAGCACGTGCCCGTCTATGTCACCGAGGACATGGTGGGCCACAAGCTGGGCGAGTTCGTGCCCACCCGCACCTTCCGGGGTCACGCGGGCAGCAAGACCGGTAAGTAAGGAGGAGAGACGAGATGGAAGCAAAAGCCAATCTGAAATATCTGCGGATCTCTCCCCGTAAGGTGAAGATCGTCCTGGACCTGATCCGGGGCAAGGATGTGGGCACTGCCGCCGCCATCCTGATGCAGACCCCCAAGGCCGCCTCTGAGCCCGTGCTCAAGCTGCTGAAAAGCGCCGCCGCCAACGCGGAGAACAACCACCAGATGGACCCTGAGAAGCTGTACGTGTCCGCCTGCTACGCCAACCCCGGCCCCATCATCAAGCGCATCATGCCCCGGGCTCAGGGCCGCGCGTACCGGATCAACAAGCGTACCTCTCACGTCACCATCGCCGTGAGCGAGCGCTAAGGGAGGAGGAACGATATGGGACAGAAAGTTAATCCCCACGGCCTGCGCGTGGGCGTCATCAAGGATTGGGACTCCCGCTGGTATGCCCGCAGCGAGAAGGTGGGCGACCTGCTGGTGGAGGACAAGAAGATCCGCGACTACCTGAAGAAGACCCTCTACGGCGCCGGTATCCCCAAGATCGAGATCGAGCGGGACAACGCCAAGGTCCGCATCTACCTGCACTGCGCCCGTCCCGGCGTGGTCATCGGCAAGGGCGGCGAGGACATCAAGAAGATCGAGGCCCAGCTGGTGAAGCTCACCGGCAAGCCCGTGGACCTGAAGATCGTGGAGGTCCGGGACGTGGACACCAATGCTCAGCTGGTGGCCGAGAACATCGCCCAGCAGCTGGAGAAGCGCATCGGCTTCCGCCGGGCCATGAAGAACTCCATGGGCCGCGCCATGCGGGCCGGCGCCAAGGGCATCAAGACCTGCTGCTCCGGCCGTCTGGGCGGCGCTGAGATCGCCCGCTCCGAGCACTACCACGACGGCACCATCCCCCTGCAGACCCTCCGGGCCGACATCGACTACGGCTTTGCCGAGGCTGCCACCACCTACGGCCGCATTGGCGTGAAGGTGTGGATCTACAAGGGCGAGGTGCTCACCCAGGCCCTGCGCACCACCCCCCGCACCCTGGATACCAGCAAGCCCTATCAGGAGCGCCGGGAGCGTCCCCGCCGGGACCGCCGGGACGGCGACCGCCGGGGCGGCTTCAACCGGGACCGCCAGGGCGGCGGCTTTAACCGCGGCCCCCGTCCCGCCGGTCAGGGCAACTTTAACAACAACCGTGGCCCCCGTCCTGCCGGGGACAACACTCCGAAGGAAGGAGGCGCTCAGTAATGCTGCTCCCTAAGCGCGTAAAATACCGCCGTGTGCACCGCGGCCGCCTGAAGGGCAAGGCCAGCCGGGGCAACTTTGTCAGCTACGGTGAATACGGCCTGCAGGCCACTGAGCCTGCCTGGATCACCAGCAACCAGATCGAGGCGGCCCGTATCGCCATGACCCGCCACACCAAGCGCGGCGGCAAGGTCTGGATTAAGATTTTCCCCGATAAGCCCGTCACCGAGAAGCCCGCCGAGACCCGCATGGGCTCCGGTAAGGGCTCCCCCGAGTACTGGGTGGCCGTTGTGAAGCCCGGACGTGTCATGTTCGAGATTGCCGGCGTCTCTGAGGAGACGGCCCGCGAGGCCCTGCGCCTGGCCAGCCACAAGCTGCCTGTCAAGTGCAAGATCGTCAAGCGCGAGGAGACTGAGAAGGGTGGTGAAGCGTAATGAAGGCTAATGACGTTCGCAAGCTGTCCGCCGCCGAGCTGGAGACCAAGCTGGTGGACCTGAAAAAGGACCTGTTTAACCTCCGCCTTCAGCACGCCACCAACCAGCTGGACAATCCCCTGCGCATCGCTGAAGTGAAGAAGGATATCGCCCGAGTGAAAACCATCATCCGCGAGCAGCAGCTCGCCGGCCGCTAAGAGGAGGAATAGAAGATGGAAAACAGAACTTCTTCCCGCAAGACCAGAGTCGGCCTGGTGGTTTCGGACAAGATGGACAAGACCGTTGTGGTCGCCATCGCCGACCGCGTGGCCCATCCTCTGTACAAGAAGATCGTAAAACGGACCTACAAGCTGAAGGCCCATGACGAGAACAACCAGTGCGGCGTGGGCGACCGCGTCCGCGTGATGGAGACCCGCCCCCTGTCCAAGGACAAGCGCTGGCGCGTGGTCGAGATCATTGAGAAGGCGAAGTAAAGGGAGGTGCCAGTATGATCCAGGAAGAAAGCTATCTGAAGGTGGCCGATAATACCGGCGCCAAGGAGATCAAGACCATCCGGGTGCTGGGCGGCTCCCGCCGCAAGTTCGGCAACATCGGCGACGTGGTCGTGGCCTCCGTCCGCAAGGCCGCCCCCGGCGGCCAGGTGAAAAAGGGCGAGGTGGTCAAGGCCGTCATCGTCCGCTCCGCCCGGGGCGTGCGCCGCGCCGACGGCAGCTACGTCCGCTTTGACGACAACGCCGCCGTCCTCATCCGCGAGGATAAGAACCCCCGGGGCACCCGCATCTTTGGCCCGGTGGCCCGCGAGCTGCGCGACAAGGATTACATGAAGATCCTGTCTCTGGCTCCCGAAGTGCTGTAAGGGGGTAGCGAGGTATGAGTATGAACGTGAAGAAGAACGACACCGTGGTCGTTCTGTCCGGCAAGGACAAGGGCAAGCAGGGCAAGGTTCTGTCCGTGGACCCCAAGGGCGGCAAGGTGATCGTGGAGAAGGTCAATCTGGCCTCCAAGCACCAGAAGCCCCGCCAGCAGGGCGAGGAGGGCGGCATCATCCAGAAGGAGACCCCCCTGTACGCCTGCAAGGTGATGACCGTGTGCCCCAAGTGCAATAAGCCCACCCGCCCCGCCCACAAGGTGGAGAACGGCAAGAAGGTCCGCGTGTGCAAGCACTGCGGCGCCGAAATCTGAGAGAGGAGGAGTATCACACATGGCTGAGAAAAAAGTGCCTAACCTGAAGGCGAAGTACGCCGCCGACGTGGCTCCCGCCCTCATGCAGAAGTTCGGCTACAAGTCCACCATGGAGATCCCCCGCATTGACAAGATCGTGGTCAACTGCGGCTGCGGCGAGGCCCGGGACAACGCCAAGGTGCTGGAGTCCGTGGTGGCCGACCTGGCCGCCATCACCGGCCAGAAGCCCATTATCACCAAGGCCAAGAAGTCTGTGGCCAACTTCAAGCTCCGCGAGGGCATGCCCATCGGCGCCAAGGTCACCCTGCGCCAGGACAAGATGTGGGAGTTCATGGACCGGCTGTTCAATGTGGCCCTGCCCCGCGTGCGCGACTTCCGGGGCATCAACCCCAACGCCTTCGACGGCCGGGGCAACTACGCCCTGGGTCTGAAGGAGCAGCTGATCTTCCCCGAGATCGAGTACGACAAGATCGACAAGATCCGCGGGATGGACGTGGTCATCTGCACCACCGCCAAGTCCGACGAGGAGGCCAAGGAGCTGCTGACGCTCCTGGGCGCCCCGTTCACCACCAACGGCTGAGAGAGGAAGGGAACAAGCTATGGCCAAGAAATCCATGATCAACAAGCAGCAGGCTGAGCCCAAGTTCTCCAGCCGCCGCTACAACCGCTGCAAGATCTGCGGCCGCCCCCACGCCTACCTGCGCAACTACGGCATCTGCCGTATCTGCTTCCGGGAGCTGGCGTATAAGGGCGAAATTCCCGGGGTCAAGAAGGCCTCTTGGTAATTTCATGGTAACTCGTCCAGAGGCGGGAGTTTCGGCTCCCGCCTGTGGGCCTGTTATATGGCGCTTACAAAATTCAGCAAAAAGCGCCCCATTCAGAGAGCCCCAGCGAGGGAAAAGGCGGACAACAGGTCGGGAGATGATGCCTAACTCTCGATACCTTTCCGTCTGCACCGAGAAGCGTCCGAGCCGCCGTGAGCAGCGCGGATGGACCGAAGCGAGGGCGAGCGCAGGGCCGCATAGCGGCCCGGAGACCAGCCCGAGTCGGAGGGAAGCCGCGCGCCGCGAACAGGCGAGGCGTGACAACGAAGCGTCCGAGCCGCCGTGGCGCTCTCGGTAATCTTAACAGGAGGTAAAGTCTCATGCAAATCACCGATCCCATTGCGGATATGCTCACCCGCATCCGCAACGCGAACAACGCCAAGCATGACACCGTGGATGTTCCCGCTTCCAACATGAAGAAGGCCATCGCTCAGATTCTGCTGGACGAGGGCTATATCAAGAACTTCCAGACCATCAACGATGGGACCCAGGGCGTCATCCGCATCACGCTGAAGTATATCCAGCCCGGTAAGGAGAAGGCCATCACCGGCCTGCGCCGGGTGTCCAAGCCCGGCCTGCGCGTCTATGCCGGCGCTGAGGAGCTGCCCCGGGTGCTCCGCGGCCTGGGCATCGCCATTGTGTCCACGTCCAAGGGCGTCATGACCGACAAGAAGGCCCGTGAGGCCCACGTCGGCGGTGAAGTCCTGGCATTCGTCTGGTAAGGAGGGTTATAGGCATGTCTAGAATTGGCAGAGCTCCTATCGCCGTCCCCGCCGGCGTGGAGATCAAGATCGAGGACAACAACCTCGTCACCGTGAAGGGGCCTAAGGGCACCCTCACCCAGCAGCTGCACCCCGCCATGACCATCAAGCAGGAGGGCGCTGAGCTGCACGTCACCCGTCCCAACGACCTGAAGGAGAACCGCTCCCTCCACGGCCTGACCCGCACCCTGCTCCACAATATGGTGGTGGGCGTCACCGAGGGCTTTAAAAAGTCCCTGGATGTCAACGGCGTGGGCTACCGCGTGGCCATGGAGGGCGGCAAGCTGGTCATGAACCTGGGCTTCTCCCACCAGGTGACCATGGAGGCCCCCGAGGGCATCACTATCGAAACCCCCTCCGCCAACCAGATCGTGATCTCCGGCTCCGACAAGCAGCTGGTGGGCCAGTTCGCCGCCGAAGTCCGTGAGAAGCGTCCCCCCGAGCCCTACAAGGGCAAGGGTATCAAGTACTCTGACGAGGTCATCCGCCGCAAGGTCGGCAAGACCGGCGTGAAGAAATAATAAGGAGGTGTGCCGATTATGATTAACCGTCCCAATACCAAGGCTCAGCGCCTGCACCGTCATAAGCGCGTTCGCGGCAAGGTGTCCGGCACCCCCGAGCGTCCCCGCCTGAACGTGTTCCGCAGTGAGACCAACATCTACGCCCAGATCATTGACGATACCAAGGGCGTCACCCTGGTGTCCGCGTCCTCCCAGGAGAAGGGCTTCCAGGGTCCCGGCAGCAATTGCGAGGCCGCCAAGAAGGTGGGCGAGGCCATCGCCCAGCGCGCCAAGGACAAGGGCATTGAGTCAGTCGTGTTCGACCGCGGCGGCTACCTGTACCACGGCCGCGTGAAGGCCCTGGCCGAGGGCGCCCGCGAGGGCGGCCTGCAGTTCTAATGGGAGGAGGAAACAAGAATGCCTAAATTTGATAGAGAACCCAAAGAGTTCGTGGAGAAGGTCGTGTACCTGAACCGCGTTTCCAAGACCGTCAAGGGCGGCCGCGTGGCCAAGTTCTCCGCCCTGGTCGTCATCGGCGACGAGAAGGGCAAGGTGGGCTACGGCCTGGGCAAGGCCGCCGAAGTGGCCGAGGCCATCCGCAAGGGCATTGAGGACGCCAAGAAGAACATGGTGAAGATCACCCTGTCCGGCACCACCATCCCCCACGAGGTCATCGGCGAGTTCGGCGCCGGCCGCGTCCTCCTCAAGCCCGCCAGCAAAGGTACCGGCATCATCGCCGGCGGCCCTGTGCGTGCGGTGATGGAGGCCGCCGGCGTGTCCGACATCCGCGCCAAGTGCCTGCGCACCAACAACCCCCAGAACGTGGTGGCCGCCACCATGGAGGGGCTCAAGTCCCTGCGCAGCCCCGCCGAAGTCGCGCGCATCCGCGGCAAGAGCGTGGAAGAGATCTTAGGTTAAGGAGGCTTGCGACAATGGCTAAAACCATCAACATCAAGCTCGTCAAGAGCCTGAACGGCCGTCTGGCCAAGCATAAGGCCACCGCCGAGGCCCTGGGCCTGCGCAAGATCGGCGACACCACCGTGCAGCCCGACAACGAGGCTACCCGGGGCAAGATCGCCCACATCGGTTACCTGCTCCAGGTGACCGAGAACGCCTAATGGAGGTGCTGACCATGAATCTGCATGAACTGTCTCCCGCCCCCGGCTCCACCCAGGTGGCCAAGCGCAAGGGGCGCGGCCCCGGCTCCGGCAACGGCAAGACCGCCGGCCGCGGCCACAAGGGCCAGTGGGCCCGTTCCGGCGGCGGCGTCCGCATCGGGTTTGAGGGCGGCCAGATGCCTCTGGCCCGCCGCCTGCCCAAGCGGGGCTTCAACAACATTTTCGCCAAGCGGCTGGAGGCCGTCAACGTCTCCGCGCTGAACAAGTTCGAGGACGGCGCCGTGGTCAATGTTTGCGACCTGCTGGAAAAGGGTATCATTTCCAAGTGCGAGTACGGCGTCAAGATTCTGGGCAACGGGGAACTGACCCGCAAGCTCACGGTCCGTGCCTCCGCGTTCTCGGCCTCGGCCAAGGAGAAGATCGAAAAGGCGGGCGGCACGGCGGAGGTGATCTGACATGATCCAAACGATCCGCAACGCCTGGAAGGTGCCGGAGCTGCGCAACAAGCTGCTGTTCACCGTGTTCGCCCTGCTGATCTTCCGGGTGGGCGCGGCGGTGCCGGTGCCCTTTATCGACACGGAGATGCTGGGCACCTATATGCAGGCCCAGTCCGCCAGCATCTTCGGCCTGCTCAATGTGATGAGCGGCGACGCCTTTGCCCAGGCCACGGTGTTCGCCCTGAGCATCCAGCCCTATATCAACAGCTCCATCATCATCCAGCTGCTGACCATCGCCATCCCCGCCCTGGAGCGCCTCCAGAAGGAGGGCGGCGAGGAGGGCAAGAAGAAGATCGCCGCCATCACCCGGTACGCCACCGTGGCCATCGCCCTGATCCAGGCCTTCGGCTACTACACCTTCCTCCGGGTGGGCTCCAACGGCACCAGCCTGCTCACCGTCAGCGGCATCTGGCCCGCCTTCGTCATCATCGCCGCCTTCGTGGCCGGCTCCGCCTTCCTCATGTGGCTGGGCGAGCAGATCACCGAGTTCGGCATCGGCAACGGCATCTCCATCATCCTGTTTGCCGGTATCGTGGCCCGGGGCCCCGCCATGGTGGGGAACATGATCTCCGGCGTGGCCAACTGGTCCGCGGGCCGGGACCCCAAGAGCTATATGGTGCTGCATCCCGCCTTCATCCTGCTCATCGTGGCCGGTATGCTGCTGCTGGTGGCCTTCATCGTCTTTATGGACAACTCCGAGCGCCGCGTCCCCGTGCAGTACGCCAAGCGGGTGGTGGGCCGGAAGATGTACGGCGGCCAGTCCAGCCACCTGCCCATCAAGGTGAACATGTCCGGCGTGCTGCCCATCATCTTTGCCCAGTCCATCGCGTCCATCCCCGCCACCATCGGGATGTTCGTCCCCTCCGCCCAGGTGGAGGGCAGCGGCTGGCACACCTTCCTGGAGGTCTTTGACACCCGGGGCCTGCCCTACTGCATTGTCTATTTCCTGCTGATCGTGTTCTTCAGCTATTTCTACAACACCATCCAGTTCAATCCCGTTGAGGTGGCCAACAACCTGAAGAAGAACGGCGGGTTCATCCCCGGCTTCCGCCCGGGCAAGCCCACCAGCGACTTCCTCAGCAAGGTGGTGTCCCGCATCACCATGTTCGGCGCCCTCTATCTGGCCGTGGTGGCTCTGCTGCCCACCATCGTGGGCAACATCATGTTCGCCCTGGGGAGCAGCGCCGGCCGTGGCCTGGCCATCGGCGGCACCTCCGTCATCATCGTGGTGGGCGTGGCCCTGGAGACCGTCAAGGCTTTGGAGGCCCAGCTCATGATGCGCCACTACAAGGGCTTCCTTGAGTGAGCGTGAGGTGGGCGGAATGAAGCTGATCATGTTTGGCGCCCCCGGCGCCGGTAAGGGCACCCAGGCCGCCGTGCTCAGCCAGCGGCTGGGCGTGCCCACCATTTCCACAGGCAACATCCTGCGGGCTGCCGTGAAAAACGGCACGCCCGTGGGGCTTCAGGCCAAGCGCTACATGGACGCGGGCCAGCTGGTGCCCGACGAGGTCATCATCGGCATCATTGTGGAGCGGCTGGGCGAGGCGGACTGCCGGAACGGGTTCATCCTGGACGGCGTGCCCCGCACCATCCCCCAGGCCGAGGCGCTGGAAAAAGCGGGCGTCCGCTTCGACTGCGTGCTGGACATCGAGGTCCCCGACGAGGAGATCCTGCGCCGCATGACCGGCCGGCGGGCCTGCACCAGCTGCGGCGCCACCTACCACGTGACGGCCGCGCCCCCCAAAACCGAGGGCGTGTGCGACAGCTGCGGCGGTCCGCTGACCATCCGGGACGACGACAAGCCCGAGACGGTGCTCAGCCGCCTGGAGACTTACCACAGCCAGACCGAACCCCTGAAACAGTTCTATGACGACCGCGGTGTGCTGAAAGAGGTGGGCTTCCAGCCCTCCATTGAGGCGACCACCCAGGCCATCGTGGACATACTGGGGATCTGACCCATGGAGCTGATCACGCTGAAATCCCCCCGGGAGCAGGACGCCATGCGCAGGGCCGGACGGGTCACCGCCCAGGCCCGGGCGCTGGCGGGAAGCATGGTCCGCCCCGGCGTCACCACCAAAGAGATTGACGACGCGGTGCGAAGATTCATCCGGAGCAAGGGCGGACAGCCCTCCTTCCTGGGCTACGGCGGCTTTCCCGGCTCCGCGTGCATCTCGGTGAACGAGGTGGTCATCCACGGAATTCCCTCCAGGCACATCGTGCTCAGAGAGGGCGACATCGTCAGCATCGACGTGGGCGCCGTCATCGACGGCTTTCACGGCGACTGCGCCGCCACCTATCCCTGCGGAGCCGTGTCCGAAGCGGCCCGGCGGCTCATTGAGGTGACCCGCCAGAGCTTCTGGGAGGGCTACGAGCAGGCCGCCGCCGGCAAGCGGGTGTCCGACATCTCCCACGCCGTCCAGGTTTATGTGGAGAAGCACGGCTGCTCCGTGGTCCGGGACTTTGTGGGCCACGGCGTGGGCGCCAAGCTCCACGAGGCCCCCGAGGTGCCCAACTTCGGCCCCGCGGGCCACGGCGCACGGCTTCAGCCGGGCATGGCCATCGCGGTGGAGCCCATGGTGTGCGCCGGAGACTGGCACGTGAAGGTGCTCAAGGACGGCTGGACCACCGTGACGGAGGACGGCTCCCTGGCGGCCCATTACGAGAACACCATCCTCATCACCGAGGACGGGCCGGAGATCACCACCGTCACCGAGGACGGGGCCTATGACTGACTGCACCGGCCGGATTGTCCGGGCCTCTGCCGGACGGGATAAGGGCGGCCTGTTCTGCGTGGTGGGCACAGACCCGGAGGGCCTGCTGCTGCTGGCCGACGGGAAGCGGCGCAGGTTTGCCCGCCCCAAGGCCAAAAAGCCGTGCCACGTGGAGACGCTCGCCGAGGGGTTTGACCACCCCGCCATTCAACGGCTGAAGCAGGGCGAGGCCCTGTCGGACAAGGCACTGAGACGGGCGCTGGCCGCGTTCCGAGATCAACTGGAGGTATGACGCTTTGGCAAAAGACGACATGATCGAGTTGGAGGGCGTCGTCACCGAGGCCCTGCCGAACACCACATTCAATGTGGACATTGGAAATGGCCACATTATTCTGGCACACATCTCCGGGAAGCTGCGGATGAACTTCATCCGCATCCTGCCCGGCGACAAGGTCACGGTTCAGATGTCGCCCTACGACCTGACCCGGGGCCGCATCACCTGGAGATCCAAGTAATCAAGAAGTGCGGAGCCGTCGTGAGCAGCGCGGGCCACCCTGATGGGGCCCCCGCAAAGCCGTCCTTTGGCTTTGTGGGGAGAGGAGAAGCAAGGAAGCGAGCGAAGTTTTCGCTGAAAGCGGAAACGGAGTGGAGCGGACTTTGCTTCGACGAAAGCCGCGCGTCGCGAACAGGCGCAGCATGACAACTATCAACGACCGAGTTGGGAACAGGCTTTTCCCTTAAGGGGCCTTGCCTCCGAAAGGGACCGCGAACCCCCCGTCCCCCGCAGGGAGGCGGCCGCAGGCCGCCCCCAACCGCGAGCCCAGCGAAGCGGGTCGCGGTTGGAGAGGAGGAGCAGCGGAATGAGCGAGCTTTCGGCGAAGCCGGAAGCGAGGGATATGGAGCTTGCTCCGACGAGGGGCCATTTAAGGCATTGTACAGGAGGTTATTAACATGAAAGTCAGACCGTCTGTCAAGCCCATGTGCGAGAAGTGCAAGATCATCAAGCGCAA
>ERZ808040.1461-NODE-1461-length-15783-cov-12.241564_pt1 | contig 15783 bp, 19 predicted proteins | sample MGYA00380191_ERZ808040 | MGnify/ENA primary metagenome ERZ808040 (study PRJEB31490, sample SAMN06133395) | mouse gut metagenome | isolation source: J6 | host: mice | place: China: Chengdu | collected 2015-05 ... | reverse complement strand
GGGAAATTAAAGAAAATTTAATGGAATTGTGTATGCGTTTGTGGTAAGATAATGACATTGAACAATTTAACAAATCGCAAATTGTAGAGGTGAATGTAATGTGGTTTTGGTGGTTTATGCTTTGCTGTGATTTAATGATTCCGTTGCTGATGATAGTTATTGGACGGCTTATGTGGAAGCGTCCGCCGCAAAAGATAAATTCTCTGATTGGATATAGAACCTCTCGTTCTATGAAGAATATGGATACATGGCATTTTGCTCATCATTACTGTGGAAAACTTTGGTGGCGAATTGGCTGGATTATTTTAGTTCCGTCACTTATTATTCATCTTCCATTTTATGGAGCTTCAGATGATGCTATTGGAATTGTCGGCTTGATTTTGACATTTATTCAAATTGCTGTTTTGATAGGCTCTATATTCCCGACAGAGAAGGCATTAAAAAGAACTTTTACAGAAGAAGGGCTTCGTAGATAAATTCCAGTTTGTCAGTCAGACAAAAACGAAAACGGAGCATAGCGGCGGGGTAGATAATGTCTATCCCGCCGCTATGTCTGTTATCGCTCCATATCCTGCGTTCTGCGCTGTGCGTGTTCCCGCTGTTCCTGCCACAAGATACTGTAAACGCTCTTTCGTATCTGCTCGGCTTCTTTCACTTCCCCTTTGAGTACAAGATACCGCTGATTGAGCATTTGCCTTTCGGCGGTTAGCGTGGCATATTCCTCTTTCCATGCCTTTGTCGGAATGGTAGTTTTGCCGTTCATCACGCCTTTCAGATAATCCCGCGCCGCCGTAAATAAGATTTGCTCGGCTTCGGTCAGCTTTTTCTTTCCCCTGTACTTGAAATAAATATCCGATTGCTCGATGTGCTTTTTCAGCGTGGCAAGCCGCCTTTCAACAGGTTTCAGCTTGCCTTGAATGTCCAGTTGTTCCCCTATCATGGACTTGAATTTTTCATCAAGCCCCACCATATCCTGTATCTGGTTTTGTTGCAGAAAGTTCAACATTTTCGCCGCGTCCTTGAGGTTATACAGCGATTGGGAATATCCCGATTTCCCCGCCTGTGCCTTGCGTGACAAAATGCTCTGGATATAGTCGGCAAGGGTGGGCGGCTCGTTGTTTTCCTGTTCCTCTTTTAGCCAATTCTGCAATTTAGAGATACGCGCCTTTAACTGCCGCAATTTCTGATTTGTCACTTCAATTTCTCGATTAAGGTCGCCGCGCTCGGTGCGGATGCCGCGCTTCTCCATAGCGGAAGCGGCAACGCCTAAATGGACGGTGGGGATTTGGTCTATTCCTTGCCGTTTATAACTGCGGTGGTCTATGCGCTCGGCGTGTCCATTCTGCTCTAAATGCTGATTACAGATTTGCGCCCATGCCGCCCGCCATTCCTCGGCTTTGCTCTGGTCGTTCCAGTCGGTGGCGGGTACGGATTTGCATTTGTACTGCCGCTTTTTTCGGTCATAAATTTTGTTCCCGTCCCCGTCAAGAATGTACTCCTTTTTCTGCTTTGCGCCCCATTCGCCGCGCTCGTCAAAGGGGCGCATGGTCAGCATAACATGGGCGTGTGGGTTGCCGCCGCCTGTGTCGTGTACGCAAATGTCGGCGCACATTCCCGCCGCCACAAAATGTTTTTTGATATACTCCCGCACAAGGGAAATGTTCTGTTCTCTCGTCAGTTCTGCGGGTAAGGCAAGTTCAATTTCCCGCGCAAGCTGTGCGTTTTTCGCTTTCTCGATTTTCTCTACCTCGTTCCACAAAACCGCCCTGTCAGAGAAAGCGGCGGGTGCGTGGTCGGGCAGTAAAATCTCGGTATGGACGACACCGCCCTTGCGGGTGTAGTCGTGGGTTTCCCCGTCAAACTCATTCGTGATTTTCTCCCCCGCCCGATAAGCGGCGGCGGCAACGGCGGATTTGCCCTTGCCGCGTGATATGATTTTGATACTACAATGGTAAATCGCCATGCGCCGCGCTCCTTTCTGCGGGTAACTCCTGCCGTTTCCTTTTGTGCCGACAGGCACAAAACGCCGTCTGCAAGACCGCACATACCACATTCATGTGGTATATAAGTGCGCCCTTGCTAAAAGCAAGGGTAGGGGCAAAAGCCCGTTACCCTTGCGCCGCGCCCCCGTCTGCGCCCCCGTCCTCGTGGCTCTCCTGCGGCGTATGGGCGGTTTTGGCGGCGGGGCGGGTGTTTCCCTGTGCCGTTGTTTCCGCGCCCTCTGGGTTGGCTCTGGCGGCGTTCTGGGCGGTCATTTCGTCCAACAGTCTGCGCCCATGCTCGGCGGCTACGGTCTTTTCAAGGAAAGTCTTGAATTGTTCCTCGGTCAATGGTATGCTGTCGGGGACAAGGCTTTCAAAAAGCCCCATGCGGCGGCAGAGGCGTTTTGTCCTGTCCTTGCGCTCCTGCGCCTTTTGCTCCTGCACAAGCTGTCTGCGCCTGTTTTCAAGCTGTCGGATTTCTTCCTCAATCCCCGCGATTTTTTCCAGTTTGGTCTTTGGCATATCTGAAATGCTCCTTTCGTTTTTTGGTGTGGAATGGATAGGATAGGAATGGAATGGATTTTTACAGAAAATCGGTTTCCTATTTTATTCCTGCCTGTCGGCAAGTATCATTTTCAACAGCTTGTCGCGGAATGTTTCTGTGCCGCTGTGGTTGAAAAACAGCTCCGCAACAATGGTCTGCCCGTTCCTCTGTGTCGTGATAATGCCGTCTGGCTTTCTGGGCGGCGGGGTGGGCGTTCCTCTCGTTTCCGTCATTCGGTCAACTCCTTTCTTCGGGCGCGGAAAAGGGATTTCCCGTAATTGGAAAATCCCTTTCTGCTGTCGGTTATTCTGTTTTACGGGGCGGCGGCTTGCGCCTTTTTCCTCGCCCGGTATTCCCGTGCCTTGATACGGTCATACTCCCGTTGCTTTTCAAGATTTCTGGCGCGGTAGGCTCTGGAATATTCTCTGTGGTATGTGCGGCTTTTTTCCTTTTTGGCTTCTTCGATTTCTTCCCGCATTTGTCGGATTTCCTGTTCTGTCGGCTCGGCAAGCTGTGTCACTTCGTTCTCAAATTTGCCGATATAATTGAAGTATATCCCGATATGCTGAATGGCGTTTTTTGCCCTTTTCCGGTCGCGCTCATGCACTTCGATTTTGCTGATAAACTCGTTGAGAATGGCGGGGGTGAGTTCGGTAAAATCGGCATAGCGTTCTGTCAGCTTCACAAACCTCTGCGCCCGTCCGCCCGCATTTTCAAAAGCGGATAACTGACTTTGGATTTCTTCAAGTTCCGTTTTCAGTGTATAGTATTCTTCCGAATACTTCCGCGACATCTGCTCATAGCGGTCTTGCGGGATAGTGCCTAAAGCGTTGTCCTCATAAAGTTTATCCAGTACCTTTTCAATCTGTTCAAGCCGTGTCGTGATTTGGGGGATACGTTTCTGCTGTTTCTTTGTCTTGTCGGTCTGCTGCATGGCAAGGCTCTTTTTCACTAAGGCTTCAAACTCCACCCTGTTGCTGATGGAGTATTCCGCGATTTTCTTCAGCACGTCCGCCACGGTCTGCAAGAGTAAATCCGCGTCCATGATGTGCGGGGAATGGCACTTCGGATTTTTGGCTTTTCCCTTGTGGTACTCACTGCAATAGGCAACGTGGCGTTTGCCGCCGTTCCTGTAATCTATGCGTATGTGCATTTTTGCGCCGCAGTCCTTACAAAAAAGCAAGCCCGACAATGGGTGGATTTCCCCGTCACCGTTGGGGCGTTTGACAGGGGCGTTTTCCAAAATCCGCTGTACGTTTTCAAAATCGGCGCGGTCAATAATCGGCTCATGCACGTTTTCCGTGATGTGCCACTGGTTTCTGTCTACATAGTGGTTTCGTTTGTCGCGGAAATGCTTGGTCGTTTTGAAGTTCACCACGTCGCCGCAATACTCCTGCCGCGTGAGGATATGGGTTAAGGTGGCTTTGTTCCATTTGTAGCGGTTATCCTCGTTGAGCGTCTTGTTTTTACAGGTTCCCCGCCCCCGGTCTTTCATGTAAAAAGTGGGTGTTGGGATTTGCTCGTTTTTCAGAAATACGGCGATTTGGTTTCGGTTCTTCCCGTCCAGAAACAGGCGGAAAATAAGGCGGACAACTTTCGCGGCTTCTTCGTCAACAATCCAAAAATCCTTGTTGTCGGGAGATTTGACATAGCCGTATGGGGCTTCGGTGGCAATCGGCTTTCCGCTCATGCCTTTGGTCTTAATGCCCGTTTTCACTTTCTTGCTGATGTCCTTTGCGTACCACTCCGACATGATATTGATGAACGGCGCAAACTCCAACGTGTCGGGGTTCTCGCTGTCTATCCCGTTGTTGACTGCGATAAAGCGCACGTTGTTCCGTCTGAAAATCTCCATAGCGTTCCCCACTTGGAGATAGTCGCGCCCCCAGCGTGTAAGGTCTTTCATAATGCACACGCCAATTTTGCCGTTTTCCACATCGTCCATCATGCGGGAGTAGGCGGAACGGTCAAAAAACCTGCCGCTTTCGTCATCATCAATGTAGTGTCGGATATTGGTTAATTTCAACTGTCTGGCATAGCTTTCCAGAAATTTCTTCTGGTTCTGTATGCTGTTGCTCTCGCCGCCGTCCCTGTCCTCGTCCCCCACGGATAGGCGGGAGTAAAGGGCTGTGATTTTGCTGTAATCATTCATGTGCATATCCTCCTGCGTCAATATAGGTGTTGCTTACAGTTAAGATTATGCACTCCAACGCGCGGAACCGTACTCAATGCCTTTGCGGTATTTCTTCGCGTTCTTGCCTTTTAGGTAAACGGCAAGCCGGATAATCACCGCCCCGGCAACGCCGATCAGCAGGTCGGCGGGGTGGAAGCTGGGCGCGGCACTGGCAAAGGCGGCTGTGAAGCCCTCCCCAAGATGTAAAATCTTTTGGCTTGCGTCCATGCCGGGGGAAAGCCGGACAGCCGCGCCTACCTTGTCAAACAGGTACACAAAGAGCAGATACGGGAGATTGAGAATAAGCAGCTTCTTGATTTCCGGCTTCATAGCGATACCTCCCTGTCCTTGTGTTTGGTCTGCTGGCGGCTGGCGTTCAGCTCCTTTGCCTTTTCCCGGAAAGCGGCTAATGCCTTTCGGATTGAGGGCTTCTTATCCTGCGTCAGCTTCTTTGCGGAAAACTCCTTGAAAGCGGCGGTCAGCGCGTCCGCGTCCCTGCCCTTGAAGAATACAAGGTAGCGGGGCGGGGTTTCCGTCGCGTCCTTTTTCAGCGCAAAGTCGATACCATATTTTTTCGCTGTACTCTCAAAGGCTTTGATGTTGTCCTTTGTGATCTCAATGTTGGAAACGCCTGTATTCTGCTTCATAAGCTGCTTTAGGGTCTGCTTCCCGTGGGGGATTGCCTGTCTGTCAAGCTCTTTCTTTGCCTGTGAGAGCAGCTTTTTGATTGCCTTTTGCAGCACTTCGGCGGTCAGCTTCCCGGTCTTGATATACAGGGCAACGGTTTTTTCGTTGATCTCGTCCTGCATGGGGTCTGTCCCTCCTTTCGGGGTAGTCTATGGGGCGGCGGTCAGATACGCACCCGCAGCCCGTTTAAGTCGTCGGCTCTGATACCCACCAAGTACCATTCCTGCGCCATGTTCATTTCAATACGGGTCGGCTTCCACTTGCCGCGTGTGAACACGTCGAAACAGTCCCCGCAATGCAGCCCGCCGTAATAGCTGGCAAGGTCAAAGCGAATGTCGTAGCGGTCTGTGCGCTCGTCAAATACCAATGCTCCCGTCATTTTCTGTGCCATAATAAAATCCTCCTTTTGTGGTTGTGGGTGGTTACAGGCTTTCGCCCGGTTTGAATGAATAGGGGTCGTGCGGCTCCTGTGGCGCAAGTGCGCCGCTTGCCATGTCGTGAGCCACAAGGGACGTGTAATAATTGCCGATTGTGGACGGGGCATTGAAAAGCACCGCCCGTAAATACTGCTTGATGTTGCGGATTTTGGTTGTGTTCTCTTTCATGCAGTCCAGCACAAAGCGGATATGTTCAGCGTCCAGCTTCATAAACTTTGCCTTTACCAGCTCGGCGGGGTAGTCGTCCCCGGCAATGCGGATCGTCTTTCTCCGGGTACAGACGGTTTCCAGCATGAGGTCTACAATTTCATTCAGCCTGTCCCCGTCAAACTTCATATCCTGTATGAGAATGTCATAGTCGATATTTTCCTTGATGATCTCCCGGTAAATCTCAAAAGCGGTCTGTGCTTCCGCTTCCTTTCGTTTCCGTTCCGGCGGCGTAGCCGCTTCCTGCTCCAAAGGAGAGGGGTTAGGGGAAAGGATAGGAATGGAATGGGTACTTTGTAAATCCGTATTTCTTTTTTCTTTTGTTGGTAAGTCAGTTCTTTGTATATCTTTATTTAATTGCATTGGATTTTCCAACGTAGGTTTTTCCAACATTGGTTTTTCCTGCATTGGATTATCCAATGTTGGATTTTCCAATGTAGGTAAATCCGGCGTAGGTTCTGTATGCGGCTGCTCATAGATTACATAATCGGCTCCCCGCAAGCGTCCTTTCTCGTCGCGCTCCCGTGATCGGACGATATACCCGGCGCGTTCCAGCTCCTTTATGGCTTCCCGGATAGCGTCTATCTTTTCCCGGTTGATCTGTGACAGCCCCGCAAGGGTGTAGTCCCAATCTTCGGGAAGTGACAGCATTTGCGATAAAAGCCCCTTTGCCTTTAAGGTCAGCTCCTTGTTGCGTAAATGGTGGTTGCTCATAACGGTATAGCCCTTGTTGCGCTCCACTCGGAAAACTGCCATAGCTTCATCACTCCTTTGGTTGTGGATTTGTTACGCGATAGAACGCCATTTTGCCGGGGTTAGGTATAAATCCCTGTCCCCGGCAAAAGTGCGCCCGCAAAGCCGCATATAGCAAGGCTCTTTTTGCCCCTACTGCGTAACATGAGGGCATAAAAAAAGCGGCGTTCCTGTTCTCCCGTGTTGGGATAGAGAAACGCCGCGTTTGCGTCGTATTCAGTTTTCATTTATTCTTTCTCAATGCTGTGTGCTGGTGGCTGGGCTGGCAGGGTTCCGGGCGTCATATCAAGGCTCTTTCCCTCAAAAGTAGTAAATTGGTAGTAAATTCAGCTTGAAATCCTGCTTGTATACCCGTAAATCAAGGCTTTTTTGAGATAATCAACCATTTTATTATAAAATTGAAAAAAGACTAATTTGTTTGTCACCCCACCACACGATCCACGGTCCAATATCCGCCGGTCGTGAAGGCGCCGGGAACTTTTATTTTCCATAACTTACCTCATTTCCTTTTTTCCAAACTGTTTCACCGCCACTGTAAGTACCAATGCGAAAAGCAGAATTGCACATGGTAAAAACGGAAACAGGTTAAAACCGGCGCTAACGCCCTTTGCCGTAAAATCATGCAGGGAACAGGAAACCAAATAACCGCTGTAACAATAAGGATAAACAATCCAAAGCGGTGTATTTGCCGCTAATACGCCGGGGATAACAAGAAACAGGTTTAAGCCGACGGATAGGAACGGTTTTTCAAATAGTACCGTAATCGCCCACATTGTCCCCACACTGGGGAGCATCGTAAAAAATAATCCGGCACACCACTTCAATAAATACATGATCGGTAATGCTTCTGTAATTCCTGTACTGCCCGTTGCAATCAATCCTGTTATCACAAAGACAACAAGAAAAACAACCATTTCCATAAACAAGTAAAAGAGAAGCACGCAAAATTTTGCTGCTGACAGGGCATAACGGCTGACGGGTAAGGCTAACATTTTCAACATTCCGTTATTCCCGGTTTCGCGTCCCACAATCATCACGCATACAACGATCATGCTGAACGGAAGCAGATAATAGGCATAAACTAATGCGCTCTGAATGAACATAGCCGCCCACGCGTTTGTATATTCCGGCGAAAAATAATTTTGCAGGCTTGCCACGCCGGAAGCCACAACCAACAGCGGCGCTATAAAAATCAGAGGGATCATTTTACCCCGTTTTACTTTCATAAACTCGATTTTGAGCAGTTCTAAAAAACTCATATTCTACACCTCCTTATTCGCAGCGCAAATATTTGGCGGCCCATAATCCGGAAAAAAGGAAAATAGCCGTTTCAGCCAGCGAAAAAATCACAACGATAATATCCGGTTGTGCGCTCATCGCAACAGCGGGTTTTAACATAATCACAAAAGGGTGTGCGCAAAGCAAAACATTACCCGACGCAGCCAATGCCATACCGCTTAAAAATCCTGCAACACCGATCCCAAGAGGCACCCACATACTGGGGAAGCGGGAAGATACGAAAACCATAAAAGATAATACGGGCATTGACGTTGTAAATGAATACCCGGCAAAAAACAGCAGCGTCTCAAACTCAAATGCGCCCTGTGGTAAATCCGTCAGACCAATTTTAGTAAGTACCAGATCCTCAAAAACAATTACACTAAAGAGCATGATGGTTAAAATCATAAATTTGCAGAAATACATAAGCGGAACACTCACAGGGAGCATATACATTTTTTTAACGGCGCTTCCCATAAATTCCATATTGTAAATCATACAGGCGGCGACTATGATACCGAACATATTCAGAAGCATAATCATGCCATACAACTGCGTAAGCAGCACGTCCATAGGCGCTAATGGCAGATTTAAAAGAGTATCTTTCCGCACAAGAAAAAAGACAAAAGCATATGCCGCCCCCAAAATGCCGACTGCAAGCATTAACGGAATAACACCCGTGCGTTTTTCTTTTCTAAGTTCGATTACAAATGTCCTCATCGTGACGTTCATAACATTGCCCTCTGCTTTCTGCCAGCATTGTCTTTATCAATCATAGACAGGAACATATCTTCCAAATTAGCGGCGCTGATTTTATCATCCGCAGCAAATCCGGACTGCAGTGTGTTCTGCCGCAATTCGTCCAGGCTGCCCTCAAACAGCAGATGACCATGATTGAGTATTCCTATATCGTCTGCCATTAACTCGATTTCAGACAGCATATGCGAAGAAATAAGAACTGTGCAATCGTAAAGACCGGGCAGCGATTTAATCAGATTTCGGATTTCATGTATGCCGGATGGGTCAAGTCCATTGGTAGGCTCATCCAAAATCAAAATAGGGGGTCTGCCAAGCAGGGCTCCGGCAAGTCCCAACCGCTGCTTCATGCCCAATGAATATTTTCTGGCAAGCCTCCCGCCAAATTCGGAAAGTCCGACAAGCTCCAATGCATCCGCAACGCAGCTTCCGGGAAGTCCCAGGATGCGGCGGATAATGTCAAGGTTTTCTTCGCCTGTCAGATTCGCATAAAAAGAGGGCGATTCGATAAAGGAACCTACTTCTTTCAAAATGGAAAGACGGTCATTCGGAAATTGCTTTCCATCGATTGTGAAACTGCCTTTTGTGGGTGCAGTCAATCCCAAGAGCATTTTCATAGTAGTGGATTTTCCCGCACCATTCGGACCCAGAAAGCCGTAAATACTGCCTTTCCGAATATTCAGCGAAACGTTGTCAACAGCGACAAAAGATTTGTATTTTTTTGTCAACTGTTTTGTTCTGATCATGCAATCCATATAAACATCCTCCTTCATTGCTTACATGATATCAGTGCAGCCTTGTGACAACATTCTCTTTACCTTACATCTGCCTTACATTTTCAGAAATGCCTAAAAAATTCAAAATTCTATGGTATGATATAGTAGGCGATTGCGAAACGCCGAGGCAGAGGAAAAAGTTTCTGCTTCGAGGCACGCTCCCGCTCCATTAAAAACGCAGCGGTGCTAAGTTCGAGAGGCATTTCATGCCTCTCTCACTAAGAATAAAGTTACTTTTAGTAACTTGCGTTTTTAGAGGGCCCTTCAGCAGAGATCTTTTTCCTCTGCCTCGGCGTTTCGCAATTGCCTCGTATGATGTAGCTGTGAAAGGAAATCTACCGTGAATGAAGATTATCTGCTGAATAAACGTATACTGCTCGTTGATGATGAACAGGAGCTTTTAGATATGGTTTTGTCCATTTTAATGGAATACGGATTTCAAAATGTCAAAGCGGCAAAAAATGTGAAAGAAGCTATACAACAAGCTGAAAAATCCCGCCCGGAATTAGCAATACTTGACGTAATGCTTCCGGATGGGAACGGATTTGCGTTAATGGAACAGTTAAAGAAAAGCGGCGATTACCCCATTCTTTTTCTGACTGCCCGCGGCGAAGATGATGATAAATTCAAAGGCTTTGGTTTAGGGGCCGATGACTATATCGTAAAACCCTTTTTGCCAAAAGAACTTTTGTTTCGTGTCATGGCCATTTTACGCAGAAGCTACAAAGACGAAAATCCTCTTGTATGCCTGCATGACAGTCAAATTGATTTTTCGCGTGCCGAGGTCATTAAAAATGAGGAACATGATCTGCTGTCTGCCTTATACCGCAATGCCGGGCGTATTGTGACGATTGACGCATTGTGCGAAGCAGCATGGGGCGACAATCCCTTTGGATATGAAAACTCTTTAATGGCGCATATACGCCGTATCAGAGAAAAAATAGAGCGAAATCCCTCGCACCCCGTTTCCCTGGTTACAGTCAGGGGCTTAGGTTATAAGTTAATTGTAGAGGGGAAATAGTGTGAGAAGAGCTTCTAAGTCTCACACGGCAAAACGCAAAATGCAGCGTTTTTTATTTCTATTTGAGCCGCCCAAAGGCGGCATGGAGGGTTAATATGAAAAGCATTCCAAAACTAATACGCCGCTTTGTGGGAATCATGACGTTAAGCATATTACTTCTGGTTATTTTGAATATTACTTTTTTTGCGGTCGTCTTTGTTAGAAATACGTCAGCATTTTCTCCGTGGGATATGGCGGATCATACAGCAGCCGCATTGCAGTTAACAGATGGCTGCTATTCCATATCCGACGAGGTAATGGCTAAACTAAAAGAAGAAAATGCATGGGTTTTCCTTATTGACAATGATACACGGCAGGTTGTATGGCAGACAGATAATCTGCCTGGCAATATTCCTATACAGTATACATTATCAGATATCGCACAGCTAACGCGCGGCTATATAGGTGGATACCCCACTTTTACGGGAGAAGCCCAAAACGGATTATTGGTATTAGGCTTTCCCAAAGACAGATTCTGGAAGCATACAAGGGCAAGCTGGGACTATCACTTTATTGCAGACTTACCCAGGAACACTATGATTATTCTGGCTGTCAATATTATCTTAATTTTCCTCATATATGTTGCTGTTGATTCAAAATTGTTACGTTCCATTAGGCCAATAACGAATGGAATACAGAATTTGTCAGACGGCAGTCCCGTCTGCCTGAAAGAAAAAGGGGTATTCTCCGAATTAGCTGAAAAAATCAATAAAACATCTGAAATATTGCAAATGCAGGCTGAACAATTACGAAAAAAAGAAGCTGCAAGGGCAAACTGGATCGCAGGCGTTTCCCATGATGTCAGAACACCGCTGTCAATGATTATGGGTTACGCCGGACAGTTGGAAAATTCAGAAAATCTGTCAGAAATTGAGCGCAAAAAAGCCGCTGTCATTGTAAGGCAAAGCAGTCGAATGAAAGACCTGATTAACGATCTCAATCTCGCTTCTAAACTTGAATATGATATGCAGCCGCTAACAATGAAACGGGAAAATGCAATCTCTATTCTTCGGCAGGTTATTGTTGATTTTATGAACACGAACATTGACGATAGATTTCCGATTGAATGGAAAACCGCTGATACCCTGACCGCCTGTTGCATTAACGCTGATAAGGATTTACTGAAACGTGCAGTATCAAACCTTATTCAGAATAGCATAAACCACAATGAAAACGGGTGCGTGATTTATGCATCCGTTGATGCTGATGACAATACTTGTAAGATTTGCATTGAAGATAACGGCATAGGAGCTTCCGACGAACAGATTGACAGACTAAACAATACACCGCATTATATGATTTGTGATACGAATACTGCAAAACAGCGGCACGGCTTGGGATTACTTATTGTGAAACAGATTATAAAAGGGCATAATGGAGAAATTTTAATAGACCATAGCGGATACGGCGGATTTAAAGTCGTACTAAGCATACCAAAATGAATTTACCTTGAAAAGGTCTTACAGAAAATCCACCGACATCACTTTATCCGACTTCGTTATGATCTCATACACTTCCGTACGTCCTACCGTCTTTTTCATATAGAGCACCATATGCACGGAGATGCCTTCTCCTGCAATTCTGGACTCACTCATGTCCATCGAATCGATGACAACGTCCGCCTCTTTCAGATTCTGAATGATCGTATGTAAGTCCCGGCTTTCTTCCAGATCAACAAACACGTTACAGTAACGGGAATGTCTGGTCGCAAACCGTTCTACGTAAGGAAGCACATGCAGGGACAGAAGCATCATTGCTGTGATCAGTATACCGCCCTCAATAAAACCGATCCCTACGGCCAGTCCGACGCAGGCGCTGGCCCAGAGTGTCGCCGCGGTCGTCAGTCCCCTGACCCGGTGTTTGGAAATGATGATCGTTCCCACACCGATAAAGCCGACACCGCTGATGACCTGCGCCGCCAGCCGGTTCATATTGGCCAGTCCCGGGAAATTGATCTGAATATACTGTTCCGTCAGCATCACAAGCGTCGCGCCAAGACAGACCACCGTGATCGTCTTCGTCCCTGCGCCGCGGTGCTTCATGCCTCTGTCCAGACCGATCAGGCCGCCAAGAACTGCGGAAACAACGACCCGGATCAAAATACTCTGTATATTCCATGCTGCAAAATTCCCGATTATCATATGCCTGTATCCTCTTTCGTTCGTGTTACACTGCCCTGAATATTTGAAATAAACGTTTGCCTATTACCTGCTTTTCCAATCTTTTAAAATGATCTGACTGAAACTTTTGCGACTTATCTGAACATATGGCTACAATTGAGCCGTCTCTTATTACCGGCAATAACTGATCCAGTAAATTGATGTTATCCTCATTTCTGTTCTGCCATTTCGTAAGATTCCCATAGGGAACATCCGTAAATAGGATATCTGCTCTGCAATGCAGGCTGTCAAACGGAGCCTCCGACAAAATATCCGCCTGAAATACTCTGTATTCTATTTCATGCGTAGAATTGGCTAACAGATTTCGTAAGTTGGCCGCACTATCCAGTGCTTCGCTATGTGAATCTTTGTTATGCAGCAGCCGCAGCTGATCTAACTGCCGTATTCGCCGCTCAAGACCGTTTTTATGAAGAAGCGACAGATTCTCGTCGGCAAGCCGTACCGCTTCCTCACTAATATCAGAAGCCATTATCGTCTCTATTTTATCCAAATTTAAGAATCCCAGGATTGTCAGCAGATAGCCGCTGCCGCAGCAGGGATCATAAAGACATACCCCTTCCGGATCATCTAAATGATGTAAACATCTGCCGAATATTTCCTGTGCAAGCCTTACGGGAAAGCTGGGATATCCGGTTCTGTGGATCAGCACTTTTCCACTGGCCAGATCTTCAAAATTCCTATTTTCACAATATTGATATACCACTTACCTGTTCCTCCGTAACCGGCTGCAGAATTCTTTCCATAAATAACGGTTGTCTAATTGTCGGCTGCATAAAAGTTTCCTGCATTTATTTTATCACATATCCTTCCCGCCGGCACGGAAATTTCCGCATGACAGACGTTTTCTTCATCACTTTGCGTCTTTCTCCGGAAAATATCCCATATTAATGCGGACTTCCTTACGCTCCAGGTCCTGATTGGAATAGCAGCAGCTGTCAAAACCGATCGGCGCAAATCCCTCTTTTTGATAAAAACTGATCGCTCCCACGTTGCAGGACTGTGTTTCAAGAATGATCGCTCTTCTGTGCTCTGAAACCGCCTGCTTTTTTGCCATCTCCATCAGCGCATGTGCGATACCCTGCCGGCGCATATCCTCATGCACCCAAAGTTCCGTAACCATCAGCCGGTTGCTCCATTCTTCCGGACATGTTTCAATGCAGGCAAGCATTTCTTCTTTTTCTCCGTTTTGTCCGACAATCCCCCATGCCTGCGCTTTTTCCCAATGCGGCTGATAAAGTTTGTCCGGGAAATCGTACTCTTCCGGATAATGTGTGACAGGCGTGTCAAATTTTTGCCTGCGCATTTCAAATACATAGCCATCGCTTTCTTTTTCCATGCTTACGTCATAATATTCTTCCGTCGTATACCGCATCGGTATAACGGTCCCTTCCCACTTCTCTTTCGGGAGCGGGATGATCTGATAATAATTCATTTCCAATAACCTGTTCCTTTCTCCGGCAGTCATAATATGTTTTAGTAAATCTGGATTTTCGAGTCATCCATAAACTACCTCTGTCTCCGTGCCTTCTGCGCCTTCTTCATAAGCACCTGTTTCCTCTTTTTCGCATACTCCTCTTCCTTTTGCAGGGCAAGATACGTCTTCCAATGCCGCATATCAAGCGTTCCGTTCTCTAAAGCGGCTTTCACGGCGCATCCCGGCTCCGAACGGTGTCCGCAGTCCGCAAAGCGGCACTGTGCCGTCAGCTCTTCGATATCTGCAAAAGCCGTTTCGATCCCGCTCTCTCCCTCCGCACTTTCCGATACGTCTCCCATGACAAGTTTCCGTATGCCGGGCGTATCGATAATGTGTGCGCCGCCGTTTATGACACTTCCATCCGGCAGCATGATTTTTTCGGGAACCGGAAACATCTGACGGAAAGTCGTGGTATGGCGTCCCTGTGCATCCGTCTCTCTGATTCCGCCGGTCTTCATCCATTCGGCGCCTGTCAGAATATTGACAAGGGAAGATTTGCCGACCCCCGAAGAGCCGAGCAGTACAATGGTATTCCCGGGCGCCAGATAACGTTCCAGTCCCGAAAGTCCTTCTCCGGTATAAGAACTGACGCAGTGCACGGCAATGTCCGGTGCAAGCGAAGCGATCTGCGCCAGAATATCTTCCCTTTCCGGCATCAGATCCGCTTTCGTCAGTAAAATAACAGGCGTCCCGCCGCTTTGTCCCGTAACCGTCAGATAACGTTCCAATTTCGACATATGAAAGTCTTTGTTGAGTGACATTGTGATAAAAACATAGTCAAAATTGGCCGCTACGGCCTGATCCGGCAGCCCCTGCGTAGCATTCAGGCGCATAAAGACCGATTTTCGTTCCAGAACACTAAGGATCATGCTGTCTCCATCCGTATTTTGCATGATCTCCACCCTGTCGCCGACTGTCGGAAAACGGACCGGCTCCGAGGCGGATTTTTCCATATAGTAAAAAGCTGCTTTTTTCAGCCTTCCGTACAGAATCTCCGTACCAAGGCTCATTTCATAACGGTCTCTGTGAACCGCCGTAATAATTGCTGTATCGTTCATTTGTCTGTTCCTCTCTTATTATCCTATATTTCCTATAAAAATCCCAGGGACGCGATTTTCCGGCCCTGGGATACGATAACAATTCGGTTATACAAACTTTTCAGACACAAAACAATTCCCTGACATAAAAAAGGGACTTCGTCACCTTCTGATTCCATGTCCACCTGACGACGTACTTTCCTATATGGTAAAAAATCGCGGTATCAAATGATACCGCGGCAAAATATGATCCGTTATTTACGGTTATTCGGGGTAATCATTTGATCTATGAAGTTGTTGGCAATGCTTTTTTTGATATTTTTCATTTTTTCCATAAATGACTACCTCCTTTTTCATTTTTGATAGCCATGAGCAAAACTCTACATATTCAGTATTTATGCGGTTTTGTAGGCATGGCAAGCCTCTTTTATCACTCCAA
>ERZ808040.1455-NODE-1455-length-15855-cov-3.449677_pt1 | contig 15855 bp, 22 predicted proteins | sample MGYA00380191_ERZ808040 | MGnify/ENA primary metagenome ERZ808040 (study PRJEB31490, sample SAMN06133395) | mouse gut metagenome | isolation source: J6 | host: mice | place: China: Chengdu | collected 2015-05 ... | reverse complement strand
TCATTTAAGTCATGCGGTGAAACCTCACCAATAGCAGTTGCATCAGACCCAGAGTCGAGTTCAACTGGTTCATCGAATTGATTTAGATCATGAGCCGATACTTCCGGAATACTGTCCAAATCAAATTGAGTTGATTGATCTAAAGTGAAATTCAGACGGCCGCCCATGACGCTGGCCAGTTCTTCAAGTCCCTCTTTGTTCATGGAGGAGAACAATTGAATCGAGAAGTCCAGTTTCATTTTTTTCAATGCAGCTTTGACTTCCTGAAGCGCTTTAGAGGCAGGGCCACGATTCAGCTTATCTGATTTGGTTAAAAGAACATGCACAAACAAATGACGTGAATAAGCCCATTCCAGCATCATCACATCAAAGTGTTGTAGCGGATGACGAATATCCATCAACAGCACCAAGCCCTGTAGGCTTTTGCGATGAATCAGATAATTTTCCAGTTCTTTTTGCCAAACAATTTTCATCGCCTCTGGTACGGCAGCATAGCCATAGCCTGGTAAATCGACCAGACGCTGATCTGGATTACCCAAGCTAAAAAAGTTAATCATCTGGGTGCGGCCGGGTCTTTTTGATGCACGTGCCAACTGTTTCTGGTTGGTCAGGGCATTAATCGCACTGGATTTACCGGCATTGGAGCGACCGGCAAAAGCAATTTCATAGCCTGTATCTTCTACACAAAGACTGAGTTTTGGTGCACTCATTAAAAATTCGGCTTTGCGTAGCCAGTTGAGTGAGCGCACAGAATATTCAGTAATAGCAGAATCAACTTTTTTCTCGTAGCTGATCTTTTGCTTGGGTGCATGGGCTGTCTTACTGTTTTTGGATTTTCCTCTGCTGTGGTGCATAACTCAACTTCAATAAATGATCTACAAAGAAACATTATAAAGGAAGTCGCACAGGCAAGCGAACTTTGCTTTGAAATGCTATTGCAACTTAATCCATCAGGTTAATTAAACCGATTGGAGAAACAGTACTAAAATGAGATTGGTTAGATGGGGTGAGCACATCGGCCAGGGTATATTGGTTCAGGCTTTGGTAAAACTGTTCCAGCGCATGGTCGAGAATACCTTTTAAACCACAATTGCTACGCAGTACGCAGGGTGGGGTATTACATTCGACAATCACATGATTTTCACCCTGCAAGCTACGCACGATCTCACCGAGTTTTAGATTTAGTGTAGTAGGATTTAAGCGGATGCCGCCGCCTTTACCGCGTGTGGCAATAATCCAGTCTTGTTTCGACATGAAATGCACAATCTTCATTAAATGATTTTGTGACACATACAAATCTCGCGCAATTTCCGCAATCGTATACGGCGTATCTCGCGGCTGGGAGATGTACATTAAAATACGCAAAGCATAGTCGGTAAATTTGTTTAATTGCATGATCGCACTAATATCTTTAAGAATTAAATAGATAAGGGCTAGTCTAGCATAACCAGACTAGCCCCACCTATTCAGCTTGAAGCGAGGGCTTAGTGGTGAACCCCACCTGTACCAAATGCTTCACTATGAATATTTTCAGCAGGAATACCGCGGGCAACGAGTGCTTTTTGCTGTTCTGCCATAAATGGCATTGGGCCGCAAAGGTAGTAATCGGCATTGACTGGTAACAGCGCTGCATCAACTGTACTCAGATCCAGACGACCTGCTACATCATAATCCTCACCCAGTTTGTCAGCTTGATGTGGAAATTCATAAGCAGTAAGGGTGCTTAAGCGCGGATATTTTGCTTTCAGGTCATGAATATGCTGGTGCATCGCATGAACCTGTTTGCTACGGCAAGCATGGATAAAGGTCACAGGTTGTGGCATATCCAGAGTCACCAGCTGGTTCAGCATCGCGATCATTGGCGTCAGGCCAACACCACCACTGATAAACACATTACGTTTAGCTGGATCGATCAGGTAGAAGTTACCTGTTGGTGCAGATACTTCAATTTCTGAACCTTCCGGCAAACCATGTAGAGTGTTAGACACCCAACCTGCAACTTGATCTGCGCCATTGCCCGGTTCACGTTTAACTGAAATACGCAAATAGTCTGCTTGAGGGCTGGTTGAAAGCGTATATTGACGCGGCTGTTTTAAGCCAAGTTCTTCTACGAATACACGAACTGAAATATATTGACCGGCTTCATATTTCGGTAAATCGCCACCATCGACCGGTTGTAGATAGATTGAAGTAATCTCGTCACTTTCCACTACTTTTTGGGCAATTTTGAAATTGCGCCAGCCTAACCAGCTACCTTTGGTTTGCTGATGCTGCTCATAGATCGTTTTTTCAGTGCTGATGAACAAGTCAGCCAATTGACCATAAGCTGTAGCCCAAGCATCAATTAATGGATCTTCCATCGGGATGCTTAATACTTCACTAATAGAATGCAGCAGGTTTTCACCCACAATATTATAGTCTGGCGCTTGAATGTTTAAGCTCACGTGTTTATGCGCGATCAGCTCAACCACAGGTAAAAGTACAGATGGGTCTTCAATATTTTCGGCATAGGCCAATACAGCGCCGGCAAGGGCTTGCGCCTGTGCACCACTGCGTTGGTGACCCATATTAAACGTTTCTTTAAGGGCAGGGTTGTTGCCTAACATGCGGTTATAAAAATAGCCCGTGAGTGCCACACCATTTTCGCGGAGTACAGGCACTGTTGCTTTTACAAGGTCAATTTGCTGCGGAGTCATGTTTGATCTCTCATGGCTGTTTATTTATAAGATGTATTTAAAATACATCTTAAAGCGTGCCTTGTAAATACATCTTTTAATAAAACCATAAAAAAATTATGGGATATCTGAATATCCCATAAGAATGATAAAAATGATCGGAGAGAGGTGGGTTATCTTTTGCCAAATAATGAGCCGAGTAAACCACGGACAATTTTCTGTCCGGTGCTGCCGACAAGACTACGAGCTGCACTTTTAGCAAAGGTACCTACAATGTCTTGAGTGAGCTTTTCACGCTGTTTCGCTGCACGCTCCGCTTCTTTCTGTTGTTCGCGTGCCAGACGTTCCTGTTCGCGGGCTTGCTGCTTGGCAAGCTCCGCAGCCTGAGCCTGCTGCTGACGTTCAGCGACCTTGTTTTGCAGCATTTCATGAGCACTGTCCCGGTCAACTTGCTGCTCATAGATCCCGGCTACAATGCTTTGCTGCATTAAAGTTTTACGTTCTTCAGGGGTAATCGGTGTAAAAGAAGAATGTGGTGGCATGACCCAACCACGCTGCACCATTTGCGGTGTGCCTTTTTCATCTAGGCAACTAATCAAAGCTTCACCGACAGCAAGTTCGGTGATGGCATCCTGAACTTTAAATTCCGGATTGGCCCGAAATGTATCTGCTGCGATTTTTACTGCTTTCTGATCTTTAGGGGTAAAGGCGCGTAAGGCGTGTTGAACCCGATTGCCGAGTTGACCTAAAACGCTTTCGGGTAAATCGAGTGGATTTTGTGTCACGAAATAAATTCCGACACCTTTAGAACGGATCAGGCGTACTACCTGTTCAATTTTTTCCTGCAGGGCAGGGCTGGCGTTATCAAACAAGAGATGTGCTTCATCAAAGAAGAACACCAGTTTCGGCTTGTCCAGATCGCCGACTTCTGGTAGCTGCTCAAACAGTTCGGACAGCATCCAAAGTAGGAAGGTGGCATACAGTTTTGGTGTGTTCATCAGCTTGTCAGCAGCAAGCAGGTTGATATTGCCGCGACCTTGGCTGTCAGTTTGCAGAAAATCCATCAGATCCAGTGCTGGTTCACCAAAGAACTGGTCACCGCCCTGATCTGCTAGCGCCAGCAAATTACGTTGAATCGCACCCAGACTGGCAGGAGAAAGATTGCCATATTCAGCTTTAAAGTCCGCAGCATGTTCGCTGACATAACTCAGCATGGCCTTTAAATCTTTAAAGTCGATCAGTAATAGTCCTTGATCATCAGCAATACGAAACACTGCGAACAATACACCTTCCTGAGTGTCATTCAGATTCAGAATACGTGCGAGAAGCAGGGGACCAATCTCGGAAATGGTGGTGCGAATCGGATGGCCTTGCTCACCAAATAAATCCCAGAACACCACAGGCGACGCTGCAAAAGGGATGGGGTCGATATTCAGGCTTTTAATACGTTCATCAAATTTGGGATTGCTTGCTCCGGCTTTCGCGAGGCTAGATACATCGCCCTTGGCATCGGCCAGAAATACAGGTACACCAATCCGGGAAAAGCTTTCTGCCAGTACCTTTAATGTTACGGTCTTGCCAGTACCTGTTGCCCCGGCAATCAGGCCATGACGGTTGGCAAGCTGAGAATGCAGCACGATATCCTGTGTGGTATCGGCGGTTTTTTTAGCAATAACGATAGGTGTATTCATTAACTTGAAAACCTCTATATAAATTTTTGTCTTTTGGAATACTTAAATTTCCCCTATGCGGGGATTTGTGATTTAAGTCTCTTTTTTGTTTTATTGTGTTACATGTTAAGGTATTTTGACTTTATTGTTGAAATTGTATTCATTTTTTGTAATATTCACCATTCATTTTATTTTTAATAACATTATGAAAAATAAAATTTTAATTTAATAGCTTTTATTAAATAGTTTGAAAACGGTTAGAGGGTGTAAATGAAACTTAACAAACAATTATTAGCAATGTTAGTGGGAACATCTGTATTTTTAACGGCATGTGGTGGTGATTCAGATAGCTCAATATCTACAAAGCCTACTGATCCAGTTCCACCAGAACAGCCAGGCGAAACGCTTACTACTATTCAAGATGTTGCAACTGTAGTAAGTGAAAAGGCAAATATTGCAGTTTTTGGTGAAGTGAATCCTAAATATTTTACAGAGACAGCATTAACATCAGGTCGGACTGTTTTATTGTTAGATGATAATGTGACAAAAGCAGCTGGATTTGCTTCACAGGTTGATTTAACTGCTTCATCGGCACAGAATCAAGCGAAAGTGAGATCAGTTGTATTAAATCAAAATTTAGATGAATTTAGTAAATTCTATTTAGCTGCATTTACTAATGCTCTTATCCAGCAAAATGCAAAAGTCAATATTTTAACTAATCGTGTATCTACGAATGCTCAAGGTGAAGTGGTTAATGTAATCTTGGATATTGATTTTTCTAATGCCAATGAACTGACTAAAGTTCGTGACCTGTTGTTATCTGTATTAAATTCAAATTCATCTGTTACTACTCCTGTAGCCGTACAAGCAAGTGATAAAAAATTACGTCTCAATTTATCTTTTTGGCTTGCAAACCAATCAGGTTATATTTGGGGAAATACTTACGTAGCGAGTAATAGTGATCAAGTTAACCAAGTATATGGTGATTTGAATATTGCTAGTGCTTTAAGTAGCAATGCGGTTATTGAAGTGGCTACAGCAAAAGAAACTTTTACTCAAACAACACAATCTGCAAATGCGGTTGACATTTTATGGAATATTGATTCTTCAGGTTCAATGTCTGAAGAACAGCGTAACTTGGCTAATGGTGCTGCACAGTTCTTTAAATCATTGAATCAAGCAGGTGTAGATTATCGTTTAGCAGTGAATACGCAGGATGCGTATGCATGTAAGTCGCTTAGAACTTTAAAAGATAAAACGACTAATTTTATTGATAGAAATACACCAGATGCAGAGCAAGAGTGGGCTACCTTGGCTCAACCTGGAACTTATGATTCAGCTACTGAAACAGGTTTTTACTGCGTTCGTGAAGCGGATTTGACTGGTTTTGATCGTCCAAATGTGAAAAATTTAGTAGTGTTTGTTTCAGATGAGCCTGAAAATGAAACATATTGGCAGTACAGTCCTGTATATAGTAACTATACACGACGAGATTTTAATGATTATAAAAATTATTTCTTGTCTACAAACACTACCTACTTTTCGATTGTGGGTACATCTGATCATATCCGTCCAACTTTTGCAGATCCTACAACTTCTTGGAGTACATTAGGATTTGAATGTAATGGTCAAGGTGGATCTGCTGAAGGAGGAGGGCACTTTAAAGAGATTGCACGTTTGACTGGTGGGGCTTCTGCTTCAATTTGTGCTGATGCTACAAGCTGGAATGTGGTATTTGATGACATTATCCGTGTAGCAACTGGTCTTGCAAGTCAGTTTAGTTTAAAACAGGTACCAGTACCTTCAACTGTTAAGGTGACAGTAAATGGTCAGAATGTTGGGCGTGATACAACACATCGACAAGGCTTTGATCTAGTTTATAGTAATTCTGGAGTAAGCTTAGTATTTTATGGAACAGCTTTACCAAAAGCAGGAGAGACTGTTTCTGTAAGCTATGATTACTTTAAGTAAAGCGAAACGATAATGTAAAAAATTGGGCAATTTGCCCAATTTTTTTATGTCTATATTTAAGCTAAGACTTTTAAAGCCTGTTTAATATCCTGAATCAGATCTTCTGGATGTTCCAGTCCAATACAGAACCGCACCAGCAGGCCGTCTTTCAAATGTGAATGTTCCAGCACACGCATTTCTTTTAAGTTATATAACATGACCAGGCTGACAGGGCCACCCCAGCTAAAGCCAAGCTTAAACAGTTTTAAGCTGTCACAGAAATTGCGGATATCTTGCAGTTGATATTTGCTGTCAAAAATCACGCTGACCAGACCGGCACTCTGTCCTTGTTGGCAAATTTCTTTCCAGTATGGATAGCTAGCGTTGTCAGGATCAGCGGGATGCAGTACCTGCACAAACTCAGATTGATTTTTTAGCCATGTGAGTAAAGTTAGCGCGCTTTTCGATTGATGTTCATAACGAAGCTGCATGGAAGCCAGACTGCGTTGTACCTGAGCCACATCATCGCCAGAAACACTAATGCCCTGAATGGCATGTGTACGGAACAATTTGTGATGTAACTCTTTATCGCGCGTGACCACTGAGCCCATCAGGATATCGCCACCACCGCTTGGATATTTGGTTAGCGCATGTACCGTGATATCTACGCTTAAATGCTCTTCGCCAAAATCAAAAGCATTAAAAGCCAGACCTGCGCCCCAGGTATTATCCAGCGCCGTCAAAATATGATGTGCCTGGGCTTTTTTGATTAAACCGACCAGATCTGGAAACTCCAGTGTGACTGAACCGGCCGCTTCCAGCCAAAGCAGTTTTGCTTTTTCACTTGGTGTAAAGGTTTCGACCTCAAGCGGGTTATACACTTTGACCGCAATGCCATAACGCGTTTCCAGATTGCGCAGATGTTCCATGTTTGGGCCATAGATGTTATCGGCAACCCAGACTTCATCACCTTGGCTCAAGAAACAAGAATTCACCAGGTTAATGGCGGATAAACCGCTCGGCGCAAGTAGGCAGTATTCACCCCCTTCAATTTGCGCGATGTTATCGCCTAAGGTGAATGTCGTGGGTGTGCCGTGGGTGCCGTAGCTATAGTCATAAGCATCGGTCCAGTGGCGATTAAATAGCGCATCAGTATTCTCAAAAATAATGGTCGATGCACGAAACAGGGGAGGTTGAACCGTAGAAATGGATTGAGGGGCTTTTCGTGGTGCATGAATCAGGGTGGTTTGAGCGTTTTTTTTCACGTGAATGCCCTTAAATGTAATCAAATATTACCTTAGCTTAAGAGAATCTGTGACTCACTGCCAGTTCGGTTGTGAATTGTTAAAAAAATTGGTCCTTGAAAAAAGTTGGCTTCATTTTTTCAAAACCTAAAACTATCTAGCTAAAAAATAGGTTGAGGAGCATGAAGTCGCATTTAAAAGTGCATTATTTTCAGCATATTGCTGGCGAAGGTTATGGTAGTTGTCATGAGTTTTTAAAGCAGTATCAGGCGTACATTAGTGCGACTGAGTTTTTTGCTTTACCGTTGGATCGTCCTTTAGAGATTGAGGCTTTGCCAAGGGTTGAGGACGTCGATTTACTGATCATCATGGGCGGAACCATGAGTGTCAATGATGAGGCGAATTTCCCTTGGTTAAAGATAGAGAAACGCTGGTTGCGTCGTTATCTGTCACATGGCAAACCGGCAATCGGTTTATGCCTGGGTGGACAATTGATTGCCAATGCATTGGGGGCGGGCGTCAGTCGTAATCCTGAGCAGGAATTGGGCTGGGCCACGGTACACAAGGTAGCCAATCTACCGCAAGAATGTTTTAGCTTGCCCGAACAGTTCAATATTCTGCAATGGCATAGTGAAAGCTTTGAAATACCCAAAGGGGCAGTGCATCTGGCAGAAAACCAAGCCTGTCGTAATCAGATGTACCAGTTGGGCAAAAATGTGCTCGGTTTTCAGTTTCATCCAGAGAGTACCCCAGAAACCCTGTCTTTATTTTTGGAAGATGAGGAGCAGCTTGCACAATTTTCAGGAAAATATGTTCAGGATCTCTCTGAATTAAAAAAGACCCATAAAAATAAGTTTGTTGAAGGAAATCAGATATTAAATCGAGCTATAGAATATGTCTTGGCGAAAACTGCCCCGCATTCAGAAAATAAACTCTTGTTTTAGGGGGTAAATTGAAAACTTGGATAAAACCATAAAAGGGATTTGCTTATGCATTAAACAATGGCTATAATAAGCGACCCTTCGATAGGAAGGGGGTTAACTGCGAATAAAGTAGTTAACTATCGTTACAGTCGTGGCATCGATCACGACCTTAGTGATATTTCACTGCTCTTGACACTTACCCGTATTAAAGTGGGGTGAGATGCGTCAGGAGTGATTCTTTATATATTTGGCTTGGAGTTTACTGGTATGTCTAACCAGAGAATTCGTATCCGTCTTAAGTCTTTTGATCATCGCCTGATTGATCAATCTGCTCAAGAAATCGTAGAAACCGCAAAACGTACTGGAGCACAAGTGTGTGGTCCAATTCCAATGCCAACACGCATTGAACGTTTTAACGTTTTAACATCACCACACGTAAACAAAAACGCGCGTGACCAGTACGAAATCCGTACTTACAAGCGTTTGATCGACATCGTTCAACCTACAGACAAAACTGTAGATGCATTGATGAAGTTAGATCTTGCAGCTGGTGTTGATGTTCAGATCGCATTGGGTTAAGGCTTTCGGGTTAATTAACACTCTAAGTTAATTAGGCCGCTTTTTTAGAGGTTTATGCACATGGCTATTGGTTTAGTCGGTCGCAAGTGCGGTATGACACGTATCTTTACAGATGCTGGTGTTTCTGTGCCTGTTACAGTGATTGAGGTTGATCCTAACCGCATCACTCAAATCAAAACGCTTGAAACTGATGGTTATCAAGCGATTCAAATCACTACTGGTGAACGTCGCGAATCTCGCGTAACTAACGCTCAGAAAGGCCACTTTGCGAAAGCAGGTGTTGCAGCTGGTCGTCTAGTTCAAGAATTCCGCGCTACAGAAGCTGATCTTGAAGGTCGTGAAGTTGGTGGTACGCTTACCGTTGAATTGTTCCAGGTTGGTCAAGTTGTTGACGTAACTGGTCAATCTAAAGGTAAAGGTTTCCAAGGTGGTGTTAAGCGTTGGAATTTCCGTACGCAAGATGCAACTCACGGTAACTCGCTTTCTCACCGTGTTTTAGGTTCTACTGGTCAAAACCAGACTCCTGGTCGCGTATTCAAAGGCAAAAAAATGGCTGGCCATTTAGGTGCTGAACGCGTAACTACACAGGGTCTTGAGATCGTTGCTATCGACACAGAACGTTCAGTTCTTGTTGTTAAAGGCGCGGTTCCTGGTGCTACTGGTGGCGACGTAATCGTTCGTCCTACGATCAAGGCCTGAGGGGAAATAACGTGAATTTAAATACTGTTTCCGGCTCTGCTGTTGAATTATCAGAAGTTGCGTTCGGTCGTGAATTTAATGAAGCTCTTGTTCACCAAGTGGTTACAGCTTATTTAGCTGGTGGCCGTCAAGGTTCAAAAGCTCAGAAATCACGTGCAGACGTTTCTGGCGGTGGCCGCAAGCCATTCCGTCAAAAAGGTACTGGCCGTGCTCGTGCTGGTTCTATTCGTAGCCCAATCTGGGTTGGCGGTGGTAAAACTTTTGCTGCTAGTCCACAAGACTGGTCTCAAAAAGTAAACCGTAAAATGTACCGCGGTGCTATGCAATGCATCATGGCTGAACTTGTTCGTCAAGATCGCCTAATTTTAGTTGATGAGTTTGCTGTTGCAGCTCCAAAAACTAAAGAATTGCTTGCAAAGCTTAACGACTTGAATGCAACTCGTGCATTGATCGTTACCGATGCTGTTGATGAGAACTTGTATCTTGCTGCACGCAATATTCCACACGTAGATGTGGTTGATGCTGCTGCAATCGATCCTGTTAGCTTGATTGCGTTCGACAAAGTTGTTATGTCTGTAGCTGCTGCTAAGAAAATTGAGGTAGAACTCGGATGAACAACGAACGTATCTATCAAGTCCTGCAAGGACCTGTATTCTCAGAAAAAGCACAAGTTTTAGGTGAAACTGCTGGTGTTCAAGTGTTTAAAGTTGCTATCAATGCAAACAAGCTTGAAATCAAAAAAGCAGTGGAACAACTCTTTGGTGGAGAAGTTGTTAAAGTTAACACGACTATCACTAAAGGTAAGTCTAAACGCTTTGGTAAAACATTAGGACGTCGTTCTGATGTTAAAAAAGCATACGTCACCCTGAAAGCTGGCCAAGATGTTGAAATGGCTGACTTGGGCGATACCGCTGAAAGCACAGCGGAATAAGGACGAGAATTATGCCTATTCAAAAATGTAAGCCAACGTCTCCAGGACGTCGCTTTGTAGAGAAAGTGGTTCATGATCACCTTCACAAAGGCGCACCGTACTCTCCGTTGGTTGAAGCTAAAAAACGTACTGGCGGCCGTAACAACAACGGTCACATCACGACTCGTCACGTTGGTGGCGGTCATAAGCAGCACTACCGTCTAGTTGACTTTAAGCGTAACAAAGATGGTATTCCTGCAACTGTAGAGCGTATTGAATACGATCCAAACCGTACTGCACACATTGCACTTGTATTGTATGCTGATGGTGAACGTCGTTATATCATCGCTCCTAAAGGCCTTCGCGCTGGCGATAAAGTACAGTCTGGTAACGATGCTCCAATTCGTCCAGGTAACTGCTTGCCGCTTCGCAACATGCCAATCGGTTCTACTCTTCACAACATCGAACTTAAAATCGGTAAAGGCGCGCAGATTGCTCGTTCAGCTGGTACTTCAGTTCAGCTGTTGGGTCGTGACGGTTCTTACGCTATCGTTCGTCTACGTTCAGGCGAGATGCGTAAAATTCACGTTGAATGTCGCGCTGTGTTAGGTGAAGTATCTAACTCGGAAAGCAACCTTCGTTCGCTTGGTAAAGCTGGTGCATCGCGCTGGCGTGGTGTTCGTCCTACCGTTCGTGGTATGGCAATGAACCCGGTTGACCATCCGCACGGTGGTGGTGAAGGGCGTAACAAAGGTATTCAACCTGTAAGCCCATGGGGTCAAAAAGCTAAAGGGTACAAGACACGTACCAATAAGCGTACGACTAAGATGATCATTCGCGACCGTCGCGTTAAGTAACAAGTAAAGGAATCTGACAATGCCTCGTTCTCTGAAAAAAGGCCCATTCGTCGATGCGCACTTGTTCGCTAAGGTTGAAGCGGCTATCGCGGCTAATAACCGTAAGCCGATCAAAACTTGGTCGCGTCGTTCGATGATCCTACCGGATTTTGTTGGTTTAACAATTTCTGTACACAATGGCCGTAACCACGTTCCTGTGATCGTTTCTGAACACATGGTTGGTCACAAGCTTGGTGAATTTGCACCAACTCGTACCTATCGCGGTCACGGTGTTGACAAGAAATCTAAACGTTAATGGGTGCTATGATGGAAGTAACTGCTAAATTACGCGGTGCCGCTATCTCGGCACAAAAAGCTCGTTTGGTTGCAGATCTTATCCGCGGCAAATCTGTTGCGCACGCGCTTAACATCCTTAACTTCAGCAACAAAAAAGCTGCAGTTCTAGTTAAGAAAGCGTTGGAATCTGCAATTGCAAACGCTGAACACAATAACAGTTTAGATGTAGACGACCTTAAAGTTTCTACGATCTACGTTGATGAAGGCATGAGCCTGAAACGTATTATGCCACGTGCTAAAGGCCGTGCAGATCGTATTACTAAGCGTACTTGTCACATCACCGTTAAGGTAGGGGTTTGATATGGGTCAGAAGGTTCATCCAATCGGTATCCGCCTAGGTGTTGTGAAACGTCATAACGCTAACTGGTATGCGAATCCGAAACAATACGCTGAATACTTGCTTAAAGATCTTCAAGTTCGTGAGTTTTTAATCAAAAAACTTAAAAACGCGATGATCAGCAACATTCTTATCGAACGTCCTACAGGCGCTGCTAAAGTAACTATTAGCACTGCGCGTCCTGGTATCGTAATCGGTAAAAAAGGCGAAGATATTGAGAAACTACAACGCGAATTAACATCTATCATGGGTGTTCCTGCGCAAGTAAGTATCAATGAAATTGATCGTCCAGACTTAGACGCGCGTCTAGTTGCTGAAGCAATCGCTTCTCAATTGGAAAAACGTGTAATGTTCCGTCGTGCTATGAAGCGTGCGGTACAAAACACAATGCGTGCTGGTGCTAAAGGTATCAAAGTAGAAGTTTCAGGCCGTTTAGGTGGTGCTGAGATTGCTCGTACTGAGTGGTATCGTGAAGGTCGTGTACCTCTACATACGCTTCGTGCAGATATCGACTATGCGACTATGCGTGCTGAGACTACTTACGGTACGATTGGTGTTAAAGTTTGGATCTTCCGTGGTGAGATCTTGGGCGGCATGAAACAAGTCATGAACCCAGCTCCAGCAGAAGAACGTCCAGCTAAACGCGGTCGTGGTCGTGGTGAAGGTCAAGAGCGTCGTGGTCGTCGCAATGATCGTTCTGCTGAAAAAGGAGAATAATCCATGTTGCAACCTAAGCGTACTAAATTCCGTAAAGTGCAGAAAGGCCGTAACACTGGTCTAGCACACCGCGGTAGCACAGTATCTTTCGGTACTATTGCACTTAAATCAGTTGAACGTGGTCAAATGACTGCGCGTCAAATTGAAGCAGCGCGTCGTACAATTAGCCGTCGTATTAAGCGTGGTGGTAAGATCTTTATCCGTGTATTCCCGGACAAACCGATTACTTCTAAGCCGCTTGAAGTGCGTATGGGTAAAGGTAAAGGTTCTGTGGAATATTGGGTTTGCCAAATCAAACCAGGTAAAGTCTTGTACGAAATTGATGGTGTTAACGAAGAATTGGCTCGCGAAGCGTTTACGCTTGCAGCAGCTAAGCTTCCGTTTAAAACCGCTATCGTGACTCGGACGGTAATGTAATGAAAACTAAAGATCTACGTGAAAAGTCGGTAGAAGAGTTGACAGCTTTGCTTGATGAGCAACAGCTTAACCAATTCCGTCTTCGTATGGCGAAAGCAACTGGTCAATTGGGTAAATCGCATGAAGTTGCACTTACTCGTCAGACGATTGCTCGTATTAAGACCCTCCTTACCGAAAAACAGGGGAACGGACAATGAGTGATAAAACAGTCCGCACGTTAACTGGCAAAGTTGTAAGCGACAAGATGGATAAATCTATCGTTGTTCTTATTGAACGCCAAGTTCAACACCCGTTGTATGGCAAATTAATCCGCCGTTCAACAAAATTACATGCTCATGATGAGAACAACACAGCGAAAGCTGGTGATGTTGTAACCATTAAAGAAAGCCGCCCAATTTCTAAAACTAAGTCTTGGACTCTAGTTGAAGTTGTTGAAGCAGCTGCTGAGTAATTAACGTTCTTGTTGCATCATCGGTCAATTTCGAGTACTCTTTGAGCCTTTCGAAATTTCGACCGGTGTTGCTCGGTTTTGGAGTAGGGCAATGATTCAGACCGAAACTATGCTCGACGTAGCAGACAACAGTGGTGCACGCCGCGTACAATGTATTAAAGTACTTGGTGGCTCGCATCGTCGTTATGCTTCTGTTGGCGACATTATTAAAGTTACTGTAAAAGAAGCAATTCCACGCGCACGTGTTAAAAAAGGTGACGTGATGAATGCAGTTGTGGTTCGTACAAAATTCGGTATCCGTCGTGCAGACGGTTCAGTGATTCGTTTCGACGATAACGCTGCTGTTATTTTGAACACCAACAAAGCGCCGATTGCAACTCGTATTTTCGGACCAGTGACTCGTGAACTTCGTACTGAACAGTTCATGAAAATTATTTCATTGGCTCCTGAAGTTCTATAAGAGGCGATCATGGCTAAGATTAAAAAAGGCGATCAAGTAATTGTGATCGCAGGTAAAGAAAAAGGCAAACAGGGTACTGTTCTGTCTGTTTCTAATGACCGTGTTAAGGTTGAAGGCCTTAACTTGGTGAAGAAGCACCAAAAGCCGAACCGTGCTACAGGCGCTGAAGGTAGCGTTGTAACTCAGGAAGCTTCGCTTCATATTTCAAACGTGGCAGTTTTTAATGCTACAACCCAAAAGGCTGACCGTGTTGGTTACCAAGTGATTGATGGCGTGAAAACTCGCGTATTCAAATCAAATGGTGAATCAGTGGCGGTAGCGAAGTAATAGGTTGATATAGGCCATGGCCAGACTTAAAACACGTTACAATGACGAACTTAAAGCTCAGTTATTAGAGACTTTAGGCGTTAAAAATGTGATGGAAATTCCTCGCATCACTAAAATCACGATCAACATGGGTGTTGGCGCAGCTGCTGCTGACAAAAAACTCCTTGATGGTGCTCTTTCAGATATGCAAGCTATCGCTGGTCAAAAACCAGTACTTACGTTAGCTCGTAAATCAATCGCTGGTTTTAAAATCCGTGATGGTTGGCCGATCGGTTGTAAAGTTACTTTACGCGGCGAACGTATGTACGAATTCTTAGACCGTTTGATCTCGATTGCGATCCCTCGTATCCGTGACTTCCGTGGTTTCTCTGCGAAATCATTCGACGGTCGTGGTAACTACTCAATGGGTCTTAAGGAGCAGATCATGTTCCCTGAAATCGATTTTGACAAGATTGATCGTATTCGTGGTATGGATATTACCATTACTACGACTGCTCGCACCGATGACGAAGGCCGTGCGCTTATGCGTGCATTCGGCTTCCCGTTCAAATAAGAGGTCGATATGGCTAAGAAAGGTATGATTAATCGCGAATTGAAACGCGAAGCTACTGTTGCTAAATACGCTGCAAAACGTGCTGAATTAAAAGCTGTTATTGCAAACGTAAATGCATCAGACGAAGAACGTTTCGAAGCGATGATGAAATTGCAAGCATTACCACGTAATGCATCTCCAGTACGTCTACGTAACCGTTGTGGTTTAACTGGTCGTCCGCATGGCTATTTCCGTAAGTTCGGCTTAAGCCGTAACAAATTACGTGAAACAGTAATGCAAGGTGATGTACCTGGCGTTGTTAAGGCAAGCTGGTAAGGAGCACTATAAATGAGTATGCAAGATACCGTTGCCGACATGCTAACACGTGTTCGTAACGCACAAATGGCGAAGAAACAAACTGTTTCTATGCCTAATTCTAAGTTGAAAGTTGCAATTGCTAACTTACTTCAACAAGAAGGTTACATTTCTAACGTAGAAGTTGCGGAAGCTGAAGGCAAACCAACTTTAACAATTACGTTAAAATATTTTGAAGGCAAGCCAGTGATTGACACTGTGAAACGCGTAAGCCGTCCAGGTCTACGTCAGTATCGCGGTAAAGATGCACTTCCAAGCGTTAAGCAAGGTTTAGGTATTGCAATTGTTTCTACAAGCAAAGGCATCATGACTGATCGCGCTGCACGTGCTGCAGGCGTTGGTGGTGAAGTTATTGCTTTTGTTTCTTAATAGGTGATTCCTCATGTCTCGTGTGGC
>ERZ808040.1453-NODE-1453-length-15859-cov-3.725383_pt1 | contig 15859 bp, 20 predicted proteins | sample MGYA00380191_ERZ808040 | MGnify/ENA primary metagenome ERZ808040 (study PRJEB31490, sample SAMN06133395) | mouse gut metagenome | isolation source: J6 | host: mice | place: China: Chengdu | collected 2015-05 ... | reverse complement strand
CGGCGGCCCGCCTTGCCGGTATTGCATTCCTCTCTGGCGGCGGGACGGAACCCGCCCCTACATCCGCGAGACGGCGCGCCGGGTCGTCGCGCCCTACATTCCTGATAACGCCGCTCTGCCCATTGGGGTGGGGCGGCGTTGTTTTTTGTTTGCAGGTTGTTTAGCTTTTGTTTCGATTTGCTCCTCCGGCTGTTCAAATTTTCCTGTTAGGATGGGTCCAGCCTAAAACGGAAAGGACGATTCCAGCTATGAAGCTTCTTGAAAGGAACAAAACCGCCCCGGAACAAAAGCGGTCCGGGGGGGCGGCGAAAAAGCTGATGGGCAAGCGGGTGGTGCTCCCGGTGCTGGCCTGCGCGGTGGCGGGGGCGTTTGCCCTGCGGCTGGCCGGTGGAGGCCAGCCCGCATCCGCCGCCGGCCTGACCTACACCACCGCCCCGGTGGAGCGGCGGGACATCACCGCGCAGATTACCGGCAGCGGCTCGCTGGAGGCGGCCAACTCCTACTCAGTCACCTCCCTGGCGGAGGGGAGCATCCTCACCGCCGACTTTGAGGAGGGGGACCAGGTGGAGGAGGGGACGGTGCTGTACACCATCGACGCTTCCGATCTGTCCGGCTCCCTGGAACAGGCCCAGCTCTCCCTGGAGCAGGCCCAGCGCAGCTACGACAGCCGGGTCAAGGACCTGGAAAAGCTGTCCATCACCGCCCCCAAGGCGGGGCGGGTCCTCTCCCTGGAGGTGGAGGAGGGGGACGACGTGTCCGCCGGGCAGACCGTGGCCACCCTGCGCAACTCCGACGTTATGACACTGACGGTCCCCTTCCTTGCCGACGAGACGGCGGGCTTCTCCGCCGGCCAGCGGGCGGCCGTCACCCTGGAGAGCACCTTTGAGACGCTGGAGGGGACCATCTCCAAGGTTGACCGGGCGGACACGGTGCTGGAGGGCAATATGATTGTCCGCTACGTGACGGTGGAGGTGGCCAACCCCGGGGCTCTGTCCGTCAATCAGACCGGCTCCGCAACGGTGGACGGCTGTGCCAGCGCCGGCAGCGCCGCCTTTGCCTACGCGGCGGAGGAGAACATCACAGCGGAGGTCTCCGGCCAGGTGGCCGCAATCCGGGCCCGGGAGGGAGACCGGGTAAACAAAGGGAGTGTGATCCTCACCCTCACCAGTGACAGCCTGGACGACAGTCTCCAGAGCGCCGCCGACTCCCTGCGCAATGCGGAACTGTCACTGGAGAGCCGGCAGGACCAGCTGGACAACTACACCATCACCTCCCCCATCCGGGGGACGGTGATCGACAAGAACTACAAGGCCGGCGAGACCAGCGAGACGGGTAAGGTGCTGTGCTCCATCTACGATTTGAGCTACCTCACCATGACCCTCAGCGTGGACGAGCTGGATATCTCCGACATCGCCGTGGGCCAGAGGGTGGAAATTACCGCCGACGCGGTGGAGGGCAAAACCTACACCGGCGTGGTGACCAAGGTGAGCGTGGCCGGGACCTCCTCCGGGGGGACCACCACCTACCCGGTTACCGTCCGCATCGACGAGACCGAGGGCCTGCTCCCCGGCATGAACGTGGACGCCGCCATCACCCTCCAGAGCGCCAGCGGCGTGCTGGCCATCCCCTCCGGGGCGCTGAACCGGGGGAACACTGTGCTGGTTACCGCCGACTCCCCCAGCGCCGCCAACGGCACGGCCATAGAGGGCGGGGAGTACTATTCCGTCCCCGTGGAGATCGGGGCCAGCGACAGCAGCTACATCGAGATTATCTCCGGCCTTCAGGAGGGAGACACGGTGGCCTACATCCCCACCACCTCCTCGGGCGGCTTCGGGATGGTAATGATGCCCGGCGGCATGGGCGGGGCGGCCTTCGAGGGCGGAGCCATGCCCGGCGGCGGGATGGCCAACATCACAGTGTCCGGCGGCGGTCCTGGCGGTGGTCCCGGCGGCGGACGGGGAGGCTTCTGATTATGGCGGCGCTGATTACCTTTCAGGATGTGTGCAAGTACTACCCCATGGGGGACAGCACGGTCACTGCCGCCGACCACATCTCCTTTGAGATTGAGACCGGGGAGTTCACCGCCATTGTGGGCTCCTCCGGCTCGGGGAAGTCCACCTGCATGAACATCATCGGCTGTCTGGATGTGCCCTCGGAGGGGACCTATCTCCTCAGCGGTCAGGACGTGGGCCGGATGAACAAAAACCGGCTGGCTGAGATACGCAACGAGCTTCTGGGCTTCATCTTTCAGCAGTACAATCTGCTGCCCAGGCTGAATCTGCTGGAAAACGTGGAGGTCCCCCTGATGTACGCCGGCGTCCCCCGGGGGGAGCGGCGGGACCGGGCCCTGGCCGCTCTGGAGCAGGTGGGCCTGGGGGACAAGTGGCGGCACAGGCCCATGGAGCTGTCCGGGGGCCAGCAGCAGCGGGTATCCATCGCCCGGGCTTTGGTGGGCAGGCCCTCGGTGATTCTGGCCGACGAGCCCACCGGCGCCCTGGACTCCCGCACCGGCCGGGAGGTGCTGGCCATGCTCCAGGACCTTCACAGCGCCGGGCACACGGTGGTCCTCATCACCCACGACAACTCCATCGCCGTCCAGGCCCAGCGGATCATCCGCCTGGAGGACGGCCGGGTGGTGTATGACGGCCCCGCCAGCGCCCCGGAGGCGGTGGTCACCCCCAGAGCCGCAGGTATGAGAGGGGGTGCGGGGACATGAGAATTACCGAATCCTTCTCCCTGGCCCTGAAGAATATCGCCTCCAGCAAGGTCCGCACCCTGCTCACCATGCTGGGCATCATCATCGGCGTGGCGGCGGTGATTGTCATTGTGGGCCTGGGCAGCGGCCTGGAGCACTACATCGCTGACAGCTTCTCCTCCATGGGCACCAACACCCTCACCGTCACCGTCCAGTCCCGGGGGGCCACCCGGACTATGGAGGTGGAGGACATGTATGAGATTGTGGCGGACCACCCCGGGGAGCTGGAGCTGTGCTCCCCCACCGTGTCCATGATGGGCGGGGTGAAAATCGGCAGCGATACCACCTCCACCTCGGTCTCCGGGGTGAGCGAGGACTACAACAGCATTTACAGCTACACCATCGCCCAGGGCCGGGGGCTGCAATACAGTGACATCGCCACCCGGGCCAAGGTTTGCGTGGTGGGGGCCTATGTGAATCAGGCCTATTTCGGCGGAAACGCCGTGGGCCAGACCCTGCGGGTGGGGGGCCAGGCCCTGACCATTGTGGGGGTTCTCTCCCAGCGGGAGGACTCCATGAGCGAGGGGGGCAGCGACGACTGTCTCTACCTCCCTTACACCACTGCCGCCCGATTGGGGGGCAGCCGGGTGTCCAGCTATGTGGTCACCATGGTGGACGAGAACCGCATGGCCCAGAGCAAGGCCGCCCTGGAGCGGGCGCTGACCGGGTTTTTCGGCAGCGACGACTACTATAATATCGTCACCATGTCCGAGCTGGTGGATACCATGACCGGAACCATCAACATTCTGGTGGGCGTGCTGGCGGGCATCGCCGCCATCTCTCTGGTGGTGGGGGGCATCGGGATTATGAACATCATGCTGGTGTCCGTCACCGAGCGCACCCGGGAGATCGGCGTGCGCAAGTCTCTTGGAGCCAAGGAGCGGACCATTATGGAGCAGTTTGTCATCGAGGCGGCCGTTACCAGCGCCCTGGGCGGGGTGATCGGCATCGCTCTGGGCTACCTCCTGTCAGCAGCGGCCACCGTGGCGGCGGCCCGCCTTCTGGGGGAGAATCTCACCGTGGCCCCCACCTTCTTTGCCGTTCTTACGGCCTTCGGTATCTCGGCGGGCATCGGGGTGCTTTTCGGCTACCTCCCCGCCAAAAAGGCGGCGCGGCTCAACCCCATCGACGCACTGCATTACGATTGATATAAGGAGTTTTGACCATGAAAAAACGCATCATTTCCACCGCGCTCGCCCTCTGCCTGACCCTCTCCCTGCTGTGTACCGGGACGGGGGCCGCCGGCTCCGGGGTCAAGCGGGAGACAGTACAGGCCCTGGGCATTGTCAGTGGAAGCGACAGCTTGACCAGCCAGGTCACCCGGGCCCAATTTGCCCAGATGCTGGTGTCCGCCTCTGCTTTTAAGGACTCAGCGGAGGGTTATGGCAGCTCTCTGTTCAAGGACCTGAAGGGGAATCACTGGGCCAGCGGCTATGTCCGCATCGCCATTGAACAGGGCTGGATGACTGGTTATGTGGACGGCGCCTTCCGCCCGGAACAGGCCATCACTTTGGAGGAGGGCTGTGCCGCTCTCCTGAAGATGCTGGACTATGACCCCAGTACACTAAAAGGTTCCTTTCCTGCTGCCCAGCTGTCCAAAGCCAGCTCCCTTGGCCTGCTGGACGACGTGTCCGCCAAACAAGGCGCCAAGCTGACCCGCCAGGACTGCGTAGACCTGTTCTACAACCTGCTCACCGCCAAGACCAGCGCTGGAACGGTGTACGGGATCACCCTGGGCTACTCCGTCACCAATGGCCAGGTGGATTACTCCGCCCTGGTCACCGCCGACACCAAAGGACCCTATGTAGCGGAGAGCGCCGTCCTGTCTCTTCCCTTTACCCCGGATACTGTGTACTACAACGGAACGGCGTCCTCGCTGTCCGCCATACAGCAGTATGACGTCTACTACTACAACGCCAACCTGTCCACGGTATGGGTTTACCACAACCGGGAGACAGGTACTCTCACCGGGCTGTCCCCCAGCGCCGCCGCTCCCACCGCCGTCACCCTGGCCGGGGTGAGCTATCAGCTAGGGACTTCTGAGGCCACCTATCAGCTTTCCAGCCAGGGCAGTTTTCAGGAAGGAGACATGGTCACTCTGCTGCTGGGTATGAATGGCGAGGTGGTCCGGGCCATCGGCGCCCTGGAGAATGAAGTCATCTACTACGGCTCAGTGGTATCAAGTACCAAGGCTTCCTCTACCGCGTCTACCACCAGCTCCTCCACCGTCTCTGCCCAGGTGACCACCCAGGTGGCCTGCACCGACGGGAATACCCGCACCTTCTACCACAGCGGAACGGCTTTTTCTGCTGGACAGCTGGTCACCGTCTCCACTACCCAGTCCGGGACAAACGTGCGCAGCCTGTCCACCAAACGGCTGGAGGGGACGGTCAGCAAAGACGAAACCGGTATTGGAACTTACAACTTCGCTGCCGGAGTGCAGATACTGGACACCGACGATAACGGCGGCTATGCCCGCATCTATCCCTCCCGCCTGGCGGGGATCAAGCTGTCCGGAGACGATGTCCGGTATTACACCCTGAATGCCGCCGGGGAGATCGACCGCCTGGTACTCCAAGAGGTCACCGGTGATACCTGGCCCTACGTCTATATCAGCGGGATTGAGGATAACTCCAGCGAGATGAACATCTCGGTCAGCTACACCTATGTCCAGGACGGCCAGACCCAGACCATCAACGGCGGGGCCAGATACGCCATCCAGGGCGGTGGAGCCATGCTGGTGTACGAGAAGGGCAAGCTGAAAAGTATTCGGCAGCTGGTCTCGGTAAAGCTGGACAGCCTGTCCTCTCTCAGCGCTATGAGCGGCGGAAAGGAGTATAAAATCGCAGAAAATGTTCAGGTTTTGCTCCGGGACAGCACCAGCAGTCAGGGCTATTATCTGACTGACCTGGCTCAGGTAAATGCTGAGGACTATCAACTTACCGGCTGGTATGACAACCTGGGCTATTCCGCCGGTGGCCGAATCCGCATTATCGTAGCGGTACCCAAATAAACTGCCGCAGACTTCCCTTAAATTTGTACTGGAAAGTTAAGCTCCGGGCAGTCTCCATATCCAAGTGCGGATTCGGGTAGCCTGGCAAATCAAATTCCAGACAGCGTTGAGCCGTTCCTGTGCGGAGCGGGCCCTGTTTTCCCGCCAAGTGGAGAATGATTAACTGCGGAACATGAAACTGGCGAGGGTATTTTGGACTTTACAAAAGAAAATGTCCAAAATACCCTCGCCAGTTCAGTTGGAGCAGGTGAAGGGAATCGAACCCTCGTGTTCAGCTTGGGAAGCAGACAGGCAAATAAAACTGCTTACTTACTGCCACAAGCGATTGAGGTGGGAGCCGTCCTGGCAGTACCAGCGGCTGTCCCAGCACTGCCATCTAACAGAGCGATACCAGCATGAAGTACATCCCGATCTCGGTGCGTATAGATATTTGCGGTGGTGCTGATATCGCTGTGTCCCATCAGCTCCTTGGCCACGTTCAGCGGTACCCCGGCCCGTTGGAGATCTGTGCAGAAAGTATGCCGCAGACAATAGGGCGTCAGATCAGGTGCCACCACCGACCGGATAATCTGATTGCGGTACACTTCCGCCCCCATATAAATATCCAGGTCCCGGCGAAAACCAGTCCACAGACGCCGGATACTTCCGCTGTTCTGGATGTTTCCCCGCTGTGTGGGAAAAACAGGACTAAACGGCTTTCCCTTGGCTGCTAAGAGGAGCGGGAGCAGCTGGGAGTGTATCGGGATATCCCTCATTCCAGCGGCGGTCTTAGGGCCTTTTATGGCCCCTGTGCCGCTCTCTGCGGCGGCGTGGACGTGAATCTCATTGCGGCTAAAGTCCACATCGTTCCAGGTCAGCGCCGCCGTCTCACCAGGGCGCATCCCGGTATAGAGCAGCGTCAGCACCCACAGTCCGGCCCTGGAGGTTTTAGCTACCTCCAGAATTGCCGCTCGTTCTGCGTCGGTGATGGAGCGATGGGTCCCTGTGGTGGTTGCTGGCAGCTCCAGCAGTTCCGAGGGGTCATAGGGAATGAGTCGGGACTGTCTGGCCCTCTTAAACATCCCCTTGAGCACATGGCAGACCTTTTTTGCGTGAGAGCTGGACATACCCGCCTGATCGTTCATGATCTTCTGCAGGTGGATGTCTTTCACGTCCTTCAGCTTCAGTCGGCCAATCCGGGGCTTGATGTACCTGGTATACTTTTCCCGGTACATCCCCAAGGAGTTCGGGGTCATGCCTTTGGGCTCCTTGTAGGTAGTCAGCCACTGATTGAACCAGGCGTCCACCGTCATGGCGCCGCCGATGGCCTCCTCTCCCCTTTTGGCTGCGGCCAGCTTGTCCGCCAGCTTGGTCATGGCTTCCAGCTCGGTTATGCCATATGCCTCATACTGTTTACCGTTGTACCGGGCGGTCTTACGAAAGTAATTACTTTTCGCCATCACTGTCCCCCCTTTCCGGCTCCATCTTACCGGCAGGAACATCAGTGGACAGGGCATATTTGTACGAGGAATTTTGGGGCGTTTCTTTCAGAGAGGCCAGATAAATCCGGGTCACATCATCCCGCCCATGGCCGAGCAGCTTGGACACAGACTTGCGGGCCTGGTAGGGGTTGGGCTGCTTCTGGATGAAGCCCTTGTACCACTCGGCGGCACAGGTATGACGCAGACCGTGGAACGTCGTGGGCCGGTCGGAGCCCTTGTCCTGGGCGTGGGGACGGTACAGGTAGATGAATGCCTGGAGGGCCTTGATTGCCGTGTGGGTTTGCTGGTCGTCCGGGACAAACAGCTTATGGCCCCGGGGCGTCTGCTGAAGGTGGAGCTGAAGCCGCTGAACCAGGAGAGGTGTGAGCGGCACTGTCCGCACCAGCCCACCCTTGCCCTTGATGGTAATGGCATCTTCTTTTATGGCCCTGGCCGCTGTGGCGGTATCAATGCGGAAGCACTCGTGGATCCGCAGTGCAGCATAGCGGCCCAGGTAGAGAATCGTTACATAGTCCTCTCGCCCCAGCTCCAGAGCGCAGGCCAGCATACGGTCAAATTCTGCCGGGCTCCAGGACCGGTCTACCTCACCGAAGGTACGGCGCTGGAGAAGCAGATCGGCGTTGGACGGCAGTTCATAGCGGGGCTGCTGGATCAGGTCATGGAAGAACCGGATAGCGGAGAGGTCGGTCTTGATGGTGGAGGCGGACTTCTCCTGCTCCTGAAGATAGGACACATAGGCGTAAATGTGTTTGGGTGCGATGTTGGCCAGACGCTCCAGGCGGAACTGTTCAGCCAGGAAACGGCAGAATCGCTGCATAGCCTCGTAGTAGCGCTGCCGGGTGCGAAAACTGCCCTGCCTATTGTGGCGGTACAGCTTATCCAGCTGGGTAAGAAGATTTTGATAGTGTTTTGACATAAGTACATCCTTTCTGAAAAAGGACGCAGCTTGCCCATTGGCGGCGGCCAGCCGTTTCTGACTTTTTTCCGTCAGACCTCCCGAAGCCGGACCTTGCCAATGCTGTCAAAACCCTTGGGGCGCAAGGTTCTATGGACCGGGAGAGACCGATTTATAAAAACTGTCTCTGTTAGAAAAGAAGTTCAGTAAGATCACCGCATACCCGCCTGTAGGCGAGTGGGAGAAAGCTTCCCGCGGCAGACGCATGACCTTGGGCAAGGCGCGGAAGTCCCGCAAGCGTCCGTGGCCCTGTCCCCAGCAGTTGGACAGGAAAATTGGAACAAAGGCCCCGCCCTGCTGGCGGCGGGACCGGCCGGCTGTCAGGACCGGCCTAGAGCGATAGTGCTTTCTCATGTTGCTTGACAACTCCTTTTAGATACCCGATGGCTATGGGGCAGCAGATATTGATTCCCGCGCCCACATTCCAACGTATTCAATTTTAGGACGCAAAAAGGCCAGAAAACAATCCGTCCTGTTTTCTGACCTAAAAGTCACATATTCACTTTATTCTTTTAGGCAAAGACGGTCTTTCCTCAAAGATTATGTATCACTTTGAGAAAGAATTTCTGGCTAAAAATCTGCTTCAATCCAAAAGCAGCTTGTGCCGTTTCTTGCCTCGCTGGAATGCGGAAAATGCCCACATCCTAAACAGATTTACACTCTTGCATTCTGTCTGGATTGGACATTTTCATGATAAAATATTCACTTAACATGGCCCTGCAACCATGTGCGCACACTCTATCAAAGTTCCTGCAAAAAGTCAAGGTCTTTGCATAATTGTAATAAAACTGTAATATTGGTGTTACATGGAAACTGTGCTCATCGAAACGGAGCGGCTGGTACTGTCATGTGCAGAGTACCACACCATCCGCAAAAAGTCAACCTCAGCCGAAGCTGCTAAAAATAGGTAGGGGCATAGTACCCCCATAACGTACAATCTTCCGGAGTCGTTGGCCCAAAGCCAAGTTCTCCATCACAACGTGTGCAATGCCGGTCCCTGCCTGCTCATAGGCCAATGGCCTACCCCGGAGTTTCACCAGGAGCGCACATAGAATCAATTACATTTTCTTTATATCACAATATATTGTGGTTGTCAATAGAAATTCTCTATATTTCGGGCTTTCGAGGTTGCCGCGGTCTGGCTGAGGGCGCACTATCCCCCTCGTCTATGCCATTCCTCCCTAACTTACTCCGCCCTAAAAATACAATCTTAGTTTATCAGGTAACTCTGGCGGTGTCTAGTTGAGGATTTTTCAACCATGTGCTCAAGTTGGGCACATGGAGCGATATCCAGCTTTTGATCTACTGGGAATCCAGAGGAGACAGAAAAAGAGGAGTGGGAACAATTCACTCCTCTTGACAAATATGAAATCTGGGCTATAATGATAAGCAGAAAGGGCGGTCAACCGGGTTCGGGCCGGTTGGCGGTCAATCTCCAACAAGTTTATAGCTTGAGAAAATGCCGCTTTCCTGCCGTAGCCTAGGAGGCGGCTACTTCTTTAGGTTGTTGCCTAAAGTGATAGCCGCAATGACAAGCATAAGTAATGCGATGGTCTCAGTTACGCTCATCGGCCTCACCCCCTGGGTCTTGCTGGTGGATCAGCCCCGCCCTTTCTGCATGGACAGTATAGCAGTATTTGACAAAATGCGCAAGGTACAAATGATACAGGCACCTCTCCGGTCCAACTGGAGAGGTGCCTGTTTTATTTATGTGGTGTCCAACTTGGACACACACAAACTCACTTAAAAGTGAAAGGGCCATCCGCCGAAACGGACAGCCCCTTCAGATGATTTTTCTAGCGCCGGCAAGCGGCAAAGTCTTTTCCAGTGCCGGTAAACGGCTCTGTTATAAATCATCCTACCACAGTATATGAAGATTGTCAAGAAAATTGTACATTTGCATACAACTAAATTATTCCGGTTTCAAAAACAGTTCTTTTATCTTATTGTCCAACTTGTCCAACGTCTGATCAGATACCCGGATATTCGCCAAAATATCCGAGGGGTACAGCGGATCATAAATACGAATCTTACTAATAGTTGTTATTTGTCCAACTAGAGCAATACTACCTCGTTTCATTTTTGTGACTTCATTTAACATTTTTTCTGCAAACGCTGCATTCTTTTTGCATAGTTCAATTTGATGGCCTATTTCATCTAACTCTGCAAATTTCTCTGTAATTTGTGTAATTGAATCCGCACTGGCTGAATCAGGCGTAGTTTTATTTAGTGTGGATAGCCTTGCTTCAAGACTGTTTAATCTTTGCTCTGTGTCGCTTTGAACTGAAGTGATTTTTTTGGTTAATGCCTGATACACTTCGTCACCTAAAGGCACCTTAGAACGATAAAGGTGATCTAAGTCTGTATCAGGCTTTATTGAGGTTAAAGGGATGATAGTAGCAGTTGGAGAATTTCGATCATTATGCACATCAAGAATAATGGCATAGTGAAGCCCTCCCTCTTCGCTGCCTATTCTGTAGCCTAAATGCGCTTTTACAATAGAACCACGTTTATAGCGAACAAGTTTAGAAAAATCTACACTGGATTCTTTCTTCAAAAAACGTACATAGTCCTGAATCCAATAGGCCATAATTTTTTGATGTTTGGAATCAAGAGAGTTCATAAAAGTAGTCAGCCGAGTAACAGCATTGGCTTTCAATGCATTAATATCCTCGCTCATAAAGCAACCTCCCCCTGTGCCCAACTTGGGCACATTTATTTTTTCTCTAACTGTTGGGCAACCTTAAACTCAATAAATGCCATCACCTCCTCCTGGACTTTCGGGGGGAGGCTATTGTATCTCATAACCAGATACGGCTGATTCTGAATCGCCAAGTTTTTGGGCCCCGTCTCCCCTAGCAGCTCGCTGGTAGTGACACCCAAGTACTGGGCCAGGAGCTGGACTTTCTCAACGGAGGGCACTTGCCCTCTTGCCTCGATATTGTTTATGAAGCTGGTCCCTACACCGCTTTCACGGCAGGCCACAGTAGGCTTTACTCCCCTTAGTTGGCAGTGCATCTTGACATTTTGTACAAAAAGCTGCTTGTCCAAGAGGCATCACTCCTTAATAGAGAATTGTGCAAATGAGAGAAAGGTCACCATCAAGGAAAATAATTGTTGACAGTTCACTTTCAAGGATTTATGATTTAGGCAGGCTAAGCGGTAACATAACGAACTGTTCAAATGGCAAACCGGCAGTTAGCGTAACAGTAGGGGACACAAACCGGCAACAAATCTATCGCCTGTTTTTGTTGCTCTTATACTCAATGATAGCTATTATCTCATCCTGGTCATCAGGGGACAAACCAGAAAATTTGACCAAGATATCCGGCAAGGGAGATAGGTCCTCTCCGGCCACCGTCTCCCCCAGTAGTTCGCTGGTGGTAACGTCCAGGTACTGGGCCAGGAGTTGGACACGTTCAACAGATGGGATAGTTCCACGAGCAAGTTGACTAATAAGATTGGGGCCAGCTCCACTTTCTCGGCAAGCTATGGTAGGCTTAATACCTCTTATAGCACAAAAGTTTTTTATATTTTGCACAAAAAGCTCTTTGTCCAAGCGGTATCTCACCTCTTAAATAAAGAATACAGCACTTTAACGAAAATAACTGATTTGGTAATTTGTGTGTTGACATTACCATATCGGTGATTTATGATTTAGACAAGGTAAGCGGAAGGGGGTGGAAATCATGTTTACAAAAAAAGGAGACGGAAGATTCGGGTGCAACGAGGCCCATGTGATTCAAGTCATTGAAACAACGACACTTGAGGGAGCAGGAACACCAGAAGACCCAGCGTACTTATACCATGAATACTGGTCATTGGATGGGAAGCTGCTCGCCACCAGCGGCATCCCTTCCGGCTAACCGGGTAGCTTCTTTTTCATCGCTCATGGCCTTGACTTCATCCAGCAACTGATTGTCCTCATGGTCCGCAATGTACCAGTTTTTGAACAGCAGTTCAATGACCTTGAGCAGTTTCCTGGCCTCATCCGGGTCCACATCAACGATCAGCTCCACATCTTTCTCCATGTGGGCACCAATGTTACCAATCTTGCGCAGAGCGTCAATGGCCTGCCACTGTTTTGTTGGAATGTTTTCTTTTAGTTTGGTGATCTCCGCATTAAGATTCTTTTCTTTGATTCCCCAAAAGTCGTGAATCATACCCTGGAGACACCGGCGCGCTAGTGTTGCGGAAGCCTTTGGGCTTAAATCTGTAATCTGTATCGCTTCCAGATAGTCTTCACGAATTTGCTGAGGAATGTAGTCTGGAAGGTGCATAGCAGTTGCGGGAGGGTAGGAAAAAGTAAAGCTATTGCCCCACTCCTCGCCATATCCATGAAAAATCACATGTACTTTTTCGCAAACGGGACAACGATATAAATCAACAGTATAACTTGCGATGGTGCGAACTAGAATAGGGAGATCTGACCGGCTAGGGTATCTCTTAAATCCCCCATGATATGTATCATGCAAATCATCTGTCAACAAATAAACGGCACCACAATATGGGCAAGTACTGGAAGTCATATGGCAACCATTCCTTTGCAAGTTTTAATTTCCTTACATTTTACCATGCTTGCCACAACTAAGCAAGCCCAAACCTGAAAGGAGGTGTAAAAATGTCGCAGAGAATCAAACTGCCCCCGCTGGTCTCTTTAGTGAGGCTGCGTGAGGGGCGCGGCCTAGATCAGCGGGGCTTGGCCGCTGAACTGGGGGTTTCCCCTGGCGCGGTGGCTCAGTGGGAACGGGGCTACAACCTACCCGGGACCGACAACCTGCTGGCACTGGCCAATCTGTTCGGCTGCTCTGTTGACACAGTGCTGGGCCGAGAGCCGCCCGCAGAATCCAGCTGATACTTCGACCATACAACAGAAGGGAGTGAAAGTCCATGCCGGAGAACTTCCGGAATATCTACAAAATCGCTCGTCGTGCTGCCGGTTACACTCAGGAAGCGGCAGCAGAAATGATGAACCTATCTGTGGAGAGTTTACGGGCCTACGAGACAGGCCGCAGAATACCAGCTGGAGATGTGGTGCTGCAAATGGTGTTCTGCTACAATGCCCAGCGTCTGGCTGTTCAGCATTTGCAGGAAACCAGCGTACTGTTCAACAGCGTCGTGCCCCGCCTGGAGGAGAGGAGCATGTTGGAGGTAGCGGTGCGGATATACAACCGCCTGCGCAGTTTCCAAGAGGATAACCGCCTGGAGCGGCTTTTAGCCATCGCCGAGGATGGTGTCATTGACGACCAGGAGCGGCCCGAGTTTGAGGCCATCATCGCGGACCTGCGGCAGATCATTCAATCCGGTCTGGAGCTGGATGTGTTCTGCAGCGATGGAAGCACATACGAGGGGAAGGAGGGCGATGTATGAGCAGCCATTACAACGAAATCAAAGAAAAGCGCCAGATCCTCCGAGATATTTATGGCGGGATGATGACCATAGCGGACCTGACCCAGGAGCTGGGATATGGTTCCCCAAAATCCGCCCGGGCCTGGCTGGCTACGGTGGGGGTGGAAGCTGTAAGGGTCGGCCGGGGCATCCGCTACGAAACCGACCAGGTGGCCAAGGCCATCGTGGATGGACGGGGGATGGTGTGACCATGTGGAGAAGACTGTTTGAGGCTTACCCCTGGCTGGAGGACCTTTTCAACTGGGCACTGTTAACCCTTGCGGGAGGAGCCTTCTTACTGGCACTGGCTATGTACTTAGGGAGGGCAACATGATGAAAACCGAAAAGAGAATCCTGCCCAAGGCCACCAAGTCCAGTATGGTGAAGCTGGTCCGAGCCAAGGGCTATGACGTGCCCTCCCTCTACCAGGCTGTTTTCGAGCGGCATGGCCGCGCTTTCTGGCTGCGTTGGGTGGACAAGGGAAAAGCTTCCCATTCGGCATATTACACCGGCGCAGGCGGCCGGCCGGTGCTTCAGGTCGATAAAACGTGGATCGACCTCACTATGGCGGAGGTGATTCATTTTGGTCTGTATGAGGAGAAATAAAAAAATCCCGCATGACTGTGAGCGCAGCCACGCGGGACCTGTACTCAAAGAGTACAATAAGGACATGCTTATGATAACACAGCAAAATGGATTTGACAAGGGGGTGGGGCGAATTGCGTAAAAATTTACAGGCGGCCCGGAAAGCCTCTGGCCTCACCCAGCAGGCCATGGCGAACAAGTTGGGGCTAACACTCAATCACTACCAGAAGATTGAGTATGGGAAACTGGGCGGTTCCTTTGCGGTTTGGGATGCCTTGGAGGACCTTCTGGGGGTACATCAACGGATACTCCGAGAGTTTTCAAGTAATCGTCCCGGCCCAAGAGAAAATCCGTAGGAACATCAAGGATATCTGCCAATTTACTTAGCATTTGTAGGCCTGGCTCCCTTGCTCCGCTTTCGTATTTTTGGATCGTCACTAAAGTAACTCCAAGTTCGTCAGCGATTGCTTGTAAGGTTTGGCCTCTCGCAATTCTGGCTGAACGAAGCCGGTCCTTAAGCATTCTTGTACCTCCTAAAAAAGAACTTGACATACTGCCATATTGTATGTTATTCTCTCGATAAATAATACTGCCATTATGGCAGTAAACCGGGAGGCAACAGAATGGTCACCAATATTTCGTATTTTGGAACAGATTCTATTTCTCTGTTCCTGTCCAGCGCAGTTAAAAATCTTCGTATCCTCCATGAGGCGATGGAGAGTAATCTGCTGGCACAGCAGCGGTCCGGTATCAGTTCAGGCCCGGAGTACCTATTGGACTGTTGTGATGCCATGACCACAGTACTCCAGGCCCTAGACCGCATCAACGAAGAACTGGACGCTATTGCTGATGTGGAGTACAACGTGAAGAAAGAAGGGTGAATGATGGGACAACAAATTTTTCAATATCCCCAAATGTTTTACTCAGATTTGGCTTGTAAATATGGCTTGGATGTAGCTGTGTTCGTTACAGGGCTACAGCAAAAAATTTTCAATTACGCAGAACAGAAAAATTGGGACAAGCGTATTAAGCCGGAAGTAGAAACATTAGTGGTAAATGGCTTAATTTATGCTCCTTTCGCATTGAAAGACCTTCAAAAGGAATTCCCTTGGTGGACACAAAAACAAATTCAGTTAATAAAGGCAAATGCAGTTAAAGCTAATTTGCTCCATCAGGACTGTTTTAGTGCCAACCCATGGGACCGAACAGCTTGGTATGCAGTCGATTTAGATGGAGGATAAAGTATGGCGAAACGTCAGATTATAGTCCATCGGGCGATTCCCAAAGAGACAAAAATTCAAAACAGTATTATCTGGGATGAGACCATCAGCACAGCGGCCCGATTTTCCCTAATCGCCATACTCAGTTTGCCGGCCACCTGGGACTACTCTGTGCGAGGGATGGCCACGATGCTCAAGGTGTCAAAGGATACAATGGGCAAGTATATCAAGGAACTGGAGACGGCTGGGTATCTTCGCCGGTTGCAGACCTGCGGGGAGGGCGGTCGCTTCGGCATCACGCAGTACATCATCACCGACACACCGGGAGATTTCGGTGGAGAGGAACCGTGTCCTAATTTTTCGGACACGGAGGAGAAAACAGCGTCACCGTGTCCTAATTTACCGGACACGGAATTACCGGACCCGGAAAAGTCGCCACAAAAGAAACGTACTCAACAATGG
>ERZ808040.1451-NODE-1451-length-15865-cov-48.638333_pt1 | contig 15865 bp, 10 predicted proteins | sample MGYA00380191_ERZ808040 | MGnify/ENA primary metagenome ERZ808040 (study PRJEB31490, sample SAMN06133395) | mouse gut metagenome | isolation source: J6 | host: mice | place: China: Chengdu | collected 2015-05 ... | reverse complement strand
TCTCAATATGCCTTACGGTATACCCTCGCATGATACCTTTGGGAATGTCATGAAAATGATAGACAAAGATCACTTTGACCCCTACTGTCAAATCCATAGACATTAACTTGGAAGATTATAATTTTAAAAATTGTGATCTGATGTTTATTTTTATTAAGATATAGTTTTAAAATTAATATCGATAGCGAAGAATGATTCGATGCTAGAGTAGACCAAATATTAATTTAAACTATAACTTATTAGGTGGTGCACACCCCAATATTATGGGGTCTGAAATATCATTAACATCTTCGTATGCCATGGATTTATTTTACTCTGACAAGTCGGAAAAGCTCTATATGCAATTATCTATATAGTGTAGAGGGCTGGATAATGAAATTCAATTTTCTCAGGTGATGTTGTTAATATTGGGGTTTGAATAAAATAAACTATCCTGATGACTCAGCGGCAACTGCGACCTCATAGAAATTTAAAATAAAAACTTAGACCGCTCCTTAACCTCCCAATCTCTGACTTTAACTCGGCTAAACACGCTTTTAAAGATTCGTATTATTTCAGAAGTAATCATCACCATCGCTTATGATTGAAAGAAAAATAACAATAATCCTATGACAATAGCCCGCTTAAGATTATAAATACGTTGACATACAATCAAATTAACGCAATAATAACCTAGATGTTAATGATTATCAATAACATCCTTGTATTTTCAGATACTATCTATTTGACGGTTATATGAAGTAACCGTTATATGATTTTTTGGCTTGGATGACCCTTTATGGCTGAAACGCTTACTCGTTATGATACCGATAAAACCCCATTAGCCATTGCTGATAAAGCCATGTTCATTCATCATCTCAATGAGGAGCATCAAGATGAACTTGCGATGTTTATCAATGCCTTTACCTCTGCCTCAGTCGGCGAGTACGATATAGTATCAATAACAGAACTGTATCCTGACGGTCTTCTGTTAGATGTTATGACGATGAATCGCTATCAAAATAACTCTAATGCATCAAAAGATAGCAGCCCTACTAATAACAGCCTCGCTGAAAACATTTCTAGTATCAATCATCAATACTTTATCAACTTTTTTTTGCCTATTAGCGACGCTGAGACACTACATGAGCAATATATAGCGTTATTGCAGTCATCCGCTACTAAGCTTGGTAAGCGTACAATCAAACTTCAAGAACAATACTTTAGCGTGATTGATAGTTATTATGTCAGTTCTAATATGTATCGACTGCTGGTCACAGCACCCGATAATATCCCACTCAATCATCCCGGCTACGCTTATTTATTTGAGTTAAACTCTGACGTTTTCTCCACCCTAAATGATGAGTCAAGTAATAACGATAAGCCTTTACAGCGCTACTACACCCTGCGAAAAGCATGGCAAGATCCAATCAGCTTGTCTGTTCAAGCTTGGATAGATGTTTATATCCATGGCGACACGCCAGGTGGCAATTGGGCACGCTCTCTCGTCTGCGGTATGCCAATAAAAACGGTGCGTGACTATCCTGAAAAAATAGAACACCTCAGCGAAGGTCAATGCTTATTAATATGTGATGAAACCTCTCTACCTACAGTCGCCAATCTATTAGAGAACTGGCAAAACCCTTTGCCGCCCCTTGTCATTGCTATCACTGAAGATCCAAAAGATATCAATTATTTACATACTCTAAATCTTTGTCAGCACTTAGGTCAAGATGAGCATTTTCTACAAGAAAATCTACTTCATATCATTAAGACACCGACAACCGAAATTCCTGAACAAATCATGAGCTTACTAAATGCAAGATTAATGACATCGCCTCTTAAGATTGGCAAGGTATGGGGTGCACTTGAAGCGGCGGACATCAAGTCATTAAGAAAACAATTAAAAGCAACCCTTGGTCTATCTCGTCAAGATATGGTCATAAAAGTCTATTGGCGCGCTCAATAATTACCGTATGTTCATAAATAAAATGAAAATCATTTGCATTAACTAGCTACTTTTCTTTAAAATGCCCCATTTACTTTCGACTGCTCACTATGATGCACATCAATAATTTAAGCTTAATACGTCAAAAAAAAGTTTTGCTTCACCCGACTTCTTTTATCATCGAACCAAATAAACTTTATGCCCTCATTGGGCATAATGGTTCCGGTAAATCCAGCCTTATAAAGGCTATGGCAGGAGAGATGACGCCCACGCAAGGTGGTATTGAAATAGAACGTCAAGATTTGCGTAGTTTTTCCGCTAAAAGACTGGCCACGCATCTTGCCTATTTACCGCAAAACCTACCTGATGCGGGCGCTTTTACAGTCTATGAGCTTGTGATGTTAGGCAGATACCCTCATCAGAAATGGCTGCAAAAGCCGACTGCCGACGACCGTCAACAAGTAGAAAAAGCCATCGCCCTCACTCAAGTTGACGCCTTTAGAGATCGCCAAGTATCGACGTTGTCAGGTGGTGAGCGTGCGCGCGTCTGGTTGGCGATGTGCCTTGCCCAGCAAACAAAGTATCTTCTATTGGATGAGCCACTAGCAGCGCTGGATGTGGTCTATCAAATAGAAGTGTTAAAACTGATTCGTCAATTGGTCGATGAGCAAGGCTTAGGTGTTGTGATTATCCTGCACGACCTAAATCTAGCAGCAAGGTTTTGTGATGAATTTATCGCCCTAAAACAAGGCAAGCTGTGCCATATGAATGATGTCAAACACACCATGGAAAAGGATGTACTGCGCTCGATATTTGGTGTCGACTTTACCCTACTAACCCATCCTACCACTACTCATAAAGTCGCAGTTATATGAAAGCGCTCACCTTTTCGTTCGGGCTATGTGTGGCATTATGCTCAAGTTTATTGTTAAGCAGTTGCCAGTCGTCTGACGCCACCTCACAAGCACCACAAGCAGTGTCACCTAAAAACAGTCAAAAAACGCCTAAAGTCATGACGCCCGATTGGGGTATTGCGGCGACGCTGACTGCCATGGGATACCCACCAGTTGCTATGGGCGATAAACCTTTCTATAGAGAATGGGTCGGTGAGCCTCTTATACCTGATACAACTCTCGACGTAGGAACACGCTATCAGCCCAACCCTGAAATGTTCTCTCAGTTAGATTTGGATTTGGTCATAGACAACGATTTTTATGCGCACCTGCGTCCTATGTACGGCGATTTGCCTATCCACTCTATTGAATTGACCAGTCCTAACAAAATTGCAAAGTGGGAGGACTTTATAGAACCCACGTTAGAATTGGGCCGATCTATCAATAAACCGCAAGCCGCGCAAGATTATTTAGACACCAGTAAGAAACAAATCTTACAAGCGGGACAGACTTTTCATGCGCGTTATCCTCATGTCAAAAAATTGGCTGTCGTGCAATTTGCCGACACCAATAATTTGCGTATGTTTTCGTATAATAGCTTGTTTCAACCTGCTTTAGAGACGATGGGACTACAGCTAGTGGCATTGGCAGATGGCAATCAATGGGGGTTTACGCCCATTATGCTAGGAGACTTAGCGCAGCTTGATGCCGATACTTGCCTTGTGGTCGTTGAACCTCTTAGTGACCTTCTCAAACTTGAATTAGAAGACAGCTTAGTGTGGCAGCGCTTGGGTTATTCCTTTGATCAAGAGCATGCATCTAGCAAAAAAGGCCGTTGTATCACCTTACTGCCTGCGACATGGAACAATAGTGGCGTGGCTTCTATGAATGTTTTAGCCGATCGCTTAACGAATGTCACTTTTGTAGGCAATACCGATTTATGATGAATAAAAATAATTTTTTGTCTGCTAACCGTATTTATATGATAGTCGTTTTCTTAATGCTGCTAGCAGTAGTGAGCAGTTATGCAGTCGTACATCAACTTTGGCACCTGCCTTTTTTAGAATTATTCATACCCTCATTTGAGCTATCGCTTTCGGACATGAGTATCCAGCTACAAATCCTACCGACCATGTTGGTAGCATTAACCGCTGGTGGTCTTTTAGGATTGGTCAGTATTTTATTACAACAGCTGGTAAAAAATACTCTGGCCTCAGACACAACATTGGCAGTCGGTAGCGGTGCAAACATGGCACTACTCATTGTCACGTTATTCCTGCCTAGTTTGGCGTTAGGGGGAAGTTTCTGGGTCGCCTTTGTTGGCGCACTTGGTAGTATGGCGATTGTTTTTCTTCTAGCTGCGCCTAGTCGCATGAATCCTTTGGTATTGGTACTAGGTGGACTGGTGACCAATATTTTATTGGGTGCTATTACTGCTTTATTATTGATTTATTATGCTGAAGAAACCTTAAACGTTATGGTGTGGGCGGCGGGTAGTCTCACACAGAACAACTGGCAAGTATCTGCCGTATTAAGCATCGCTAGTGTGGTCGCCTTTATTAGCTTAATGCCTTTATTAAAACCATTAGAAATAATGAGCTTAGATGATAGGCAAGCCAAAAGCTTGGGCGTTCCTATCAACCTCATTCGTGGTTTGGTAGTGGGATTGGTGGCACTACTGACCGCCCTTGTCGTCAGTCGCGTGGGGCCTATTGGTTTTATTGGCTTAGGGGCTGCTACACTGGTGAATGTGTTTTCAGTAAGGCGTATTGGTTACCGTTTGCTATTAGGTTATGTATTTGGAGCATTGTTGTTATGGATCACCAGTAATGCTACGACGCTGTTACAACATTATTTAAGCCTAAATATCCCCGCTGATGCAATGACGGCCATTCTTGGTGCGCCATTGGTGATATGGTTAATTGTGAGCCAAAGTCGTCAACATACCGATGAGGTTATTCCAACCTTGATTTCAGAACGCCGTGACACTCATTTAATAGGTTGGGGAATCGCCTTAATACTGTTGATCATAGGCGTACTTATCTTTACGGCGACTTCAAATGGCTGGCAGCTTAGTACGCTAAGACATTTAATTATTGACTTTAGATTGCCTCGCACGTTAAGCGCAGCCGCCACTGGCGTAATGCTAGCCACTGCTGGCGTGCTGCTACAAACCTTGACACGTAACCCGATGGCCAGCCCTGAAGTACTCGGTATTAGCTCAGGCTCAGCGATAGGAGTGGTACTGGCCTTTGTTTTCCTGCCCAGTTTTGGCTATACAGGTATTATATTATCAGGATTATTGGGTGCTTTTATCGTGCTCAGTTTGATCTTATGGCTTGCCCGTCGTATCAATCCGGCTTATTTATTATTAGTTGGTGTGGCCATTGCCGCATTGATGGGCGGATTATTAAGCCTTGTAAAAATATCTGGCGATCAACGGTTACAAGCGGTTTTAAGCTGGCTATCAGGTTCTACATATCTTGCCAGTCCAGAAACGGCATGGATTTTAGTAGGATTGGCTTTTATACTTTTCCTATTAAGCTTTATGGTCATAAAACCATTAGAGATATTGAGCCTAGGTAGTGGGATCGCCCGTGAGCTTGGGGTATCTTTGAGATTGTATCAAAGCTTGGTACTCATTCTTGTAGCATTACTGAGTACGATATCAACGTTAGCAGTGGGTCCGCTCAGTTTTGTGGGTCTGATGATTCCTCACCTCGCCAGCACATTAGGCGCGGTGAAGCTCAAACGTCAAATTCAATTGTCCGCTATCTTAGGCGCGGGCTTAATGGTCATAGCAGACTGGATTGGACGCTATCTTATATTCCCCTATGAGATACCTGCTGGCACCATCGCTGCCATTATTGGCGGGGCATATTTCCTATATTTGATGCGGCGTATTAAGGCTTAATCCGCCTAGATTGGTAAAAACACTAGCTAACTCTCAAACAATATTATATGACTGAGATTCATTAATACTATCACAAGCACTTTAAGGTTGATGGACAACCCTTTGTAGTCTCACAAATATATTTAGTATTAATGCAGCAATATATTGCAATAAAAATGATTATCATTATAATAAGCATTTAACTTATGCGCTGGAAATATTGATGCAACTGTCTCGCTTATACTCCGCTTTATTTCGCCTTAACCCATCAAATTTGTCTCATCCTCTGTTATTAAAATCCGTATGTTACTCTTGTTTGTCTACCTCAGCCATCATACTGGGTGCAAGCCAAGCAGCATTGGCACAAACGGATTTAATGGTCGACACCCAATCTGATACTCCAAGCGTGGTGCTTGATACGATTGTGGTGACCAGTAGTGCTGACGCGTCAGCGGATGGATTGCCAGATGCTTATGAAGGTGGTCAAGTTGCGACGGGAAGCCGTGTAGGAATTTTAGGCAATCAAGATATTATGGATACGCCATTTTCTACCACATCATATACCAACGAATACATTGCCAACCAACAAGCCCAAAGTGTTGGCGACCTGCTTAAAAAAGACCCCACTGTTCGCGTTGCAAGGGGCTTTGGCAACTTTCAAGAAGCTTACTTTATGCGCGGTTTCATCACCACATCAGATGATACGATGTTTAACGGTCTATACGGTATATTGCCTAGACAGTATATCGCCACCGAACTATTCGAGCGTGTTGAAGTTCAACGCGGCGCATCTGCTATGCTAAACGGTGCAGCACCCAGTGGCGGAAATGCTGGTGGTACGATTAACCTACTACCAAAGCGTGCTAGTAATGCTCCCCTACGCCAATTAACGCTTGGTTATGGTCAAGGTGACCAAGGTAAAGTTGCCGTCGACGTGAGTGACCGTTTTGGCACTGAGGATGCATTTGGCGTGCGCTTTAACGCCGCTTATCAAGATGGCGATAGTGCCATCGATGATGAATCTTCAACGTTAGGATTGGCAGCGCTTGGGCTAGATTATAAAGGCGAGCAATACCGATTATCAGCAGATTTGGGCTGGCAAGATAATAAACTTAAAGAGACTCGTCCTAGCGTCAATCTTGGTGGTGTTTCTAGCATACCAAAAGCGCCAGACGGCTCAAAAAACTGGGCTCAGCCTTGGACGTACTCAGATGAAAAAGATATCTTTGGTACCATTCGAGGTGAATATGATTTTAATGACAATCTCACCGCTTATGGTGCTTACGGCATACGACGTGGTGATGAAGACAATTCTTTATCAGACCTCACAGTAACTAATAATGATGGCAGTGGCACTACCTCTCGATTTGATAATATTCGAGAAGATAAAGTCCAAAGCGCTGAAATTGGTCTGCGTGGTAAATTACAAACGGGTAAAATTGGTCATGATTGGGTGTTAGCAGCTGATATATACGATCAAGAAGAAAAAGGTGCTTATGCTTTTTATAGCGCACGCCCTACTAACTTATATAATCCCACTAAGTATCGGGATAATACCGGGTCGAATAAGGCAGGTTCTGGCGGCAACTTAGACAATCCAAAACTAACCAATGAAAAGCAACTCCAAAGCTTTGCGCTAGCAGACACCATATCGCTGTTCGATGACAAACTGAAAACCACCTTGGGTGTACGTCATCAGAACATAGAAACAACTAGCTATAACCCTGATACTCAAGCGCAAACAGGCAATTATGATGAAAGCAAATGGACACCTAGTGTCGGTCTTGTTTATCAACCAACTATGGACTGGTCTGTCTATGGTAACTACATTGAAAGCCTAGCACCAGGAAAGAAAGCACCTCTAGAGAATGGTGGCAACCCTGTTACCAATGCAGGACAAGACTTAGCACCTTATGTTAGTAAGCAAACGGAAGTAGGCGTCAAATATGACAATGGTACAATTGGCAGTAGCTTAGCTATATTCCGTATAGATGCTGCACGTGCTTATATTGATGACACCAATACTTTTACAGCAAATGGTGAAAACCGTCATGAGGGCGCTGAATTATCAGTATTTGGTAGTCCAAGCGAAAACATGCGTCTGATTGCAGGTGTCAGCTATTTGAGTGCTAAGCAAAAAGATACGGGTGATGTAACATTGGATGGCAATCGAGTGATTGGTCTACCCAAACTCCAAAGTAACGTTAACCTAGAATACGATCTAGCAGCCGTCGAAGGATTAACATTAACAGGCGATATTATACATACAGGCGCTCGTTATGCTGATAATGCTAATACTTTGAAAGTTGATGGCTATACCACTTTGGACCTTGGTGCCCGCTATCGTACGGTACTAGCAGGACAAGATGTCACGTTAAAAGGCATGGTGACCAATGTCACTGGTGAAGACTACTGGCAGTCAGTAGGTGGTTATACAGATTTCGGTTATCTAAATGCCGGTGAACCCATGGCGTTAAAAGTTTCAGCGACGTTTGACTTTTAAATTTGAACGCTAAGCTTCGCCAATGAAACTACTATATTGAATAAACTGTCGTTATAGAATCATTACCAGAGTTAAATAAAAGGGATTAGGCGCCACCTACTCCCTTTTGTGCTATCTAAAAATACGCAAAATTCATTTTATTATTGAGTCCTTATGTCCTCTCGCGCTACAGCCTCTCTATATCATATGATCTGGTCGCATTATCGCCTGCCTTTTCTCAAAGTTATCTTATTAAATTTAGTCAATGCGGCGGTCAGTGTGGGTATTATTGCTTATATTAACCACACCTTTATCAGTCAGCCTGTTTTTAATACCTTGTCATGGCAGAGCTTAGGCTATTTTTCAGCGTTAGTGGTTCTGCTATTGGTCACGACTTTTTTATCGCAATATGCCTTAACCCGCTTGGGTCATAGATTTGTGTATGAGCTCAGAACCAAGCTGGTAAAACAAATTATCGATACCAACGTTCCGCAGATTGACAAGTTAGGAAACGCCCAACTACTCGCCAGCTTGTCTACCGATATCCAATCGATTACCGTCGCCTTTGTCCGTATGCCAGAGTTGGTTCAGGGGATTATTTTATCTAGCGGGGTTGCCTTATATTTGGGTTGGTTGTCATTGCCATTATTACTGATCATCATGGTTTGGATTGTAATGACGATTTGGATAAGTACCATTTTGGTGAAGCACGTTTATAAGCATTTAACAGAATTAAGGGAGATTAATGATCTTTTATATCAAGATTATCAATCTATTATCGAAGGGCGAAAAGAGCTTGCACTTAATCAGCACCGCGCGCAAAAGCTGTATACCAATGATTTTTTAAGTCACGCCCAGTCTTATAAAGAGCGCGTTATTAAAGCAGATACCTTCCACTTATCAGCAGTGAATTGGTCGAACATTATGATGTTTGCAGCGATTGGTGTGGTCTTTGCGGTCTCAAACTATCTTAATATTCCCATGAGCGTTGCCACCACTTTTTCTTTAACCATTCTATTTATGCAATCGCCGCTGCTACAAGCCGTTGGCGCTTATCCAACTTTACAAACGGCGCAAGTCGCGTTAGATAAAATACAGACGTTGGCGCTTGCTGATTATCAACCAGCATTTTTAACCAATATAGCAGCAAATGACTGGCAGACCATCTCACTGAACAATGTGAGTTATCGCTATCAAGGTATAAACCACAATACACAAGAAACTGTGACTGAAAATAAGTCGCTTACTGATGACATTTTAAAAAATGTCAATCTCACCTTAAAGCGTGGCGAAGTGGTGTTTTTGATAGGCTCTAATGGTAGCGGTAAGTCTACCCTTGCAAAAATAATTACTGGTATTTTTACGCCTACGACAGGCGCTGTAAAAGTAGACAAACAGGTGATTGATTCGGACAATAATAGCCATTATCGGCAGCTATTTTCTGCCATTTTTAGCGATCAACATATTTTTAAACAATTAATCGGCAGTCAAGACAATAACCCTGATATGTCTTTAGTGACCGAGTGGCTGCATAAATTAAATTTGCAAGATAAAGTGACGGTAACTGACCATCGACTGTCTACCGATAAGCTGTCACAAGGACAACGCAAACGCTTGGCTATGCTGCTCGCTGTCGCCGAACAAAAAGACTTTCTGCTGCTCGATGAATGGGCCGCTGACCAAGACCCTGCTTTTCGCCGAGTATTTTATCAAACGCTGATTCCTGAATTAAGAGCCATGGGCAAAACACTGTTTATTATCAGTCATGATGACGGTTATTTTGAGCATGCTGACCGCTTGCTGATGATGAAAGAAGGAAAACTGACGGAGTTAAATGCAGAAGAACGCCAGCGTGCCAGTGCGGACGCCATTGCTATGCTAGAGTAATTGATGATAAGTCATATCACTAAAATATCTGATACCAAAGCATAACCATTGCCAGGTAACACCTATATCAAGCAGGAGAAATTTAAGCATATCGTTTATTTGAATAGCTTCTGTACAAAGTGCGCCCGAGAAATTACCAAAAAATCCAACAACGTAATAGCCATAATCACAATGATTGCTGCTGGGAATATAATAGCCACAACAAGCAATGGAATGGCAAACGACCACCATATGGAAAAATCTTGTCCACGTGCTGGCGGATTTAGTCCAATGATTTCGTTGGCATTACGAGGACGACGTTGCCACCATATGACATAACCGCACACACAAATTGCAATCACTGATAAGCAAAACAGTCCATTGGCTAACACGCTCCATAATCCCAGCGTTCCCATGTGAATAGCCGCACCCGCTGCCATAAACTTGCCAAAAGCATTGTAATCCTCAAAGTGGATATCAGCCAATATTTTCCCCGAATAGCGGTCGATATGTACTGTACGGTCAGCGGTTGGACTTTTCATATCGTAGCTCATAGAATCTTGGCTAATCGTCCACACTCCTGTCGCGCCTTGTGGTAGATTCAGCTGATAACGCCCTTCAAAGCCAATCTCACGAGCAAACCTATCTACCGTATCAATCATAATGGGAATATTAGGCGCGATACCGTTCTCACCTTTCGTTGACCCTGACAGCGGCATCGGTGTCAGTTCTAGCACCCAAGGTACCTCTTTGGTACTGCCCGTATTTAATACACGACCATGTGTTGGTGCAAGCGTTGGTGCTGCTCCATGAACGTGCAGCGTGGCATCAGCGTTATCCATATCCATACCCGCATGATGCTGACTATGGTCAATCGAAAGTGGCATGGGCGCCACGCCCCATTTACCGGCCGGAAACTGACTCCAAGCCTGTATGATTCGCTCGCCCCAAATACCTGCCCAAGCCATGCCTGAAATGCAAAAAAACAACAAGACAATGGATATCCAAGTGCCTAAGGTGGCGTGAATAGTACGGAAAAATGACCGCTTTTTCTTTAGGTTACTATCATCAGGAATCAACATAGCTTTGACAAATTTGCGTTTTTGCCACCACAAGTACCAACCCGTTAAAACCATCAAAATAGTTAATGAGGCGGTGGCTTCTTGAATAAAATCACCAACCTTCCCTAACAGCAAATCGCTATGAATACTATCAAGGGTATTGTACAAGCCCGTATTAGTGGGGGTACTTTTAACAATATCACCTGTGTACGGATTCACCGCCACCATATTGTCATGCCTACCTGATACCACTTGAAACAAGGCCACCGTATCGGTGTTGCGGGGTGCGATATATTTAATCAGCGTGCTATCTGGTAAGGTTTGAAGGGCGTTTTTTGCTTGATTGGCGATTGGTGCTTGAACCATAGACTGTAGAGGGGTAACGGTTAAACGATCACTATCTCGCCCTGTTGTATTGGACATAAGCAGCATGCCAAGTCCTGTAAACGCTAAAATAATCAAAAAAGGGGCAATAAACATGCCTGCATAAAAATGCCATCTCCATACTGTGAAATAGTGTTGATTGTTAGGGGGTTGACGTGTATCTCTACTCATAAATATGACCTTTAACCATCTTTAGCTGCTCAATTAACGTCATGAACGCATTGATAATAGTAATATAAAATAGCTGATTGTTAGATTCGACCCAAAATACTTCCAAGCCAATAACGTGTTTTTAAAGATGGCAGCATCATACAAGAAAACTCATCAAAACACTGCGATTTATAGGAAATAATTGGCCTTATATGAGGTGCTTTTTAACTTTTTATAATTTTAATCAGTAATGATTTTTCCTCACTTACACCTTATGTATTCTGTATAAGTGCTGACAATAAATACCTTCAATACTTCTATAAAACTCTTATTGTAATTTTTTAATGATAACGATAATCATTAGTGTTATCATTATTCCCATATTTATATACTTATCTTTTAATTTAAAACCGTCAACTACTTCTATCTGAAAGGAAATACGATGCCGTCTCTTTTACGTTGCGAATCTGCCCGAAAAAAACAATTAAAAATGGCAGTCAGGATTGGCTTATTAATGAGTATTAGCCATGCTGCATATGCTAAAGAAACGACAAATCATATTGAAGATATCCAAAACGAAGATGAGAATATTACTACTGTTAATCCGACACCAGCGACGACCTTAGATACTATTACTGTTTATGCCGATAGCTACCGCAGTACAGGCACCAAAACTGCATTAGACCCTAACGATGCTCCAATGAGCTATAGCAGAATCAATCAAGAACTATTACAAAAACGTCAAGCAGATAGCGTTAATGCAGCGTTGCGTTATGAGCCCGGCGTGAGTACTGAGAGCCGCGGTACGGTATCTATTTTTGATGAATACAATATTCGCGGTTTTAAGACTTATTCCAATTTTTATGATGGATTACGCCTCCCCTATGACGGTGCTTGGAACCTGATGCCGCAAGTAGACATTTATGCGACTGAAGCGGTAGAAATCTTAAAAGGACCAGCATCCTCACTTTACGGCTACACGGCGCCAGGTGGCATGGTCAATCAGGTCGCCAAAACACCAAAAAGCACTCAAGCATCTGAAGTGCAGTTACGACTTGGCAATCAAAATCTCAAAGAAATGGCAGTCGATACGACAGGCCCTATTTCAGATACGCTCAATTATCGCTTGGTGGCATTAAAACGTAAAAAAGATGGACAGATGCATACCACAGAAGAAGAGCGCACTTTAATTAATCCGTCACTTGAATGGCGACCGACAGAAGATGTCTCCGTTCTTGCCAATCTTTTTTATCAAGACGATCCAGAGATGGTGCCTTCTACTCCGCTTCCTGCTGTTGGGACAGTCTACAATGCCAGCTATGGCAAGCTAGATAGTGATGCCTACGCAGGTGACGAGTGGAATCATTTTAGCAAAGAAGTAATAATGCCAAGTGTGACTGTCAACTGGGCTATCAATGACAAATTAGCCTTTAAGCATATCCTACGCTATACCGATGCCGAAGCGCAGCAGCGCAATATGTACAATCAAGAAGGGTTTATCACGGGTAGCGACAAGATTTTAAATCGTGTGGCCTATACCACTGATGAAAAGATGAACAACTGGACCACAGACAATCAGCTGGCTTATCAGTTAGATACTGCCAATACCTCGCACAATTTATTATTCGGTGTGGAGTATCAAGAAACGGACAGTAGCGCCACTTATTATGATGCTGGCGCAGATGGCACCCCAAACCTTGATTTGTCCAATCCCGATTTTTCGCAAATCAATGCTGGCACACTACCATTAGATATTTATCGACAGAAACAAGACATCGATCAAAGCCAGCTGGGATTTTATGTACAAGATGAGATGCAGTGGCAAGATTTGACAGTGGTGGCAGGCTTACGTCACGACAACTTTGACAGCACTACCGAGCAAACCGAAGCCTCTAAAGGTGCTGTTTATAGTAACAAAACGATTGATAACAGCGCATCAAAAACCAGTGGTCGCCTTGCTGCCATTTATGACTTTGATAATGGCTTCTCTCCTTATGCCAGCTATTCACAGTCGTTTCAGCCTGTTGTCGGTAGCAACTTCGTTACTAATAAGGCATTTGAGCCAACCACCGCTGACCAATTAGAAGCTGGTATCAAATATCTGTCCCCAGATCGCGCCACACAAGGAACGTTGGCGGTGTTTGATATCACGCAAAAGAACGTCGTAGTAACAAACCCCGCTAATTCTCAACAGAAAGTTCAAACGGGTGAAATTACCTCTAAAGGCTTCGAGGTTTCAGGTAGCCACATGCTAAGTGATTGGGTAGATATTGCTGCAAGCTACAGCTATACCGATGCTGAGATTACCGAAGATGAATTCAACCCTGACGTGGTCGGCAATACGCCAGCACAAACCGCTAAACATAAAGCGACACTGTGGGCAGACTATTACGCCACAGATAAATTGACCCTCAATGCAGGCGTTCGCTATGAAGACGGCATGCAACTTGATAAGCAAAATTCAGACGAGCTGCCGAGTGTGACATTGGTAGATATTGGTGGCAGCTATCAAATCAATCCGATGCTCGCTGTCGGCGCTAGTATCAATAATTTGTTTGATAAAACCTATGTCGGTACTTGCTACGATAGTAATAACTGCTGGATGGGACCCGAGCGCCAGATGTCCGTCAGTCTAAAGGCCAACTTTTAAACAATATAGAGCTTATCATTACTAGAGAATGTCAATTTTATATACTGGCGTTATCTAAACTTATAACTTAAAAAATGAAACACTTAAATTAAGAAAGGCATTAAAATGGCAAAACCCGCTCCAAGAACATTGAATGTTGTTCGTACCAAATACATCACGCCACATATGTGCCGCGTCACGCTTGGCGGTGCTGGCTTGATTGACTTTCCAACAGATCAAGAAAGCGCTTATATCAAACTCATATTTCCTCAAGGCCATGGGACTCGACCACTAATGCGCACCTATACCATCAGTGGTCAACGTGAGGGTGAAATAGATATTGATTTTGCCTTGCACGACGCTGAAGGGCCTGCTTCAATGTGGGCACGTAACGCCCAAGTGGGTGAGCAAATATTGGTAGGCGGACCAGGACCAAAGAAGCTGATTAATAATGAGGCAGATTGGTTTTTATTGGTTGGTGATATGACAGCGCTACCAGCCATTACCGTCAATCTTGCCCAGCTACCTGCTGATGCCTGCGGCTATGCAGTCCTTGAGGTCACCAGTGAAGCGGATAAGCAACTACTCAAAAAACCAGACAACGTTGACATTCACTGGGTGATCAACTCACATCCAAATACCGAAAGCAGCCCATTACTGGAAAGGGTTAAAACGCTTACGTGGCTAGCAGGCCAGCCTGCTGTTTGGGCTGCTTGTGAATTCCATAGTATGCGTGTACTGCGCCATCACTTTAAAACATATTTTTCAATACCAAAAACGCATTTATACATATCCAGCTATTGGAAAGTCGATAGCACAGAAGACCAGCATAAAGTTGAGAAGCAGAAAGATGCAAAAAATCTAGCATAATATGCTATTTATACTCAAAAATTGAAGGTTGTACTAACAACAATTTGTGAGCTATGAGTATTAAGTTTCTGACGTGGTCATCAACTCATTCGCAGGCCAGATTATAATGATGTATGCTGAAAAAAACGGACAAAAAATATTTGGTAAACTAGAATCCTAAACAGGAGTTTACCATGAGTAAGAAAAGAGTAGGATACAGCGACACTTTCAAAGCTGAAGCCATCGCCAAAGTCAAAGAAAATAACGGCAACATCAGTCAAACGGCTAAAGAAATTGGTATACCCATGAACACACTAGAAAACTGGCATAGGAAGGCTGAAAGAGGCGTACTTGCAGGCACCCAAAATTACAACTCTGAACTCATAGCCGCCTTGGATGAAATCAAAGACCTCTGTACACGACAAAAATGCTCAAAGTCTCAAAGGTCGTGGACTAGGAGACAAATAACTTATTAGAACCTCAGGTGGTGTTTCAAAAAGTATGCTGACATTAGACATACCCATAATTAATGTAAAAGAACAGCATATCAAAGATCTTAAAATGGTTATCGAGCTTTTTAGAGAAACCACAAGTTTTTCTAAAGGCTCGTCTTGGTAGTGTTCAAAATTCTGTGTCATTCCCCTAAACTATGTAAAAAACAAGGAATGACACCATGCAAAACTTTGACTTTAACGAAGCCTTAAAAGGCATTCAAGCAGGTAAACCTATCA
>ERZ808040.1449-NODE-1449-length-15878-cov-3.960256_pt1 | contig 15878 bp, 20 predicted proteins | sample MGYA00380191_ERZ808040 | MGnify/ENA primary metagenome ERZ808040 (study PRJEB31490, sample SAMN06133395) | mouse gut metagenome | isolation source: J6 | host: mice | place: China: Chengdu | collected 2015-05 ... | reverse complement strand
ACCGAAGGAATATAGGACAAAAGTTCATCTCCGTCCATCCCCGGTGCCAGGCCGTTTGTTTTCTTCTTCGAGGCAATCGTCCCGCCGGTGCAAATCAACAGGATTTTTGGTTTTCTTTTCATCATGTTCTCCCTTTATCCATACAATAGTTACTGTCCGCATCATTCACAATAAGTTTAATTCCAAGCTCATCGCACTTATCTTGGGTCCCCTGAATAAGATCCAGCATGAATGCCGTCCGTTCATTGCAGATAAGATAACCAAAGGTCATTCCCTCTGTCGTTTCCTCTTCCTTTGTCTCCTCCTGCGCTGCCTCTGATGGCGCTTCCACAGTTTCCTGCGCTGTCGTTTCAGCCGGAGCCGGCGTTTCTTCCGCTTTCTGCCCGCAGCCGGCAAACATTGCTACTGTTGCCCCTACCACCATCGCTGCTAATAATTTTTTCATTTACTTTTCCTCCTATGTTTTTTATTTAAAATTACAGAACCAATCATCCTGTAATCTTATAACGATACCATTATTTCTTATCTGCACGATCCAGCAGCACTGCGGCTATGATGATAATTCCGCTGATTACTTTTTGCCAGTACGAAGACACGCCTAAAAGGTCAAGACCATTGCCTAAGACACCAATAATAAATGCGCCTACAATTGTTCCCCACATTTTTCCGATTCCGCCGGAAAGTGCAGTGCCGCCAATCACAACTGCTGAAATCGCTTGTAATTCATAACCCTCGCCTGCATTCGGCTGCCCGACCACGACACGGCAAGCCTGCATAATACCCGATAAACCTGCCATAAAACCACAAATTATGTATACCATCATTTTTACATTCGATGCAGGTATCCCGGAGGCCCTGGCAGCCTCTTCATTTCCTCCTACTGCATAAATATATCTGCCAAACTTTGTTTTCCCTAATAGGAATATGGCTATCACAGATACCATGATCATGATTATTACAAGATATGGAATGCCTCCAATACTGCCGCTCCCAAAGCTTTTAAATACAGAAGACATTCCCGAAACAGGACGTCCATCTGCTACGATAAGTGCTATCCCCCTGGAAATGGTCATGGTTCCTAAAGTCACGATAAAAGGAGCCACTTTTGCCTTTGCAACAATCAGTCCATTCAGCAGACCGAACAGCAATCCAGTAAAGATTCCTGCAAGGACAGCCAAAGCGGGCGGGAATAATGCTTCCCCATTAGCATCCACTTTTGCAATCATTGCAAACGCTACCCCTGACACCGCCAGCATGGAACCGACAGATAAATCAATTCCACCTGTCAATATTACAAAAGTAACGCCGATTGCCAATATGGCATTAATTGAAGTTTGCGTCAAAATCGTTATAAAATTTGTGAATGTAAAAAATCTGTCTGAAATGACGGAAAGTACTGCTATTAAGATAATCAGTGCAAATACAATCGCATATTTCCGAAAAATAATTTTCATTGTTTCTCCTGCACCTGCCTTTGAGAAATTGTTCTTATTCATTATTTTTCCACCTCTCTGTTCTTCTATTGTTTCATAACATATTCCATGATTTTCTCTTGGGTTATATCCTGCTTTTGATCGATTTTTCCAACAAGTTTTCCTTCGTGCATGATTACGATCCGATCTGAGAGACCAATCAGTTCCGGCATTTCCGAAGAAATCACGATGACCGCTTTCCCATTTTTGACAAAATCATTTATCAACTGATAAATCTCCACCTTAGCCCCCACATCGATTCCTCTCGTAGGTTCGTCCATAATCAATATTTCCGATTCATCCAGCATGACTTTTCCCAAAACAACCTTTTGTTGATTGCCGCCTGAAAGATTGCGCACCGGATAATTTCTCCCTGGTGTCTTAATATGTAATTCCTTAATCTCTTTATCAGCAAGTTCATTCTCTTTCCTGTTAACCAACAGCGGAGTTTTAAAATATTTATTTAAATTTGAGAGGGTCAGATTATGCTTAACAGATAAAGGCAGAACCAGCCCGACCCCTTTTCGGTCCTCATTAATCAGTCCAATCCCGTTCGCAATTGCGTCCTTAGGTGTCCGAATCCTCGCTTCTTTACCATTTACATAAATCTCCCCCTTGTCATATTTATCTAATCCACAGACACATCGCATAACTTCCGTTCTTCCGGCGCCCATCAGTCCCGCAACCCCCAGCACTTCTCCCCGCCGTACCGCAAAAGATACATCTTCAAAAACCCCTTTTCTTGTCAGTCCATCAATTCGCAGCATCTCTTCTCCAGGCTCCACGCTCCTTTTCGGAAAAACATCTGTCAATTTGCGTCCTACCATTGCGATAATGATCTGATCGATGTCTACTTCATCTGACTGAAACGTATCCACCAGACATCCATCACGGAATACCGTAACTCTGTCGCTGATCCTCAAAATTTCATCCATTTTATGGGATATGTAAATGATGCCGACCCCCTTTGCTTTCAAATCTGCAATTACTTTAAAAAGGTTCTCTACTTCCCTGTCTGTGATTGCCGAGGTCGGCTCATCCATAACAATAATATTGGCATCGTACGATATTGCCTTTGCAATTTCCACCATCTGCTGTTCTGATACCATCAGGCTCTTCATAAGCCTCTTCGGATTTAAGTCCACCCCTACATTTGCCAGCCACTGTGCTGCCTTCTCATTCATTTCCTTTTGATGTAAGACTCCATGATGAACAATTTCCCTTCCAAGAAATAGGTTCTCCGCAATCGTTAAATGCGGAACATATGACAATTCCTGATGGATAATTGCTACCCCCATGGAAAGCATGAATTTCTCATCTCTTTTTTCAAGGATTTCGCCTTTATATACGATATCACCTGAATCCTGTTTATAGGTTCCTGTTAAGATTTTCATCAATGTAGATTTGCCAGCACCATTTTCCCCCATTAATGCATGTACTTCTCCCTCATGCAAATCAAAAGAAACATCGTTTAGCGCAACCACTCCAGGAAATGCTTTGCATATATGCTTCATTTCAAGCAACTGTTTTCCATTACCCACTCACAACACTCCTCATTCTTCTTTATTCCGCGCGTTCACGTGCACATTTTTTATAAAAAGGATAATACAATATTTATATATTTCTGTAAATGTAAGTATATTTTTTATAGTGTTTTTTCACATGGCATAGAGAGTAAATGAATTATTTTTTGGTCAAAATGTCTATTTCAAATATTTATGCGGTTTTTATCATGAATATTTTTTGTATGTGCACGTGCCCTTATCTGTTTGACTATTACACATTTTCATGCTATTTTAATAAATATAGGACGTGAAACAAATTGAGCCGCCAAATATCTATGAGATGCTTCGCCTCTCTATTGCACGTCTACTTGGCTTGTTGCCCCGCGGGAATAAATGCAGAAAGTGTAGGAAGTATTATATGATTACATCAAAAGAAATTGCTGCTTTGGCAGGCGTATCCAGGGGAACTGTTGACCGTGTTCTCAACCACCGCGGTGCTGTAAAACCTGAAACAGAACAACGTGTCCGTGAAATTGCACGTGAATTGAACTACCAGCCAAATAAAGCGGGTATGGCATTAGCTGCCCAAAAAAAGAAAATTACAATCGGAATCTTACTTCTTGGTGCAAATAGTAACAACCTTTTCTGGAATGATGTTATGGATGGTGTTACCTACCAGCAGCGTAACCTGTCAGGATATGGCTGCCGCATTCTTGTAAGGCAATCGTCCTTTGATGACCAGGAGCAGATTGATATCATTGACGAGTTTGTAAAAGACGGTATCAACGGTCTGATTATCGCTCCCTGCAATACCCCCAAAATAGCCCGTAAAATTGATGAATTATTTGAAATGGGAATTCCCACTGCTACCACGAATACAGATATTCAAAATTCAAAAAGACTATTTTATGTTGGGAGCAACTATTATGAAAGCGGTTGTGTTGCTGGAGGATTTATGGGGCTGATTACAGGCGGATCAGCTAAGGCTGGCATTGTCACTGGTTCTTCTATGGTATTTTGCCACACCGAACGTATCGGCGGTTTTTTAAATACAATTTCGGAGCGCTACCCTCACATAGAGCTCCTTGAAATTGTAGAAAATCATGATGATGAACTTAAAAGTTACCATGTTACCTGCCAGCTTCTTGAAAAATATCCTGACCTGAACGCTTTATGTTTCACCGCTGCCGGCGTACATGCAGGGTGTCAGGCAGTTCTGGACTTGAAGCGTGAAAAAGACATGAAAATTATTTGTTTTGATGTGAATAATCCTGTCAAAGAATTAATACGTCAAGGAGTTATATCTGCTACGATATGTCAACAACCTTTTCAGCAAGGTTCCAAACCGATCAAGCTTTTATTTAACTATCTTACTACGGGAATTGCACCAGAAAATCCATTGTTCTATACAAATGCATTTATTAAGATATATGAAAATCTATAAATACAAGCTTTCTTTTGCCCCCAATTTCCTGCAGCGGTTCAATGCTGTTGCCACAACAGCCCAAGCAAGCCCTCTGCCGCGGTACTTAGGTATGGTACAGACCGGTTCCACGTAAGCATAGGATGTCCTTTCATCATACCAACAGGTACAATGGGCAGCAAACTCCCCCCTTCATCCTCCACTGCCAAACATAGATAAGGCTTTCTATGAATATTCCCTTATTTTCATGTTCTTCGGCTGCAATTCCTCTCTTCCGCGTCTGGCTCTTTGATGAAATAAAACCTATTTAAATCCTTTTATTTAGTTCTTCCCGTTCATCCATGTCTGCTGTTACAGCAAAAAACGCTTCTACAACTGCCGGATCAAAGTGCGTGCCGGATTCCTCCCTGATGATCGCATACGCTTTTTCAAGCGGCATGGCGCTTTTATAACATCGTTTGGAAGTCAGTGCGTCAAATACGTCCGCCACCGCCATAATCCTTGCGCAGAGCGGTATTTCTTCCCCGCTGATGCCATAAGGATAACCTTTTCCGTTCCACCACTCATGATGATACGCCGCCATTTCCACCGCCGTATTCAGATACCCCGATTCTCCAAGTTCCTTCTTTGCGTGAGTAAGCAGTTCCTCCCCTGCCGTGGTGTGCGTTTTCATTATCTCAAATTCTTCTTCCGTCAGCTTTCCCGGTTTGTTCAGGACTGCATCTGGTATATGTATTTTCCCAATGTCATGAAGCGGCGCTGCAACCACCATATCGCTCAGATATCTGTCCGTAAGAATATTACTGTATCTTCCCTGCCTTTTCAGCTCCTTCGCAATGCACTCCACATATGCCGCTGTACGTCTGATATGTCCGCCCGTATTATCGTCCCTGTTCTCCACCACCTCCGCCATGAACGTAATCATGCCCGACTGCATACGGGAAACCTTTTCATGGTAAAAAGAACGCTTATTGCCCTGCATAATCAGCACGATAATCGTAATCGTCATAACAAAGGCAGAAACACTGGTAATCCCGATAAAAGGAGCCAGCCCTCGTCCGTATATACTGTCTGCTGCCTGTACATTACCGCTGTCCACCGTAATCTGCATTGCCGTATGGTTAGAAAAGAGCAGCATCAGGATTCCGACGATCCAAAGCAGATACTTTTCCGATCTCCGCAGACTCCTGTGCTGCATACTCTCATGAAACCAACTACGCCAGCTTTTCCCTTTCATATAGAATAAAAGAAGCAGCATGAATAATACCCCATATAGGATAAACTGATAAACTACGGTTTCCTGTGCCGACAGCGCAAAGAAATACGGAGGCATGATCAGTGTCGGAACAAGAAGCCCGTTGATAATGCCCAAAAACGGCAGCATCTGAATCCACCAATGCAGGGAGCAGGTTTGTTACAGAATGAACCACTGCCGCAGGAAACAGCGATGTGCTCCTTTTTGTCAGATAGACCAAAAATCTCTCCCAATCCACGCAGGGTAAATGCTCCTGCATGAAAAGATATCTCTCCCCTGAACATAAGATACATGAGCAGCTCGTTTAAGTAATTCATGACCAGCGCACCGATTACTGCAAAGAGGTAGGCTTTCCAAGCCTTTCTGATATTGGAGAGAATCATAAGATTGTCACATCCTTCCCTGCTTATCTTACATAGAATAAGCGCTGTCAGTGACGGAAGAAACGAGGTCAGAATGACAAGTGAAGCCGCCACGGACTCGTCCCCCGATGAATATGCGGCATACCACAGTATATTGGAAAGCGGCAGACAGCACAGCAGGAATATCCATATGTATTTTTTCGTGTTCCTCAAATTCAAAACAGGCTCCTTTATTTATTCAATAATTCTCATTTTCTAAATTTGAATTTTCTACTTGGTATATATTTCTAAAAATGATGTGATTTTCCCATGTGTATATTCGCCCTCAATTAATCCAAACTCCGGATCATAATACTTATTGTCATAAAACAGCGTCCAATGCGTATACCCCGCATCTGTATGAACCGTCAGAATCGAATACTTGTAGGGAACAGGATTCTTCTTGGAAATCCGTTTGTTTCTTTCAGCGTGTCCGATGCCATAAAAATCAAGTATTTCTATCAGTTGACCGATACTTGTAGCTCCATCTGTTTTCATATCCCTTATTACTTCCTCAACGCTTTTCCCTGCAATCATGGCAATACACGCCTGTCCACACGTTGAAAAAGTAGGCTGCATAATTAACTCCATCTATCATTCCCCCCTATCATCTTTTCCATCCCACTGCCCGTTTCATTTTCAGACATTATTTGAAAGCCAAGACTACGGTAAAAACCCTCCTGCCCTTTGGAAGCTCTCAGGTCTATGCAGACCTTCCAGTTTTCCTTCAAAGTGCTTTTAATAAAATTCTCCGAAAAGCGATAGAGAAAAGTTCCTATCATCTGTCCTTGAAATTCCCTGCTTACAATAAATTCCTTCATAAACCAGTGCATACCATAATCACCAAGCCAGTTTATTGTTGCCACTGCCCTATCTTTATGGCGTACAATAAAGGATTTTGTGCTGTTCCTGATGGCAAAGTTCATCTGCTCTTGCGTAGGGCAGCTCCAGCCTACAGAGGCAAATAATTCTGAAAATTCTGTAGCCTGCATATCCTGACTCACTGTATAATAATCAATGTCAAGCGCCTGCAAAATCTTTAATTCCCTGACTTTCCTTTCTTCCAGACATTTAATATATCCCTTCTATTTTCTTCCCGATAAATGGGAATTTTCTGAATTGTTAATTATTTCATCAAAAATTCTAATACTTTATGGTTAATCTTATCTGGCTTACTCACACAAAGTAAATGGGACGCTTCTTCTACAATGTGTAATTCCAAATTACGGAATACGGATTTTGCACGCTTTGTCGCTCTTTTTATTGAAAACGCAAACTCATTTTCTCCTAACAATAAAAGAACAGGCATTGTTACATTCAGCAAATGCTCTTTTTTTAACCATTTGGGAAAACTGGCATTTGAATTCATGTTCATAACTGAAATTGTAAAGAGTTTGATAATACTATTTGGTAACGACTCCTCCTTTTCGCTTCCCCACCCAATATAATTTTCAACATTTTCTCTTGTTGGTCTAAATCCCATCTTCATTATCTTAAAGAAAAATGAAAAATACATTTTAGCAAGAGTTTGAACTGGACTAAGTAAAATTAGCTTTATTACTTTCTTCGGATAAAAACCGGTATAATTTGCAGCGTTCCAACCACCTATCGAAAGCCCGCAAAGAAATACTTTATCCAATTCTAATCCGACTAAAGTTTCATCAAGCCACATAGCATTATCCTGTGGTGTTTTCATTTTCTTTGTGAGAATACTTTTAGAGGATTCTCCTATCAAATCAATCGCATAAACACAAAAATAGTTGCTCCAAAACAATATATTTTTATACCAGATAGGGGACCACAGCTTGCTGCATGAAGTAATACTAGCGGCGGATTTTTCTCGTTTCCTGCGCAAAGCACATAGCTGTCTCCAAATGAAGTAGTGATATATTTTTCATTAAATGGTACGGACACAAGTTTCAAAGCTTTTTCATATGCAACAAAATATTCCTTTTGACTTTCTATTGTTCTAAAATTCAATCCCTTTTTCACGATACTTTTCTCCCAAATTCCGATTGCGATTTGATGTTTTTTAAGGGAAATATTAGCTGTTATATTTTATTATTAAAATCCTCACTAACCCTTAAAAACACTAAGTTTATCGCAGATGAGCTTTCCCTTAAAGTGTCCCTTGTGTTATATCTTCCCATAGGGCATTACGAACCCTGACAAGGGAAAAAATAAGGGAAACAAAATCACATAAAACATTATAACACATAATATACGGGAATTGGTAAACTGATTGAAATGCTTTCAAAAAATCAATGAAAAGAGGACAGATAAAAAATGAATATGATTTACGCAACATACAATATCCACCATAACAGCATTGACGTATACACCCATGCGGGCTACTTTTTACGGATAGACTGCAACAAAGCAGAAGAAGGGTTAAAAACTACACCATGTTCTGAATGTGCCCTAAATGCTCTGGCAATAGACGAACCGCTTGAATATGCAAGATTGCATCTTGAAGGAAATATGCAGATGTGGGTGGATGCAGAGGATTCATTGGAATTGTGGTAACAATTTTCAATAAATCAGGGCTGATTCTAATATCAATGAGAATCAGTCCTGATTTTACTCATAACTATCCTATTTTCTCTTGAAGCTTGCCGAAAGATATTTTAATCTCACAGCTTTCTTTCAACTGTTGAAAAAGAAACTAATATCAGTATAATAAAGGATAAAGCAGGAGATTGATTTTTTAGGCAAATATACAAGACTGTTGGCGTGGTGGTGTGTTAAAATTGTGTCAGCGGAGGTGGAAAGATGATTCATACGGATAATGTTTTTTCATACGGTTTCACGCAGTTTGAAGAAGGATGCATAAGAAAGCTGTTACCAACTAAAAAAAGCTATTTGACTTCTACAGAATGCTTTACAGACATCATTGCCTGCAATTCATACGCAATATTTATTAACACTATGATGGTATCTGCTGATGATTTAGAAATGTTGTGGGAATTTTATCTTGAAGTTGGTCCGGCTTCGGAAACAGTTGTTTTGGTTGGACATGCAGAGATTCCCAAACAATTAAAAGGCAGGATAAAAGTTTTTTCAAGTTTTGATAAGCTGCAATCAGAACTGAAATATGTCCTTTTGTCAGCTTACCGCAATAGCAGGAAAAACGAGACTTTCAGCGCCACATTAGCGAACGCCATTATGATTTTAAGCCAGATTCGCCTATACCCGGGTACTACAACGGAACAGCTTGCAAAACGACTGGAAATATCAAAGCGTTCCGTCCAAAGGTATATTGAAACATTAAGAGTTGCGGGAGAATGGATTGAATATGACAGAACTTTGAGGGGATGGAAATTAACGGAAGGGAAATCTGTCCTTTGGGGTGATTAGTAAGAAAATGGAGGAAATTTTTATGGGATACTATGATAACATCGCCGTTTGTAAAACAGAGAGAGAACTGTTGGAGCTATGGAAAACAAAAGAGCCTGTCACAAGAAGTTATGTTGATAAAAAACAGGAAAAGACAGTTTCAATTAATCATAAGAATGTATTTATCAGTGATGGGATCGTAAATGAAGCTGTCTGGAATCATCAGACTGGCAGGAAAATCTTGTATCTATTAAAAGAGGCTTATGGGGAAGATGCGGATTGGAGTCTGACAGAATGGTTACTGCGTGCAAAGCCCTCATCCTCTGTCTGGAAACGGGTAATTGAATGGGCTTACGGAATCCAAAATACAACCGAAAGCGGGATTGCAAAATATTCACCTGGCATTTACGAACATCATACAGAACTGTTCAACCATATCGCAGTAGTAAACCTGAAAAAGAGCGGTGGGAAATCATCGTCAGACTATGGGGAAATAGAAGCATATGCACTTGCGGACAAAGAAGAAATCAAAAAACAGTTAAGGCTGATTGCGCCGGACATCATCCTGTGTGGTTCGACGTTCGGTGCGTTAAACCATGTATTTGATAACAAAATATGTCCAGAAGGAATGCAGTGCAATAACTGGTTTTATTACACAAATATTATTTCAGACAACAGGACATTGGTAATTGACTACTATCATCCTGCAAATTATTATCCTGCCCTGCTCAATTATTATGCAGTAACAAACATCTTTCAGCAGGCGCTGCTGTACCAAAAAGAAAAAGGAGAAAACTGATATGGCAAGTGAAGAACGAATACTGTTTAAAGACAAGATAACCAAAAAAGAATATACTGTTTTGGCAAAGGAATTGCTGATTGCCATCGACATGGGAGGGGATGCTCTGAAAAAGATTCTTATTGGCTGTGAAAATCCGGAATTATATTCTTCACATGGAACTTATCAGGAGGGAGGGCATAACCGCTGTGACGGACTGAAAGGGAATCGGTTCACAGAAAAACGGTTCTGCAAATGCCTGTATTACAGAAATGGAAAATACCATAATCCGAATGTATGCAGGGAATGTGGTTTTGCGGACAGATTTGATATTACTGGCAATTACCGGATAACAGATTATGAGGTTCCTGCACATTTCTACGGAAAAGGGATTGGTGAAATTGACTTAATTATCAGCGATGGGAAAACACAATATGCCACGGAACTGAAACCTTATAAAGGAAATACGGAAACACTGCTTCGGATGATTGCGGAAATTATGACTTATACGATTGGATATCCGACAGGAAAATACGTAAAGGCAATCGCATTTTTTGAGGGAACGAAACAGGCTGCTGAATTTGAAAAAGCAGCACCGGAGATAAAAGAACTTTTGACAAAAGCAAATATCACTGTTTTCCGTTTTGAGAAAACAGGGGAGAAAGCGTATCAAATATGCAGATTATAATTCATCGCGGCACGCGCCAAATCGGTGGATGCGCTGCGGAAATAAGAACGGACAGTACACGGATTTTGATTGATTTTGGGGCTGAATTGCCGGATGCAGAAGGAAATGTCTCTATAGACACGCTTGAAATTGACGGTCTTAATTGCGGAAAGACTGATTTTGACGGCGTGTTTTTAACTCATTATCATGGGGATCATATCGGCTTAATTTCTGGCATAATGGAACCAATACCAATCTTCTTGGGCGGGACAGCTATTGATATTTTGACAACCTTTTCAGAAAGAGTGCAAAACAGTTATAAAGGCATATCCGGCAGACTTCGCCCACTTACTGCTTTAAAACCGGTAACCGTTGGTGATATAAGAGTTACGCCAATCCCTGCAGACCACTCTGCTTACGATGCCTATATGTTTCTAATTGAGGCGGAGGGTAAACGAATACTGCACACGGGCGATTTTCGCCTGCATGGTTTCCGTGGAAAAGCCACGCCTAAATTATTGTCCCAATATGCACAGGGCATAGACGTTTTAATTATTGAGGGAACCCAGCTTTCAAGAGACACCCTGCAAACAATGTCAGAGTTGGAATTACAAAAGGAAATCTCCAAAGAAATACGTTCCCATAAATATGTATTTGCGCTATGCGCTTCCACGAATATTGACCGTTTAGCGTCCTTTTATAATGCCACCCCCAGAGGAAAGTATTTCGTATGCGATAAATACCAGAAAAGCCTTTTAGATGTAATTGCGGCAAAATCCGGTTCAGGATGGTATCAATTTGATAAAGCTCTCGTTTATGGAGAAAACCTGAAATTAAGAGAACGGGGATTTGTCATGCCTGTTCGGGCGAACCACAGTTTCCTGAAAATTATTTCCATGTATCCGGAAGCAGTTTTAATTTATTCCATGTGGGAGGGATATTTAGATGGACGTTCGCCGGAACTCTCCAAGTTTGTTCTGCCATTTGAAGAAACAGGAAATATACGGTATTTACATTCAAGCGGTCATGCAACATTGACGGATACACAGATAATCTGCAATGCCGTATTGCCCAAAAAAGGAATTGTTCCCATCCATACAGAGAATGGGGAAGCTTTCAAAAAATTAGAATTAAAATGCCCGATACTATATTTGAAGGACGGGGAAATTCTCTCTTTATAATGCCTCATACAATTTCGTTAATAATGTGGTGAATACGTGTGCTTAAATTTGTAACAATAATGCTGAAATAATGGACTCACCTGATTGCAAAAGCGGCAAATGAATGTTACAATATTTATGAAAATGAATATACATTATTTTTGAATTGGAGCATATGTCAATGATATAAGGCGATAAAACTATAAGGCGAATCTGGAAGTCTAATAAAAGCCAAAAACAGACAGGTTAAAGGAGTAAGATGCTTATGGAAAATCTTAAGGTCTACTTGGACACATCAGTTATCAGCTATTTGCTGCAGGAAGATGTTCCTGAAAAGATGGCAGATACGAGAAAATTGTGGGAAAAGTTTAAATCCGGACAATATGACGTATATTTGTCTACTGTCACATTAGAGGAAATATCAGATTGTAAAGAGCCAAAGAAAAGCCAGATGTATCAATATTTGAAACAAATAAATTATACACCTATCCAGATTACGGATTCCATGTCATCTGTTGCTCAGCAGATTATTGATATGGGTATCTTGACAAAAAAGAGTTATGATGACTGCCAGCATATCGCTGCCGCAGTCATATATGGCTGTGACTGCATTATATCATGGAATTTTAAACATATTGTTAATATTAAGACCATCAGGGGAGTAAGAGCTATCACGAATCTAAGGGGTTATAAACCAGTTGAAATTATCAATCCATCTATGTTATTGGAAAGCGAGGTATGACTATGGATAAACTGATAATCAGTCCGGACTTTACGATTGAGGACATACACAAAATAAGGGAATATAACTATAATATCACAAAAGACATGACTCCGCAGGAAAGACGGGATTATTATAATAAACGAGGCATGGAAGTACACAGACAGATTCAAGAAATGCAATTACAGGAAGTATAGGTGTATTGAAATTTAACAAGCATTAAAATCAGGGAATCCGTTTCGTTCACGAAAATGCAATAGCATAAAAATTTGCCCTACAATTTTACCAGAGAGGGGAGAATAATTATCTCGCCTCTCTGTTTTTGATAGTTCGCTTCATATATTGGTTTGAAATTTCCCTTTGATAATTCTGCAACCGTCTGTGTATGCTTTCTTCCTTCTTTTGTACTTTTTCCCCGTATTGTTCTTCCCATTTATCCACCTTGTCCCGATATTCGGCATTAGCAGTTTTAGAGACAGAAAAGACTTTGTAGAAATCATGCACCGTCTGGAATCCATATCGCTTGACTATCCCCGACAAACCAATTTTGAGAAGGTCTATTTCCTCATTTTTGCGCTCAATCCTGCTTTGCAGTTCCCCCTTCTTTGTCAATTTCGCAAATCCTTTCAGGCTGTCACGCTCCAGTTCCAACTCATTGCGTTCCCTCTCCGCATCAAAGATAATTCCGTTTTGGCGGTTTAATTCCTTATAAATTTTCAGCAGCTTTGGATATGCGGTGGCTTCAGCGGACATAACAGGCTTTGGTGGAATTTTAGGTTTTTCCTGTTCTGTTGTCTGTGTTTTTGCCTGCAACTCCTGTTTCTGTGATGATGGATTAGCAGTCGGTTCTTTATGAGTGATTTTTTCCTGCATTGGTATTTTATCAGTCTGCGGTATTACTTGTGTCGTTCTTCTCTCGTTTGGCTCTGCAACCGGCTGTATCGTTTCTTTCTCAAATAACTTTGCTGACAGTTCCCTTGCCTTATCCAATACTTTAGAAATCAGCAATGCCAACGCCGTAACAGCGGTCATAATAATACTTCCAAGACGTTCCGGCTGGCTGCCGAATATTATCGCTTATCTTGAAAAGAAAAATGTCTCTGCGGTTCTGCCGATACAGATAGCCTACTATGCAGGGCTTAGGATCGGCGAGGTATGCGGGCTGACTTGGCAGGACATCAACCTTGAGGAACAGTATCTTACGGTAAAGCGGAGCGTCCGCTATGACGGCGCAAAGCACAAAACGATTATCGGACCGACTAAACGTAAGAAAGTGCGGACGGTAGATTTTGGGGACACACTTACCGCCATACTGAGAAAAGCAAGGAAAGAACAGCTTAAAAATCTGATGCAGTACGGGGAACTGTACCACCGCAACTACTACAAGGAAGTGCAGGATAAAAACAGGGTTTACTATGAGTATTACAGCTTGGAAAACACGCAGGATATTCCGGCGGATTACAACGAAATCTCATTTGTATGTTTAAGACCGGATGGTTGCCTTGAAACGCCAAGTACATTGAGTATCGTCTGCCGAACACTCGCAAAGAAACTGGACGGATTTGAGGGTTTTCATTTCCACCAGCTCCGCCATACTTATACAAGCAATCTGCTGTCAAACGGCGCAGCGCCGAAGGACGTGCAGGAACTCTTGGGACACTCTGACGTAAGTACCACAATGAATGTGTATGCCCATGCCACAAGGGAAGCAAAGCGGACTTCCGCAAGGCTCTTAGATAAAGTGGCAGGCAACGATTAGATACATTTAGAAAAAACTTTCCCTTGTAAACTGCCCATAAGGGCAAAAACAAGGGAAAATACATATCAATTCACTGTATGAGGCTTATAAAGCCTTGAAAAATAAGGGAAAGTTCTATAAATTCAACTGCAAATTTCGATTTATATATTTAGCTTAAAACCAGTTCAAAATATAATTCAGCATGTTCATTGTCGTTATACTTTTCAGTTTTCTGAAATCCATTACTTCGATACAGGTGTTGTGCTACTGAAAACTGTTTTCTAGTATCTAAATAAATTTTTTTATACTTCTGTTCTCTTGCATAATTTATAGCATGTACTAAAAGTAATCTTCCATAGCCTCTGCCCTGATATTCAGGCAGCACAAACATACGTTTAAGTTCAATCTCTTTACTTTCATTATCAATTATTCGTATTGCTACTGTTCCTATAAGAACCCCATTATCAGATAGACACCAAAAGCAACCATCTCGCATATAATATTGTTCTACATCAGCAACATCAGCATGTCTATCCATTGGCGAATATGGTATGCCTACGGCAGTAAGACATTTTTCAAAAAAAGCATCCACCGATTGCTGCATATCAGATTTGAAAGTTATAATCTCCACTAATACACCTCCACAAATTCCGATTTTCCCACAACAATCGTTACAATGCCACTAAAGCATGGCACCAATGCCCATGCGATTACACCCGACTTTTTAATATCCTCCACAATCGTATTAAAACGCAACCCCGATTCGGCATTTGGTGTTTTGAAAACCGCTTCCACAATGAAGAAAAACGCAATCCCAACAAACACGGAATAACTTGCAATATTTGAGGACGGCACAACTTTTGTTGCCGTCAATAGTATCATTATTGCCACACCTATAATTGTGAGAATAGTACCCTTTTTATTATTTTCCATAGCTTGTTGATTTTTCATTTCATTTCCTCCTGTACGGCTAATATTGCTCCTCTGTAAGCCTGTTCTATATGAGACTTAATGAGTTCTTCATCATACTCTAATGAATTGTTAGCTATGATACTTGCGTATCCATGAGCAAATAGCGAAATTGTCAAAAAGACCTTTTTTGTTTGTTCAATATTCATACCTATTGTCTTCTGCATTGCAGAAATAACAGGTACAAGTTCCTCTGAATCAATCATTTCGAGCAAATTGTTCTCAACTGCAAAACCCGATTGAAACAGGAAACGAAACAAATTCGGTTCTTCAACTGCAAAACGAATATAATTCAAGCCTATTCCAAGCATAACGCCTTTCTGTGGCTTCTGAATATTCATCAAATATTTCGTATGATACCAGTCCAATTTTGCATAGACAGCTTTTTTTAATTCCTCAATCGTCGCAAAGTGGTACATAACAGGCTGTGTTGAACAATTAAGCTTTTTGGCA
>ERZ808040.1441-NODE-1441-length-15943-cov-3.792449_pt1 | contig 15943 bp, 11 predicted proteins | sample MGYA00380191_ERZ808040 | MGnify/ENA primary metagenome ERZ808040 (study PRJEB31490, sample SAMN06133395) | mouse gut metagenome | isolation source: J6 | host: mice | place: China: Chengdu | collected 2015-05 ... | reverse complement strand
CTACTGCCGTATCTCCTAACATCGTTTCAGGACGTGTCGTTGCAATTTCAATCGATCCTGTTCCGTCTGTTAATGGGTAACGCATATGATAAAATGCGCCTTGCACATCTTCATGAATCACTTCGATGTCAGATAATGCTGTTTTTGTAACTGGATCCCAGTTAATAATATACTCACCGCGATAGATTAATCCTTTTTCATATAATTTAATGAATACTTCACGTACAGCTTTTGACAATTGGTCATCTAATGTGAAACGTTCACGGCTGTAATCAAGTCCTAAGCCAAGTTTTCCCCATTGCTCACGTATTCTTCCCGCGTATTCTTCTTTCCAGTTCCATGTCGCTTCAACAAATTTTTCACGACCTAAATCATAACGTGATTTTCCTTCTTCACGTAAACGTTGTTCAACACGTGCTTGCGTTGCAATTCCAGCATGGTCCATTCCTGGAAGCCATAATGCATCATAACCTTGCATCCGCTTCATACGAATAATAATATCTTGTAATGTTGTATCCCATGCGTGTCCTAAATGAAGCACACCTGTTACGTTCGGTGGTGGAATGACAATTGTATAAGGTGTTTTTCCACTTTCTGGTTGTGCCTCAAAATATTTGCCTTTTAGCCACCATTGATAACGACCTTCTTCAACTGCTTGCGGTTCATACTTTGTTGACATCGATAATTCTTCTTGCGTCATATTAATTCCTCCTCGTATGGAATGATTTCACTCATTGTAATTTCCTTCGAAAAACTGCTCAAATTGGTTACTTGGAAATACAAAAAAACTCCGTTCGCCAAAAAGGACGAAGGAGCTGTTCGCGGTACCACCTTTATTTATGTACAATCAAAAACACTGTACATCTTAATCTCAAATAACGGCTTCTAACCGGCTAACGCTAATTGAATTCGTTCACGTTAGCTGCTCATGGGTGACATTCAGTAATCGGTTTACAGAGCTTTCTCACCAGTAGCCCCTCTCTTTAGTAAATCAACATTACGTACTATCCCATTCATCGCATCAATATGCAGTTTTCTCTATTATAGCGGAATGCACGTTCTTTCGTCAAGTTCAGAACATAACTGAATATGCTAATAGGAAGGAGTGGTGAAATGAAACGAAAATATAACCCTTATTTATTGCCACCGTGGTTACGGAAAACACGCTTTTACTGTAAGTCAATTATTATTCCGATTGTGATTTTCCAACTTTTACGGATGCTTATTGTCCCGACGACTGGCGACTTTATCTTACTTTGTTTATTAGCTGGTTTAGCTTTCGCATTATATCAAGACATCATTTAGATGATTTACACGATAAGGGTGTCTCATAAGAAGCACTTGACTAGTGTTGACACCCTTATATGACTGCATGGTGAATGATTTAATCCATTTGTTTTGTACACTTTAGTGATAGCGTGATTCCATACTCAGCTTTATCGCGCGATAAAACTTTTCTTTGATGTGCCATCTGCTAATTGTTGGAAAAATGAGAGTACGTGGTCATCTGGAATGACTTTAGAAAGATCTTCCTCATCTTGTGCAACTTCCTTTTCTTCATGAGCATCTTCTTGATCATTGGACGATTGATGATGTTGCTCAAGTTGTTCATTTTCTTCTTTTGCCATTTGAGGTTCTACTGGTTGCTTTTTTACACTTTTTTGCTCATTCTTTACTTCTTGCTTTTCTTGTTGTGCCGCTTTTTGAATCACATGATTATTAGCTACGGTTGCTTTCTTTGTTTCTTGCTGCTTTTTTTCAACTTGCTGTTGTTCTCGCTGAATACCTTCCACTTCATACATACATTGAACATCCCAAATGACAGTGATGCACCCATTTTCTTCGATAACTGCATGCGCATCACTCACTTGAACAGTTGCCGCTTTTGCCGCTTCTGGTGGAAATTCAATATGAAATGGGACAGCATATTCAAAATATCCATCCCTTCCTTGAAGATCAATCGTATCAATAACAATTTGTTCATCTTCCAACTCGATGGCATTCATTTGCTCATCAGACAATGCACAAGTCATTGAAACATGATAAATACCTGAAATTTTTGGGTGACCTTCAATCATTTCCTCAGAAAATTGTGGTGTGACTTGTAATTGTTTCATCGATATTGGTTTTTGCAAAGTTGGTTGAAAGACAAATTGTTCTTGTACTTGCCATTGCACTTCTCTCATATGAACACTCCTTCTCGTATTTGCGATCAATTGTTACATTGATGGTTCACATGTATTATATGCAAGTGAATCGATAGCTAGAATTAGATTTCTAATAGGTTGTCACAACAAATTCATTGGAGATTCTTTTAACAAAAAAGCAAAAACGAACATTGCCCTTTGTGAACAATGTTCGTTTTGATTGAGCAATATTAGTTTTTACGTAATTTTTCAAAAACTATGTGGAATGCTTCTACCGTTTTTGCAATATGTTCCTCTGTATGTGCAGCCGATAAAAACATCCCTTCGAATTGAGATGGTGGTAAGAAAATGCCTTCTTCAGCCATTAATCGATAATATTCTGCAAATAATTCTAAATCTGACGTTTTTGCCGTTTCGTAATCAACAACATTTTCATTCGTTAAGAAAAAGCCAATCATAGAACCTGCTCGGTTTACTGTATGAGGGATACCATATTTTTCTGCCGCTTCACAGAAACCTTTTTCGAGTTGGTCACCTAATTTTGTGAAGTAGTCATAGGATGCTGGTGTTATTTTTTTCAAGGTTTCAATCCCAGCTGTCATGGCAAGCGGATTTCCTGATAAAGTCCCTGCTTGGTATACTGTTCCTGCAGGCGCAATATGACGCATAATTTCTTTCGAACCACCATAAGCGCCTACTGGTAATCCACCACCGATTACTTTCCCTAAGCAAGTTAAGTCTGGCGTAATCCCAAAATAGCCTTGTGCACAATGGTAATCTACACGGAAACCAGTCATCACTTCATCGAAAATTAATAATGCGCCATAATCCGTTGTTAATGTACGTAGCGTTTCTAAAAATCCTTCAATTGGTGGTACAACCCCCATATTTCCAGCAACAGGCTCTACGATTACAGCTGCAATATCTTCACCATATTGTTCAAACGCAAGTTTAGCACTTTCAATATCATTGTAAGGTACTGTAATCGTATTTTTAGCAACTGATTCTGGTACACCAGGGCTATCCGGTAAGCCTAATGTTGCCACGCCTGAACCCGCTTTAATAAGGAGTGAATCCCCATGTCCATGGTAACAACCTTCAAATTTCATAATTAGGTTTTTACCTGTATACCCTCTCGCTAGGCGAAGGGCACTCATTGTCGCCTCTGTTCCAGATGACACCATACGCACGACTTCTATGGATGGTACTCGTTCAATCACAAGTTCAGCTAATTCATTTTCTGCTAATGTAGGTGTACCGAAACTAGTCCCCGTCTCAGCAACATGTTTTAATCCTTTTACAACATCTGGATCTGCATGCCCTAAAATAAGGGGTCCCCACGATAGAACATAATCGATGTATTCATTGCCATCAATATCTTTAATCATTGCACCTTTTCCGCTTTCCATAAAAATCGGGTCCATATTGACTGATTTAAATGCACGTACTGGTGAGTTGACACCACCTGGCATTAATTGTTGTGCTTGTTCAAATGCTTGTTTTGAGTTTGTTAGTTGTTTTGTCAATTACTTCTCCTCCAACCATTTTGCTGCATCTTTTGCATGATACGTCATAATTAAGTCTGCACCTGCACGCTTCATACTTGTTAATGTCTCCAATACAATGTCTCTTTCATTAATCCAACCATTTTGCGCTGCCGCTTTCACCATTGAATATTCTCCGCTCACGTTATAAGCAACCATTGGTAATGGATGTGCATTTTTAACTTCACGCATTATGTCTAAATATGATAAAGCAGGCTTAACAATTAAAAAATCTGCCCCCTCTTCCACATCAGACTTTGCTTCACGCATCGCTTCCAGTCGATTTGCAGGATCCATTTGATACGTTTTGCGGTCACCAGATTTCGGCGAAGAATGAGCTGCATCACGGAATGGCCCATAATAAGAAGAGGCATATTTAACAGCATAAGACATAATTGGAATATGTTCAAAGCCTGCTTCATCTAACCCTCTCCGAATTGCAGCTACAAATCCATCCATCATATTGGAAGGTGCAATAATATCTGCTCCTGCTTCCGCTTGACTAATCGCTGTTTTTGTTAGTAAATCTAGTGAGCGATCATTGTCGACATAGCCATTGTCAATTACGCCACAATGTCCATGATCGGTATATTGACATAAACATGTATCAGCGATGACAACTAATTCAGGATAATGGGTTTTCGCAAAACGAATTGCGCGTTGGACAATCCCTTCTTCTGCATAAGCTTCTGTACCAATTGCATCCTTTTCAGCAGGTACACCAAATAGAATAATCGACTGGATGCCTAATTGAACAAGTTCATCTAACTCACTTTTGAAATGATCTAATGATAATTGATAAACGCCCGGCATTGATGCGACGGGGTTTTGAATATCTTCCCCCTCTACGACAAAAATCGGGTAAATAAAGTCTTCTTTTTGCAACTTCGTTTCCCGTACCATTGAACGTAAGGTTGCTGTATGTCGTAAACGTCTATGACGCTTAAATTGTAATTGTGTCAATTCGCTTCTTCCTTTCGTTTTGCTAATGCTTTTATTAATGCATCTAACGTATATTCAGTTGGTCGCACATGGACGTTGGCACCTACGGATGTGAGCGCTTTTTCAGTCACATGTCCGATTGCACAAACAGTATAACCATCCCATCCGATATGCGAAGCTACTTGTCGATGAAACACGTCGACAGCTGATGGACTAGCAAATAATACTGATACATGACAATTTGTTTGAATCACTGTAATGAGTTGTGCAATATGATCTTCTACCTCAGTCGTTTCATAAATCGTCCATTCATCAACATGGAATGGCAATGCTTCACGAATAATTGTCCCAGCCATATTCCCTTTTAAAAACAATAATTTTCTTGTATCATTTTCTTCTGGCTCAAATTCTTTCACAAAAACATCCGCACTAAAAATAGTAGGAATAAATTCCACCTGAAAACCGATTTTTTCTAAAGCACGTGCTGTTTTTGTTCCAACAGCTGCGATTTTTGACGGTATTGACGATATGGAGATGTTATGGCGAAGACATTTTTGATGAAATGATGTGACCGCACTTTGACTCGTAAAAATGAGCCAATCATATTGATGACATGTCTTCAAGCGCACGTCATCTGTCGTATCCTTTAATTCTTTTACAGCAATCAATGGATAGGATTGTGGCGTGCCTCCATACTGTTCAACAAGACTAAATACGTTCGTCGACTTTGGTGTGCCCGTAAACACAACCGTTTCATTTTGTAATGGCTTACTGTTGTTCATTTGCCAATTCCGCCAAAACGCGTTCAATCACTTCTGTTGCACCATCATTTTTTAATTGTGTTGCAACTTCCATTCCTGCAATTTCTGGATCTTGATGTTGTGCGGTATGTTTAAAGATTTCCGTTGCATCTGGTGAAGCAATGAAACCTGTAAATCGTATTTCCTCTTCAACTGTTTCTGCAAAGCCTGCAATCGGTACTTGACATGAACCATTCATTGCAGCTAGAAATGTCCGCTCAGCTGCTACTTCACGCCACGTTTTTGGATCGTTCACCTTGCTTAACTGTTGTAATAACACATGGTCATCTGAACGACATTCAATTGCCAATGCACCTTGACCGACAGCCGGTATACAATCTTCCGCATCCATATACTCAGTGACAATGTCGTCTGACCAACCGACTCGTTTCATACCTGCTGCAGCCAGTAAAATCGCGTCATATTCCCCATCTTTTAATTTACGGTATCGTGTATCAATATTCCCACGAATCCATTTAATATCTAAATCTGGACGCAGTAATAGTAATTGAGAACTTCTGCGTAAACTCGATGTGCCAACGACTGCTCCTACTGGTAAGTCCATAAATTTTACATGATCATTCGAAATGAATGCATCTCGTGGGTCTTCACGTTTTGGAATACATCCAATTGTAAGTCCTTCAGGTAAGTGAGCAGGCATATCTTTCATGCTATGAACCGCAAAGTCAATTTCTTTATTAAACAATGCTTCTTGGATTTCTTTAACGAATAACCCTTTTCCGCCAACTTTAGAGAGCATTACATCTAAAATTTTGTCTCCTTTTGTGACAATTTCTTTAATCTCAAACTCAAAAGGCGCTCCTGCTGCTTTCATTTGTTCAATAAACCATTTTGTTTGTGTCATTGCTAAATTACTTCTTCGTGAACCTACAACAATTTTTCTCAATTTCATGTCAAACCTTTCTTTTTGTAACTTTACTTTACATCATAAGCTTCTGTTTTAATCGGTTCAAAACAGTTCATAAGCATTATTTACATATTTCGAAGGGCGATTCTTTCTGTTCTTCTCCCAGTGTTTCGGAAGTTAGCTCTATAAATTGATCAGCTGCTTCTTCTGCTGCGACATCTTGTTCCACGCCAAATAATTGCTGAATAAGTCGTAAAGATGCTTCTGGTGGATCTGTTTGTACAACATCTTTCATTGTATGAATCGCATCTTTTAATATTTGGTTGACTATCGATTGTGTATGTTTGTCGAGAATCTCTTTTTCACGTTCTGTCAAATTCGGCATTTTATTGTACATACTTTGGAGAGTCTTTTGCTGTATCGCTTTTCCTTTATTCGTTACCGCTTCAATTGTTGGAAATACATGCTTTGTTTTGAGCCATTTTGTAAAATGTAACACTTCAACATCAATCATGTCTCGAATTTCAACAGCAGCTTTTTCTCGCTCAGCTAAATTTGCATCGACGATATGTTGTAAATGGTCAATATCATACACAGACACATGTTGAAGTTGACGGATATTCTCATCAATATCACGTGGTACAGCAATATCAAATAAGTGAATTGGCTGTTGCTGACGAAGCATCATTACTTCCTTCATCATGTTTACATCAATCATTACTTCCGTAGATGCGGTAGAACTCACTAATACATCTGCTTTTACAAGTGTATTCTTTAATGTTTCGAGGGGTTTCGCGATAACACCATACTGTCGAGCAAGATTTTCGGCTGTTTCGTGTGTTCGATTGATCACTGTAATGCGCTTTGCTCCTAATGCCCGTAAATTTTTTAAAGCAAGTTCGCCCATTTCACCCGCACCTAACATAACGATTTCCTTCTCCTGTAACTGATGAACAGTTTGGTTCATTAACTGAACGGCTGCATACGCAATAGACACTGCATTGGAAGCAATATTGGTCGTACGATGCACGTTTTTTGCAAATGTAATCGCCTCTTTAAATAAACGATTAAAAATTTTACTCGTCGTTCCAATTGATTGTGCATGTAAAAAGTTTTGACGAATTTGCCCCAATATTTGCGTCTCCCCTAAAACCATCGAATCGATCCCCGATGTAACGGTCAATAAATGTCGTACCATTGCATCATTTGATTTGATAAATAAATAACGCTCAAAAGTTTCTAACGGCAACGAAAACCACGCAGATAGAAACGCTGTTACTGCTCGTTCACCGCTTTCAAAACAATTCGCAACGACATATATTTCTGTACGATTACATGTTGATAGAACGATATTTTCAGTGATGGATTCATGTTTATTTAGCGTTTGCATCGCTCTTTGTAAATCTTCTTCTGCAAAAGCTAATTGTTCTCTTACATCTACAGGTGCTGTGCGATAATTCACACCTACTATCATTAGCTCCATTTGACAATGGCACCTCTTTCAAAATTTCACTACCGAAATTATACCATACCGTATGGTATAATTTAATGGAAAATGTGAAAATGATATGAACGATTAAATTGAATATTTAAAGACCATCGTATAAACGCTTTATTGACGACGATTATAAGCTATTCAAATCTAAAATATATACAAGTTTTCCCAAAAAGTTCTTAATTTATTCACATTTGTACAATTGTTTTTAATATAAAACGCCTCTACCGAATGATAGAAGCGTTTTAAATACTCGTATTTCTTACATATAGGACTCAATTTCTTTCCAAGCTTGCTCCATTCCCATCCCACTTTCTGATGAGAAAGGAATAAGAGGGTCTGAAGAACGCATATCTAATTGTTCTTTTACAATTTTAACATGTTTCGCTAATTTACCCTTTGATATTTTATCAACTTTTGTTGCAATGACAATCGCCGGAATATTGTAATGGACTAAAAAATCATACATTAAACAATCATCTTCCGTTGGCGAATGTCTTACATCAACAATAAGAAGTACAGCCTTCAATTGCTCACGTTGTGTTAAATATTGTTCAATCATTTTTCCCCAAGCTTCTCGTTCTTTTTTAGACACTTTGGCGTAGCCATATCCTGGTACGTCAACGAAAAATAATTGTTCTTCGATTTTATAAAAGTTTAGTGTTTGCGTTTTACCTGGTTTGGATGATGTACGCGCTAAACTTTTACGGCTAATCATACGATTGATAAACGATGATTTACCGACATTTGAACGTCCAGCGAGTGCAAATTCAGGATATCCTTCTTCAGGATACTGTTCAGGTTTTACCGCACTCATAATCATTTCAACATTATGGACTTTCATATTACTTTTCCTCCAATGCAATTTGTAAGACTTCTGCTACGTCTGAGACGAGATGAAATTGTAACGCTTCACGAACGTTCTCAGGAATGTCTTCGATATCACGTTCATTTTCAAGGGGTAAAATAATGGTTGTTAAGCCCGCACGGTGCGCACTTAAACATTTTTCTTTAACGCCTCCGATTGGCAATACTCTTCCTCGTAATGTAACTTCACCCGTCATGCCTACTGTACGCTCAATTTTTCGGTTCGTTAAAGCCGAAACTAGAGCTGTAACAATCGTAATGCCAGCTGAAGGACCATCTTTTGGCGTAGCACCTTCTGGAACGTGAATATGAATATCATGTGATTCATGGAAATTTGGATCTATCCCTAAAGTTTCTGTTTTGGAACGTACATAAGATAGCGCTGTTTGGGCAGACTCTTTCATCACATCGCCTAATTTCCCCGTTAATTGGAGTGTTCCTTTTCCACGAGATAATGAAACCTCAATTTGTAGGGTATCCCCACCGACTTGTGTATATGCGAGTCCTGTTGCTACACCTACTTGATTCACAGATTCTGCTAAACCATGTCGGAATTTTTTCTTCCCAAGAATTGTTTCTAATGTTTTTTGGGTCACAACAACTCGCTTTTTCTCACCCATGACAATCTGTTTTGCAGCACGTCGACAAACAGATGAAATGGTGCGCTCTAAACTGCGCACGCCTGCTTCACGTGTGTAATAACGAACAAGATCGGCAATCGCATCATCGTTGAAACGAAGTTGCGCACCATTTAGCCCATGTTCTTTCATTTGTTTGGGGATTAAATGATTTTTGGCAATCAGCATTTTTTCAGATTCTGTATAGCTTGATAATGAAATAATTTCCATACGATCTCTTAATGGACCTGGAATTGCACTTAGATCATTTGCCGTTGCGATAAACATCACTTCGGACAAGTCAAAAGTTTCTTCAATATAGTGATCACTAAAATTTGCATTTTGTTCTGGGTCTAGCACTTCCAACATAGCAGAAGCAGGGTCTCCGCGAAAATCATTCGACATTTTATCAATCTCGTCTAATAAAAATACTGGATTTTTCGTACCCGCTTTTTTCATACCTTGAATAATTCGTCCGGGCATTGCGCCAACATAAGTACGGCGATGTCCTCGTATTTCAGATTCATCACGCACGCCCCCTAGCGAGATTCGAACAAATTTGCGATTTAACGATTCAGCAATTGAACGCGCTAGAGATGTTTTCCCCACTCCTGGAGGTCCCGCTAAACATAATATTGGTCCCCTTAATGAATTCGTTAACTGGCGAACCGCTAAATATTCTAAAATACGTTCTTTAACTGTTTCAAGTCCATCGTGATCACGATTTAATACCGTTTCCGCACGTTTCAAATCAATGATATCTTTCGATGCTTTCGACCAAGGCAAAGAAGTTAACCAATCAATATAGTTTCGAATAATTCCACTTTCCGGCGCTGCTGCTGGAATTTTTTCATATCGATTCAACTCACGGTAAGCCACATCAGCAGCATGTTTTGGCATTTTGGCATTAGAAATTTTCTCTTTCAACATATCAATTTCTAAGCCTTTGCCATCTTTGTCGCCCAGTTCTGTTTGAATCGCCTTCATTTGCTCTCTTAGATAAAATTCTTTTTGCGTTTGTTCCATTGCTTTACGAACACGCTCATGAATCTTTTGTTCCATTTCTAAAATTTCTTGTTCATTATGCAAACTATTTAACAGCCACTCTAAACGGTCTTCGATGTCCAATAACTCCAAGATTTTTTGCTTACCAATCGTTTTAATTGGTAAATTGGAAGCAATCATATCTGCCAAACGACCTGGCTCTTTAATTTGCGCAATTGACATATATGTATCCTTTGAGATTTTACGTGAGGATTTGGCATATTTTTCAAATTGATGAATTAATAAACGCATTAACGCTTCAACTTCATTTGATGCCAATTCTGGATCCTCATAAACATATGTATCAACGGTTGTGAATTGTTCTTTCTCATATTCATTGAACCATTCTGCTCGATAAAACCCTTCAATTAGCACACGATACGTCCCATTTTCAAGCTTCTTAATATGATTGACCTTTGCAACCGTCCCAATAGAATACAAGTCCTCAACTTCTGGATTTTCGACTTCATAATCTTTTTGTAGTGCTAATAAAATATATGTATCTTGCGCATATGCTTTTTCAATTGCAGCAATCGAACGTTTCCTCGATACGTCAATATGTAAAATCATTTTTGGATAAATTAATACCCCGCGTAATGGTAAAAGAGGAATATTTTTTAACATTTGATTTTCCACAAGAAAACACCTCCAAAAATAAACTCATTTTTTCATATTCTACTCATACATGCATGAAGTATGTTTATTATACACTGATTCAGTCAATAAATGCTTTCAACAAACATTTTTACATCAATAATAAAAAGCTGACCCCATTATGCGCAATAAGACAGCACAATTGGTGTCAGCTTTTTTACGAAAACATTAAGCAGTATCTTGATCCTCTAATGCTTTGAATTCAGAACCATCTTCTCTTAACAACAATGGTTGTACTTTATGAAGAACAGATTCTTTCGTAATGACACATTTACTTACTTCCTCTAAAGATGGAAGTTCATACATAATGTCAAGCATGATGTTTTCAATAATGGAACGTAATCCACGTGCTCCTGTTTTGCGATCAATTGCTTCATTTGCAATTGCTAATAAAGCATCGTCTTCAAACTGAAGTTCAACATCATCTAGTTCAAGCATTTTTTGATATTGCTTCACAATTGCATTTTTCGGTTCTGTTAAAATACGATATAATGCAGTTTCATCAAGTGGTTCTAAGTTCGCAATGACCGGTAAACGACCGATAAACTCTGGAATTAAACCGAAACTTTGTAAATCTTCCGGAATTAATTTTGCTAAAATGTGTTCTTCTTCTACATTTTCATTTTCTGTACCGAATCCAATCGTTTTTTGACCAACGCGACGCTTAATAATCTCTTCGATTCCGTCGAATGCACCGCCAACGATGAATAAAATATTCGTTGTGTCAAGCTGAAGGAATTCTTGATGTGGATGTTTACGCCCTCCTTGCGGTGGAACGCTCGCAACCGTACCTTCTAAAATTTTCAGTAAAGCTTGTTGTACACCTTCACCTGAAACATCACGTGTGATGGATGCATTTTCTGATTTACGCGCAACTTTATCAATTTCATCGATATAAATAATACCGCGCTCAGCTTTTTCAACATCAAATTCAGCAGCTTGGAGAAGTTTTAGTAGAATATTTTCTACATCCTCTCCTACATAACCAGCTTCTGTTAATGATGTTGCATCCGCTATTGCAAACGGCACATCTAAAATTCGTGCCAATGTTTGAGCAAATAATGTTTTACCGCTACCCGTTGGACCAATTAATACGATGTTTGACTTCGCAAGCTCAACGTCATCAATGACGTTACCAGACTTAATACGCTTGTAATGGTTATATACTGCTACAGCAAGTGATCTTTTCGCTTTATTCTGTCCAATTATATAATCATCTAAAATCGCTTGAATTTCCTTTGGTGTAGGCACCTCTTCTAATTCAAAGTTCGATTCTAGTTGAATTTCTTCATTTACAATTTCCGCACAAAGTTCAACACATTCATCACAAATATAGACACCTTGACCCGTTACAAGTTTTCGCACTTGTTCTTGTGATTTTCCACAGAAGGAACACTTCAAATTTTCCTTTTCATCATCAAATTTGAACATTTATGCTCACCCCTTTTCAAAAAACAATATTACAAGATAATCTTATAATTATCAACTAAATAGCTTATTTAAGCTTTTCATGCAAAAAGGTTGGGAACATCCTTATATAATCAAGTATGAACAACATCATGATCGTCTTGATTTTTAAAACGTGTCCCAACCTTTTATGTTATAATTTCTCAATTATAACAGTTATTAAAATCCTTCAATCAACTCACTTGCAAACAAATCCTAACGATTTGAGCATTGACAGTGATTATGTGAATTATTCGCTGATTTTTGCGTTTTCAACTAAAAATTCAACAGTTTTTTGGAAACGTAAATCGTTTTCTAGCATAGCTGATCCGCCTAAAGCAGCTTTAATTTGATCAACTTCCATACCAAATTGCTCAGCCATTTTGTTCATTTCCGCTTCAATATCTTCTTCAGCAACTTCAATGTTTTCTTCAGCACCGATTGCTTCTAATGTTAACGATACACGTACACGGCTTAATGCATCATCTTGCATTTGACCACGTAATGCTGCTTCGTCTTGACCTGAGAATTGGAAATATAAATCTAAATTCATACCTTGTTGTTGTAAACGTTGCTCGAATTCTTGCATCATACGATCAACTTCACTGTTTACCATTGCTTCAGGAATATCGATTTCAGCGTTATTTGCAGCTGTTTCAACTAGCTCATCACGTAAAGCTGTTTCCGCCGCATTTTTCTTTTCTTCTAACGTTTGTTCCTTCATTTTGTTACGTAATTCGTCTAAGCTTTCTACTTCCTCGTCTACTTCTTTCGCGAACTCGTCATCTAATGCTGGAACTTCTTTTGTTTTAATTTCATTTACAATCACTTCAAACACTGCTGGTTTACCTGCTAATTCTGCAGCGTGGTATTCTTCTGGGAAGTTCACTTCGATTTCTTTTTCTTCACCAAGTTTCATCCCAACCATTTGCTCTTCAAATCCTGGGATAAATTGACCTGATCCGATTTCTAAATCAAAACCTTTTGCTTCTCCACCTTCAAATGGCTCACCATCAGAGAAGCCTTTGAAATCTAAGTTTACTGTATCACCGTCTTCAATTGCACCATCTTCTTTTACAACTAACTCAGCAAGTGCAGTTTGACGATCTTTTAATTGCTCTTCAATTTCTTCGTCAGTTACTTCTGTATCTTGACGTGTAACTTCTAAACCTTTGTAGTCTCCTAGTTTAACTTCAGGTTTAACTGTTACTGTAGCTTTGAAAATTAACTCTTTTCCTTTTTCCATTTGCTCAACGTCAATTTCTGGACGATCAACTGGCTCGATTTCAGCTTCTTCAACTGCTTTGCCGTAAGCTTCAGGTAAAATGATATCTAATGCATCCTGGAATAGCGCTTCTACACCATACATTTTTTCAAACATTTTACGTGGCATTTTTCCTTTACGGAAACCAGGTGCTTGTACTTGTTTCACTACTTTTTTAAACGCTGCGTCTAATCCTTTTGTTACTTCCTCTGCAGGAACTGTAACTGTTAGAACGCCTTCATTACCTTCTTGTTTTTCCCATTTTACTGACATATTAACAATACCTCCGAATCATCTTACACTATATTTTTATATGATTATGCAGTTTTAATGACTGTTTCAGTATAGCATATCGCTACTATCTTTCAATATATTTTACTTGTAAATTAAATATCTTCTTCAAACTCGATCTTTTGAATAAAATGAAGAAGGGGATCTGATGGGATTTCATCATTCCCTGAAATAAGGTTTTTCACGTGCTGTACAAATGCTTGCGCAATCTCATAAGCATCAAATGAGTGAGGCCACTGGTGAGGATACATATTAAACAATACATGTTCATACACTTCAAACGCATACGCTAATAAGGATGGTTCTTTCGCTAACAGCTCGTTTAAATAAGCGACGATTTGTTCGGATTTATGATCGTTCCCAATTTCTGGCACATCTTTTGGAATAAATTGACCTTCTAAATCATACTTATGAAAAGAAACGGGCTGTTCATATTCGGCTTCTATTAATAACGAAAATGCAGATGTACGAACAAACATTGGAAACGACGGATCTTCAACTACTTTAACCAATTCCTTAGCAGTGTCAGAAACAAATGGATCACCAATCTCTTTTAACATCGCTAATTGCGTATAATTGTCTTGAGATTTTAGCAGTTCTGACGAAAAGTGATTAGCACTCGTTTTCTCTTTGTCTATTTCATCATTTTTTTTGACCGTCCCAAACTCTTCTTCAATGTATTCTTTAAAAAACTGTAACGCTTCACGATCATAAAATGATTTATTCGATGCCTCTAATAATAAGTCTTGTACTTCTTCGAAACGTCCTAATTGCAAAAGACTCATATTGAGCAATCTAAATAATTCAAATGTATCTTCTCGCATAGGTTCAATGGCTGTTCGTACATATGGAATCAATCTATGATGTTCGCCTAACTCATAAAGCGCAACAGTATATAAATCATAAAAGTCTGTTTTATGGGGGTCTAAGCGCTCTACTTCTTCATAACAATAGATTGCTTGTTCAAACATTCCTCTAAACATATATTGTTGAGCATCCTTTATTAAGCGTTGAATTAAACCAGGAAAAATATATACATTATCATATCCTTGTTGTTTACGTACTTTTCTTGCTTTATTTCTCAATGATTCTTGTCCTCCTTTCAACGAGTAAATTTATTCACAGTATCGCAACATTTACATATAAACTACTGGAATCTCATTTCAAAGTCAATGCTTTTTTCAACTTCGTATTTTGTCCCAAAAACCTTAAGAATAACCTGATTTTAAAGCATTATTTCATTCATAGAAATTCGCATTTTCAACGCTTAAATAATATCAATTATATGACTTATACTTACAGGATTTATTAACATTAACAAACTATTGGATAAACCCTTAACTATAAATCGATTGATGCAAAGCTTCCCAAGTTAATGGACCAACGTGACCATCAATGACTAGACGATTTGTAATTTGAAAAGTTCGAACGGCTTGTAATGTTTTCGGACCAAATGATTGGTCTATTGCTAATTGTTCGCCGAGCTGATTAAGTGACTGTTGAACGACAGCGACAGCCTCATTCTTTTGCCCGTATTGAACAACGCGAATGGGTGCTGCTTGTTTTACCTGTTGTAATCGCAGTAACATTTCTCTAGTTTTTGGTCCTGCAATCCCATCCACAACCAATCGGTGGCGTGCTTGAAAAAAACGAATAGCAAATAATGTTTCCTGACCAAATGAACCATCTATTAGTACTGTATACCCCAATCTATTAAGCCTTTGCTGAAGTTGTTCTACTCCCTTTCCCGTATGCCCAAATTTTATTGTTTGATCAGTATTGTGAATATGAGATCCACCGCTTTGAATTTGCTGCTTAAACTGTCCCCAATTCACTCCTTTTTTCCCACTTCGTAAATACTCCGGACAATCTTTACGGCTCCAGTGATGATGTTGAACGACTCGACTTGCCGGAATAGGCTCTTCTTTCATAATGTGTTTCGTTAATAAAATCACATTTTGTAT
>ERZ808040.1438-NODE-1438-length-15950-cov-3.471051_pt1 | contig 15950 bp, 17 predicted proteins | sample MGYA00380191_ERZ808040 | MGnify/ENA primary metagenome ERZ808040 (study PRJEB31490, sample SAMN06133395) | mouse gut metagenome | isolation source: J6 | host: mice | place: China: Chengdu | collected 2015-05 ... | reverse complement strand
GACGGGAGCTTTTCTATGCGATCTAGTACCATAGCCAGAGAAGATTATGATACAGTTTCAAGGTTTGTGAATCACAAAATTAGGCAGTTCGGCAGGCAGATTCTTGACGGGAACATAGCGGTAAATCCCTGTGAACAAGGGGGAAAACAATCTTGTACATATTGCGTTTATAAGGGGGTATGTGATTTTGAAGAAAAAGTACAGGGATATCAGACCCGCATTCTTGCCGGGTTTCCGGAGGAGGAACTAATGCAGAAAATGCAGGAAGAATTGCAGGAAGAAAATGGATTCCTGCAATCTGAATAAAGGGAGTAGCACACAAAAAGAAAAGCAGATGTTTTTATGGCTGACGGAAAGAGCATAAAGCGTAGGAAAGCACGCGGTTAGGAGTGGGGGATGGCAGTGAAATTTACGTCTGAACAGCAAAAGGTCATTGATTTAAGGAAAAGAAATATTTTGGTATCTGCGGCGGCAGGATCCGGAAAGACGGCGGTTCTGGTGGAGCGTATCATTGGATTGATTACCGATAAGGTTCATCCTGTGGATGTGGATCGACTTTTGGTGGTGACTTTTACGAATGCGGCAGCGTCGGAGATGCGTGAGCGGATTTCCCAGGCAATCAATAAAAGATTGGAACAGGAGCCGGAGGATATACATCTGCAAAAGCAGGCATCTCTTTTGCACAATGCGCAGATTACTACAATTGATAGTTTTTGTCTTTTTCTAATCAGAAATAATTTTAACGATATAGGGCTTGACCCGGGCTTTCGAGTTGCCGATGAAGGGGAATTGCGGCTCATTAAGCAGGACGTGATGACTGCGCTTTTAGAGGAAAAGTATCAGGAGAAAGAACAAGTATTTACAGACTGTGTAGAATATTTTACAGGTGGGAGCAATGATAAACTTTTAGAGGAATATATTGGAAAGCTATATGAGTTTTCTATGAGCTATCCATGGCCGGAAGAGTGGATTTATGGATGTATGGGTGATTATAAAATATCAGATGTTGCTGAATTGGAAGGTACTATGTGGTGCCAATATCTGGTTACTCATATTCAGACGATAATTGGTGAATGCGAAAGTCATATAGAAGAAGCGATACATGTTGCAGAGAGACCGGACGGACCCTATATGTATGGGGAAATGCTTGAAAAAGAGCGAGAGATGCTGGACAGAATTTTGGGACTTGCAAGTTTTCAGGCATATTATGAAGCCTTTGGGAAAATTTCCTTTGGCAGGCTTTCAACCAAAAAAGATGATTCGGTAAATCCGGCATGTAGGGAAAGGGTAAAAAATCTTAGGGTAAAAATTAAAAAGCAGTTAGAGACGGTAAGAAACTCTCTGCTTTCGCTTTCTCCCGAACAGGTAGTGGACAGAATGAAAAAGGCGGCACCTCATGTAGAAGAGCTCTTGTTGTTGGTGTTATCTTATAAGGTAAAACTGGATGAAAGGAAAAGGCGGGACAATATCATAGATTTCCATGATATGGAGCATTTCGCGCTGAATATCCTTCTGAACAAAACAGAGGATGGCAACTGTACGCCTTCTGCAGCGGCATTGGAATACCGAGAGTTCTTCGAAGAAATACTGATTGACGAGTATCAGGACAGCAACTTGGTGCAAGAGCTGCTGTTAAAAAGTATTTCAGGGGAGGAGGACGGAAAGTTCAATCGTTTTATGGTTGGTGATGTGAAACAGAGTATTTATCGATTTCGCTTGGCTCGCCCTGAACTTTTTATGGAAAAATACGCTTGTTATTCTAAAGAGGATGGCATGTGCCAGAGAATCGATCTCCACAAAAATTTTCGAAGCCGCCCCCAGGTGCTTGATAGTGTGAACAACTTGTTTAAACGGATTATGGGAAAAACACTGGGAGGGGTGGAATATGATGAAGAAGCGGCGCTTTATCCCGGCGCTTCATACATGGATGTAGAAGAAAAAGAGGAGATTTCGTCTTTTGATACAGAGTATCTGATTATTGGAAAAGATCAGGAGGCAACTTTTTCTGCAAGGGCACAGGAGGCATCTGTTATTGCAGGAAGAATCAGAGAGATGCACCGGACATTTCAAGTGACAGATAAGGAGACAGGTACGCTCCGTCCTGTCAGATACAGCGATATGGTTATTTTGCTGAGGACCACCGCAGGGTGGGCAGATGAATTCAGAAGCGTATTGGAGCAGGAAGGAATTCCTGCTTATGTGGCTTTGCGTACAGGGTATTTCCAGGCAGTAGAGATAAAGGCATTAATGCAGTATCTGAATGTGATTGACAATCCGCTACAGGATATTCCTCTCTATGGTGCGCTAAAATCGTTTTTCGGCGGATTTACAGAAGAGGAAATCAGTCAGATCAGAGCGGAAAATAAGAATGTACCACTATATGATCTTTTAATCTCTTATGAAGGCGCCTTAAGTGAAAAAATACATTCTTTTTTGGATCATCTTACTGACTATAGAAGAAAGACGACCTACACCCCTATTCACAAGTTGATACAGGAAATCCTAGGGGATACAGGATACTTGGATTATGTGACGGCGCGACCTGGAGGGGAACAACGCAGAGCCAATGTAGAAATGCTTTTAATCAGGGCATCAACATTTAAAAACACCAGTTATCATGGACTTTTTCATTTTCTGCGCTATGTTGAACAGCTCGAGAAGTATGAGGTTGACTATGGGGAAGCGGATATTCTGGATGAAAATGCAGATGTGGTTCGCATTATGAGTATTCATAAGAGCAAAGGGTTGGAATTTCCTGTCTGCTTTGTGGCAGGGCTTAGCAAAAAATTTAATATGCAGGATATCAGTGGAAGACTGATTGCAGATGTGGACATGGGAATTGGTGTGGACTATATTGATAGCAGCCTGCGCCTTCAAAGCCATACCTTAAAGAAAAATGTTGTGGCGCTGAAAATGAAAATAGATGCGTTGGGCGAGGAGATGCGTGTGCTTTATGTTGCTATGACAAGAGCAAAAGAGAAGCTGATTCTCACAGCAATGGTGTCAGATCTTGATAAGTTTCGGGAGGATATGGAAAGGGAAAGAGAATTTCAGACAAGTGTAATAGGGAAGGCGCCCTTCTCAGATTTATCCAGAGCAGGGTGTTATCTGGACTTTATTTTTCCGTGCCTTACAAATCCGGAGTTCATTAGTCCGGAGGATTTGTTCATGAAGGATGTAAGAGAAATCACACGGCAGAGTGACCGCAGGAGACAATTTCTATTAAAGACACAGTCTGTTAAAAGAGATCATTTGGATAAAATGATTCAACTGTCAAAGCAGCTTTCACGATGCTATCCTTATCAGTATTTGTCGAATCTCTTCGTAAAGACGACCGTGTCGGAATTAAAGAAAAAAGCAATTCATTGTTTACCAGACCAGTCAACAGAAAACTTTGAACAGGGTTATGCAAGGCAGTTATTTGAAGAGCAGGAAGTGGTTCCTTATATACCATCCTTCATCAGCAATAAGGAAGAGGTATCAGGAACAGACAGGGGAAGTGCCTATCATAAAGCGATGGAACTGCTCGACTTTGCAGCTGTTATGAAAAATGCAGGGAAAGAGGAAAGGGAAACAGAAATCAATCGCCAACTGGATATGTTTGAGAGAGAAGAAGTGCTTGACGGAAGATGGCGGAAGAGTATCTTGTCCTCTAAACTGGAGCTCTTTTTTGAGGGCAGCCTTGCTGTACGTATGGCGAAAGCCGATGCAGATGGAAAATTGAAAAAAGAACAGCCTTTTGTGATGGGGCTTTCAGCAGACCGCTTAGGTGAGCAGTTCCCAGACAGCGAGCAGGTGCTTATACAGGGAATCATTGATGTGTTTTTTGAAGAGGATGGAAATATAATAGTAGTTGATTACAAAACAGATGTTATAAAAACGCCTCAGGAGTTGATTGCAAGATATCAGGTTCAACTGGACTATTATGCTGAAGCACTTTCCCGCCTTACCGGGAAAAATGTGACACAGAAAATTATTTATTCCTTTGCTTTAGGAGAAGAAATTCAGTTATAATTTTTAATTAAGCCGGATATTCTATGATTAGTTCTTTACACATTTTAGACTATATGCTATTATAAGTAGTAATGAAAACTACATACTATAGTTACGAATAAATAGATGAAATGGTTTTGGAGGTTGTTATGAGCTATAAAATTGTGGCAGATAGTTGTTGTGAATTTCCCAGTGAATACGAAAATGATTCCAAATATGAACGTATTCCTTTAGGACTGGAAGTAGAAAATGAACTGATCATGGATGATGCTTCTTTTGATCAGGCACAATTCCTTAAGAAGGTAGCGGCATCTCCTAAATGTCCTAAATCTTTCTGCCCGTCTCCGGAAAAATTTAAGGAAGCCTATGAGACAGAGGCTGAAAATGTGTTTGTATTTACTTTATCTTCTAAATTAAGTGGAAGTTATAACAGTGCAGAAGTAGGAAAAAAACTTTATCATGAGGAGCATGGCGCAAAAAATATTTTTGTATGTGATTCTGAATCTGCGAGTTGTGGAGAAACTCAGCTTGCAAGGAAAGCTGTTGAATGGTCAGAAAAGGGGCTTCCCTTTGAAGAAATATGCAAGAAGCTGAGTGCGTACAGAGATAAGATGAAGACGTACTTTGTACTCGATAACCTGGAAACACTCAGAAAGAACGGGCGCCTTACCGGAGTGAAGGCATTGGTGGCATCTACATTGAGCATTAAACCTGTTATGGGATCTAATAAGGGAGAAATCATTCAGCTTGGCCAGGCTATAGGGATTAAAAAGGCACTTGCCAAGATGGCAGATACAGTTGCTTTAGAGGCAGTTCACCCAGAGGAAAGAACCTTAATGATTACCCACTGTAATTGCCCCGAACGTGCCAGAAGTGTTGAGGAAATGATTCTTTCCAGAATAAAGGTAAAGGACACCTTGATTATGGATACTAAAGGCGTCAGCAGTATGTATGCGAATGACGGAGGAGTGATTGTCACTCTGTGATAGGCAGAGGGGAGAATTAAAGCGGCAGATTTGGGACATGAATCTCAATCTGTCGCTTTTTTAGGGATGAAAGACAGACCTGATACTGGCAACAGGTTTTGCGCACAAGAGCTTAATGCCAATCTTATCTACACTTTTTATAATATTGATTTGCCTCTTCTTTCGATAAAGAAAAACGTTTCATCAATTTATCAATGATGATTTCAGCACTCTTTCCATCTTCAAGTTTGTCAAGGATAAATGCGGTGATACCTTCGGAACGACCTTCCGCACGACCTTCCGCACGACCTAGTGCGATGCCCTCCGTGCGACCTAATGCGATGCCCTCCGTGCGACCTAATGCGATGCCCTCCGTGCGACCTAATGCAAGTCCTTCCGCACGGGCTTCTTCCATTATATATGCCTTTTCTTCCCATAGCTGCATATACTTTACCCCCATTCTTTCTGATAATTTTATTTTTCTTACTTTATCATGTATTAATTTAATTTTATGACTAGTCGTGGTATTGGCAATCTGGTCGGTCGTTGCATTGATGTATTCCATAAAATCAAGAAATTCCTGGGAAAATTCCTGTCTGTTTTTGCCAGTGGTGTTGATGAAGACACGAATTGCACCATCTTCCAGCTTTAAATCGGGACATTCGCGACAGGTACCCTCAAAGGTATAGCGGTATAGACCACGATTAAACAAATCAAAAGGAGCAATTAGTATTAAGCAGCTGTCGTTTAGAAAATTAAAGTCCTTACTGCCGGGTTCAAGTAAAGAGACGTCAAGCTGTGCTTGATAATAACGGCTTCTTTTGCGCAGGTTTCCAGTATTGCGCTGCTGCATTTCTGTGTAATAAAGGCAGCGCTCATTATCCATGCTGATTACATCAAGCCGGACTTGCCTTAAATCTGGTGATACCCTTAATTCTTTTTCCGTTTCCGGCTTTTCTAAAAGTGCAATTTCTTTTTCCAGAAGAATGCTGACTGCAGCTTGATAAGCGTCACGGTTCTCCATCGTTTCAGAAAATAGGAATCGATCGATTAGGTTTAAGTCGTTTAGTTTGGTAATTACTTTGTTTTGCATGCATTTTCCTCCTTTGTACAGGAAAATGCAGACAGAAACTAGGTATGCATCTTGTGTGTCCATCCGTTTTCCTGCAGTTTTTAATTTGGGGATATTAAGCAGGATTTCGGAAATGTTTGAACAGAATGTTCGGTAAGATGCAGCCTGGCTGCAATAGAAATCGTTTGCTTAAAAGAATAGTAACATATTATTAACGATATTTCAACAGGGAAAGGATTAAAATTTTATAAAGTCATGATAAGACTATAATACAGATATATCAATAGGTGCATTGAGAACAGCGATAATAAGGGCGATTTGCACGAAGAGGATAAAAGGCATCCCGTATACAAAGGAGCGGTGCCTTGTTTTATGGCGAAAAGCATACATCCCAATAATGGAACCTATGCTTCCGCCGATAACCGCAATGATAAAAAGGGTTGCTTCCGGAATCCGGAAAGCCCTTTTTCTTGCTTTGTACTTGTCGATGCCCATCAGGGCAAAACCTATTAAATTGATTCCTATAAAATAGGATGATAAAAGAGTAATCACATCCATAAACCAAATCCTTTATTTGAGTTCACTGCGTTCCTGCATTTTAAGTGCGCGTACTTTGGTAGAAAGACCAAACAGATTGATAAAGCCCTCTGCGTCATGGTGATCATAAAGATCGCCTGTTGTAAAGGAAGCAATACTTTCATTATAAAGAGAGTAAGGAGAAGTAGTTCCGGCTTTGATGATGTTGCCTTTGTAAAGTTTGAACTTTACTTCACCTGTTACATACTGCTGGGTCGATTCAATGAAAGCCTGAACAGCTTCGCGCAGAGGTGAGAACCATTTGCCTTCATATACAATTTGTGCCAGTTTATTGCCCATATCCATCTTAACTGCATAAGTATCACGGTCCAGAATCAGTTCCTCTAACTGCTGATGTGCCTCATAGAGAATGGTTCCGCCGGGGGTCTCATAAACGCCTCTGGATTTCATGCCTACAACACGGTTTTCTACGATATCTACAATACCGATGCCATGTTTGCCGCCAAGTGCGTTTAGTTCGCGAATGATATCGGATACCTTCATCTGTTTGCCATTTACAGAGGTGGGGATGCCTTTCTCAAAAGTCATGGTGATATATTCCCCTTCGTCAGGCGCTTTTTCAGGGGTAGTGCCGAGCACAAGGAGGTGCTCAAAATTTGGTTCATTTCCGGGGTCTTCCAATTCAAGACCTTCGTGGCTGATGTGCCACAGATTCCGGTCGCGGCTATAGCTGGAATCGGCAGAAAAAGGTAAATCAATGCCGTGTGCCTTACAGTATTCGATTTCAGACTCACGGGAATCCAGCGTCCATTTGTCGCTTCTCCAGGCAGCGATGATTTTGAGGTCGGGTGCAAGCGCTTTGATGCCAAGTTCAAAACGAATCTGGTCGTTTCCCTTGCCTGTAGCGCCGTGACAGATAGCGGTTGCGCCTTCCTTGCGAGCGATTTCAACCAGCTTCTTTGCAATCAGCGGTCTTGCCATGGAAGTGCCCAGAAGATATTTGTTCTCATATACAGCATGTGCCTGTACGCATGGAACTACATATTCATCACAAAATTCATCTGTTACGTCCAGTATGTATAATTTTTCAGCGCCGCAGAATTTGGCTCTCTCTTCAAGTCCGTCCAACTCTTCGCCCTGCCCGCAGTCGATGCAGACACAGACTACCTCATAATTAAAATTTTCCTTTAACCAGGGGATGATTGCCGTGGTGTCAAGTCCGCCTGAGTACGCTAAAATGACTTTTTCTTTCATAATTAAATAGCCTCCATATGCTTTCTGTTCTGTGACCACAATACGACCTATGGGACGCATTGTGGCTGTTTGACTTTCTTTTGACAATATACAACAGATTGATGGGAAATGCAATACTTGTTTGTGCATAAAATTAAAAACATAATTTGATTTTATGCGTGGATGAGAAAAATATATTGAATATTATGCATAAATAATGTATAATAATGCAATGGAAGTTATAAAAAATCAGTATATAAAAAAGTTGAGATTTTGGAAGAGAAAGAGTATATTAGTTTTGTATCTTTAAGAGAATAGAAAATGCAGAAGGATAAAGAGGGAGTAGGTCATGAGCATAAAAACAAAAGTTTTTATTGATGGAAGCGAAGGAACAACAGGTCTTAGAATATATGAGCGATTTGAAGGAAGGGATGATATTGAATTGCTGCATATTGATTCCGAGAAGAGAAAGGATGTGGAAGAGCGTAGAAGGCTGATCAATCAATCGGATATTACGTTCTTATGTCTTCCAGATGATGCGGCGCGGGAGTCGGTAAGTCTTGTAGAGAACGAAAAGGTGAAGATTATAGATACATCGACTGCTCACAGGACCCAGAATGGCTGGGCATATGGATTTCCCGAATTATCCAAAGCACATAGGCAAAAAATCAAAGAGGGAAACCGGATTGCTGTGCCGGGATGTTACGCTACCGGATTTATCACGATTATCTATCCGCTGATTGCAGGAGGAATTCTGCCAGTAGATTATCCAGTTTCAGCATTTGCACTCTCCGGTTACAGCGGGGCTGGGAAAAAGACCATTGCTGTCTATGAGGCTAAGGAGAGGGATACAGAACTCGATTCGCCTAGGGAGTATGCGCTTACCCAGAATCACAAACATTTGAAGGAAATGCAGAAGATTACCGGTCTTGAGAAAGCGCCACTGTTTTCTCCTATTATATGTGACTATTATAGCGGGATGCTCCTTACCGCTCCTTTTTATACAGAGCTTTTTTTGAAAAAGCAGACGCCTGAAGAGATTCATGCATTTTTGCATGCCTATTATTTTGATGGAAAATTTGTGAAGGTGATGCCTTTTGGAAAGGAAGCGGATTACAATGGTTTTCTGGCTGGCAATGCCTGCTGCGGCTGGGACGGCATAGAAATCTATGTGACCGGTAATGAAGATAGGGTGCTAATAAGCACCAGATTTGATAATTTGGGAAAAGGCGCATCCGGTGCGGCGATTCAGTGTCTTAATATTATGCTTGGGTATGAAGAGGATAAGGGGCTGAATCTGGCAAGATAACAAGAAGGAGCTTTGCGACTCAAGTGTTTGAAAGCAAAAAGGATGGGGCAGATATGGGAACGGCGGAGTTTTACTTGGAGGTAGAAAATAAGAGGTTAAAAGTTGAAGGGAAGATTCCTTATCGTCCCGGTTTTGGCGTGCCGGAAATCGTGCTAAACAGAAATGCAGTTGAACGATCGACGTGATTTCAGAAAGCGTGCCTATGGTCAAAATGAATATTTTGTGTCCTATTATTTTAATGCGGAAGAACAAGGAACCATTCACATTTTATATGATACACCGATAGAGGGATGGGATAACTGCATCAGCGATGATTTGATTGCAATTAGTTTATATTCTCATGCTTTTCCGACTTATTTACCCAGATATATTAATGATAGCATATGTTTTTTAAAAAGAGGGTTTGAGGGGGACGAAGTATACGAAGCATATTTGGATAAAATAACTGGATTATACGCCAAAAAGACAAAAAAATGTTTGGAGAAATTGTCAATATTATTGGCATGCCAAAGGAAAAAATCAGGGTGTACAAGCAGGGCAAGATACGAGTTATATACATAGATGACTGTAATTGTGAAAGTGTATTTGAAAGTGTGTCCATAGGACATTAGGCATTGCGATATTACAGGGAGATTTTTTCTCAGGCGGAGATATCAAAAATTGATGTTGTGGTGTTGGGAAATGGGGATCTTGGCGGTGCGTATAACAGAGGACACTTGATAGTGTTGGGAGAGCCGCCGGCATCGATGCCTACAGAAGACTTGGCCAGGATGCTTATGTATCAGATGTTTGCACATGAGCTGGGACATATCTGGTTTGGAAGAGCGGAGGTGTCAGGCTTCGAGGATTGGCTCAATGAAACTGGCGCGGAATGGTCTGCCCTATTATTTCTGCTGCATATTGGAAAAACGGATATATTTGATAAATGGATAGAGATGCATTATGATAATCACAAGCGCTTTGGAGAGGCAATAAGACCAAATGATTTCCATCACCCTGATGCCATACATGATTCAGGGGTTGTGTTGTTTCATATGCTTTATGAGAAATACGGAAAAAATGCGGTTTTATCTATTTTACGAATACTAAGCAAGATGGAGAAGCAAAACACGGATGATTTTTTAGCGCAGTTGGAAGGCTCTTACCGTAAGGAGATTGCTGATTTTATCAGAGCGCAATTGGATGAAAAAATAGAGGTATATTGAAGACATGAAAGGGAAAGCTGATGGAGGAATATTGCACCGCTACATTCAATGGTCAGAAGCATATCAGTGCAAGGAAGGTATTGGTATCGCCTTTGTTTACGGAAGGAACTTATGAAACTTTGATTGACCTTAAGGCAATTGAAAAGGTAGCATTTGAAGGTCATGTGATTTAGAAAGGACAAGATAAATAAACAAGTAATAGATATTTGTTTGTAGAGAGGTAATTGTTTTATGAATCAAAAAATGTATGAATTTGAAGCTGTTATTGAACCGATACCGGATAAAAATGGGGCGTATGTCAGATTTCCTTATGATATAAGAGAAGAATTTGGAAAAGGCAGGGTAAAAGTGCAGGCATCATTTGACGGTGTTCCTTATGATGGAAGTATTGTAAATATGGGAATGAAAAATCCGGATGGTTCTGTTTGCTATATTATCGGTGTGCGCAAGGACATTCAGAAAAAGATGAACAAGTTTGCGGGAGATAGGATTACTGTGACGATACAAGAGGCATAATTTTGTCTGATATGTAAGGAAGAAGGGAATAGATTTATGAATATGAATGATGTGCTAACGGATCCATACAAATTAGTCCGGCTTGAACTGCAAAATGCAGGATTTGACATCGACCGTATAAAGGTTCCTAAAAGGGTATATCTTTTAGCAGACAGTCTTTATGATGCCATGGTTTCAAGAGACTGTGGAGCCTACAAATACCCTCTTGGGGGAAAACTTTTTGTATTCAATGCCAATGAAGATGTTGGATTCATAAAAGGGAATATGTGCGCTCCGGCAATCGCAACGCAGGCGGAGGATTTGATTGCCGGAGGGGTGCAGGAACTCGTTCATGTAGGTTTTGCGGGCGGGCTGCAGACGGATATGAAAGCAGGAGAGCTTGTTTTGACAGACGGCGCTTACAATGACACGGCTGTTGCAGGATTATATGGATTTGACTTGGATGTAATAGAATCGACAAAATCCTTGACGGATGAACTGGAGGACTGCTTTCGAAATAATGGGATTAGGTACCGAAGAGGAAAGCACTGGACTACGGATGCCGGATATCGGGAGACCTGGGGACAGGTGATTGGCTATAGGGAAAAGGGCGCATTATGCGTGGAGATGGAAGGAGCAGGTCTGTTTACCATAGCAAACTATAGAAAATGTGTTGCTTCTGCAATTTATGTAATTTCGGATGTGTATAGTGAAAGTGAATGGGAGTTGGGATGGGGAGAAAACAATCTTTCTGATTCCATTGAGCAGGTAATTGATCTGATTATTGCAGCAGCGCATGCATAAACGCAACGGATATGAATGTTTTATCTGGATTAGGGAGGTTTTGAAATGAATGAGTTGATACGTGATACGACTTTGTATGAAGATATTCCAATGAGTGAGGGAAGACAGGAAAGGGAAATGAAGGTGTATATGCTGCTTAAGAGCTTAGGCATCCCTTTCCTTAGAATGGATCATGAGCCAATGGCTACCATAGAGGCATGTCAGGGGGTGGACGAAATTTTGGGAATACATATGTGTAAAAATTTATTTTTATGCAATAGTCAGAAAACGGTTTTTTACCTGCTCCTCATGCCGGGAGAAAAGAAATTCAAGACCAAGGAGCTTTCAAAGCAGATCGGAAGCGCCCGGCTTTCTTTTGCACCGGAGGAGTTTATGGAGGAGTATCTTCATATATCGCCGGGGGCAGTGAGCGTTATGGGACTGATGAATGATCAGGGAAAGCATGTCAATCTCCTCATTGATGAAGACGTCCTGAAGGAAGCGTTTTTAGGGTGTCATCCTTGTGTGAATACGGCAAGTTTGAGGCTGAAAACGGAGGATGTGCTGACGAAATTCCTTCCTTTTGTAGACCACGATTATCGGATTGTGCATTTAGAGGGAGAAGATAGCATGAATATCAGTGCCTAAAAATAGAGACGAACGTTTGATGAAGGCTGGACTTCACCCATAGGCGAAGTGCGTAGGAAAAGAGGAGTCTATATGGAAATCAGGACAATGACATTAGCGGATTACGAGGGGGTGCATGCTCTCTGGATGAGTATAAAAGGTTTTGCCATGAGAAGCATTGATGATGCAAAGGAAGGGGTAGAGCGGTTTTTGAAGCGTAATCCCACTTCCAGTGTGGTGGCTGTGGAGGACGGCAAAATTGTAGGAAGCATCCTCTGCGGTCATGATGGCAGGAGAGGCTGTCTGTATCATGTGTGTGTGCATGAGGATTACCGCATGCGGGGGATTGGAAAACAAATGGTGGTTCACTGTATGAAAGAACTGGAGAAAGAAAAGATTAGCAAGGTTTCCCTGATTGCCTTTACGGCAAATGATGTCGGCAATGCATTTTGGAATGAAATAGGGTGGACAAAGAGGGAAGATTTGAATTATTATGATTTTACCTTAAATACAGAAAATATCGTGAATTATAATAGGTGATAGATTCAAAGAAATTTAAGTGCCAGGGGCACGGAAAGAGGAGCATATGAAGGTAAGGACAGGCGGTGTGACTGCCGCAAAAGGATTTGAGGCAGCAGGTGTGGAGGCGTCGATTAAGTATAAGGACAGGAAGGACATGGCTGTCATTTATAGCAGGAAGCCCTGCGTGCTGGCGGGAACTTTTACCAGTAATGTGGTAAAGGCAGCGCCGGTTTTGTGGGATAAGAAGGTGGTAGAGGAGTCTTCTTTCGGACAGGCAGTAATCATCAATGCAGGAATCGCCAATGCCTGTACGGGGCAGGAAGGCTATGCGTATTGTAAGAGAACGGCAGTACGGGCGGCAGAAGTTCTTGATGTGCCGGAGGAGGCCGTGCTTGTGGCATCTACCGGAGTGATAGGCATGCAGCTTCCTATTGATAGAATCGAGGCAGGAATCGAAAAACTTGCCAAGGCAAAGGCGGATACGCTGGACGCCGGAACACAGGCGGCAGAGGCAATCATGACCACGGACACGCGTTCTAAGCAGGCGGCTGTGGAAATCGATATAAAGGGCGTAAAGGTCACCTTAGGAGGTATGTGCAAGGGGGCTGGCATGATTCATCCCAATATGTGTACCATGCTTGCGTTTGTGACTACAGACGCGGTGATTTCCAAGGAGCTTCTTACGAAAGCTGTGAAGGAGGATGTGAAGGACACCTTTAACATGATTTCGGTGGATGGAGATACCTCCACGAATGATACACTTTTGGTGATGGCGAACGGAATGGCAGAAAATCCCGAGATTCAGGATGGAACCCCGGAATATGAGGCATTTAAAGAAGGACTTCATTACATAAATGAGGCCCTTGCCAAGATGATGGCTGGCGATGGGGAAGGGGCAACGGCACTCTTCGAGACGAAGGTGATTGGTGCGGCGACCAAGGAAGATGCAAGAATCTTAAGTAAGTCTGTGATTTGTTCCAGTCTGACGAAGGCGGCTATTTACGGGCATGACGCCAACTGGGGCAGGATCTTGTGTGCGCTGGGCTATTCGGGAGTTTTATTTGACCCGGAAAAGATAGAGCTTTTCTTTGAGGGAAAAGCCGGAAGGATTCAAATCTATAAGGACGGTGTGGCTGCTGCTTACAGTGAAGAGGAGGCAGGAAAAATCTTGTCTGAGCCTGAAGTGAGGGTGATTGTGGATATGAAGATGGGGACGGAGGAAGCGTCCGCATGGGGATGCGATCTGACCTACGATTATGTAAAGATTAATGCGGATTATAGAAGCTAGCAAATATTTGTGCCGAAGCGTCACGAACTCTGTGATGGCAGAGCGAAATTTGATATCTTCGCGCAAAAACGCTTCGAAATGGAGGAAAAAATGAGCCAGGATATTCATGAAGTATTGAAAAAGGCGGAGGTTCTGATTGAAGCGCTCCCCTACATACAGAAATTTAACAGAAAGATCATTGTGGTCAAGTACGGCGGTTCTGCCATGAGCAATGAAGAATTACAGAAGAATGTAATCAAAGATGTGACATTGCTGAAATTGGTCGGTTTTAAGCCAATCATCGTTCACGGCGGCGGTAAGGAGATCAGCCGCTGGGTAGGAAAAGTAGGAAAAGAAGCCAAATTCGTGAACGGACTTCGGGTGACGGATGAAGAGACCATGGAGATTGCGGAGATGGTGCTTGGCAGGGTGAATAAAAGGCTTGTCACCATGGTACAGGAACTTGGCGTAAAGGCTGTGGGAATCAGCGGCAAGGACGGAGGTCTGATCGGCGTTGACAAGAAATATTCGGATGGTGAAGATATCGGCTTTGTGGGAGACATCAAAAATGTCAATCCCAAGATTCTGTATGATCTTTTGGAAAAGGATTTTCTTCCCATTGTTGCGCCCATCGGATTGGATGAGCACTTTGCCACTTACAATATCAATGCGGATGATGCCGCATGTGCCATAGCCAAGGCGGTAGGGGCGGATAAGTTGGTATTCCTCACCGATATTGAAGGTCTTTATAAGGATATCAATGATAAAGGCTCCTTTATTCCGCGTATCACTGTATCTGATGCGGATGCGCTTATCAGAGGTGGGCTGATAGGCGGAGGCATGCTGCCGAAGCTGGGGAATTGTACCTCTGCGGTGAAAAACGGAGTAAACAGGGTGCATATCCTGGACGGGCGTATTCCCCACTGCCTGCTTTTGGAAATATTTACCAATGAAGGGGTAGGAACCATGATTCTACGGGATGAAGACAAGCAGCTCTGTGAACAGGATGATTGAAAGGAAGGACCGAAAAAAGATGGAAACAATGAAACAGTATATCGAGGATGCCGAAAAGGCATTGCTGCACACCTATAACCGTTATCAGGTGGTTCTTGATAAGGGGGACGGCGTCTATCTCTATGACATTGAGGGAAAGAAGTATCTTGATTTTTGCGCCGGTATCGCCGTGTTCGCACTGGGTTATAATAACAAAAAGTACAACGATGCCTTGAAAAATCAGATTGATAAAGTAATCCATACCTCCAATTATTATTACAATGTGCCGGCGATTGAAGCGGCAAAGAAGATAAAAGCGGTTTCAGGGATGGACAGGGTCTTTTTTACCAACAGCGGGGCGGAAGCTGTGGAGGGCGCTATCAAGGCAGCCCGCAAGTATGCATATCTGAAAGACGGAAGTACGGACCATGAGATCATTGCCATGGAGCATTCTTTTCACGGACGTACCTTCGGTGCGCTGTCGGTGACGGGCAATCCTAAGTATCGGGAAGCCTTTGCACCCATGATCGGGAATGTCCGCTTTGCCAAAATGAATGATTTTGAGAGTGTGCTTGGACAGGTGAATGAAAAGACCTGTGCAATCTTGTTTGAGACGGTGCAGGGAGAGGGGGGTATCTATCCGGCGGAGGAAGCCTTTATGAAGAGTATCAAGAAACTCTGTGAGGAAAAGGATATCTTACTTATCCTTGATGAGATTCAATGTGGCATGGGGCGGACCGGTTATATGTATGCATGGCAGAGATACGGAATCAGACCGGATATCATGACTACGGCAAAAGCGCTGGGATGCGGTATTCCGGTGGGGGCGTTTTTGCTGACGGAAAAGGTGGGGGCAAATTCCCTTACCAGCGGCGACCATGGCACGACCTACGGCGGAAACCCGCTGGCAGGGGCGGCAATAAATATTGTGCTTGATTTATTTGAGGAG
>ERZ808040.1431-NODE-1431-length-15989-cov-3.677602_pt1 | contig 15989 bp, 9 predicted proteins | sample MGYA00380191_ERZ808040 | MGnify/ENA primary metagenome ERZ808040 (study PRJEB31490, sample SAMN06133395) | mouse gut metagenome | isolation source: J6 | host: mice | place: China: Chengdu | collected 2015-05 ... | reverse complement strand
ATAATCCGCCATATCTCCCCAAAGGACTTCCAGAGACGGGCAGGCATATTTCTTCATCAGCGCTTTGTTCTTCTCGGACGGCCTGGCAAGTGCCCGCACCTGAAAACGATTGCTCCTGGAAAGAAGCTGCTTCATCGTTTCCTGTCCCATGATCCCGGTCGCACCGGTTACAAGAACCACTTTTTTCGGTTTTGTCACATCCGCATGCACCTGCGGATCGTCAAAGGTCAGGGCAGCATCCATTGCCTCTCTGGTGGCATTTAACGCACGCCGCGCCATTCCGGCATCCCCGATCACCATGTAGCCTGCGCCGACGGAACGTGCGCCGCTTTCCAGGTCACTTCCATCCCTGGATCTGGAACCGATTGCCAGAACCGCATGGTCGCAGGGATACTCTACCTTTTCCCCGTCTTTCTGTCCGATAACTTTTCCGTCCTCGATCGCGGTCACTGTCACCTCGGTCACCGGAACGATTCCGGCCGCATATACGCTTTCCAGCACACAGCTCTTCCTTGCGGAGCCCATATCAATACAAATTTCTTTGAGCATTTCCAATGTGGTCACCTTACAACCTTTTTCGGCCAGGTACTCGGACACTTCCATGCCCACCAGTCCTCCGCCGATCACAACCACATTGCCTTCCGGTGTAATCTTTCCATTCAATACATCATGGGAATTGGATACAAATGCTTTGTCTGCTCCCGGGATACGCGGGATCAGCGGCACTGCTCCGATCGCATTGAATACCGTATGGGGCCTGATATCTTCAATCAGTTCTTTTGTGACCGTGGTATTCAGGCGGATATCCACGCCCAGCCTCCGGGCCTTTTCGCCCATAGCCTCCACTGCCTGCTTCATCTCCGCTTTCCGCGGCGCCATACCTGCGGTCAAAAACTGACCGCCAAGCCGATCGGAAGACTCGCAGAGGATCGGCTGATGCCCGCGCTGCTTCAATATGACAGCAGCTTCCAGCCCGGCGATTCCTCCGCCCGCGATCAGCACGGTCTCCGGTTGATCTGTTTTTACAATGGCACATTCCTTTTCCCGTCCCACCGCCGGATTCCTCAGGCAGGTGATATGCGGACAGTCTGTGTCTGCAAATCCGTCCAGGCATCCCTGGTCGCAGCCCACACAGTAATCGATGTCTTCTGTTTTTCCTTCCCGCACCTTATTCACAAATTCCGGATCCGCAAGCTGTGCACGCCCCATGACCACCAGATCCACCTGGCCCTCTTCCAGAACACGCTCTGCAATCCCCGGCTCATTCAGACGTCCGACACCAATTGTCAACATTCCGGTCTCTTTCCGGATGCGCGCCGCATTTTCGATATTAAAGCCCCTCGGAAGGTCGATCGGCGGCACTTCGTACTTATTGCCTGCGGAGATCACATTTCCCCTTGAAACATCCAGCACATCTACTCCGGCTTCCTTTGCCATCTTACAGAACTCGATCACTTCCTCGATAGTCAGTCCGCCTTCCAGATAATCGTCCTGCGCGTCCACACGCATAAAGATCGGCATTTCCTCGGGAAGCTTTGCGCGCATCGCACGGATCGCCTCCAGCGGAAAACGCGCCCGGTTTTCCAGGCTGCCGCCATATTCGTCGGTGCGGTGGTTGATTCCGCCTGACAGGAAGGAATGGGGCAGATAATTGTGGGCGCAGTGAAATTCGATACAGTCGAACCCAGCTTCCGCCGCCCTGCGCGCCGCCTCTCCATAGCAGTGAACAATTTCCTGAATCTGCTCCCTGCTGATTCCCGGCAGAGTCATCCCGGGTCCTACGGGCATATCGCTTGCTACCAGAATCTGTGCCGTCTGGTCCATCCCCACACAGATACTGCCCTGCCAGAGCTGGATTCCGGCCTTTCCTCCGGCTTCATGAATGGCATCCGCCAGACGCTTCAGCCCAGGGATATATTCATCCTCTGAAATCGACAAAAATCCTCTCGGCGCGCTGGGAGTATGTACGCTGGATACCTCTACGATATTCAACGTACTGCCGCCTTTTACCCTTGCCACATGATAATCGATCAGCTGGTCTGTTACAAAACTCGTCTTTCCGGAAAATTTTGTTCCCATTGCCGGAAGCACAATACGGCTTTTCAGCTCCATACCGCGGATCTTGATCGGCGCAAACAGCTTTTCATACATTGAATGTTCCTCCTTTTCATTTGCCTGATTTGCTTGTTTTAGCATATTTTATAAAAGGATAAATAATACGTATTTTATATTTGTTCGTTTATTTATATTTTTGTTCTATCTTTCCTGTTTTCTGATCACATCCGTAGAAATAAATTCAAAGCTCCCGCTCTCCAGCTTTTTCTCCGTTTTGTCCGGCATCACAAGAACTGCTTCCGTATTCGCCGGAACGGTCCCGCTGACCAGAATCCCGTCCTTTGTCTTTTCCCATCTCAGACGGATCTCCCCGCGGACACTGTGAAAGCTTCCTTCCGCCCATTCCAGCCCGAAGTCACAGCCCGGCTCCAGACGGATCCTGTCATATCCGATGCCCGCGTTTGCGATTCCCAGCACCCTCCGGTACAGGAAATCTCCCACACAGCCGAATGCGTAATGGTTAAAGGAACAGCCGTCCACCTGTCCGTCCGGACGGACTGCGTCCCAGTTTTCCCACATGGTGGTCGCCCCGTGCTCCACCTCGTAGATCCACCCCGGACAGCCATTCTGGTTGAGCACCTTCCAGGCCAGGTCCCGGTAGCCATAGTCGCAGAGTACATCCAGTATATGCGCCACCGACATGAACCCGGTATCCGGACGGTTCTCATTTTGTCTGATCAGCTCTGCCAGACGTTCCGCCAGTTTTGTCTCCAATGCTTCCGGCACCATATGGTGCTTCAATGCCAGAATATAATTTCCCTGCATTTCCTGCGTCAGTGTTCCGTTTTCATCACACAGTTCTTCGTAAAATGCTTCCCGCACTCTTGCGGCATACCGCCGGTAAGCTTCCGCTTTTTCTGATCTTCCCAGAAGCTCGGATACCTCGGAGAGCATGTCTGCGTCGGCCGCGAGCAGCGCCGTGTCTACCGTCTGCATGGTCAGAAAGGAGGAAGCCGGACCGTCGGAAAAGCCTGCCTCGTTTTTCACGCTGGGCACAAGCCAGTCTCCAAAATGAAAGCCTGTGTTGATCAGGTAATGCTGGTTTTCCAGACTCCGGCCCGTAAGCCCGGCCGCGGTCTCCGGAAGCTCTTCTGCCACCTTCTGCATGGCCTGGACCCATCGCTCCATTGCCCCGTAATTTTCCTCCAGCACCTTCCGGTTTCCGTAAGCCCGATAGAGCTGCAACGGCAGCGTCAGGATCACATCGCCCCAGCCAAGAGAGCCTGCCATGGTCTGCTGCACATAGTTTTTGATCAGGGGAACCGTGTTCATCACATGCCCCTGGGGATTCTGCTCGATCCGGATGCTTTCCAGCCAGTCCTCGAAAAACGCCGTCATTTCCTGATTATAAAGGGCCGTCGCGCCGTATACCACCACGTCTCCTGTCCATCCTGCTTTTTCCCTGGTGGGACAGTCCGTGGGCGTCCCGATGGTGTTGGAGCGCTGGCTCCAGCAGATGTTGCTCTGAAGCCGGTTTAATTTTTCATCCGAACAGCGAAAGCTTCCGGTGACCGGATTGGCGCTGCTGAGTGCCTTTGCCGTGAACTGCTCCGGCTTCCAGTCCCCTCCTCCGGTGACCCGGACATAGCGGAATCCGTGATAGGTAAATTCCGGTTCAAAGACCTCTTTCGGCCTGCCCGCACTGATATACACGTCCCGCTGGGCACGGGCGGTTCCCGTAAATGCATAGGTAAAATTGCCGTTCTGATCCAAAACCTCCCCGTGGTCAAAGGCGATCTCTTCGCCTGCCTCCGCACAGACCTCCACCCGGATCGTGCCTGCCATGTTCTGCCCGAAATCCACCACCGTCTCACCATTGGGCGTGACGAAGATCTGCTTTGCCGGAAGTTCTGCATACACTTCGATCTGCGGCGCGTTCTGGGCGGTCAGAACTGCAATCTCTTTCTCATCCCGCGCTTCTTTCTGCGCTGTTTCTTTCTGTACCGATTCTTTTTGCGCCGATTCTTCTTGTGCTGATTCCTCCTGTGCTGTTTCTTTTGATATCGTGTTTGACTGTTTTTCCTTGAGGATCACCGGCTTCCAGTTCTCCGCCCGGAAAGAAACCGCCGACGGATCCCCGTCATCTCTCCGCGCGTCCACGCATTCTCCAAGAAACAGATCTGCATACCGGATGGGTCCGTCATAGGAAAAGGCAAATGCCGCATCCGAGCAGAGCTGCCCTCTCGTACCGTCCGGATTCCAGAGCTCCAGCTGCATCAGGAGTCCTGGGATTTCCCCGTATTCACAGCCTTTTCCCAGAGCGATCTTTCCCTTATACCAGCCGTCCGCCACGGTAATTGCCAATGCATTTTTTCCCGCCTGCAGATATTTTGTCACCTCATACGCCTGATATCTCAGACGTTTGTCATAGGTGGTAAAGCCCGGCGCCAGAAGGGTTCCCGGCACCTTCCTCCCGTTGATGGAAAGGCTGTAGATCCCATGCGCCGTAACGAAGATTTTGGCGTATTCCGGCTTTTGTTCCAGTTCAAATACTCTGCGGAACCGTACCGGCGGGTCGTAGGGTTCCGTGGGCAGCGTTTCCCAGATCTGGTCGTCTGTATAGTATAACGGCTGCTCCCCTTTCATCATCGCCGTCAGGCTTTCCGTCCACATTTCCTGCGCTTTGATGAGCGGATTTTCCGGAAGCTGGGGCAAAGGCTCCGGCTCGATCCACGTTGCCTTCCAGCCCTCTTTGTTCAGGTATGCGGTCTCAAAAATCTGTTCTTCACCTGTGCAGGAATTGCCTCGGTCATCCCATACCTGAATCCTGTAAACGTAGCGTGCGGCAGGCTTTAAGTCCTCCCCCGTATATTCCATATCCAGCGTATTGCCGGTCTCCGTGCGTCCGCTGTCCCATACCTCACGGCCGTTTTTTTCGGATACCGTGATCCGGCATGCCGTCTGAAACACGCCCGGCTCATCGGAGCAGAGCTCCCAGGAAAAGCGGGGATTCGGAGTTTCAATCGCCAGCGGATGGGTCTGATGTTCGCAGGTTATATGCGTAATGTTCAGCATGTTGGTTCTCCTCTCGTTCTGAAATGTTGTCATTTTTCTATATTTTATAGAGAGAGGAGCGAAATGTATTATATATTTGTTTGTTTTATTATATTTTTGCAATCTATCAAAGCTCTAATCTCGTTTCGTTTTTGACAGATCCTTAGGTTGATTTTTAAATTCTAATTGCGTATACTATAAGTCAAGGGTGAGCGCAAAATTCAATCAGGAGGATGTCATGATCAAATCATTTAGCTGTACAAATTTCAGAAATGTGAATGTATCGGATTTAAAATTCAGCAGGATCAATATATTGATCGGTCCGAACAATTCAGGAAAAACAAATTTTATCAAAGCCTTATCTTTTTGCGCGGATATGATGAATTGCTCAGGCAGCCTGATCGGTGACTCCGCTTTTCAGACTATGATCAGTAAGCTCGGAATGGGAGATCTATTCAATAAATACTCTGATGATCCGACCAAATCTATCTGCATGAAATGGAATATTGATCTGACGGGATCGAAAAAAGTCAGTTATACATTCGATTTTCATACCGGCAATGAAATGAAGGATTTTTTTATTACAAGAGAGAAGCTGGATGACCGCTATCGGAATAAAAGAGAAAAGCACCCCTTTAATTATTTTACATGCCATGAAAAACAAGGTGAGGGATACATTTCACAGGCCGTAAATCCTGGAGAAGCAAACAGGAGGATTTCATTCCGTATTCCGTACAATGACACTGTTTTGAGACAATTCGACAAGATTCGTCTGGAAAACAAAGAAATTTATGAGGCATCTGACAGGCAGGTCGGCCTGATCCAGAAATTACAGGAATATTTTGGAAAATATTACTTTTATTCCAGTTCTCAATTCGATTTAGTAAAAATCAGAGAACCGCAGGGCATACAGATGGACGGGAGAATATTAGCAAAGGATGGCTCAAATTTTGTAAATGTAGTAAATTACTATAAAAATAAGGATATCAGCCATATTTTTACTTATCTGGAAAAGCTGAAAGAATTAATGCCCTCTTTAGAACTGGCCGATGTAATGGCAGAATTTAATAAACTGGTTTTTAAAATCCGTTATGACGGCCGGCAGTTCAGTCTGGAGGATCTCTCAGATGGAACGATCAAGGCATTTTTGCTGACTATGCTGATTCAGATTCCCATCAATGACGGACTTGCCATGCTTGCCATTGATGAGCCGGAGATGAATATTCATCCCGCCTGGCAGCAGATCATAGGCCGGTGGATCCAGCAGTCAGACAATTTTAAACAATGCTTTATCAGTACTCATTCGCCTGATTTTTTGGATACGTTTACCGAAGGATTTAAAAGAGGGGACGTCAATGTTTTCGTTTTCGATCCGAGGGAGGAAATTATCGTAAGGAAGCTGGATCATGCACAGATGGCTCAGGAACTGGAGGATTGGGAATTGGGGGATCTGTATCGTGTAAATGATCCGTCGATAGGAGGATGGCCGTGGTGAAGCCTCAAATTGCCTGCTATATCACAGGCGGCTGGACAGAGTGCGGATATATGACACACTTTTTAGAAAAGATAAACAACACTTTTGATTATCGGCAGCGCTTTCCGCAGAAAAATATTGGAAAAAAGGGAAAGGCACGTACTCATTTTAAGGTTGACGGAAAAACAGGCGCCGATTTGATCAAATGGATTTATGACGATATACGTAATCATAAAGAGGCATTCCAAAAATATCATGGAATTCTGATCGAAGATGACATGGACGACCAGTTTTTCCTGCCTTCAAAGACAGGGCGGGATTATGCGGAGATTGAAGCTCGAAAGCAGAAAATAACAGCGAACATAAGGGAGCTTCTGCAAAATCAGGAAATGCCGGTATTTTTTCTTTATGCGTTACCGGAGATCGAATCCTGGTTTCTTGCCGACTGGGATCATACTTTTGCTGTTGAACATAAAAGTGTATTGCATGAAATGAATTTATATTTTGCCATGACATTTCGAAAATACATTATAAAGCAGGTTCTTACAGAGAAGTATCCGGTTACAGAGTTAGAGGATTTTGGATACATACATTCTAGCTATTTAAAATTGAGTGATCTGTTAAAGGATGCATACCAGGAGTATTCCTGTGCAGATGAAGCGTATAAAAATAATCGGATCTATAATGGAAAAATCAATGAACTGATTAAGAATAACCGGCTTGGATATTCGAAAAAAGTAGAAGGAATCAATATGCTGCAAAGGTTAAATCCCGAAAATGTAGCTGCCATCTGCACTCATTATTTCTCCAAAAACTATATGGCTCTAAAAACCTTTCAGGTTTAGGCATATATATATATCACTTTATCATTTTTCAGGAGGTTACTATGAAGGTTGAAGAAAGATTTCTAAAATACGTCTCTTATTGGACTACGTCCTGCGACGGCCAGGAACAGATCCCCAGCACGGACCGGCAGTTTGAGCTTGGATGTCGGAGAGAAGAAGTAGTTTCATTGTGTGCTTTCCTTTCTTGGATACAATCAATATTTGATGATAATTATTATTGCAATACTATAATGAAGCCCATATGACATTATAGTATCCTAACTGATCAAGAACTGCCGTGACTACATCATAGTTATTCTTTGACATTGCAACGATTACAACAGCATTTTTTTTATCACATTTTAAATCATTAATATTCACAATCTCCTTTCCTCTAAATTTATTATGTTCCGTTCCCTTATCAGTTACGACAACCATATACTGCAAGATTTTATTATATTCAAGCGCTTTTGCTACTTCATTTGCAATACATCCAGCACCATATAAAATAATTGTATTTATATTTTTTAGTTTCGAAAATTCTTCTGCAGTTAAAAAGTTTTTATATAAAAGTTCTTCTGCTATAAAATATTTATAAAAATATTTTGCCATAATATTTTTATTCAAGAGAGGCGTGTCTGTATTATCTTTTTGAAACCTTTTATACATAGCTTTTATTGATATAAGACGGGTATTAAAATATTTTTCTATTGTAGAGTTTAATTCATTGTTAAAATTACATTTTTCCCAGATTTGCAATTCCCTTATAAATAATATAATTAAACTCTCCATATAATATTTCTTCATTTCCGAAGTACATGTTGAACCTTCACGATAGCGACGCATATAAAGACAGTCAGGTATACACATTGCTCTTTTAGCGGCCATGTACATAGTAAACATACTGTCCTCGCCGTAACGTAGTTCTTCAATACCGTATAAATTGTTTGATTCAAAATAATCACGTCTATAGAAGTATAAAACAATATTATTTATTTGGTCTTTATTGCTAATCAAATTTGCAAATAGCTCTACCCCTGTCATTACATCAGGATACTTCTCTTTTCTAATATACTCGTCTTTTTTTCCTATTTGTTTTAATTTCTCATTTTCAAAAAACGCTATTGCAGAAAAACCTAATAAATCTAGATTATTTTCTTTCGCACATGAATATAAAAGTTTTAAAGCATTACATTTTAGGAAGTCATCTCCATCAATGCTATATAAGTATTCACCTTTTGCTTTTCTAAAGCCAATATTTCTGGAAGAAGATTGTCCAACATTTTTAGGGTTTTGAATTATTTTAATCCTAGGATCTTTTAATGCATATTTATTTAATATTTCAAGCGAACCATCAGTTGACGCATCATCAACACAAATACATTCCAGAGTGGGTCCCTTTTGGCTTAATATACTTTCCAGACATTCGCTTATATATTTTTCTATATTATAAACTGTAACAATAACTGATATATCTGGAATCATTTTGTCAGTCATAAGTTTTCACCCCCTATTTTAAAATTTAATAATTATATATTTCTTGTTTTAAAATATCCATCATTTGTTTATGCACTTTTTCTCCACATGTACCATCTAAATTGACAGCTACCGATGAAAGAGCATCCATTTGGCGCTTTCGTATGCTTTCAAAATTGTGATCTGACAATTTTGAAAGAAAAGTGTCTAATGAAAAAAACTTATTCTCTCTACAAGCAAAACAACTTCCTTCGACAGTTTTTTCAAATCCATCTTGGCCGTTCATAAATCTTTGATAAGATTTTGGGTCCATTACAGGAAATTCTACAGTATATTGTTCAGTTTCAACATCTAATGCAGCAAGGGCGCCATCATATAAACGCTGAACTAAAATATCTTTTGAGTCTGTCTGCTTTGCAAATGAAGCTTTTCCAAATATATACGGTGAATATCCATTTTGCATATTTGCACTGGAATCCCAAAAGTTTTTGATTATAAGTTTACTGTTTCCAGTTCTTTTGTCAATTTTTACCATACTATTTCCATTATATGGAATAGTAATGATATATTTTTCAGTACTAATCAGCTTGAGATGTGCTACAGATGTCGCTCCCATTCGCTCATGTACAAAAAATCCATCTGGCATCTCATAAATTCCTTTTTCTCCATTTAGGCGATTTATATAAATAATATTTCCGGTAAAACTCTCAGCAATATATATATATGAATTATCGTTTGTGATACCAGAAAAAGTCACCATTTCCTCACTAATCTGAATAACATTTTTTTTGGCATTTTTCATATTAAATTGAAGAATATTATTGCTATGTATAGCCGTAATCAATAATAATTCATCACATACAGTATAGGACCACATATTAGAAACTTTTTTTTCATTAGAAACTTCTGATAAATCTCCAAAAATATGATTATGTATTATCCATTTTCTTGTCCTTAGATTATATTGTACGATTGCATCTTGATAATTTAGGATAAAAAACAGGCAATCCATATATTCCACCAATGCGCGTGATGTAATAAATTTGTTATTATTTTGATTTAGGACTTCAAATTTATTATCTGGAAGATCTATTGAAATAATGTCTGTGGCATCATATGGAGATAAATAAATTTTCCCTCCACAGGTTAGCCCCATAATATATGTACAAACCCAGTTGGGTTGTCCTGAAATTCGGTCGATAAAGTTTATATTTTTCCAGTCATTGTTTTTCATGCAAAATATTCCATTGTATTGCATAGGAATTAAACAATCAGAATTTTCTGTTTCTACAATATCCGCTATTAGGATTCTTCTTTTTTCTTCCTCAGAAAACTGTTCTGTTATATAATTATCCAAAATGAATACAGGTTTTCCTGCAGCTTCAAATAACTGAACCACAGAGGATGAGTTTTCTCCTATATAAGCATCCGACACTGCTACAGTATTTGTAATATCTGGTGTGCTGTCATATATTCCGACCTTCTTTTGTTTAAAATATTCGAGTAATTCATTATATGAATCTTTTAATTCTGGACGCATGGATGAAATGGTGGCTTCTATTAATGGATGAGGCCTCCAGATTAATACCATGTTTTTATGCTTTTCAAATTCATAAAATACTTGTTTTAATTTTTTTAACATCAATTCGCCATTACTTAGGAAACAGTTTATGCTTGTATTCAGCATTACTGATTTTTTGCCTTTTAATATGCTCTTCCACATATCAGGAATGTAATCGGGGTCAAAGCTTTTCTGAATTATTTTATCAAATTTGGGCGAGCCAAGAACTAAAATTTTATTATAATATGGCAAGCCTTTAAATCCCTGTTTAAATTCCTCAGATTGCGCAATCATATAATCCATTTGTGTATAAACAGGCAAATATTTATGGTGTTCAGAAACAGCTCCGGATGTTATATAATAAGGAACATATACTAATTTTTTGACAGATTCTTTTAGCCTTTTGGAATAATAATCCGGGTGAATACTTGTAACATAATTGCAGTTATCATAAGGATTATGTATATACGCAATATCAGGCTGTTCCCTTGCAATATTATAATTCTGATAGTTTTTAACTGGTACATACTTAGGGAAGTCTGTTATTTCGTAGCAAAATTCCGCAGAACCGTTCTGCATATCAAGCTTATAATATGGAATAGGGACAACCTGACATTCGCACCTTTCATCTTTACTGCATGCCATCCAGATACTTTCCAGACTATCCCACATAGAAGCTTTATACGGAAAGAAAACTATTTTATATTTACATTCCTGAGTATTAATAAAGTCAATAACTTTATTTATCAACTTATTTAAAGAAATTATTTTTTCACTGTCAACAATCATATTTTTCGCAATCGAATAGATTTCTTCACAGTAGTCTTCTAATAGATTAACAATAGTATTCGAATTGTCTGTATACTCTTCAAGTGTCTCTCCTACATTAACCGCAGCATTTTGACAATCCTGCATGATGACGAATAAAGTATCTTTATTTGGATTTGATGCGCATTCTTTGTGTGCCTGCAATAAACTATTTAGTATCTGAATCAATCTGTTTTTGATTTCAACATTGAGCATCATATTCTCCCTATTTCATGTTTAAACAGCTCTTTCTTCTGGAATTGCATATAGTACTAACTCCTTATTCCTATTTTCATTTCCATAGTGAGCGCCATATTTTCTCAAATAAAACTTATAATTGCTTACAATAGATAAGATAAACTGGGGAATCTCAATCAAATCTTCTTTTTTATGATACATACATATAGAAATAACAGGTCTATCCGTTTGAATAATTTTTTTACATGACTTTAGCAATGACAGCTCGAAGCCTTCTATATCTGCATTGAGTAAGGTTATTTTTTGATTTCCCAGCAAATCACCAAAATCTGTACTGCTATCAATAAAAACATTTTTTATGAACACTAGATTTCTACAATTTTCTGGCAGTCGATTTATGTTTTCATAAAGTTCATCGGTATTCTTTTGATCGCCTTCGACAGCAAATATCTGTTTTGCTGTTAAGCCAGCAGCAAAATAATAGAAAATATTATCTCCTTTATATGCACCACAGTTCAACCAGACCTCATCTTTTTTATGCAGATATAATTCCTTTTTTGAATTGCTTTCTTTATCGTAATCATAAAAATATTTATATCTGCAAGGTAGTTGCTGCAATCGGTAGACGTCTTTTTGGATGTATGTTCTAATATATTCAAGCATTACCCTGCATGAATAGTCATCCTCTAAAATAGATAGGGTATCACATAACTTTTTTTCGTTATTCTGATAGAACAATTCTCGGTTTTGATCAACCCAATATGCCGTGTTTGATGTTACAATATACCTGTCTTCCTTCGTCAAGGGATAATATTGCATTATTCCTGATCTGACTATAAATTTTAGGATGTCTTGCTCCCGCATACCTCGGTAAAAAGCAGTATGAATAAAAATAAATGAATTAGCAGCATCGTTGATATATTTTACCAGGCATGAAGGATGAATGATTTCTACTCCATCCAGATATACTCCACTTTTATTGATATCGATATCTAGTATTTTTTTGGGTTTGATTCCATAGGTATGTAAGAATTTTACAAATGAATAACTATCAGTACCCCCCCCCATATATAAAAACTTCCATATTTTTTATTACACATAAAGATAGCGCAATTGCAAAATCATCTACAATCTCATATTCATTCACATACCCTGAATTTAATATATTTTTTAGTTGCTTTTTATATTGTTTTAAACTGCTGTCCATTATTTTCCTCCTGATTTTGTGACTCCATAACAGAATCTATCAAATCTTCAATTTTACTTATATAGTTGGCCATTCCAAATCGTTCTACTGATTTTTTGCACTCGATAGAGATATTTTCTTTATCTATTGAAAGCAATCTAGTGATTTCTGATGCGGCTTCATGATCGCTTTGTACAATTTTTCCGCACTTTCCATTATTTGACAGTTCTCTTAGGGCACCGACATCTGTTCCAACAAATGGAATTCCAAGGCAAAGTCCTTCGGCAATGCCAAGTCCAAATCCTTCAGTCTTAGACAAAAAAACATTTACTTTTGCCTGCGCTATGATTGGAAAAGGATTCTGATGATAGCCTAATAAATGTACATTATTTTCTAAATCAAGCTGTTTTGCAGTACTATAAATTTCTTGATCTAACTCACCTTTTCCTAAATAGTACAAATGTACGTCAGGTAAAGTTTGATGTATAATATTGAGTATATGTATTAGGCGTACAGGATCTTTCCGTTCTTCTAATCTTCCAACAAAAATTATCGAATATTCTTCTAGTTTAATTTCTGTTGTGTCAGATCCCTTATGCTTTATCTGATCAATATCAACCCCATTCCAAATTTGTACAATTTTATCTGCATGTGAAGGAAATAAATCAATTAATGACTGAGTAGTTATATCACATATTGATACTATTTTTGCAACATTTTGAAATGCAACCTCCTGCCTGTCTTTTTCTCTTTTGACTTCAGGATCAGCAAGGTCATAAACATCACTATGAATCCATGCAATATTTTTCGTTCCTTTTGGCAGCAAAAATGTAGGCTTTTGGTAGTTAAATGATATATATAAATCATAGTCTCCTTTTACATATGCATTGATTAAAACCTCCGGTGAATTATAAATCTGCCATTTTTGAGACCTGTTTTCTGGTGTTGGAACGGCCTTCATTGGTTCTAACACATGGACATTAGAATTTGTGGGTTCAGTTTTTACATCGTAGTGATATATCTCTCGAATACTAATATCATATTTTTGGGGATTTAGGTTATTTACAATACTGGTAAGTAATGCCTCTGCACCTCCTCCCATACTATAACTAAAAATAAGAAACAAAATTTTAATCATTTTTTATCTCCCTATAAAACAGAACTTTTAATTTAATAAAAGATTATTTTTTTTGCATATAGTAATATCTGGTAAAACAGATTGGTATAATGAAAATGCATCAATTTCTAAATTTAATTCATTTGAAATTATTTTCCATTCGCCATCTTCATAGATGATAAGTTGTACACCATTATTAAAGATGAATAATTCAAATGCTTGTAGTTCTCGTTCCTTGCCATAGTATTTATATAAATATTGAAAATCCGGATTATAAATTCTGGAGCGCTGGACCTTAATATACTTTTGGCCCAAATAATTATATCCATCCTTTTTTAAAAGAGAAATTATGATTTTATTCAATTCCATCAATGATATTAAATGATGATTTCTTTGTGGCTGTAATTCTGGGCATTTAATAGCTAGTGGAATTTCTATTAGGTCTTTATGGCAACTATATTTCAAACGATCAAGTTGTTTTAATGTTTCTGTTTTTTTCATTAAAATATTTCCATGATCTGCATATAAAACAATTCTACAAGTAATTTGTTCCAAAAATGGAATTAAAATATTATCTATATAGCGCAGTGCATCATTTTGCTGTTTTACATAATCTGTTCTCAATTTCCCGCCTTTTGAATCGAGAAAATCAAACATAATGTTGCTTCCATCTGCGATTAACGAGTTCTCAGTATACGGATTTGCATAAGAATAATGACTCTCATACAGTATATGTAAATAAAATAGGCCATTACTTTCGCCAATCGAATCTTTCATAAAATCCCAAATTTTTTCGGTTATAGTTTGAGAATGACCGATAAACTTGATTTTCTTAGAGTCAATATATTGAGCACCGTCCGTATAGAAAAAAATATTTCTGTTTTGTTTACATGCCTCTTTGATAAAGGCACATTCCTTTTCTGAAATTTGGTTTCTATCATAATATTGAGTTTTCATATCATGATTTGAACTATAAACAGGTATCAAGCTCTCATATGTTGATGTAGATGAAGAATATGCATTATCAAAAAAATAGGCTTTTTTATTAATCCAATTCAACAATTTAGGCATCTTCCCGCCAATAAGATCCTGCCTACGCAGTCCATCAACACAAAGCATTAACACATTTTCAGAGTTTATTTTTGAAATTTGTTCTTTTTCTAATTTATATAAGTTCCTTATTTCGTCCAATAGAGTCCTAGATGATATGTTTTCAGTTAATCTTGTCAGTTGTTCTGCATACTTAATGGCAGTTTGAAAATCTTTGATTAAAATATACTGCTTTATAATCTTTTTAAGACATTCTATTTGATCATTTTTAATTAACGAATTTTTATAAAGAATTTGTAATTCATTAATTGTTTCATACTTACTGTGAGGATGTGATTCAGAGAAATAACTAGCCTTTAAGTTAATTCCGTTAGCATCGAGCTTTTCATATATATCCAAGTAATCAACAGCTTTGTGACTTAATGATAGTTCTTCTTTAATCTCATCTTTGTAAACATAAGAAGAAATTATAATACCATCAATCATATTTTTTTCTATTTGATCAGGAGTAATAATTTTAAATCCACTACGAACCGAATGGTTGGGAGAAGAATCTATAATTATTTTCACCTTTCTCATTTCGCTTATGTAGTCAGTCATCAACATGTCTGTATGTCTGCCCAAACACCATATAGCAGGATTTTTATGCTCACTGCAAAATGTATATAGAGATTGTCCAATAATTTGACTAATTTTTGATGTAGTGGATTTTTTGTCAATTTTTAATTTTTGAAGTAATCTTTCATAGCTTTCTATAATGCTATCATGTTGCTTTCTTTGAATCATTTTAAACTCCTAGTCAAAAATAAGTATAGGCTTGTCCCATATTATTTCTATATCATTTCTCCAATCCAGTAATCTGTATTTTATTGTTTGGGCCAGGTTTTCATCGAAAACAGCAATTAAAATTAAATCAATATTTCCTGGGAAGAATGTTTTGATTTGTTCAACGGTCGCATATGGAAATTCTTTTTTTTCTTGATCGGCCCAACCTACAATCTCTGCAAACTGATATTTAGAGATTTGAAAATAATAGTCTTGTCCAACTTTTCCGGATCCATATAATAGAACTTTTTTGCCTCTTAAATCACCTATTTTAGGATACTTATACTTCGGGATATAATAATTATTCCATGTTGCTAGAATCTGTAATGATAAATAACTGAATCTTTTTTTTAAAGCAGTAA